>Ga0126334_10000041_pt1 | contig 48908 bp, 41 predicted proteins | sample InaspJWI49metaG_FD_94491 | JGI IMG/M metagenome (GOLD analysis project Ga0126334, IMG submission 94491) | Marine gutless worms symbiont microbial communities from Oahu, Hawaii - Inanidrilus sp. 2 OAHU.JWI-49 metaG | ecosystem: Host-associated > Annelida > Digestive system > Unclassified...
AAAGTGTTACCCATGTCCTTGAACTTTTTGTTACCGAAGTTCTTGACTTGTAGAGCCCATAAGACGCGGCCCTGCGGGCTGCCCTGCGCTTCTCGGAAAGGGCGCGCTCAGCACAACTCGCTAACGCTCAGACAAGCACTTCGTTCCTTCGCCCTTTCCTGCGATGCTCGGCGCGTCTTAAAGGGGAAGGTCAAACCCAGAAACCAAAGTCAGCCCCCTTTGAGGGGGCTTCCAGATGCCGCCAACTCCATGGGAGGAGCATAACTCGGCTTTTGGAGGAATCATAGTCTTGCTATGAGGTGAAACCAGGGCCGGTATTGCCTTTTTAGCAGGGTTAAAGTAGAGGTAACGCGCAGGTACGCCTATTTGCATGGTGTTGCCAAATCGGCTGGTCGTCAGCATTTTTTGTGGAATCAATTTATAAGATCCTGGTCAAGAGATATGCCGTCAAACCATGAATATGCCCGAATTTTAGTAGGGGCCCAGAGCAATGATCATTCCGCCCATCTGGCCGGAGTTTCATCCAAACGGTTTTTTACCGATGCCTATACCTTCACGAAAGTACAGCTGCTCGTAACCGAGTACTATCGCTTTGATGTGCCCAGTAATTTCTGGGATGTCTACAACGTGGAAGCCGAGGCAATGGGGCAAGCGCTGGTATATCCCCCGGAGGGGATCCCGGATGTCGATCGGACCAGACCATTGATCGCCGAACCCGCTGACCTGGATCGGATTTCACCGCCGGATCCCGATAAATCGGGGCGTCTACCCTGGATCCAGAAGGTCAATCACTATTTTCTGGCAATGACCGGCCGGCTCGAACGGGTCTATTTCACGGCTCCCTTCAGCCTGGCAGCCAATATCAGGGGGTACGAAAACCTCGTCAGCGATATGTACGCACGCCCCGAATTCGCTCATCGACTTTTTGAGTTTATTTGTGACGAGGTCCTCGGGCCCCATATCGCAACGCTGCGCAGGGCGGCAGGTATATCCGATCTGTTGATGGATGGTCGGGATGCCTGGGCCTCCCCCCCGATGATTACACTCGACATGATGGACGAGTATGTTGTTGCCTACACGCAAAGGCTGCGCGCCAGATTGGGTGACAACCTTATCACGCGCGGCAACTGGGGTGATGCAAAAAGCCGCGATCCAGAGCGGTTTTTCGCCCAGAAACTGCTCTGTAGCCCCGGTACTTTGAGTGTGCTGGATCCGGACCTCTTCGAAGTCGGCCCGGATCGGGTAAAGAAATATGCAACTGAAAATGATGCGTTTACAGCGGCCGGGGTTGACGCCACGCTGCTAAAAAACGGGCCGATAGAGGCTATTGTGGATCGGATCAAATTCTACATCGACCGGTTGGCGCGCGATGGCCGCTGCATGATCCATCTTAACCAGATACCCGCCGATACGCCGCCTGAGCATATTCATGCCGCTGTAGCGGCGTGTCATGCTTTCGGGCAATTGCCGATCGCTGCGAATTTAGATAAGGTCCCCTTTCATCCTCCGCAAAGAGAGAGTTTCTCTGAATTCCTGCAGGAAAAAGGAGAAACGATTGAGCTGTAACCTGAGGCGCTATTTTCACGGCCCATCCAGATTATGCTTCGGGGCCATGATTGAATTTCCTTACCTACCTGTTTATATTCAATAAAGACATCCCCATGGCCCTGTCAGAATGGTTGACAAATTAACGAATTAAATAGTAACAATAGCGGTCGCGGTATTATGAGATCGGGAGCCTCTCTGACAATTGGACGGAAAATCCCAAGGAGAACCGGATGGCCACACTGCGTGCCTATGCCCAGAGCTTGAGAGCGGCTTTGCCCCTGGGGATCATAAGCCTGATCCTGGCTATTCCGGGGGCGATGGCCCAGTCACCGGGGGTTTCAAATACGGAAATACGGATCGGGCAATCCTGCCCCCTTACCGGACAGGCCCAGTTGCTGGGTGAAGGCATGCGCGACGGGGCCCTGGCCTATTTTCGGCAGGTCAATGCCGCCGGCGGGATAAACGGCCGCAAAATCCGCTTGATCACGATGGATGACGGGCATGCGGCCAATGCCAGCATCGTCAACACCAAAAGGCTCATCGAAGACGAAAAGGTTTTTTTACTGTTTGGGTATGTAGGTGCTGCTCCAACCAAAGCCGCGCTTGAGATCGCCCAGGAAAACAAGGTCCCTTTTTTCGCGTCTATGAGTGGGGCGGCTTTTCTCCGTGAACCCTTAAATCGCTATATGTTCAATCTCCGGGCCAGTGAATCCGGCGAGATTGAAGCGCTGATTCAAAAAGTAGTAACAGAACGGGGAGCCGGCAAGTTTGCCGCTTTTTATGAAGACAATGCTGTCGGCCGGGCCGGTTTGGAAATTATTCGCGAGGCATTGCGGCGCTATGGCCAGGGACTTGTCAGTACCGCCAATTATGCCCCCAATACTTTGGCCGTGGAACCCGCTGTCAAGGAACTGGTAGCCGTTCAACCTGAAACAGTACTGTTAATCGGCACCGCCGCCCCTTGTGCCAAGTTGATCATCATGATGCGCAACTGGGGCAGCGACGCCGTGTTTGCGGCAACCTCTTCGATCGGGTCCGAAGCTTTGGGGATGCAGTTGTCCAATAAGGGCTTGGGGGTTGCCATCAGCCAGGTCGTTCCTTTTCCCTATGACCGGCGGGTCCCACTGGCGGCTGAATACCAAAAGCTTACCGCAGAGTTTGTGGAGGGGGCTGAGACCGGGTATATGGGCCTGGAGGGATTTTTAGCCGCCAAAGCACTCTGTGTCATCTTGAGAAGCATGGAAAATCCCATTACCCGCGAGGGCTTCCTCAGCGCCGCAGAAAGCCTGCGTGGTGTGGACCTGGGCGGTATTAATATCACTTTCAGCCCGGATAATCATCAGGGGGTAAACAACGTGTTTTTTACCCAGGTGGTTCCCGGGGGGTTCATCAAGCCGATTACCAATCTTAGCGACCTTTACAATTAGAAGAGATCCCAGCCATGAAAAAAGACATTTCAAAAAAGTTGTTCGAACAGGCTGTCGCACTGATACCGGGGGGCGTCAATAGCCCGGTGCGCGCCTGCCGTTCAGTGGAGACCGATCCCCTGTTTATAGATAGGGCCGACGGGGCCTATATATTCGATGCGGATGGAAACCGGTTTATCGATTATATCGGGTCCTGGGGCCCCATGATCCTGGGGCATCGACCACCGGCTGTATTAGACGCGGTGGCGGATGTCCTGGCGCGGGGCACCAGTTTCGGGGCGCCGACTGATTTGGAAATTGAACTCGCTCGCCTGGTCTGCGCGGCGGTGCCGTCAATGGAGGTGGTCCGCATGGTGAATTCCGGAACAGAGGCCACCATGAGCGCCATTCGGCTGGCGCGGGGCGTGACCGGACGGGATCTCGTGGTCAAATTCGACGGCTGTTACCATGGCCATGCCGACACCCTCCTGGTGGCCGCCGGCTCGGGCGTGGCGACCCTGGGTATCCCAGGCAGCCCCGGTGTGCCGGAAGCTGTGGCCGCCGGGACGCTTTCCCTGCCGTTTAACGGCATCGAAGCTGTTCAGGCGGTTTTTAAAGAAAAAGGGGACCAGATTGCCTGCGTCATCGTGGAGCCTGTCGCCGGCAACATGGGACTGGTGCGTCCGGCACAGGGCTTTTTAGAGACATTGCGCGAGCTGACGGCCGCAGCTGGCAGCCTCCTTATTTTTGACGAGGTAATGACCGGCTTCCGGGTGGCCTTCGGCGGGGCTCAAGCCCTGTTTGGGATTACGCCTGATCTGACCTGCCTGGCCAAGGTGATCGGCGGGGGCCTGCCAGTCGGGGCTTATGGTGGCAAACGGGCGTTCATGGAGCAAATCGCCCCCCAGGGGCCCGTCTACCAGGCCGGCACCCTCTCTGGAAACCCCTTGGCCATGGCTGCCGGGATCGCTACCCTGAAAGAACTCCAAAAGCCTGGCTTTTATGAGGCTTTGGATGAGACCAGTGCCCAGCTGGCGGACGGCTTGGTGCAAACGGCGGCCGGTGCCGGTATCCCGGTGCAGGTGGACCGGGTCGGCTCCATGCTGGGCATGTACTTTACGGACCAGCCGGTGCATGATTTTGAGGATGCCAAGACCAGCGACCTGGATCGGTTCACCACCTATTACAAAGGCATGCTGGCGCGCGGCATCTATCTGGCACCTTCCCAGTTCGAAGCGGCTTTTGTCTCGGCCGCACACAGCGCCGCCGATATAGAAGCGACTGTAAATGCAGCGGCGGAAGTATTTGAAACTTTATAGAATCTATCTTAGAATAAAGTTTTGGTTTTTAATCAAGGTGGGCTGAGTTAGGAGGTAAATAACAATGCGCACAGCAACGCTAACAACGAAGTTCGCATGGATTCTTTTTACCTTTCTGACAGTAGCCGGTTGTGCGGGATTCCTGCAATCTACGCAACCGGCGCCCCCGCTGGTTCCGTTTGAACAGGGGGTTGATACGCTGGCAGTCAGGCTCCTCAAACAGATTGACCAGGACCGGCGGGCAGGCAATGTTTCCGAGCCTGTGGACGTGATGCTGATTCCTTTTACCGATGCGGACAGTGGGCAGGTGCCCGAAATCAGCCGGCGTATTGAAACGATCTTTTTCGAAACCGGGTCGGCTAAATTCAAGCGCCTCAAACTGGCCCGGTTGACCTATCAGAACATTGCCAGCGCTGATTATATCATTTCAGGCACCATCGGCCTGAAGGCTTATCCCCCCAATGGGGGCAGATCCACCGCCAAACGCTACCAGATAAACACGGAAGCACGCCGGCGGGCTGCGGCCGATCGGGTCGGGCAGGGCAGTATCTGGATAGCTGATCAGGATTTGAATTACACGCCCACGGCGATTTTCAGGGACAGTCCGCTTTATCTTAAAGGCAGCCGCTTAAGCCCCCCGGAAAAACGCCCAGACACCCCAGCACCCCAATCTGCCGAAGTAACCTTGGAAACCATGGCAATCCAGATCGAGGGCCGTATGGCCTACGAGAAAGGCGACTATGAGGCGGCCCGTAAATTGTTCAATCTGGCCGCCGAGCGCCGCGATGGACAGGACCTGGGAACCTATGCCGGCCTTTATCTGGCAAACCACAAACTTGGACGGGATACGGAAGCGGACGCCGCCTTCCGAAAAGTGGTCGCCATCAGTGTGGAGAAACACCGCTATCTGACGGTAAAATATCTTTTCGAGGTCGATTCCGTGGATTTTGTCGACCGAACCGGTCTAAAAGAAAGATATGATGCTTGGGTCCGGCATATCGGAGATTACTTTCAGGACACGTCGCATTGCCTGCTGATTGTCGGCCACGCCAGCCGGACCGGGACGGTCGCATACAACCAGCAGTTGTCGCTGGCGCGAGCCGAGGCTATCCGCGAACGCCTGGCCCAGACCTTCCCGGCTGTCAATGCGCGCTCAACGGTCGAGGGGCGGGGGTTCCGGCAGAATATCGTGGGCACCGGCACGGATGATGAGCGCGATGAACTGGATCGCCGGGTGGAACTGTTTATCGTGGATTGCGAGCCATGACCGCAGTACGGCCTATTTAAAATTTATCTCAAATAACGGATGATGGCCCAGGTCCCGCCTACGCTCTGCTGGTTTCCGTCTTCGCATTTCAAACTACGCCGGACAAGGCGCGGGACCGGTCTTCGCCATAGGCTTTGCCTGACAGACAGGCAAGGCGGCCGTGAGGATGTACCTGAGGCGCCAGCGCAGCCATTGCCATATATGGTAGATACATCCGGTATTGCGAGTATGCATCCGAGCGCCGACAACGAGAGTGGGACATAAAAATTTCAGATGGCTTACAGCAAGCGACACGGTCCCTATGTGCCGGTCCGCGCATTTGCGCTCACCTGGACAATATTGAAATAATGAACACGTTATTATCGCTGCTCGGAACTATTACCTGGAATTATTTTCGAATTTCTAAAACGCTAAACTTTTCAAGTAAGGGGGCACCATGGGCGCGACTTTAAACCGGGTGATGTTAAGCATAAGCATCTTGATGCTAATCTTTCCCGCCACTGTGCTGGCTGAATCCGGTGAGAAGCCGGTGGTTGTTGCTTCAACCACACAAATAGCGGATTTTGCGCGGCAGGTCGGGGGTGATCAGGTCATTGTAAAAAGTATCCTCGCACCGGGTGCTGACCCGCATACCTACAATGTCACTCCCAATGATGTTCAGGTCGTATTGGGGGCGGATCTGTGTATCGAAAACGGACTTCATCTGGAAGGTAAAAGCTGGATGAAGACCCTTGCCAAAGATGCCAAGAAGCCGCTTGTTACTGCGACGGATGGCATCAAACCGCTGGTCATCGATGAAGAGGGTGATTATATAGCGGATCCCCATGCCTGGTTTTCTCCCCGAAATGCGGCCATATATGTCAACAATATTGTCAAAGCCATGGTTAAACTGGATCCTGATAACAAGTCGCTTTACACTGCCCGGGCAAAACTTTTCCTGCAGCAGCTGAGGGTGCTGGATGCATGGATAAAAGAACAGCTCAGTCAGATTCCCACGCAACGCCGCATACTGGTCACCACGCATGATGCGTTCAATTATTTCTGCCGCGAGTATAAATTCAATGCAGCCAACGATTTTTTATCCATTGCGCCTGTCGGCTGGTCCACGGGTGCTGAAGTCGGTGCCGGCATGACCCCGGAACGCCGCCGCAAAGTTGTCAATTCGATAAAAGCATCCGGCGCACCTGCCATTTTCGTGGAGACGACGATCAACCCCAAACAAATCAGAGAAATTGCCAAAGAAACAGGTGTTAAAATCGGCGGAGAGCTTTATTCGGATTCTATGGGGCCGGCCGGTTCCGCTGGCGAAACCTATATCGGCATGATGCGGGAAAATACGCTCTTAATCGTTAACGCGCTAAAATAAACAGTTGAAGTTATCTCAAAAAACGGATTTTGGCCCAAGGTCAAGGCGGGCGCTATATTTGAACCGGAGGAATACTTCAGTATTTCGAGGATTTAAATTTAGTGTCCAACGCCGAGATTGGGTCAAAAGACTTTTATGAGATAGCTTCTTGGTACAGGCCAATGCGCTTTTTACTTAGCATCGTCATCTGGATCATTTTTGTGGGCGGATTATGGGTGTACACCTGGCAGCGGGATGCCAGACTCCCCGATAGCCCGATAGCCGCGCCGCCGGTAGAGACGGTTGCAGGCAATTACCGGCTTGAGATTACACCTACCTTTTCTGTCGAAACCGATCCGTTTGCCCTGCAGGCGGAGACGCCCATGACAGACTCCATTGAACTGCGGCTAAACGGACAATTGCTGCAACCGCCCGACGAGGTGATCAGTCGTGGCAATGTGCTGGAAATAGATAATATCCCGGAAATATTAACCGGTTTTAATGAGATATATGTCAGCGCCAGCCCCCCGATTTCCGAAACTGATCTGGATCATGGGATCAGGGTCCGGCTGCTGGATGGGGAAACCATTATTGTAGATGATACGGTCTGGGCCGGCAGGGGTGCCCGTGTATCCGGGTCGGTCAGCTTCCAGAGGTCGATGAAAGTGGATGACGAGCATGACCACTAATTCTTCTCCAGTCATCGAAGTGCAGCACTTAACGGTCAGCTACAATGCCCGCCCGGCGCTGCTCGATGTCAGTGTCAGTATCGAGGCCGACCAGCTCGTCGGTGTGATCGGCCCCAATGGCGCCGGCAAATCAACCTTTATCAAGGCGTTGTTGGGTTTTGTCAAACCGGATCTCGGTATTATCCGTATAAACGGAGACCATGCGCAAAAAGCCAAGGGACAAGTCGCTTATGTGCCGCAGCGCGGTGCGGTGGATTGGGATTTTCCGATCACGGTCAGAGAAGTGGCCTTGATGGGGCGGTATCAGCAGATTCCATGGCATTCTTCGCCAGGCAAAGAGGACTGGGAGCACGCGCTGCAGGCCCTTGAGATGGTCAGGATGGAAGCATTTGCGGACCGGCAGATCGGCCAGTTGTCCGGTGGGCAGCAGCAGCGTGTTTTCATGGCAAGGGCCCTGGCGCAGGGAAGCGATATCCTGTTGCTGGATGAGCCTTTTGCGGGCGTGGATGCGGCTACCGAGAGAGCCATTTTGGATGTCCTTGACCGCGCCAAAAAGTCCGGTAAGACCCTGGTTGTGGTGCACCATGACCTGTCAACGGCAGCGGAATATTTTGACAAGCTTCTACTCATAAAACAGCGTCTGTATGCTTATGGAGAACCGGGCGTTGTCTTGAAGGAAGATTTACTGAGCCAGGTGTATGAGGGCCGGCTGCGGATCTTTCGAGATGTGGTCAAAAAGGAGGGCGCGAAATGATTGAACTGTTTGTTGCCCCTCTGATGGAAACCTATTTTCAAAAGGCCCTGATTGGCGGATCTATCGTCGCGATTGTAGCCGGTGTGGTGGGGTGCCTGGTCGTGCTCAGAAGAATGGCCTTTCTGGGCGATGCGCTCTCCCACGCCATGATTGCCGGTGTGGCGGGCGGATACCTGGTCATGAAGTTATTGTTCGGGTTTGAAGCCCATGCACCGGGCATGCTGCTGGGGTCGCTGATTGCAGCCGTTACAACTGTGGCGTTGATCAGTTTTGTTTCCAAGATTAGCCGGGTAAAAGAAGATACCGCCATCGGTATTATGTACACCGGTATTTTTGCACTGGGTGTGGTGGCCGTATCCATTTTCCGGCATTACATCCATATCGATTTGATGCATTTCATTATGGGCGATATCCTGGGCGTTGCCGACACCGACCTCTGGGTAAGTGCATTTGTAGCCGCATTCGTGCTGACCATTCTGATTCTGTTCTTCAGGCATTTTCAACTGGCGACATTTGATCCTGTGATGGCGGCGTCCATCGGCCTGCCCGTATTGTTCCTGGATTATGTATTGACCACATGTGTATCGCTGGTTGTTGTCAGCGCCGTGAGCATGGTCGGGGTCATTCTGGTTGTCGGCCTGTTGATTACACCCGCGGCGACGGCTTATCTTCTCAGTGACCGTCTCGACAAAATGATGCTTCTGGCCGCCCTTTTCGGCGTTACCAGTGTGGTCGGCGGTCTTTATCTTTGCGTCTGGCTCGATTCTTCCGGCGGCGGCGCCATTATGGTGTTTTGCACTTTGCAGTTTCTGGTGGTATTGGTTGTGGCCCCCAAATACGGACTGTTTTCGCGTTGGATACAATTGCGCCGGCTGATTCCACAACAAACGGTCGAAGATATCCTGACCACCATTTTGCGGTATGGAAAGCCAACCCCTACAAACGACATTCTAAAATTTGTGGAGCCCTTAAAAAGGCCGGATAGAATTTTAAGCATCATGGTCCAGGATGGTCTTTTGACCCAAAAGGAGCAAAGTTTTGCTTTGACTGAAAAGGGATTCAAAGAGGCCAAGAAAGTTCTAAGGGCCCACAGGCTGTGGGAAGCCTATCTGGAAAGCATCGGTACGCCCGACCAGGATGTTCATCCAACCGCGCATCATCTGGAACATTTAAATCGGACCGATACGATTGAATATCTGGACAAAAAGCTCGGCCGCCCCAGGCATGACCCCCATGGCAAAACGATTCCTGAAGAAACATGATCATTTGAAGCCACCTTTTGGGTTTCGTATTTATTTTCAATTTTCAATAAATTTCATTGCCCCAGTCATGGGATAACAAAGCGTGGAATATACCCATCAGTCCGCGCCTTTTTGTTTATCAATGCAACTAAGGACTGATGGCAGTAGTGTTTACTATTCAATATCGGCAATATCTTCTAATTGTGATAGTTTTATTCTCGGCCCTTTTTATACATACTGCATGCTCGCTTTTTTATGCAGGAGTAAAATCTCTGCATAGTCAAGACATAAATACCTGCCGTCGGCCTTGCCCATACTATGCGTGCCATCAGAGAAAATTACCGATTCGCGTCCATCAATTCTTGTTATTTTTACACGAACCTTAAGTGGTCCCCGTCGCTGCTGATGAACCGGTATCAAGTCACGCGGCAGGATACCCAAGTTGGTGCCACTGACTGGTGAACAGACACAGCTTCTATCTTTTTTTCATCTTCAGCCACATTGTCACATAAAGGTCCCAACTCCATGCTTACCAAGTAGTTAGCCCTGCTGACAGCGTACTTGTGCAAAAGCCAAAGTATGAAAGCTAAGGAGACCGAAATAACCGTAAGATATTCAATAGTCATTGTCTTCACCTCTTTCCTTTTTTGTGTGTATTGTTTGCATCTCTTATTCCCACTTGCAGATACAATACAGCAAGAGTTGTGCCGACAACCCTGATAGAGCTGTAACCACTTAAAAATATAGTAAATATTGTGCTTGTGGAGATAATAACAGAAAAGAGCTGTCCCCTTTTTGGGATTAATTTATCTCATTATTAGAAAATATCTCAAATTTGAGGTATAGTATTTAAAAAATGATTCATCGAACCCTTTCAATTTGGATGGTTTCTCAAAGAGAGGCTAAATTATGCCCCAATTGCAAAACAAATACCGATTTGCCCTCGTTTCGCACTCCGAGGCAATTGCCAACATTGTTCGAAGTGAAATCGATTATGGCACCGAGGATTTGTACACAAAAATAGTGGGGGTGGATGATGCGGTATCCGTTTCTGAATCCCTCATAAAAGACGGCCATGAAGTGATTATTGTCCATAGCGGCACCGGCGCAAGGATTGCCAAGCACATCGGCCAGCCTGTAGTGGTCATTCCCTTGAATATGTTAGATATCGTTACCGCATTGCTCAAAGCCAAAAAAATGGGTGATAAAATCGGCCTGACGAGTTTGTCTGAGGGGCGTGAAGGATTCGAGACTATCCGGGAAATGTTGATGATGGATGTTCAAGAGATTGTTTTCAATAATCAAAGGGAACTACAAGCGGGCATTGAGAAAGCCACAGATAAAGGTGTCGATGTTATTGTCGGTGGCGGGGTAAGCTTCAAAATCGCAGACCGGTTAAATGTCAAGGCGGTGATTATTGAACCTGGAAATCAGATGGTTCAGGAGGCCATAAAACAGGCCCGCACATTGGCTGCAGTACGGCGCATGGAAATGGAACACCATGAGCGGCTACAAACAATTCTAAATATTATGGATGATGGTATGATTTGTGTGGATTCCGCCGGGTATTTGAATTCATACAACAATACTGCTGAGATGATGCTAGGCATGAACCTCAATAAGCGCTTGGGGAAACCTGTTTCCGATTTCGCTGATGTACTCGGACTTATGGATGTTCTCAAGTCAAAGTTAAAAAAGACTGATGAAATTATCAATTTCAAAGATAACGACATTGTCGTTAACTCACTTCCTATCCTGATAAACGACCAGGTTCGCGGCGCTGTGAGTTTGCTGAAAGAAGGGAGCGTCATTCATGGTATAGATAGGAAATTGCGAGCCCGCATCTACAAGAAAGGATTTATCGCTAAACATCAAATGAAACAAATCGTAGCGGTAGATTCAAATATGCGTGAGTTGATCACGCGGGCAAAAAGGTTCGCCAAAACTGAGGCCTCCATTTTAGTTTACGGTGAAACAGGCACTGGCAAGGAATTCCTCAGCCACGCGCTTCACAATGCCAGCCAGCGGAAAATGGCGCCGTTTGTGGCTGTTAACTGCGCCGCACTTTCTGAAACATTGTTGGAGAGCGAACTTTTCGGGTATGAGGAAGGCGCCTTTACGGGTGCCAAAAAAGGAGGAAAAATTGGACTTTTCGAGTTGGCCAACCATGGCACAATATTTCTCGATGAGATAGGAGATATCTCATCCAGCCTTCAAGTCCGACTTTTAAGAGTTTTAGAAAGCAAAGAGGTAATTCGAGTTGGCGGAGATAAAATTGTCCCTGTAGATGTACGCATAGTCAGCTCCACCCACAGAGATCTTCGTGAAGAGGTGCGAGCCGGGCGATTTAGAAAAGACCTTTATTACAGATTGGCCGTCCTAAGGCTTAGCATTCCACCCTTACGGCGACGTACTCAGGATATCCCGGAATTATTGATCCCCCTGTTGAAAAGATTCGGAAAATCCTTGTCTTCGGTCACGCCTGAAATGTTAACCGTGATGCACTCCTATTGGTGGCCAGGTAATATAAGGGAACTGAACGCACTCATGGAAAGTTATCTCATCCTTTTGGGCAAAAAAAAAATACGATGAGCGTTTATTTATGGAGGTTTTCGAAGAGTATAAAGATCCGATTCATCCCCAAAATAATGCCTTAACTCCGCAAGATGATAGTCCGCCGCTTTCCGTTCAAACCAACGCGAGCAGCAATGAAAGCCAAATTCGTACGCTAAACGACTATGTTGAGTCGCATAAGCTTAAAATCATAAATTATGCTTTACAGCAATGTGGTAACAATAAAACCTTAGCAGCAAGAAAGCTGGGGATAAGCACGAATACACTTTGGAGGATACGGAAAAAAGGAGCGAGGCGGGCTTAACCGTCCTATCGATCACGGCTGAAAGAATATTGCCAAGTTGCCCCTAGAATTTGATTTCGCCTAAATTTTGAGCACTTCTGGTGGTATTTTGCATACCAATTAAAAATCGCTAATGCCCGGTTGATAGGTTAGGTCTATCTTCGGCAATGGTTTTCCGCCCAAGGTCGCCTCGAAAGCAAGCAGACGTTTATAGACAGAGAGAAGTTCAACGATTGTTGTCCAGGAGTTGACCAGGTACTGAAACGAGTTGCTCACTTGGTTGAAAGCTGTGAGTATCTGCTGCAGGATACCAAAAGTTATTGTACCTGCCGCAATTGTTGGAACCAATATCAAATAGACAAAAATATTGTCGGCCTGCAGGTAAAGACTGCGAGCCACATTAAAGTACATATAGTGAAAATAGAGGCGGAAGTAGTTACGCCGCACATTGCTAAAAAGCTGCTTTAGACTTACCGGCTGGGCTCGTAGTTCATCGTCTTCCCCATAGACCAGTTCCTTACGATATGCCGCTTCCACGCGTTGTTTTTTAAATTCTAGCCCCGGCAGTCTGATTCCCACCGCCGCAAGCAGACCGGTACCAAAAAGTGACCAGAGGATTGCAGCGGTAAAGAGCGGATAGGGTATCGCCCCGACAATCGGCAGTTCGGTTACATATTGTGAAAGAGACCATAATACAGGCAGGAAAGCAAACAGCGTCATCACGGCATCTATCATGGCAACACCAAGGCCCTCCATAATAGAGGCAAATCGCATGGTATCTTCCTGGATGCGTTGAGAGGCACCCTCGATATGGCGGAGCTGATGCCAATAGCCGGTATAGTAGTCATTCATAGCTGTTCGCCAACGGAAAATATAGTGGCTGATAAAGAATCTGGTAAGAACAAATACGGCTATTGCCAGAAAGGCTATCTGGGCGAAGATTAAGATCAGGTCGTACATTTCCGAAGCCGGCACCGAAGCCTCTGCTGAAAGGGCATTCTGGACGGTATCAAAAAATGGCCGCCGCCAGTTATTGATAGCCACGGAGACCTGCACTGAAAAATACGTAGAGAACAGGATACCGGCAGATCCCAAGATTGACCAAAGTTGCCAGGGATGGGGCGCAAAGATCATCAAGAAGCCTGCAAAGATAAGCACCACGACTACGTAATAGAGATAGAGCAGCAGAAAGGGGTCAGTAAAAAAATGGCCAAGCCCAATTACGGGTGGTTGATTGGTTGTGGCAAGATTTAACAATGAACCCAGGTCATCTTTAAGGAGATACCAGATAGTGATCGAAAAGATGATCCAGATTAAGAGCAAAGGGAAAAAAAGCCTGGGGTTTGGGAAAAATGACTTCAACATGATGCGTTATATATACTTGCTGGATATCAGGGTTAGTGATGGAGTCTCATTTCGTCATCCTCATGGAAAAATATATACATAATCAAATGGTATTGAGTCCTCATAATTTGACCAAGTTACTCTGGTGTGCATTCGCAGTGATGATCCCCGCATATATTGCACACATAGCGAGTCTTTTTGGTGCGCTCGGTCCAACGGTTCCGCAGCACCCACAAGGCACTTGCAATAAATGATATACAAACCATTATTATTAAAAGGTCCATTATGATCCCGTTTCCTTATGCTAAGTTAAAATAATTGGTGGGCTTCCTTTATTCATTTCCGTTGTGGATGCTTTACATTTTCTCGCGCAGTGAGATAAACCGCATAAAATCATAGAGTTCTTTAAGACTCTGATCTAAAAAAGGAGGCCATAATGGAATTCGAACTACACCCGCCCTATGGCCCATGTTCGCCGTTATCTCGATATTCCCCGCCAGATTTTCTCTGTCGGGATTTTAGCAAACTGTAGGCTACCGCCAGAGATGCAATCAAGGCGGCTATCCCGACGAGCGTCAGCTCGGAATACTCTTTCAAATCAAGAATGATCACTTTGCGGGCAATGGCAATCAATGCGACTTCCAGAACGACTTCTACATGGATCACGTTGGTATTTAGATAGGCTTTGATGGTTTCCAGAAGCTCTACGCCTATCAAAATCAGCAGAAAAAAACCAAATATCTCCAGGAGTTCATGGATCTCAAGCATTATAATCGGCGGCGTTATGATGTCCTTGATAATGATCCAGCCCAGTTCCAGAGTGGCCAGCGCCACAACAAGGACCATCATTCCGATGAGGGACAGCACAATGAATCTTTCAAATCTGGCGAGTAACCGTTTCATATATCTCAAGCCGCCGTTGGGTGCAGCATCTCGGACGTTTCACTGGATTCAACCCCGGCCTCAATTTCTTTCATTAAAGTGTCAAGCGTGTGACCGTCGATGACCTCATCTTGCAGAAGTTTGCGGGCCCATTTGTCAAGCAGATCACGCTGTGCCTGCAAAATAGCGACGGCCACCTGATACTGCTCTTCAATAATCCGACGCACTTCTTCATCGATGATGCGGGTCGTTTCATCGCTTTGTTCCCCACCGGATTCCGGCATGGTTCCCAAAAACTGTGCCTGCCGCTTGGGGGCAAAATAGACCTGGCCCAACCTCTCGCTCATACCGTACTCACTCACCATGCTGCGCGCGATGTCGGTTGCCCGCGACAGGTCGTTATGAGCCCCGGTGGATACATCTGCGAACACAATCTCTTCAGCCGCGCGTCCTCCCAGGAGCGTGGCGATACGATTGAGCAATTCGGTTTTGCGCAGTAGGAAACGGTCATCGGTTGGCAATTGCATCGTATAACCCAGCGCTGCAATGCCGCGGGGGATAATGGAAATCTTCTGTACCCGATCCGTTCCGGAAAGGGACATGGCCACAAACGCATGCCCCAGCTCGTGGTAAGCCACCGTTTTCTTCTCTTGAGGATTGATCAATCGTTGCTTTTTCTCGAGACCGGCCACAATCCTCTCGATGGCTTCCTCCAGGTCTGCGCTCTCGACGCCTTGCCTGCCGGCCCGGACCGCCAGCAGGGCGGCTTCGTTTACCAGGTTGGCCAAATCGGCGCCCACCATTCCGGAGGTCATGGCAGCTATCTGCTCAACATCGATAGGGCTGGCAGTCTTTACACGATCCAGGTAAATACTTAAAATGTCGGCCCGACCGGCTTTGTCCGGGCGATCCACCAGCACCTGGCGGTCAAAACGCCCGGGTCTGAGGAGGGCCGGATCAAGAATCTCGGGACGATTGGTAGCTGCCATGAGAATCACGCCGACATTTGCATCGAAGCCATCGAGTTCCACCAGCAGCTGGTTGAGGGTCTGCTCGCGCTCGTCATGTCCCCCGCCAACCGAAAACCCGCGGGCTTTGCCCAGGGCGTCCAGTTCATCGATGAAGATGATGCAAGGCGCTTTCTCTTTGGCCTGTTTGAAGAGATCCCGCACGCGGGCAGCGCCCATGCCAACAAAAAGCTCAACAAACTCCGATCCGCTCAGGTTGAAGAAAGGAACGCCGCTCTCTCCAGCGACCGCTTTGGCCAGAAGCGTCTTACCCGTTCCCGGAGGTCCGACAAGTAAGATACCTCTGGGAATTTGCCCGCCAATCTTTGTGAAACGCTCCGGCTCTTTTAAAAAATTGATCACCTCTTCCAGCTCTTGCTTGGCCTCATCGACGCCGGCGGCATCATCGAAGCGAACCTCTACTTCATCATCCATGTAGACTTTCGCCTTGTTTTTGCCAAGCGACATGAATCCGGTCTGCTGGCGCTGCATGCGGTTGATCATGAAGAACCAGAACCCAATAAGAATGGCCAAGGGGATCAACCATGAGAGCAGGTTGCCAAAAAAATTGGATTCAATCCGGCCGGTAAACTTCACGTTCTTTTCGTTCAGCAGGTCTGCAATGTTGGGGTCAACGCGCACAGTTCGAAACATCTGCTCTTTTCCGGAAGCCGATTCTCTATGACCATTTTGCCCTGAATCATGTTGTTCGAAATGGCGACCTCCGACACTTTTTGTTCGCTCACCAGGCGGAGGAATTCGCTGTAGGGAATCGATTTGATCGCAAAAAGCGACATGAGTACGTTGTGCATGATCAGAACGAGCCAGATGCCGATGAGTGCATACCAGATGGAAAATTTATGCTGCCTCTTCATGTGTATCATCTCCCTTCGATTGAGACTTACTTGCTCAGGTTGAATGACGATTTTTAATTTTCTTAAAAGAAAGTGTACTGCAGTTAGATCAAGATGCAATGAGAGCATTACATTTAAAAATTGGTAGTTGAAAACTCCCAATTAGGTGGAACGTTTAGGGGGGCCGGGATGAAGATCCTTATGGTCGGCGTAATGGCTAAGTTTGGGGTTTTTGATTTTGCTCTTGTGTAGCCAGGGCCATCTCACTGAAAGGCCGCGCGTGCGGCAAGTTTAGCGGCGTAGTTGAAATGTGTGCGTGTTACTCGGAACCTTGTCGAAATTTATCCCGAAAGGCTTTGACAGCCGGCCCGTTTGACCGCCAGACATGGCACGTATCCAGGACCACCTCCATGGCCTTTTTGGAATAGTCGGCCGGGTCATAAGGCGTACGGACAATATGCGACCAGAAACCCTGGATGGCGGCCGGCGCCATGGCCAAGAGCAGGGCGGTCAGGTGGGAGCAGCCAGCGGGACCACCGAGGGCTGCTTTTACCCGGTTGGTGAACCCGGCGCTGATGGACATGCCGATTACCGGCTGTAGGGATGCTTCCGTCTCTTGGCACTCTTCCCGCGGCGTTTCCGGCAGTTCGGCCTCGATATCCTCGATTATTAGATCCGGGCCGGCCACCACCATCCGAATGACCATGTGGTGCAGGATGCCGGGGGGTCGGGTTTCCCCGCTCATCAGGTGGGAAGGGCCCGTCCTCCGGTCCTTCAGGGTACCGGCAACGATCAGTTTGTCCGCATCGTGGGGATAGACGGCGATATCGATGGAGCGGGCGTGGATTTTATCCGCAGCATCGGGATTTATTCTCGGCATGGTTTTCCTCAAGGCACAAATGTGCTATCATTCAGTTTTTGTAAACATATTTAGTCCAGTTTGATAGAAATTACAAGCCTCCTGAGACGCACCTGAAACGCGGGAATTACCGGCATATTCGGTCTGCCTATTCGCCCAGGGTACCACCGGCCGGAAATGGGTCGACGACCGTGCGAATCAATGATAACGTGCCGGGTTAAAATCATTTATTCAGAGGGTTAATTGATGACAACGACTCCCGACATAGGTGTTGATATTGGCGGGCTCAAGCTTAAAAATCCGGTGATGACCGCCTCCGGAACGTTCAGTTACGGAGCGGAATTCAAAGATCTGATGGACCTGAACCGTCTGGGCGCCATTATCGTCAAAGGCCTTTCCCTTAAACCGCAGAAAGGCAATCCGCCGCCGCGTATCGTTGAAACCGCCTGCGGCATGCTCAATGCCATTGGCCTGGAAAATGTCGGTATCGAAGGGTTTATTGCGGACAAGCTCCCTTTCCTGAACACCATAGACGCGCCGGTCCTTGCGAATATCTACGGGCAGTCGGTTGATGACTATGCCCAGCTCGCCGACCGGATTGAGCAAGTTGCGGGTATCGACGGCATCGAGTTGAACATTTCCTGCCCCAACGTCAAGTCAGGCGGGGTCGCATTCGGCGTCGATCCGGACGTGGCGGAAACAGTGGTGGCCCGGGTTCGGGAGAAAACGACCAAAGCGCTCATGGTCAAGCTTTCCCCCAATGTGACCGATGTGGTCCAAATCGCCAAGCGGGTTGAAGCCGGCGGGGCCGATTCGATCTCACTGATCAATACCATCACTGGTATGGCTGTTGATCTTGAGGCTCGCAAACCGATCCTGGCGAATATTACCGGCGGACTCTCCGGACCGGCTATCAAACCGATCGCTCTGCGCATGGTCTGGCAGGTTGCCGGCGCGGTTGACATTCCGGTGATCGGCATCGGGGGCATCATGACTGCCCAGGATGCCCTGGAGTTTATCCTGGTCGGGGCAACTGCGGTTCAGGTGGGGACAGCCAATTTTGTGAATCCGGCTGCAGCCATCGATATACTTGATGGCATGCAAGCCTACCTGCAGGAGCACGACATTGCGGATCTTGCGTCTCTGCGAGGCGCATTGCAATTAACGGGTTAAATGGAAAAGCCGGGCTTTCCACCCAACGTTAGCGTGAATTTGGCGTTTAATTTTCTATCGGCGTAAATGTGATTAGGATTCAAGGGGCCAAATATAAAACCAGGGTTCAAGGGGCCAAGGGGCCAAGTGAAAACACCTAAGTGCCTTGAACCCTTGAATACTTGAACCCTTGGACCCTGGAACCCTACTATATTCTACAGGAGGTATTCCATGAAGAAGGTGCTGCTGTTTTGCTTACTGGCAGGCTGGGTGTTTGCTGCGCCCCAGGCACTCTGGGCGGAAACAGCCTTGGAACAGGCCGATGCCCTTTATGACCAGGGTGGATTGGAAAACATCAAAAAATCCATTGGTCTGTACTTAGCCGCTGTAGAGAAAAATCCCGGTGATTACGAGACCAACTGGAAATGTGCCCGGGCCCATCGCGACTACGGCAATCTGAGCAAGCGTAAAAAGGTTGAAGGCTGGAAAAAGATCTGCGCCGAGTATGGCAAAAAAGGGATGTCGTATGCCAAAAAAGCGATTGACATCGCCCCGAACAAGCCCGATGCACACTATTATTTCGGGATCAGCGTCGGGATCTACTCGGACGGGGTCAGCATCCTGACCGCCCTGCGCGAAGGCCTCAAGGACAAGACCCAGAGCAGTTTCGAGAAGGCCTACCAACTGGACAAAATGTACAACGAGGCTGGCCCTATTCTGTCTCTCGGACGTTTTTGGGCTGTCCTACCCTGGCCTTTGAAGGATAAGAAAGATTCTTTGAAATACTACCGTGAATATCAGCAGACAGAGTTTTTTAACGATAGCGACGAGGCCCATATCTATATTGCGGAGCTGCTGCTGGACATCGGAGGCCGGGACAATAAAGCCGAGGCGAAAAATCTGCTTGAGAAGGCTTCCGGGGCTGAAGATCCATATTTCAGCGACTGGGCCAAACGGCTTCTGAAGGCAGAGTTTTAAACGTTACTCAATTGACACGTAGTTGGAATACCAATTTTCTATCAGTTGACAGAAGACCGCCATCATCGAAATCGGAATCGGAATCGCTATCGGGATCGCTACCCGGTTTGACTCTACGATTATCGATACCGATCCCGATGACCGGGGATAATTAAATCGCCCTGCCGGGGGAGGCAGGGATCATCAACACCACGAGGGGAAAGGAGTATACCATGCTGAAAAGGGGAGTTGCCGCAGGCTTGGCCTGCCTGTTTATGTTTGTATTTGCCACTGTGTGTGCTGCGGGCGATAAAAAGATTGCCGGGGTGACCTTTCCGGGGCAAAAGGTTGTGGCCGGAAAAACCCTGAAGCTCAACGGAGTGGCCCTGAAAAAGAAGTTCGGTTTCGTCAAGGTGTATGCGGGCGGGTTTTATATGGAGAATCCCAGCAGCAATCCCGATACCATGATCAATTCGGAACAGGTCAAACAGTTCGTCCTCCATTACCTGACCAGCAAGGCTACGGCCAAGAAAATTCAAAATGGGTTCATAGAAGCCTTCGAGGACGCCAATCCAGCGGCCATGGTCAAAGCCCAGCAAGCCAACATTCGAAAGTATGCCTCCTGGCTGGACACAGACATGGCCCCGGGAAAAATTCAGGTCACCACCTATGTGCCCGGCAAAGGCCTCACCGTGGTTTACCAGGGCGTCGAAAAAGGGACGATCACCGACAAAGATTTTATTAAAATGTATTTTACCTACAATTTCGGAGAGGACGCGGACAGTAAGCTCCGCAAAGGATATTCCGGGCGGTAGGCAACGGTCTTCGCAAAGAAATAAAAGGGCGCGATTCGCGCCCTTTTATTATTTTGTGGTTGCTGTTTTCTTACTTTTACTTATGCTCTTAATCTTAATCCCGGAGCCCCCCTGGATTTCACGGTAGTTTCAGGATCAAGAGTAAGTTTAGCACAGTAGATATAAATAGTGTCTGTCCACAAATGGTAGGTTTTGGTTCAGAGCAAGGCTTGAGCGATTTTGAAACCGCAGTCATAGTGCGCTATTCTGAGGATTTCAAAAGAGTGAAAACGCCGCTCTGGGCCAAAAGATGCCGTTTGTGGATAGGCACTAACTACACGTGCTGAGCCTCGGTCAGCGGATTCTCCTTAAGGTACTCGATCCGATTCAAACCATTGAGGTAGGCCTTGGCACTGGCCGTAATAATATCGGAATCCGATCCTTTACCCAGGGCAATCAAGCCGTTTTCCGAAAGGCGGACCGTAACTTCACCCTGGGCGTCGGTACCCCCTGTCAGGGCGCTGACGGTAAAGCGCAGTAGATCGGATTCCGTACCGGTAAGCTTGGCGATGGCGTTGAAGACGGCGTCAATGGGGCCGTTGCCGTAGCTGGCGCCCCGCACGCTATGCCCCCTGATTTCCAACTGTACGCTTGCCGTGGGCATGACCGTGGTCCCGGCACTGACATGCATGTACTGAAGCTTGAAAGTGTCTTCGGTCCGTAAAATGCCCTCGGTGACGATCGCCTGCAGATCCTCATCCATGACATGTTTTTTCTTGTCAGCCAGCTCTTTGAATTTTTTAAAAACGATCTTGAGCTCTTCGTCGCTCATGTCGTAGCCCATCTCCTTGAGGTGTGAGCGCAGGGCGTGGCGACCGGAGTGTTTGCCCAAAACCAGTTTATTGGCGTTCAGGCCAACGGTTTCCGGTTTCATGATTTCGTAGGTCATAGGATTCTTCAAAACCCCGTCCTGGTGAATGCCGGCTTCATGGGCAAAGGCATTGGCCCCGACAATGGCCTTGTTGGGTTGGACCATAATTCCCGTAATCATGGAGACCAGCCGGCTGGATGGATGGATCTGCTCGGTCTTGATGTTGGTGCTGACCGGCATGAAATTCGGCCGGGTGTGCATGGCCATGACGACTTCTTCCAGGGACGTATTGCCGGCCCTTTCACCGATGCCGTTGATGGTGACCTCCGCCTGGCGGGCACCGGCCTTGATGGCGGCAATGGTGTTGGCGGTGGCCAGCCCCAGGTCATTGTGGCAGTGCACGCTCAATACCGCCTTGTCAATGTTGGAAGTGTGTTCCCTCACATAGCGCACCAGTTCGCCGAACTCTTCCGGGATGGCATAGCCCACCGTATCCGGCAGGTTCACGGTGGTGGCACCCGCCTCAATGGCGGTTTCAAAAACCTCGCACAGGAATTCCGGATCGCTGCGCGAACCGTCCTCGGCCGAAAACTCGACGCTTGCGGTCAGGGATTTGGCGTAGGAAACCGCTTCTTTGGTGGCGGCCAGAACCTCCTCCCGGGTCATGTCGAGCTTGTACTTCATGTGGATATCCGAGGTGGCGATGAAGGTGTGAATCCGGGGCTTGACGGCGTGCTGGACCGCCCCCCAGGCTTTGTCGATGTCCCCTTTGGAGGCCCGGCAAAGCCCGGCGACTTCCAGGTGCTTCATCTTTTTGGCAATTTGGGAAACGGATTCAAAATCACCCTCCGAGGCGGCCGGAAAGCCCGCCTCGATGACATCCACCCCCAGTTTTTCCAATTGGATGGCCAGGCGCAGCTTTTCAGCGGCATTCATGCTGGCGCCCGGAGACTGCTCGCCATCACGCAGGGTTGTATCGAAAATTATTACTCTGTCATTCATTTTTTTATCTCCCTTTCCAGGTGTTTGAAACTACCTCAAAGAATCCATTCATTGCGGTAGTTTCAATATACGATTGTTCACTATACCAAGGCTAAGGCCGCACCTGAAAAAGCATAGGCCGCAGGACCGGTACAAATTCCGGTATACCTGCGGCGCGGGGACCTCCTCTTAAACACAACATGGTATCAATCCTGTTTTGAAAGTTTATATTGAAAACTGTCGGCCAAGGCCATCCAACTGGCCTCCATAATATCTTCGGACACGCCGATGGTGCTCCAGACATCGTTCTGGTCCCGGGACTCGATCAGCACCCGGACCTTGGCCGCGGTGCCGGCCCGCCCATCGATTACCCGGACCTTGAAATCGACCAGACGCATGGCATCCAGGTGCGGGTAGAACTTATCCAGGGCCTTGCGCAGCGCGTTGTCCAGGGCGCTTACCGGACCGGCCCCTTCCGCGGCGGTAATTTCATACTGGTCATCCACGGCTATCTTGATGGTGGCGTGCGCGGTGCATGGTTTGTCCTTGTCCTTTTCCACGGTAATGCGAAACGACTCCAGGTTGAACAGGGACTTGAACTGTTTGGTGAACTTTTCCACCAGGATCTTGAAAGACCCGTCGGCTACATCGAACTCATAGCCCTGCTGCTCCATGGCTTTAATCTTGGACACGATTTTCTGGCTGTCAAACCCGTTGCCGTTCAGATCAAGGCCGAGTTCCCGCGCCTTGTACTCAATATTGCTTTTACCGGATAGGTCCGAGACCAGCACCCGGCGGCGATTGCCGACCATTTCCGGATCCATGTGCTCATAGCCGCGGGGATCTTTCATGACCGCACTGACATGGATACCACCCTTGTGGGCAAAAGCGCTCTCACCTACGAACGGGCGGGAGTTCACGGGGATCATGTTCGCTGTCTCGCTCACGAAGCGAGACAGCTTTTTCAGGCCGGCCAAATTTTCGGTGGACATGCAGGACAGATCCATTTTCAGACAGAGGATCGGAACAATGGCGGTGAGGTCCGCATTACCGCAGCGTTCTCCGTAGCCGTTGATCGTCCCGTGTACCATGGTGGCCCCGGCATGCACCGCCGCGACCGAATTGGCCACGGCCACCCCGCAGTCGTTGTGGCAGTGGATACCGATGCCGAATGGCAAGCGATCGGGATCCGTGCCGGTGCGCGCCGCCAGTTCGGTTTTGATTGTTTTGATCCGGTCGGTTATCTGGTGGGGCAGGGTGCCGCCGTTGGTATCGCACAGGACCAGATATCCGGCACCGCCTTCCAACGCTGCCAGCAGCGTCTCGATGGCATAGTCGGGATTTGCCCGGTAGCCGTCGAAAAAGTGCTCGGCATCGTAGATAATGTCACGCCCGTTTTTGCTCAGGAAGGCTACCGATTCGCGGATCATGGCCAGATTCTCTTCCAGGGTGATACCCAATATGCCCTGCACATGCAGGTCCCAGGTTTTGCCAAAGAGGGCCACGGCCGCAGTCTGACTTTCCAAAAGCGCCTGTAGATTTTTATCTGCTTCCGCCAGCAGGCCGGGCCGTCGCGTGGCCCCAAAAGCGGTGAGGGTGGCGTTTTGAAAGCTGGCCCGCTGGGCCAGCTTGAAAAACGCCATGTCACGCGGATTGGAGCCCGGCCAGCCGCCCTCGATGTAGTGAAATCCCATGTCGTCCAGTTTTAGCGCGATTTCGAGTTTTTCGTCGGCAGAAAAATTGATATTTTCCCCCTGGGTGCCGTCGCGTAGCGTTGTGTCGTACAATAGTATGGGTGACTTCATGGAATGCTCCCATTACCGTTAGCGGTTTTCGGGGCGCAAGGCCCTCACGGCCGTGCCGGTCTGCCACATTTCGGTATTCTTGATTTCATCCAGTTCCTGTTGGAGTTTCTCCCGGTAGTCCGGGGCGCTGTTGACATCCAGGACGCGGCGGGTCTCCGCCCCGGATTTGACGGCTGCGTAAAGCTCATCAAAGACCGGCGCGACGGCATCCCTGAATTTAGGGGCCCAGTCCAGGGCACCGCGCTGGGCGGTAGTGCTGCAGTTGCCAAACATCCAGTCCATACCGTTCTCGGCCACCAGCCGGATCAGGCTCTGGGTGAGCTCCTCGACCGTTTCATTAAAGGATTCACTGGGACTGTGACCGTGTTTGCGCAGCAGGTTGTACTGAGCTTCCATGACGCCCGCCAGGCAGCCCATCAGGACGCCGCGTTCACCGGTAAGGTCACTGTACACTTCATTTTCGAATGTCGTGTGGAACAGGTAGCCCGAGCCAATGGCGATCCCCAGGGCGATGGTCCGGTCCTTGGCCCGGCCGGTATAGTCCTGGTGAATGGCGAAACTGGAGTTGATGCCGCTGCCGTCCAGAAAATTCTTGCGGACGCTGCGGCCGGAACCCTTGGGGGCCACCAGGATCACGTCGACATTCTCCGGCGGAATCACCTCGGTTTGATCCCGGTAGACCACCGAGAAGCCATGGGAGAAATAGAGGGCATCCCCATCGTTGAGACATTCTTTAATGGCCGGCCAGGTGGCTTTCTGCCCGGCATCCGACAAAAGGTTTTGCAAAACGGTTGCTTTGCGGGCGGCCTCCTCGATGGCAAACAAGGTCTGCCCCGGTACGAATCCGTCCGCGACCGCCTTGTCCCAGGAGGCGGTACCTTCGCGCTGCCCCACAATCACATTGAAGCCATTGTCCTTCATATTGAGCGCCTGGCCCGGGCCCTGCACACCGTAGCCGAGTACGGCAATAATCTCGTCTTTCAGCACATCCCGGGACTTTTCCAGGGAAAACTCTTCGGATGTGATGACCTCTTCAAGGGTGCCGCCAAAATCAATCTGTGCCATGGTTCCTCCAATCGCTGCTTGCTATAAAAGAAAAATTAATAATGCGTTGCTCGTTATCATATTGATTCTTTGCGCCCTGCCGGACACCAGCATCAATTTGGTTCTCTAAAAAGCGCGATGGTGCCGGTGCGGGCGATTTTCTTAATGCCGATGGGCTTTAACAGGTTCAAGATAGCCTTCATCTTGCCCGGGTCGCCGGTGACTTCAATGGTGTAGTGCCCCAGGCCGGCGTCCACGACCTTCCCCCGGAAGATCTCTACAATACGGAGGATTTCAGCCCGGTAATCGTTGTCCGCCTTCACGCAGATAAGCGCCATCTCACGGTGCACCGCATTGGATCCGGACAGGTCCCGGACCTTGATGATATTGATCAGCTTGTTCAACTGCTTTTCGATCTGCTCCACGATGTGTTCATCGGCCTTGGTGACGATCGTTACCCGGGAGACCTCCGGGTCCATGGTTTCCGCCACGCAGAGGCTGTCGATATTGAATCCGCGGCCGCTGAAAAGACCGACAATCCTGGAAAGCACGCCGGGCTGATTGTCGACCAGCATCGTGAAAATATGATTTTCTTCGGTATGCGTTTCTATCTCATTGCTCATCTCTATCCGTCCTCTTCATCTATCCGCGGCTACACCAGCAGCATTTCGGTTATACTGGCTCCGGCCGGAACCATGGGATACACGCACTCTTCCCGGTCTACGACGAAATCCATGATTACGGTTTTATCGGAATTGAGTCCCTCGCGCAGGACCGGTTCCACCTCCGCGGGAGTGGTGGCCCGCAGTCCCACGGCCCCGAAGGCCTCGGCCAGTTTGGCGAAATCCGGCGCATGTTCCATGTCCGTGCAGGCATACCGGCATTCATAGAACAACTCCTGCCACTGACGGACCATGCCCAGGTAGCGATTGTTCAGGATGACGATCTTTACCGGCAGACCATATTGTACGGCCGTGGCCATTTCCTGAATATTCATCTGGATGCTGCCGTCGCCGGCCACATCGACAACCACCTTGTCGGGGCAGGCCGCCTGGGCCCCGATAGCGGCCGGTAAACCGAACCCCATGCAGCCCAATCCGCCGGAGGTGATGAAGTGGCCCGGCTCATCGAAGTGATAGAATTGGGCCGCCCACATTTGATTCTGACCAACCTCGGTGGTGATGATGGCGCGGCCTTCGGTTAACTCATAGAGTTTATCGATGACATACTGGGGTTTGATGACATCTTCCTGCTTGTAGGCCAGCGGATTGGTGTCCTTCCAGGCCTGTATCTTGGAAAGCCACTGTTCCCTGCTATTTTCAAGGTGGGCGATGCTTTCCGGTTCGAACAGTTCGTTGAGAATCGTCAAAGCCTTTTTACAGTCGCCCACCACGGGAATGGCCACGGATACGTTTTTGCGGATAGACGTGGGGTCAATATCGATGTGAACGATCTGGGCATGTTCGGCAAAGGTTTTGATTTTGCCCGTGACGCGGTCATCGAACCGCACCCCGATGGCAATCAACAGGTCACACTCGCCCACGGACATGTTGGCCCGGTAGGTGCCGTGCATCCCGATCATCCCGAGCCATAAAGGATCACTGCCGGGAAAGGCGCCCAGGCCCATCAAAGAAGCGGTGACCGGGATGCGGGCTGCTCGGGCAAATGCGGTCAATTCCTCCGAGCCTTTGGAGAGCACCACGCCGCCACCGGCAAAGATCACCGGCTTTTCGGCGTTTTTGACCAGCTCCATTACCTTTTTGAGCTGTTTCTTGTTCGGTTTGACACTGGGATTGTAAGATTTAATGCGGACGCCTTGCGATTTAGTGTAGTCAATCTTGGCCTGGCCGATATCCTTGGGGATGTCCACCAGAACCGGTCCGGGACGGCCGGATTTGGCAATGTAGAATGCTTCGCGCAGGGTCTTGGCCAACTGCTGCGGATCCTTTACGAGGTAGTTATGCTTGGTGCACGGGCGGGTTATGCCGACAATGTCTACTTCCTGAAAGGCATCGTTGCCAATCAGGTGGGTCGGAACCTGGCCGGTAATGACCACGACCGGGATGGAGTCCATATAAGCGGAGGCCAGGCCGGTCACCGTGTTCGTGGCCCCGGGGCCGGAGGTAACCAGGCAGACGCCGACCCCGCCGGTGGCGCGGGCGTAGCCGTCGGCGGCATGGACCGCTCCCTGTTCATGACGAACGAGGATGTGTTTGATATCGGTGTTTATAATTTCATCGTAGATGTCGATGACCGCCCCGCCGGGGAACCCGAATATCGTGTCCACACCTTCTTCTTCCAGAACCTTCATCAGTACCTGGGCGCCAGTGAGTTCCATAGGTCAATCCTTTTGTTAGGTTAATCGTTTGTCACTGCTAATTATTTCAGATGTCGGGGAGTTTTCTCGACAAATGCCCGTCCTCCCGGTAAAAGCCGGGATCCAGTCTATTCGGAGGAATCGGCCCTGGATGCCGGATACGTCATCCAGGACGCGATCCGGGACCGGCATGACGAACGGACTCCCCGACTGCTCAATTATTTACAACCCCGGTCTTCCATAAGGCCGAGCAACTGTTGAATAGTGCCTACAGTGATCTAAAGTTAAGCGATGCTCCTGATCTGATGAAATAAGTGGAGCTGAGTGGCGCCAGAACTTTAAGCACTTTAGTTCACCTATACCACTTCAAACTCATTTTATGATCGCACCCTGGCTGGCCGAGGAAACCCCCCGGGCATACCGGGCCATGTAACCGGTTTTTATCTTTGCTTCCGGCTGCTGCCAGGCCGCCTCGCGGGTGCTCAATGTCTCTGGCTCCACTTCCAGGGAGATGCGCCTGGCCGGAATATCGATGGCGATTACATCGCCTTCTGCCACCAGGGCGATAAGGCCGCCCTGCATGGCTTCTGGTGATACGTGGCCGATAGCGGCCCCCCGGGTGCCGCCGGAAAAGCGGCCGTCGGTGATCAGCGCCACGTCGGCATCCAGGCCCATTCCGGCAATGGAAGACGTTGGGGTCAGCATTTCGCGCATGCCCGGTCCACCCATGGGCCCTTCGTAGCGAATCACCACCACGTCTCCCTTGTTGATGTTTCCGTCCAGGATTGCCCGGGAAGCCGATTCTTCATCGTCGAATACCCGGGCCGGCCCTTTATGCTGCATCATCTCCGCCCGCACCGCCGACTGTTTAACCACGCAGCCATCGGGGGCGAGATTGCCAAAGAGGACGGCCAAACCGCCCTGGGTGTGATAGGCCGTGTCCGGGGAACGGATAACGTCAGTATCGCGTACAGTGGTTGCGGCAATGTTCTCGGCAACCGTGTGGCCGGTAACGGTCCGACAGTCACCATTGATGCGGCCGGAGTCCGCCAGCGCCTTGATGACGCCGCTAATGCCGCCGGCCCGGTTGAGGTCCTGGATGTGATGCTGCCCGCCGGGACTCATGGAACACAGATGCGGTGTCTTCTCACTGACCCGGTTGATCATCTCCAAATCAAAAGGTACGCCGGCTTCGGCAGCCAGGGCCGTCAGGTGCAGGACCGTATTGGTGCTGCAGCCCAGGGCCATGTCAACCGCCAGGGCATTCTCAAAAGCGGCGGGTGTATAAATTTTGCTTGGCGTGAGGCCCTGTTCCAGCAGCCTTACGATCTGCATGCCGGTTCGCTTTGCCAGGCGGGTGCGGGCTGCCATGACCGCGGGTATGGTGCCGTTGCCCGGTAGGGCCATCCCGATGGCCTCGGAGAGGCAGTTCATGGAGTTGGCGGTGAACATGCCGGCGCAGGAGCCGCAGGTTGGGCAGGCCGCATCTTCAATCTCGGTAAGTTCTTCCTCCGTCATGTTCCCGGCGCGCACCGCCCCGACGGCCTCGAATACCGTGATTAAGTCTATCCGATTGCCCTGGGGTTTGCGGGGGTGGTCTCCGGCCAGCATGGGGCCACCGCTGATGACGATCGCCGGGATATCCAGGCGGGCGGCCGCCATCAGCATGCCGGGCACAATTTTGTCGCAATTGGGAACCAGCACCAGCGCATCGAAGGCATGGGCCGTGGCCATGATTTCAATACTGTCGGCAATCAGTTCACGGCTGCCCAAAGAATATTTCATGCCGGCATGATTCATGGCGATGCCGTCGCATACCCCGATGGTCCCGAATTCGACGGGCATGCCGCCGGCCATGGAAATGCCGGTTTTCACTGCGGCGACAATGGTATCCAACTGGATGTGGCCCGGGATAATGCTGTTGTGCGAGTTGGCGATGCCGATCAATGGCCGTTCCATTTCTTCATTGGTATACCCCATCGCTTTGAACAGGGCACGGTGCGGGGCCCGCTCGATCCCCGCTTTTACATGATCACTTTTCATATTGGGCAGTGCTCCTTTTCCACGCATAAAAAAAACCGTTATCGGCCTGGGGGCTGATAACGGTTTTTTCAATTTCGTGGTTGCTGAAATTAGGCCATTATGAACCCCCGCTCCTCGTTGCGGATAATAATACCCACGACGAGGACAATAATTAGACCGAGGCTGTTAATAATGGATAGATTCTGCATGATTTTTTCGCTAATTGCGAAGAGCTAACACTAAGTGATCGGTATGTCAAACTTTTTTTTAAGATTGTCCCGACCGTCCGTTCGGTTAAACATTTGCGGCGCAACGTATTACGACACCGCTTCGCGGTGCCCGCAATCCCGATTCAAACAGGCCAGAAAGGTCCCGGCCTTCTTGGTAGTCTTCTCCACCAGAAAGGGTGCCTTGCAAATCGGACAGGGCTTGGCGACCGGTTTATCCCAGGTGGCGTAATCACACTCCGGGTAACGGTTGCACCCATAGAACACCTTACCGCGCTTGGAATGCTTTTCGACCAGGTCACCGTCACAGCCCGGGGCCGGGCAGGCTACCCCGGTCGAGGCACCGTTGCCATTGGCGTAGACCGACTGTGTGGTTTTGCAATCCGGATAGCCGCTGCAGGCCAGGAACGGTCCGTATTTCCCCTGTTTTAGGACCATGGGCTTACCGCATTTTTCACAGGTTTTATCGGAGATTTCCTCCTCCGGAACCTCTATGGGTACAATTTTACCCTTCTCGTCCCGGTTGTAATTGCGGGTGTAGCGACAATCTGGATAGGCGTTACAGGCCAGGTAGTGCCCGTTGCGTCCGACCTTGATGTGCAGCCGGTCCTGACCGCATTCCGGGCAAGTCATATCGGTGGGTATGCCGACCCCGCGCATGCTCAGCATATCTTCAGCGGCCTTGGCCAGGTGCCCCTGGAAGGGAGAGTAGAACTTTTGCAGGATGTCACCCGCCTCGCTTTTGTTTTCTTCAATGCTGTCAAGCTGGTTTTCCAATTTGGCCGTAAAGTCCACATCGAAGACTTCGGGAAAATTAGCCACCAGCAGATCATTGACGATAAACCCGAGTTCGCTGGGGCGGAAATATCTTTTTTCGAGGGCCACATACCCCTTGTCCCGAATGGTGGAGAGAATGGCGGCGTAGGTGCTGGGCCGGCCGATGCCGTTTTCTTCCAATTCTTTGACCAGGGAGGCCTCGGAAAACCGGGGCGGCGGCTGGGTAAAATGCTGTTTTGGTTCCAGCTTGGCGAGGTTCAATACCATGCCCTCGGTCAGCACCGGTAAAAGCCCCTTCTTCTTTTCATCGGCCTGGAGATTTTCTTCTTCCACGGATTTATACAGAGCCATGAAGCCGGGGAACTTGATGGTGGATCCCGAGGCGGCCAACGCGTAGTCGCCGGCCGTTATGGTGATGGAATTCTGATTGATCTGGGCCGGTTGCATCTGGGAGGCCACGAACCGTTTCCAGATGAGGGTATACAGGGCCAGCTGGTCTTTGGTCAGGTGCGGCTTGATCTTGTCCGGTGTGTTATGAACCGAAGTGGGTCGAATGGCTTCATGCGCATCTTGTGCTTTTTTGCGGTTTTTAAAATGACGGGGCTTGTCCAGGGCATACTCAGGTCCGAACGTGCTTTTGATAAGGGCCATGGCCTCCAGCGCGGCCTCTTTGGAGATGCGCGTAGAATCCGTCCGCATGTAAGTAATCAGACCCTCGGGTTCCCCGGGGCCGAGATCGAGTCCCTCGTACAATTGCTGGGCCACCGACATGGTTTTTTTAGCCGAGAAACGCAGTTTGCGGATGGCCTCCTGCTGTAGCTTGCTGGTGATAAAAGGGGGCAGGGGGTTGCGTTTGACCGTTTTCTTTTGAACTTTGGCAACCGTAAACGCGGCTTGCTCGAGGTCAGCCGTCATCTTACGGGCGGTATCGCCGTCGGGGATGGCCACTTTCTGGTTGTTCCAGCGGGTGAGCTTGGCTACAAAGGGCGGCGGCGTTTCCCCTTCCAGGTGGGCCGTGATCGACCAGTACTCCCGGGGTGTAAACACCTGGATTTCTCTTTCCCGCTCGCAGATGATGCGGACGGCGACCGACTGCACCCGTCCGGCACTGAGACCGCCTTGAACCTTGCGCCATAAAATCGGTGAGATCTGGTACCCCACCAGGCGATCCAGTATCCGCCGGGCCTGCTGGGCTTCATACTTATTGCGATCAAGTTCTTCCGGAGCCTTGAGGGCCTGCAGAATCGCGTTTTTGGTAAGCTCATGAAAGAGAACCCGGTGGAATCGGCGCCCTTTCTTTTTAAGCACTTCGGAGGTATGCCAGGCAATGGCCTCGCCTTCTCGGTCGGGGTCCGGTGCCAGGTAAATGTCTTCGGCATTACCGGCGGATTTTTTCAATTCCGTAATGATTTTCTTTTTCCCGGGTATGGTTTTGTACTTGGGTTTGAAATTTTTTTCAAAGTCAATCCCGATTTCCCGGGCCGGAAGGTCTTTAATGTGTCCAACGGTAGCCGCAACATTGAAATCGCGACCCACATATTTTTTGATGGTTCTGATTTTGGTCGGTGACTCTACGACTATCAAAGGTTTTGTGACTGTCATGATTCCTAATGCTCTCTGCTATTTCTGTAACACCCGCTGCCCAATGTCTTCTGCGGTGTATTCTAAAGGCTATGCGCGGTGTCGGTTTTCACACTAGTTTAACCGTTCAACGGGTCTTGCGGCTGAACAGGCTGCCCTGGTCCTGGCGTACAACGCCTTTTAATTCCAGTTGGAGCAAAGCGGCGGCCAGTTCTCCCGCTTCCAGGTCCAGCTTCCGGACCAGTTCATCTATGTGGACGGGGTAGCGGTCAAGTTCAGCTATGATTTTCCGGTCCAGGGCCGACAATTCCCCCGGCGGCGGCACGCTGCCTTGCCGCCCGGATGTATTGGCGGCTGCCGGCTGATAGCAGCCGGCCGGCAGCTCTTCCAGAATATCCTGGGCATTCTCGACAAGCTTGGCGCCCTGTTTTATCAAGGCATGGGTACCGGTGCTCTTGAAAGAGTCGATACTGCCGGGGATGGCAAACACCTCGCGGTTTTGCTCGGCCGCCAGCCGGGCCGTGATCAGCGAACCGCTTTTCAAGGTGGCCTCCACCACAAGGGTTCCCAGGGTCATACCGCTGATGATCCGGTTGCGGGCCGGAAAGTGCCTGGCATCCGGTCCGGCGTCCAGTGGCAATTCAGTCACAACTGCTCCTCGTTCGGCGATGGCGTCGTGCAATTTGCGGTTGTGCGCCGGGTAGATGTGATGCAGCCCAGTCCCCATCACCGCTACCGTTAAACCACCCGCTTGCAGGGCACCCTGATGGGCACAACTATCAATGCCCAGGGCCATCCCGCTGACAACCGTCAATTGGCACGCCGCCAGGTCGGCGCCAAAACGCCGCGCGATCGCTTTGCCGTAACCACTGCCGTTGCGTGAACCGACGACCGCCACCGCTTGTCCGGTAGGATCCAGGTGTCCCCGCACATACAAGTAAGGCGGCGGGTCCGGGATCTCGTTCAGCAGCCGGGGATATTCCGGATCGTTGCAGGTCAGGATCCGGCAGCCGGACTTGGCGATCGCATTCAATTCTGCTTCGAATTGGTGTCCGGCCCGGCGCTGACCGGCAACGGCGGCCACAATTTTAGGGGAGATCCCCTCAACCGCCAGTAGGTCTTCGCGGGAGGCCTCGAAAACCTTTTGGGGTGTTGAAAACCTGTCCAGCAACCGCTTGAAAAGCAGGTTTCCTATCCCGGGCACGCTCTTGAGATTGAACCACGGGATCAGGTACTCCATGGCTTAGCTTTTGGCTTTCTTCTGCCAGATCAGCAAAATCGGGCTGGCCACAAAGACCGATGAATAGGTACCAATCAGGACGCCCACAATCATCGCGAAGGCAAAATCGTGAATGATGCCACCGCCGAGCACAAATAGGGACACCAAGACGACCAGCGTCGTCAAGGATGTTAAAATGGTTCGACTGAGGGTTTCATTCACACTCCGGTTGATGATCATTTCCAGAGGATTTTTGTGGTAGCGCCGCAGGTTTTCACGGATGCGGTCGAAGACTATGATCGTATCGTTCAGGGAGTAACCGATAATGGTTAAAAGGGCCGCAATGATCGGCAGGGTAAACTCCTTATCGAACAATGAAAAAATGCCGACTGTGATGGTCACATCATGGACCAGGGCTACGATGGCACCCATGGCGTATTTCAATTCCAAGAACCAGAACAGCACTATCGTTACCAGCAGGGCGGCCGCCATTAAACCCGGGATACTCACATCGAATAAGCCGAGCGCGTAAACAGTTACAAACAAAAGGACCGCCACAATACCACTGAGCATCCACTTCAGTTCAAAACGTCCGGATATATAAAAGGTGATGAACAGCAGGGCATAGAACATGGCAAACAAGGCTTTTTCGCGTAGGTCCTTGCCCACCTGCGGGCCCACCATTTCCACCCGGCGGATTTCGACCGGGCTGCCCGCCGCAGCGGCCAAGGCGGATTTGAATTGGTCGGTAAAGTTTTCACTGGTGGTCATTGAGTTGTCGGTCCGGATCAAGTATTCGTTATCACCGGCATCCCCGAAGGCTTGCACCGAGGAACCCATCATGTCCATGGCAGCCAGACCGGATTTGACCTCATCTATTTCAACCGGGCTTTGGAACTGTATTTGTATCAGGGTACCGCCGGCAAAATCGATGCCGTACCGCGGGCCCTTTTTAACCACCAGGGAACCGAAGCTGATCAAAATGAACAGGGCGGACAGAATGAAGGCAATTTTGCGCTGGCCTATGAAATTGATGTTGATATCGGATTTGATAAACTGCATATATTCAGGTCCTTTATGGCACTGTTTCGTCATGGCCCGCCAACCGGCATGCCGGTCGGGCACTTTCTATTAGATACTCAGGCTGCGGATTTTCCGGCCGATCAGAAAATAGTTAAAAATGGATCTTGAAAGCACCAGCGCCGTGAAGAGACTGGCTACCACCCCGAGGCTCAGGGTGACCGCAAAGCCTTTTACGGGGCCGGTACCGAACTGGAACAGGACCAGGGCGGCGATTAGGGTGGTTACGTTGGCATCCAGAATCGTCAGTGACGCCCTTTCAAAGCCGGCATCAACGGCTGCCCAGGGTGTTTTGCCTAACGAAAGCTCCTCGCGGATGCGCTCAAAGATAAGCACGTTTGCGTCGACCGCCATGCCGATAGTCAAAATGATACCGGCAATACCGGGGAGCGTGAGGGTCGCCTGAAAGGCCGCCAGGCCGCCTGCAATCAGCAGGATGTTCAAAATCAAGGCTACGTCAGCGATGATACCGGCGCCCTTGTAGTAAACGATCATGAACAGCACCACCAGGATACCGCCGACGAGCATTGAAATAAGCCCCGTCCGGATAGAGTCCGCCCCGAGAGAGGGCCCGACGGTGCGTTCTTCGAGAATTGTCACTGGTGCGGGCAAAGCGCCGGCCCGCAGGACTAGAGCCAGGTCTGACGCTTCTTCGGTCGTAAAACTGCCGGTTATGCGTGCTTCTCCTCCGGTGATCTTATCCTGGATGACCGGGGCGGAGTGCACCTTGTTGTCCAGCACGATTGCCAGGCGTTTTTGGATGTTGCGTCCGGTTACCTGGGCGAAAATACGCCCGCCCTTATTGTCGAACTTAATGCCGACATAGGGGTCATTGTACTGGGAATCGATCTGTACCCGGGCATCGGTAAGCGATGCGCCGGTCAGGACCGCCCGTTTCTTGATGAGCATGGGGGTCTTGGTAACCCGGTTGGTTTCCCGGTCCTCGCGGACAGGATAGAGGATTTCACTGCCATGGGGTACATTGCCGTCCAGAGCGGCGGCTACATCACCGGTTTCATCCACGAGTTTGAATTCGAGCAGGGCGGTTTTGCCGATGAGGTCTTTGGCTCGCTGGGTATCGCTAATGCCCGGCAGCTGGATGAGAATCCGTTTTTCACCTTGCCGGCGGATATCAGGCTCGCTGACGCCGAATTGATCGATCCGGTTGCGGATGGTTTCCAGGGCCTGGTCGGTGGCTGATTTCTTGATTAGGTCGGCTTCTTTGTCCGGCAGGTTCAGTACCATTTCAAGGGTTTCGGTCGTGGCATTTTCAGACTCGATACGCAGATCGGGGAGTTCCTTATCAAGCACTGACCTGAATTCATTGATATTTTTCTGACCGATGATCTTCACCGCAATGTTGGTGCCGGAAACGCGCTCGAGGGTTCGATAGCGGACGCGTTCTTTTTTGAGCAGGCCCCGGATTTCGTCGACCAAACGCTCGATCCGACCCTCCACAGCCTTGTCCGTATCCACTTCCAGCACGAGGTGCATGCCGCCTTGGAGGTCCAGTCCCAGGTTGATCTGCTTGCCGTGCAGGATACCCGGCTTGAAGGTCGGCAGGACGTAGATGACGGCGGTGACGATAACCGCCAGGATTACAACCAGTCTCCATGAAATTTTTTTCAATCGTCTATTCCTCTATCGGTTTTCGGGGCTGGGCAGATTTGAAGCCAGGCTGCCGTGGGACAGGCCGAGGCGTTCCTCGCGTTGGCCGAAGGGCTTGCAGCTATAATGCCGGCCCGGTATCATATAAAAGCCCGGTGCAATGCAGCCGCAGGGGCGGCGCTTCACACGGGGCTCGTTGCTATGGGCTGCCGGAATTCCAATCCCCGGGTTATGTTTAGCTTGCTTTTACTTTTTTTCTTTCTTAGGTGGCGCTGCCTTGGGTGGTGCTGTCGTTGAGGCAAGTGCGGCCACATTAGCCCGGGCAACTTTAACCCTGACCTTTTCGGCAATTTCAACGGTAAGGGTGTTTTCGTCGAGACCGGTGATCCGCCCATACAGGCCGCCGTTGGTGATAATCCGATCACCTTTTCGCAGTTCACCGATCATTCTCTGATGCTCTTTCGCTTTTTTCTGCTGCGGTCTTATCAGCAAGAAATAAAAGATCACGAACATCAGGATCAGGGGAACGAAAGATGCAAACCCGCCGGATCCGCCCTGGGCGCCGCCGCCACCTTGAGCCATTGCATATGCTATACTGGTCAGAATCAAATCCTCCTGGCTGTCGACTATCCCACTCGGCATACTATTTACACCGGCTAGGTAGTCGACCCTAATGATGAAGGCCTTACTCTATATAGTAATCGGTAGGCCTGAAAATGGGGATCTATACAGGATATGTAAAGCTGCGTCAAACAGTTTTTCAGTGCTTATAAATTTTGAGCTGCCCGCAGACCAACTTCCAACTGGCTGATTGTACAAAACTTATGGACAGTTAGGGGATGTTTCTAAATTGTCTTTTGGCCCAATCTCTGCGTTGGGCGTTCGGTTTCAATCCTCGAAATACTTGAGTATTCCTCCGGTTGTGACCCACAGCATAGGGATCAAACAGCGGGAAATCCCGCAACGCGGGGAAACCTCACGGCCGTCGCACCTAGAACCAAAATCCTAAATTAGAAACAGCCCCTAGTCTGCTGGAATCCAGATATTTTCTCCATCGAACCGAATGCGGCCGGCATTTTCGATATCCACTTCATCCAGCAGTTCAAACACGCGGTCCATTTTGTAAATGACGATTTTGGTCAGCGGCCGGATTACATGAATGTCGGTGGCCAGTTGCCGGTCGCGTATGTTGTAGATATATACCATGTTTTCCGAAAATTTCAGCAGCTTGCCGATTCCGGAACTGTATCCCGAGCGGTCCGGCTCATCTGATTCATCCGGCAGGGCAATCTGTTTGCCGGCCATGTAAGCCTTCAACAGTTTGAAATGAATGTTCCAGATATTGTCCCCGGGCTGGACGATATGGATACCGTAGGCTCCGGTCCCGCCAGCGGCCGCTGCCGTAAGATCTTTTTCGGTAATGCCCCCCTCTTTGGCCTGGATGGAGTCGGATATCTCCTTGACCGAGACTGTCTGGTCGCCGACTTTGATCGCTTCGCCTTCCTTAACGATCATGTCCAGGCCGTCCTTGATACCCAAGGAGGCTTTGCGCTCTTCCATCAACGCGTTCTTGCCTTTCTTACTGTATTCAATGACCGGCTGATTTTTAACCTTCCGGGAAGCTTCGTCCGTCGTCGGCTTCACCGGGCCGGGCGTCTGCTTGCCAGGCAGTAGCAGCCACACCCCGGCCGCCACCGCAATCAGGGCCACAATCGCGACCAGACCAATGATTTTTTTGCCACCGGGTTTCGGCTGGGGTGTCGGCCGTTCTTCAGTCTGTTGCGGGGACGCATGATCTGCAGTCATAGGTTTTCCTCTTGAAGTTGTTTAGGCTGTGGGCTGAGGGCAAATGGTTTTGGCCGCCGACTATCTGGTTTCGTTGAAAACCTTGTTCTCCTTCAGTCTAACCGTCTATAGCCTAATAGCCTGAATTCATTATTTTTCACAAGTGATCTGGCTGTCTCCGGGGACCATTTTAGCATCTCCTTCGATGAAAATGGTCACCTGCCGGCGTTGTTCGAGATCGAGCAGTTCTTTGCGTTTTTTATTCAGAATGTAGTCTGCCACCGAAATAGGGACCACCCCGGTGGCAGTTTTTATATCCGGTTTGAGCAGCTCCAGACTCAACTGCCGCAGAAAGCTGGTGCCGAGGGCCTCGGCGTTCAAGACCAGTCCACGCCCGCTACAATGGCCACACATTTCGAAGCGTCCGTATTCAATGGACGGTCGGATGCGCTGGCGGGACATCTCGAGCAGGCCAAACTGGGAAATGCGTCCAATGCGGGTCCGGGCTTTATCATTTTTCACCTGGGTTTTTAGGGTGCGTTCCACCTCCGACTTATTTTTAGACTCACGCATGTCGATAAAATCGATGACAATCAGCCCTCCGAGGTCCCGCAGGCGCAGTTGCCGGGCAATTTCCTCAGCCGCTTCCACATTGGTCTGTAAAGCGGTCTCTTCGATCGACTTGGCCTTGGTCGCTTTCCCGGAATTGACATCCACGGCCACCAGTGCTTCGGATTGCTGAATGACGATCGAGCCGCCTGATTTCAGCTTTACCCGGCTACCATAAATGGAGGCAATTTGGCTTTCGAGCTGGAATTTGGAGAAAATCGGTTTTTCACCTTTGTAATGCTTCACGATTTTGGAGTGCTTGGGTGACATGATACCGACAAAGTCGCGGGCTTCGCGGTGTACATCGCTGTCATCTATAAGAATTTCAGTAATATCCGGTGTGAAATAGTCACGGATGGAGCGGACCACCAGATTGCGCTCCTTGTATAGCAGCGCCGGGGTGGGAGCCTTCATCACCTGGCCCTTGATGCTTTTCCACAGCCGCATGAGGGTGCTGACGTCCTTGGAAATCAGGGTCTTGGTGCACCCGATGCCGGCCGTACGGATGATGAGGCCGAAATCTTCCGGTAATTTCAGTTTGCCGATAATCGTTTTCAGGCGGGTCCGTTCCTTTTCGTCGCTGATTTTCCTTGAAATTCCACGGGTCGTGCTGCCAGGCATCAAGACGATGTAGCGACCCGGCAAAGACAAGTTGGTGGTGAGCATGGCCCCTTTTTTCATGATCGGATCTTTGGTGACCTGTACGAGCAGCTCCTGACCCTTTTTGACGAGTTGGGTGATATTGCGACCGCCTGCCGCCGTATCCTGGAAATAGTCATGATGGATTTCGTGTTTTTGCAAAAAGCCATGACGCTCGGCGCCGTAATCCACAAAAACGGCCTGCAGGCTCGGTTCTATCCGGGTGATAACGCCTTTATACAGGTTACCGTGGGTGATTTCGCGAGAGGCGCTTTCTATGTGAAACTCTTCCAGCTTGCTGTCCCTGACTTTGGCGATGCGACACTCCTCGGTATCTACGGCATTGATGAGAATTTTACAGGTCATGAATATATCTGTTTCCTTTGATGATAGGTGAATCCCCGTTTTGGGGAGTCGATTCAAGGTTGTTTGCGGCTGACACCTGAACTTTTGCAAGTGCCTGTATTTTGCATGAATATGCAATTGCCCCGGACAAGTCAATCAGTTTATCGATGCAGCCTTGCTATTTTAACAGGGTTATGGCATTTAGGGGCACGCTGTCCGTAGATAAAACGGATAGGGTGCCGCGGCACCTAAAAATCATTTTCATAACAATAAGTTGCAAAAGCCCAACGTCAAATCTGCGGATCATGCGCCGACAGGCGGCATGCGAGGAACAGTATGATGGATGAAAGATACGATCCCAAGGCCCTGGAAAAAAAGTGGCAGGCAACCTGGGAAGCCACTGCTCTTTTCAAGACCGTTGAAGATACCTCCAAGCCCAAATACTATCTGTTGGAGATGTTTCCTTATCCCTCCGGAAAGATCCACATGGGCCATGTCCGCAACTACACCATCGGTGACGTTGTGGCCCGCTACAAAAGGATGCGGGGGTTTAACGTCCTCCATCCTATGGGCTGGGATGCTTTCGGGATGCCGGCCGAAAATGCGGCCATCGCCAATAACACCCATCCGGCGAAATGGACTTATGAAAATATTGACTATATGCGCTCCCAGCTCAAAAGAATCGGGTTCAGCTACGATTGGGATCGGGAACTGGCCACTTGTCGGCCGGAATATTACCGCTGGGAGCAGTGGCTGTTCCTCAAGATGGCTGAAAAAGGGATGGCCTATCGCAAAGAATCCTACGTAAACTGGTGTGAGCCCTGCCAGACCGTTTTGGCCAATGAACAGGTCGAAGCCGGTATGTGCTGGCGATGTGGAAAACCGGTACGGCAGAAGAAACTCTGGCAGTGGTTTTTTAAAATTACCGATTATGCGGAGGATCTGCTGGTTCACTGCGACAAACTGCCGGGCTGGCCGGAAAAAGTCACCACCATGCAGCGCAACTGGATCGGGAAAAGCACCGGGGCGGAGATCCGGTTTGCCATCGAGGGGACCAACGAGGATATTGCCGTTTTTACGACCCGTCCGGACACAATCTTCGGGGCCACCTTCATGTGCCTGGCCCCGGAACATCCACTGGTGGCCAAGCTTTCCGCCGGCCGACCGGAAGAACCGGCCGTCGCGGAATTTGTCGAACGGATATCCCTGCAGGAAAGATCCAGCCGGGCTATCGAAACCTACGAGAAAGAGGGGATCTTCACCGGCGCGTATTGTATCAATCCGCTCAGCGGCGGCCGGATGCCGATCTATACCGCCAATTTTGCCCTCATGGAATACGGAACCGGGGCGGTCATGTCGGTGCCCGCCCATGACCAGCGTGATTTCGAATTTGCCCGCAAGTATGACCTGGATATTGTTGTCGTGGTACAACCGGAAGATGCACCGCTCGAACCCGCTGAAATGGAAGCAGCCTATGTACAACCGGGCACCATGGTCAATTCCGACCCGTTCAACGGCATGGACAACCGCGAAGCCATCGAGGCCATTACCCAGCACTTGGACGACCAGGGGCGGGGCCGCAAAACTGTCAGTTTCCGGCTCCGGGATTGGGGGATCTCGCGCCAGCGCTACTGGGGCGCCCCCATACCGATGATCCACTGTGATCAATGCGGTGTCGTGCCGGTACCCGAAGAGGACCTGCCCATCGTGCTGCCCGAGGATGCCGACCTGTTGGCCGGCGGCCGTTCGCCACTGCCGGAAATGGTGAATTTCATCAACACCACCTGTCCGCGCTGTGGAGATGCCAATGCCCGCCGTGAAACGGACACCATGGATACGTTTGTCGAATCTTCATGGTATTTTGAGCGGTACTGTAGCCCGCGCTGCGATACCGCCATGTTCGACAAAGCGGCCGTGGACTACTGGATGCCAGTCGATCAGTATATCGGCGGCGTGGAACACGCCATCTTGCACTTGCTGTACTCCCGGTATTATACCCGGGTACTGAAAGAGCTGGGCCTGGTCAAGTACAAGGAGCCTTTCACGCGATTGCTTACCCAGGGGATGGTCTGTAAAGAGACCCTGTCCTGCCCGGAACATGGATTTGTCCTGCCCACCGAAGTTGCAGAGCAAAACGGGGAAAAAAGTTGCACGCAGTGCGGCAACCCGGTGACGGTCGGCCGGGTGGAGAAAATGTCCAAATCCAAAAAAAACGTGATCGATCCCAATCTGCTCCTCAAACGTTACGGCGCTGATACGACCCGCCTTTTCTGCCTGTTTGCGGCACCACCGGAGCGTGATCTGGAATGGAGCGAGCAAGGCGTGGAAGGTGGTGCCCGTTTCCTCAACCGTGTCTGGCGCCTGGCTGTGGGGTTGATGGCGGGGGTCCGGGAAGAGGCCCCGTACACAGGCCCCCTGGAAGATTTACCTCCGGATTTGCTGGCCATTTTCAAGCTGGGTCACCATACCATTGAACGCGTAACCCGGGATATCGACCGACGCTTTCACTTCAACACGGCGATCAGTGCCGTTATGGAACTGGTCAACGCGGTGTCCAATATCACCTGTACCCCGGGGGAAAAAGAACCGGCCAAAGGACCGGTGATGCGATTTATCCTGGAAACCATCGTGCTCCTGCTCGCTCCGATCGTGCCCCATTTTTGTGAAGAGCTGTGGGCCTCGTTGGGGTATACCGACAGTGTCCTGCTGGCGCCCTGGCCCACATTCCGTGATGATGCCCTGGTCCAGGATGAGGTGACCATCGTGGTCCAGGTGAACGGCAAGCTACGGGGGAAATTTACCGCCGGAGCGGACACGGACGACCAGGTCCTCGAAGAATTGGCCCTGGCGGAAGGCAATGTGAAAAAATTTATCGCCGACAAACCCATCAAAAAAGTCATCGTTGTTAAAAAGAAGCTTGTCAATATAGTGGTTTGAAAAGATCTGGTTCGGTATCGGAATCGAAATCGGTAACAAAAAAGTTCTCATCCCGAGGCTGCCGTCGATTTCGATCCCGATTTTGATACTGATCGTCGGATAATTATTCCGCGCTTGGGTTTGGGGACCGATAATTGAGGTAAAGCAAACATGCGACGAACCCTGCTGCTTATGGTGCCACTGCTCTCACTGCTGGCCGCCTGCGGTTATCGATTCGCCGGCGGTGGTTTTCTGCCCGGGGGGGCTGAGTCCCTCAGTGTTCTGATGCCGGAAAACCGCTCCACGGAGTCCGGTATTCAGGCCCAGTTGAACAGTGACATCGTTTTCGAATTTACCCGCCGTGAAAGTGCCCGCATCGCCCCAACCGAAAATGCGGATGCGATTTTGTCCGGTGTAATCAAAACAGTACAAGATACGGACATCGCCCGCACCGGTACGAGTACAGCCTCCCAAAGACGTGTTACCCTGACCATCGACATGCAGCTCGAGAGCAAGGACGGAAAGGTGCTCTGGCGGCGCTCCGGACTGTCCGACTATGAAGCTTATGATGTGGCGGGAAATCGCAGCGGCACGGACCTGAACCGGCGTGCTGCTATTGAAAAGGTGTCTAAACGCCTGGCGGAAGCTGTGTATAAGAGCATTACCGACAATTTTTAGACGTTATCTCAAAAAAAAACCTTCAGCCAAAATCTTAATTTCGAGATAACGACTGCATGGCCTCGGTCCGGAACCCGGACGCATGCTGGCCTGCTGAACTTAGGGGCAAGCTGCGGATCGGTTGCTGATATGACGGATGATGTGCGGCCGGTATCGAAGGGCACAGCGCAGGTTGGCTGCGCTGTGCGTTCAACCGCTTATTTGGAAACGGAATTGACGTGTTTGGCCAGACGGGAAATGCTGCGGGCGGCGTTGCGTTTATGGATGACGCCTCTTTTAGCGGCTTTGTCGATAACGGATTTGGCCTCATCAAGTTTGGCCGCGGCATCATCGCCGGCGGTTCGCACGGCCTTTACTACCGATTTCACTCTGGTTTTAACGGATTTATTGCGCATCCGACGATTTTCGTTCTGCCGGGCGCGTTTTAAAGCGGATTTGTGATTAGCCAACGCTCTTGCTCCTTTTCAAATGTTGTTAGCAAATATAAAAATGGACACATATAAATTCAACTCTGATATGTCAAGAGAATATTTTTATTTTTACCGGGCCACGGTCTTCCTGGCCCGCGTTTGTTTTACCGAATCCCCATCCGGCAGGCTGTGCCCGTGACGGCCGACCGTTCTGGCGAGGACCAGGTTACCCGGGCAGCGGGTGTGGTCGGGGGTGCCACTTTCCTGAGCCGGTTGCTCGGCTATGTCAGGGACGCGGTGGTTGCCGGACTGTTCGGTGCCACGGCGAGCGCAGATGCATTCTTCGTGGCCTTTCGTATTCCCAACCTCCTGCGCCGCATGTTCGCCGAAGGCAGCCTGAGTGTCGCTTTCATCCCGGTTTTTACCGAGACCCTCCATGCAAAAGGCCGTGCAGAAGCGCTCCGGCTGGCCCAGGCAACCTTGCTCTTGTTGACGATTCTGTTAACCGGCCTGGTACTGTTGGGGATCTTCCTGGCACCGAGCATCGTCACGCTTGTCGGGCCCGGTTTCAAAGACAACCCGGCCGTGTTTACCTTAACGGTGGAATTGACCCGAATCATGTTTCCATACATCTTTTTTATCGGGCTCGTTGCCCTGAGTATGGGAATATTGAATGTGTTCGGTCATTTTGCCGCACCGGCACTTGCGCCGGTCGTGTTGAACCTGGCCATCATCGGCGCGGCCCTGGTGGTATCACCCCACCTGGAACAGCCGGTAAAAGGTTTGGCCATAGGCGTCTTGGTCGGCGGTGCCGGACAACTGGCCCTGCAGGCACCATTTCTTTATCGCCACGGTATCCGTCTTGGCCGGCCGATGGCCTTTTATCATGTGGGGCTGAAAAAAATAGGCCGTCTCATGCTGCCGGCCGCCTTCGGGGCGGCCGTCTATCAAATCAACCTGTTGATCAACACACAACTGGCCACGCTGTTGCCCCAGGGGAGTGTCTCCTACCTGTACTATGCTGATCGTTTGGTGCAGTTTCCCCTGGGAATCGTGGGCATTGCTGCTGCCACCGCGCTGTTGCCGAGCCTGTCCCGCCAGGCATTGACGGGCGACCGGGCGGCCGTTACCCGGACCTTTGGCCATGCGGTCAACATCGTTCTGTTTATCACGATACCCGCCATGTGCGGCCTGATGCTACTGCGGGAGCCGATCATCTGGTTGCTTTTCAAACGGGGGGCCTTCGATCTGCAAGCGGTTCACCTGACCGCCGCGGCATTGCTCTACTATGCGGCCGGCCTATGGGCCTTTACCCTGGCCCGTCTGGCAACCCAGACCTTCTATGCCCTGCAGGACACGCGCACGCCGGTCTGGATGGCCGCCGTCAGCATCGGTGTGAATATCGCTTGCGGACTCACCCTCATGCGCTTTATGGGGCATGCGGGTCTGGCCCTGGCGACCACCATCGCCTCCGGGGTCAATGTGATCTTGCTTTTCGGAGGCTTGCGCTACCGATTGGGCGGTCTGGGAATGGCGACCATGCTTCGGTCAACCGGCAAAGCGCTCGGTTGCACGCTGATCATGTGTGCCGGCCTTTTCTATTTACGACCGGGCATTACCGAGGATGGCTCCCCGACGATCCTGGCCGTTGGGGCTGGACTGGGTCTTTCCATTCTGGCCGGCATAAGCCTCTATTTAATCGCCGCTCGTCTGGCGCGGTCCGCTGAGTTAACGGCCCTGATCAACGGGTTTCGCCCCCGCCCACAACCCTGACATTTGATTGCATGCTGGTAGAAAAACTGATAAATAATTTTGATTAGACAATTATTCAGGGGGCACGACACCACCCACCATTATCGGACGGGTGACTGTGCGAATTGAAAGCGACGTGAGCGCCGGCCAAAAAATTCTATTGTCGCTAGTGACACTGGTTTTACTGAACATCTTTTTGGTCATCATATTCGGTGATCGGGGATTGGTAGAGGTTGGCCGTCTTAAAGGGGAGCGGGACCGGTTGCTCAAGGACAACCGTGATCTCCAGCAGCAGAACCTTTCGCTGCGCCGCGAGATAGACCGGCTTAAGACCGATCCGGCCTATATCGAGCATGTGGCCCGGCAGGAACTGGGCATGATCGGGCGCGATGAAGTGATTGTCCGTTTCAACGACCCGGTGAAGAAAAAGCCCGCCACGAAAAAAAGGAGCACAGCACCATGACCCAGGATGACACCTTCTACACTGTTACCATGGCCCGGGTCCACGCCCAGCAGGGCAATTTGGAAGAGGCCCGGCGTATCTATCGTCACCTGCTTGACAAAGAGCCGGAGCGCAAGGATCTGGCGGCGGCCCTGGAGGCCCTGGGAAACCGGGAAGAGAGCCAGGAGATCGACACGCTTTTGCCTCTCTTCAGAGAGTGGCTGGATCTGATTTTCCGGTATAACAATATGAAAAAACTCAAAAAATTACATCAGATGGACGAAGGATGAGCGCATGTCGAAAAAAGCCCTTATTACCGGTGTAACCGGGCAGGACGGCGCCTTGCTGGCCGAATTTCTTCTGAAAAAAGGTTATGAGGTACATGGGATCAAACGCAGGGCGTCTTTGTTCAATACAGATCGGGTCGATCACCTCTACCGAGACCCCCATGAAAGTGGGGTTCAATTTTTCATGCATTACGGAGACCTCACCGATTCCACGAATTTGATCCGGATCATGCAGGAAGTGCAGCCGGCCGAGGTGTACAACCTCGCGGCCCAGAGCCATGTACAGGTTTCGTTTGAGTCGCCGGAATATACGGCCAATACCGATGCCCTCGGAGCCCTGAGGCTGCTGGAGGCTATTCGCATCCTGCGCCTGGAGAAAGAAACCCGGTATTACCAGGCCTCCACTTCCGAGCTTTATGGTAAAGTACAGCAGATTCCCCAGACTGAAGAGACACCATTTTATCCCCGCTCACCTTATGCGGTTTCCAAAATTTTTGCCTACTGGATAACGATTAACTACCGGGAAGCCTACGACCTGTTTGCCTGCAACGGCATTCTCTTCAACCACGAATCACCCGTGCGCGGCGAAACCTTCGTTACCCGTAAGATCACCCGTGCGCTGGCACGGATTAAACTGGGTCTCCAGGACTGTCTTTATCTGGGAAATCTCGATGCAAAAAGAGACTGGGGCCATGCCAAGGATTATGTGGAAATGATGTGGCTCATGTTACAGCAGGAGGAGCCGGATGACTTCGTCATTGCCACCGGACAGCAGCACAGCGTTAGGGAGTTTGTAGATCTGGCGGCAGGTGAACTCGGTATGCAATTGGAATGGCAGGGCACCGGCGAGAAGGAGCAAGGCTTTTATGCGGGCCGGGCCATTGTCCAGGTCGATCCGCGTTATTTCCGTCCCACCGAGGTGGAAACCCTGCTGGGCGACCCGACCAAAGCCAAGGCAAAACTCGGCTGGGAACCTAAAATATCCTTTCAGGAACTGGTTACTGAGATGGTGGCCGCTGATCTGGAAGAGGCCCGACGCGACGACCTGTGTCATCAGGAAGGATTCCAGGTTAAGGATTATTTCGAGTAAACCATATGTTGGATACCAATGACAGAATATTTGTAGCCGGTCACCGGGGGATGGCCGGTTCGGCCCTGGTCCGGGAGTTGAAAACCAGGGGCTTCGAGCGGATCGTGACCCGCACCCGCCAGGAGCTGGACCTGACCGAGCAGCCGGCCGTCAAGCGGTTCTTTTCAGAGGAGAAAATCGATGTTGTCTTCCTGGCGGCCGCCCGGGTGGGCGGGGTGCATGCCAACAATACTTATAGAGCCAACTTCATCTATGAGAATTTGATGATTGAAGCCAATGTCATGCATCAGGCTTTTGAGGCCGGTGTCCGGCGCCTTCTTTTTTTGGGCAGCTCATGCATCTATCCCCGTGAGGCCGCCCAGCCCATGCGTGAAGAGGCTCTCCTCACCGGCGCCCTGGAACCCACCAATGAACCCTATGCCGTCGCCAAGATCAGCGGGATCAAAATGTGCGAGGCCTACAATGCGCAGCACGGGACCTGCTTTAGGGCGGTTATGCCCACGAACCTCTTTGGGCCCAATGACAACTACGATCTCGAACAGTCGCATGTTTTACCCGCGCTGCTGCGTAAGATGCACCTGGCCCAAAAGGCTTGCTGCGGGGATCGCGATGCCATCTTAGCCGATCAGGCAGCCCATGGCCAAATCCCGGCCGATGTGCGCGCTTGCCTGGATGCCATTTTAACTGCAAACGGACATTCCGCCCTATTTGATACCCCCCTAGACACTCGCCCCGCAAAACCAGGCATGCTTGCCTGGGGCTCCGGGAAACCGCTCCGGGAGTTTCTACATGTCGACGACATGGCGGCAGCCGCTTTGTTCGTCATGCAATTGGAGGACGCCGAACTTGATGAGATGATGGCCGCGGCGGGCATTTCCTTTTTAAATGTCGGTGCCGGACGCGAGATTTCAATCTTTGATCTGGCCGGGCTGGTGGCCGACACGGTTGGATATACAGGGCGGATTCTCTGGGACAACTCAAGGCCGGACGGGGTCGCCCGGAAACTGCTGGACGTCGGTCGGCTGCAGAAGCTGGGGTGGCAGCCCGCGGTCGGTCTGACGGCGGGCATTCAACAGGTGTATAAGGAATACTGCCGGAACTGAGAAAACTGTTTGCCTATCAACTGTCTCAAAAATAGGATTCTGTTACAAGATCCAGTTTCGCGCGGCGAGCTTATTTCTTCGCCTTGGGCTACGCCGCACAAGACACCTGACATGAAGACATTTTTGAGATGACCGCTACATCTTACAGCCGGTTCCCTGCAGCTTGAACAAGATGGCAGAGCGGGGAGCCTCTTTTTCTAAACTTACCTCCTGCGAGATCTCCTTTTCGCTCTGGGGCGCAACGGCCTCACCACCGGACCAGGAAACCATCTTCACGTAGTACCCCCCGGCCTGGATGAAACCTTTGAAGTCCAGCGGGCAACTGGAGTTGTTGACTATTTTCAGGTTGACCATGAATTTTCCGGACTTTTTATCCGACGCATCCGGATCGATTTTTACGCTGCAGGTGCCAACGGGAGCAATGGGGCCGACCGCCAGCAGGGGAATGTTCTCCCAAGTGTTGTAGGTACGCCCATCCAGAAGCTGCAGTTTCTGGACGGATACAACGAAAGGTGTTCCGGTTGACGGGGCTGCGGCCGATGCTTCTGTCACGTTGAGACGTTGTTCTGACGTATCCGCGGGTTCTTCAACCTGTCCGCCCAGAGCGGCCAACTGCTTGTCCAGATCACTGTCGGCGCTGTCGGCCGCCACAGCAGCCGGGGCAGGTGGCGGTGCCGGTGTCGAGGCTGCGGTCGCAACGGCAGCAACAGCCGGTGTACTGGGTTGGGCTGCGGGCGCCAGCAAAGCGTTGACTTCGGCCTCATCCATTTTCTGGGAGAGGGCGCCATTTTCCCAAATACCTATGTTTTTACGACCGTCCGGGAATGTGTAGATGCCGTATCCGACCTTTTTCCCGTTTTCCCACTCACCGCGATAACTGGCACCATTGGGCCAGGTGAAAGTTCCCATGCCGCTGCGTTTGTCGTTTCCTGCATTCAACGTTTAAGTGCAACACTCGGCTTTAAAGGCTTCGGCCGGTGTTTTAAAATTTAGACACTTTTTAGGGCGATTGTTAAGCCATTTTTCGATCTTTTTCAATTGATGT
>Ga0126334_10000046_pt1 | contig 45776 bp, 49 predicted proteins | sample InaspJWI49metaG_FD_94491 | JGI IMG/M metagenome (GOLD analysis project Ga0126334, IMG submission 94491) | Marine gutless worms symbiont microbial communities from Oahu, Hawaii - Inanidrilus sp. 2 OAHU.JWI-49 metaG | ecosystem: Host-associated > Annelida > Digestive system > Unclassified...
ACATCAATTGAAAAAGATCGAAAAATGGCTTAACAATCGCCCTAAAAAGTGTCTAAATTTTAAAACACCGGCCGAAGCCTTTAAAGCCGAGTGTTGCACTTAAACGTTGAATGCAGGATTCAATAAATAAGGAGTGATATGAAAGTTGCACCGATTAAGCCGACGATTGCATTCGAAGATTTTGATAAGATCGATATCCGGGTGGGAACCATTTTACGGGTGGAGATTATCGAAGGGTCTAACAAACTGGTCCGACTGATCGTGGATTTGGGCGATCATAAGCGGACGATTCTGGCCGGTATCAAGCAGGAACGGGATAACCCGACCGAGATTGAAGGCCGCCAAGCGCTGTTCGTGGTCAACCTGGAGCCGCGCAAGATGATGGGCGAAGTGTCGGAGGGGATGCTCTTCGATATCGGGTATGCAGACGGTGTCGATCCGGTATTAGCTGTTCCAGAGAGGCAGGTACCCGATGGAAGCAGAGCTGGATAGAAACAAGAACGGGTAAGAAGATGAAGCCGCGATCAATATTCATTTCTATCATGTCCGGGTTATTGCTGGCGGGGTGTATAGCGAAAGGCGCCAAGAAGACGAATACGACGATGCCGGCCCGAACATTCGTATTTGAATGTACCGAGGCTTACCGGTTCCCGGTGAGGATCGAAAGTAACCGGGCCTGGCTGTTTTTACCGGGCCAAACCATCAGTCTGCCGCAGGTGCCGGCCGCATCCGGCATGAAGTATCGCGACTGTAAAACCACCTTCTGGAGCAAAGGGGATGAGGCACGCCTTCAAATGCCGGGTAATAACTTCAACTGCCGCAACAATCGCGCCCTGGCCATCTGGGAACATGCTAAATTAAATGGCGTCGATTTCAGGGCGGTCGGTAACGAACCCGGCTGGCACCTGGAGATTACCAGGGGGCGGAAGATCGTGTTCGTGAGCGATTACGGCCAAAGTCGGTATGAATTCGATACACCTGAACCAGAGAGTCAAGTAGTGCGCCGGACAACGCTATATCGCACCGGCAACGGTAACCATACCCTGGAAGTATCCATCCGTGGCCAACCTTGTCGGGATACCATGCGGGGAGATCATTTCGAAAGTTCGGTAACTGTTACTTTGGACAATAGAACCTACCATGGATGCGGAAAAGCCCTGCATTAGGCGTGAGGATCCAATTTTCAAGTTTACCTTAACATTATAGCCATTGGAGAAACGCATGAACTGGGGATTGATCAAAACCATCATCATTTTGCCGGGCACGGTCTTGGTATTCGTTCCGGCTGCTATTCTGCTTTTGGCGGATGGGTCCAGCTTTGCCGCCGATTTTCAAAACCCGGCTGAGTTCACGTTTTATGCGGCCTGTATGTTCTTTACGGCCGGTGGGTACCTGGCAGTTCGAACGGTAACAATTTTTACCTCTCGCGGGGAGGGGACGCCCGCCCCGTGGGATCCGCCTCAGAAACTTGTCATCCTGGGCCCCTACCGTTATGTTCGTAACCCGATGATTACGGGTGTCATCGTTATGCTGCTGGGCGAAAGCATCCTCTTCAACTCGTGGCTTATTTTCCTGTGGACCCTGGTTTTTATAGGCGGGAACATGTTATATTTACCCCTCGTGGAAGAAAAGGGCCTGATCTCGAGGTTCGGTGACCCCTATCGCAGTTACCGGGACCAGGTTCCCCGTTGGGTGCCCCGCTTTGAAAAATGGGATCACTGATGGGTACAAATCGGGAGGTTAGAATATCGGTAGCATGATGCCTGAAAGACGAATCCCCCTGTTAAAAGACCACCATACCCATCCATCGCTTTACGCGGCATTGAGCAAAAGCCTGGATTTGAGGACAGTCCGCAAAAAAAGACAAGCCCTGGAGTTGATCCGCGCGAGCAAGACGCCGGTCACAGTCGTATTTGGTTGGAACAACAGCCTTTACACATTCGAAAAAGAAGAACTGGAGCGTTTGCAACCAGTACTGATATGCAACGTATCCCTACACAGTTTTTTGATGAACACCGCGGCCCAAGAGAGGTTTGCAGAGGGTTATCCCGAGATTGTGGCCCATATTGAAGATCCTGACTGGGTGGAAACAAATCTTCCTGAAATTTTTAAATTCATCGTGAATATCCAGCCCGGAAGTGCTGATCTGGTGAAGGTATTCAATGAGTACCTGAATCGCCAGGGTATCTGGTATGCGGAAGAGATGCTGCTGCCGAATGCGGCGGTTATCGATCATTACCGCCGTTTCGGTTACCTCGACCGGACCCGGTTTTGGGCCGATCTGAATCTCTATGCAGCCCTTGATGCTGAATCGAAAAAGCAGGTGTACGGCCTCAAGCTGTTTACAGACGGCGCCCTGGGGCCCCGGACGGCCGCTTTAGACGAACCCTATCTGGAAGGCGGCTACGGCCTCTTGATCTACACGATAGAAGAACTCACCGCAATTATCGATACGATATCTGATTTGGGAAAACCGGCGGCCATCCATGCCATCGGCGATGCGGCCACTGAACAGGTGATCACGGCTCTTGAAAAGGTGAAAAGCAAACGGGGTAAACTTCCATCCAAGGTGCGCATCGAGCACTGCCAGTTCATTTCGGCGGCCGCTGCCCGACGGGCCCGGTCTCTCGGGGTGGTGCTGTCCATGCAGCCCAACTTCAATTATGATTCCGTCCAGTATCGAGACCGGCTGTCCAAGGACTACTGTGCCCGCAATAATCCTTTTCGCATGTTGATCGATGACGTCGGTTTTGAGCCGGGCAAAGATCTCATTTTCGGTTCGGACGGGATGCCCCACGGAATAAAATATGCCTTGGAAATGGCGCTGTTTCCACCGGTACAGGATCAACGGCTGACCCTGGATGAATTCATTGCCGGCTATTGCATGGAAACGCAAGAGCACGGTTTCATCGATTTGCAGATCGATGTAGCCAAACACAGCGTATTAAGTCGGGTGGTTATACGAAACGACGGGCACCTTTCTGAATAGCCGCTCGAATGAAAAGAAAAGTCAATTGCCATGCGCATCTATAAGGGCTCAAGGGTCCGAGGGCTCAATGGTTCAAGTGACGGGCTAAACATTTCAAAACAGGAACATGGGCGTTCCGGCAACAGTAATCATGTTAGATATTAGGATTGCACAAACAGAAACCGACATCCGGATGGCAAGTGTGCTTTTTCGGGAATATGCCGAGTCTTTGTCGTTTGATCTCGATTTTCAGGACTTTAATGAAGAGCTGGCGCATATCGATACCCATTACGCCCCGCCACGGGGCCGACTATATATTGCCCTGGTGGATGGCCAGCCGGCCGGTTGCGTAGCGTTGCGCTATTTTAAAGACAGCGTGTGCGAGATGAAACGCCTGTATGTGCGGCCCGCCTTCCGGAGGCGGGCCGTCGGCCGGCAGCTTGCCGAAACAATCATTGAGGCCGCCCGCGAAATCGGTTACGATCGCATGCGGCTGGATACGGTGCCAGCGATGAAAGCCGCCAATGCGCTGTATGCCGAGTTGGGATTCAAACCGATCGATGCCTATCGCTATAATCCGGTTGAGGGCGCCATATACCTTGAATTAGGACTGAATGCAGACAAACGAGACGACTAGAACGGCAGGGAAAGCAGATATCGACCTGCTGGCGGCGATTATCAAGAAATCACATGCGGATGTGGCCCACCGTTTCAACTTGACCCCGGCAAACTGTCCGAAACATCCATCCAATTGCACGCCCGATTGGATAGAGAGCGATCTGGCCCGGGGTGTCCGCTACTTTGTTGCGGAGTGGGCAGAAACTCCCGTTGGGTGCGTGGCAATGGAACACGCCAACCCGCAGATGGTCTACCTCGAGCGATTATCTGTGTTGCCCGCGCAAAGGCGCCGGGGGGTTGGCCGCCGCCTCGTTGAGTGTGTATTTCGCGAAACCGCTAATCTGGGCGTTCCCCGCGTCGGCATCGGAATTATCGCTGATTTTATTGAGTTGAAGCGGTGGTACCAAAAGTTGGGATTCCGGGAGGGGGAAACCAAAACCTTTGATCATTTACCTTTCCGGGTGTTGCTGATGGCTTACGATCATTCTTAGAAGCTATTTCAAAAAACGGATTTTGGTTCAAGATCAAAGCGGACGCGACATTTGAACCGGAGGAGTACTCCAGTATTTCGAGGATTTAAATTTCGTGTCCAACGCCGAGATTGGGTCAAAAGACTTTTTTGAGATTGCTTCTAATCGATTCTCATGTCCAGATTACTACAAATCATCGGAATCTGTTTTTGCCTGGGATGCCTTCATCCGGCAACCTTATGGGCGGAGGGAAAAGCTTTGCGGGACGAATGCGTCATTGTATTGCACGGCATGGGCCGGACCAAACATGCCATGGGTAAGGTGGAAAAGGAACTTAGGCAAGAAGGCTATATTGTCTGGAATCAAAGCTATCCATCCACGAAGAAGTCCATCGAAGATCTGGCCAATGAGCATATCTCCAAAGGCCTGAAGGTCTGTCGCCGCGCAGGGGCCCGCAAGATTCACTTCGTAACCCATTCGCTCGGCGGGATACTGGTTCGATATTACCTGCAGGACAACACGATAGAAAATCTTGATAAAATCGTCATGCTTAGCCCTCCCAATAAAGGTAGCGAAATCGCCGACAACCTCCGGGACCTCAAAGTTTATCAATGGATGATGGGCCCGGCGGGACAGCAGCTTGGGACGGATGCAAAGAGTCTGCCCAACACACTGGACAAGATCGATGCCACGGTAGGCGTCATCACCGGCAAAAGTTCTTCCGATCCGTGGTTTTCGCCATTTATACCCGGTGAGGATGACGGCAAGGTGTCGGTCCAAAGTGCAAAGCTGGAAGAGATGACCGATTTCCTGGTTGTAGAGGCGGGCCACACCTTCATCATGCGCAATCAATCAGTATTAGAACAGATACGACACTTTTTGAAAGAGGGGGTTTTTAAAAGGTGAAAAACGTCGGCCTGGCCGTAGGATGTCTGCTGGTATTGTTCATAGGATACCAGTGGCTGTCGTCGTCCTCACATGATATCAGAAATGCAAAACCGACCGGTAAGACCATTGTCTGCTTCGGAGACAGCCTGACGTATGGTACCGGTGCCGGCAAGGGGAGGGATTATCCGTCCCAACTGTCGAGCCTGATCGGGCGACCGGTTATCAATCTGGGCGTGCCCGGCGACACCACCACCGGCGCGCTGTCACGCATCGATACCGTGCTGTCCAAAGAGCCCCGCATGGTTCTGTTGACATTGGGAGGCAACGATCTTAAAAACCGGGTGCCGAAGGAGACCGCTTTTAAAAACCTGGAGCGCATTATCCAAATGATCCAGGACCGGGGTGCCCTGGTGGTGGTTGGTGGTATCGACATCCCTTTTTACGGGCGGGGCTTCGGAACCGCGTACGAAGAGCTGGCCGTCAAAACCGGCTCGGTTCTCATACCCAACGTCTATACTGACATCATGGGACGCTCAAATTTGATGAGCGATCCGATTCACCCCAATAGCGAAGGTTATACAATTTTGGCCGGGCATTTTTATAAAGCGATTAAACCCTATTTGAAGTGAAGGATGGTAAACAAATTGGACCAAGAACTTACCGGTGGAATTGCCACCGGGATTGGCAGTATGCCTTTCAAAGAGGCTACCCCTGCTATAGATGTGATTAGGAAGAATCTTCCGTTGGTACCCCATTGGCCGCAGTTGCCACAACGAGGCGTCCAGGAAGGTCTCATATTTCAGGCTTTTCGCTGCCTGGTCGATACAGGGTTGTTGGAAGTTCACGGCGATGAGGCCCGGTTTGACACATCGGCGCACGATTGGCCGGAACGGTTGACCGCATTTTATTCGATCTGTCTGGCGGCGGAACAGGGTACGGTTGAAGCCATTGAGCGCTTTGCCTTCGGTGCCGATGCCGCCGCAGGCTTTCATGCGTTTATCGACGATCTTAAGACCGACCCGGCGGCAGCCCGTTTCATCAAAGGGCAGGTAGTGGGACCGCTGACAATGGGGTTCCAGTTGAAAGATGGGGATGGCAACCTGGCCTATTACAATGAAGAGCTCCGTGACCTGGTGGTCCGTACCCTGGCACTCCATGCCGGCTGGCAGTGCGCCCGGCTGGCCGCGATCGGGCTGCCGGTCATTTTGTTTATTGATGATCCCACTGTGGCCGCCTACGGTACCCACGCCCACATTACCCTTACAAAAGAGATGATTCTGGAGAGCTTGGACCAGGTGATCGGTGCAATTCACCAGCACGGGGCCCTGGTCGGGATCCACTCTTGTGATGCCACCGACTGGTCGCTCTTATTTGCAACCGGGACCGATATTGTTAGCTTTGACGCTCACAGCTTCAGTGAATCCATGATTTACTACCCGGCAGAGCTCCAGACGTTTTTGGGGCGTGGCGGCAGGGTTGCCTGGGGTATCGTACCTACCAGCGAGGTAGCCCTCGCTGAAACCAGGGGTTCCCTGTTGTCCCGCCTTTACGAACTTTGGGAGCGGCTGGTCGAGTTGGGTGTTGATCAGGAGTTGTTACAGCGACAGAGCCTGATTACCCCGGCGTGCGGCACCGGACTGCTGCCAGAAGAGCTGGCTGAAACTATTTACGGGCTTACCGCGAAAGTGTCGGCGGCGGTGATGGGATAAGTACAGGGGCCGAGGGTTCAAGGGTCCAAGGGTTCGAGTGGTTTTTGCTCTTGGGGGCATTTGGGGTTTCACTTGGCCCCTGGGCCCCTCGAACCCTGTTTTTAGTTGTTTTCCGGTTTCATTTCCGCAAATGGTTCGGTTTGCGGGGAGCAACCGGAACAGTCCTTGCAGTTGTTCTTGCGGGCCCATTCCATCAGGTTGTGGCAATCATAGGCCTCCGGCGGTTTGGTAAGAATGGTATCGAGAGTCGGTTGCTCGAACTTGATTTCGGAATCACGGCCGAGCGATTCTCGGTAGACCGCCAGGCAGTAATTGATGGCACCTTTCTGCGTCGTTCTCTGGAATTCCATGATATTGTTGATCTCGGTGGTGTCTATTTCGTGGTCCCCGTGGACCGCCACGTACAGTTTTGTGACAATGTCCAGGATATCCGGATCGAACCTGATTTTCTCGGCGGCTTTGTCCGGGTCGGATTCAATATCCGCATATTGCTGTAGAAAGTCATTGACCTTCCAACCGATATAGGCCAGCCATTTGTGGGGCAGGTTCTGGGGCAACAGCTCCTTGGGCTCGGCCTGGGCAAATTCCTCTTTCAGAGATACGTTCATATTCGTGATTCCCTCCGAGTTTAGTTTTTAGATAATTTAATACAAGTTCGTGATTTTGCAAGCCTCAGGCGCTCTATCGACCAGTTTTAATTTGGAATCATTAATGGTATGAAATTTTATAAGCCGATGCGATACAAATTGCCTGGAAGTCTTGCAAGGACAGGGAGCTCATATGAATGCCAAGGTACGCGAAATAATAGCTTGTTTTGAAAAAATAAACGAAATCCCCCGTTGCAGTGGAGACGAGGCCGCCATTGCGGCCTGGCTCGTTGAATGGGCCGAGCAAAACAGCTACAGCCACCGCAGCGACGAGGCCGGCAACTTGATTATCGATGTGCCGGCTTCACCCGGTTATGAGGCTGCCCCCGGTGTCATATTCCAGGCCCATATGGATATGGTGTGTGAGAAAACGCCTGATTCCAAACACGATTTTTCCAAAGATCCCATCCGAATGGCAACCCGGGGTGAGTGGTTGACCGCGGAAAAGACCTCAATTGGAGCCGACAATGGCGCGGCGATTGCCCTGGGGATGGTACTGGTCACCGACCCTGGGGTGAAACACCCGCCCATGGAACTGCTTTTTACGGTAGACGAGGAGTCCGGTTTGATAGGTGCCAAAAAATTACCGGAAAATTTCATCCAGGGTCGCATTCTCCTGAATGTCGATTCCGAGGATGAAGGCGTCTTTACCGTGGGATGCGCCGGTGGCATCGACACCTTGATGACCCGCGAATTCGAGCTGGCCGGTTTACCGGAAGGTTATGTAAGCGTCGACATTCGTACCGGCGGGATGCGCGGCGGTCATTCCGGTATCGATATCGGCAAACATCGCGCCAATGCCAACAAGGTCCTGGCGCGGTTGCTGGCGACTGCGGGCCGGTTCAGCGATATCCGTCTTTTGGCGCTAAGGGGGGGGGACCAAGCACAATGCCATACCACGCGAAGCCGAGGCAACGATCGCGCTACCCGGCGACGCCCTGGCGGAAATCGAGAAGCAGGTAAATGAATTGGCATCCGAAATAGCATCCGAGTACAAAGCCACCGAAAATAATCTCGCCGTAAAAATTGAAAGGGCAACTGGCCGGGTAGATGAAAAGGCCCTTGCGGCGCATAATACCGCCGAGGTGATAGCTGCGCTGCTGGCCATGCCCAACGGGGTTTTGGAATCCGTTCCAGGAGAGATCGGGCGCGTGGAAACTTCCTGCAATACAGCGGTGATCGGCTTCGAGAACAGCCAGGTTTCTATTCTGGTGAGTCAACGCAGCTGCGTGATGTCGCGACTTAGGGCGCTCAATGCCCAGGTGGAGGCTGTTGCGGCTATGCTTGGGGCGGATGCAAAAACAACCAACCAGTATCCCGCCTGGCCGGTCAAGGAGGATGCCCCGCTACTCGAGCGGTGCCGGCGGGTTTATGAGGCCTGTTTTGACCAGGAACCGGTTGTGGAGGTTATCCATGCCGGTCTGGAATGTGCCGTCATCGGGTCAAAATACCCGGGGATGGAGATGATCTCCTTTGGCCCGACCATGAAAAATCCTCACTCTCCGGACGAAAAGTTGAATATCCCCTCCATGGGCAAATTGTGGGATTTTGTGGTAGCGCTGATGGCATCCTTCAAACCATAGGGCACGAACGGTACTGAAGTGCTACAGCTCTAGTTGCCTTTAACTATCCCGCTGAGTACAGACGTAATAGTGTCGGGAGAATAACCGCGATTGTACAGGTAGCGGTAGATTTTCGATTTACGCTTACGGGGGTCTTTCTCGCGGTTAAAGGTCGCCTGTTTCTTTTGTGCCATGGCCGCAGCGCTATCGATTTCCTCGGAATGGGGATAGCCATTTTCCAAACAGCTCTCGATTGTCCCGGTGTCTATCCCCTTCTTACGCATGGCGCTGCGCGCATACCGTCTGCCATAGCCCTTTCTTTTCAATTCTTGCAGGTACAGCTGCGCGGTATCCGCATCGTCGATGTAATTCAACCGTTCACATTCTGCCACGACCTGCGCCACGATATCCGGTTTGATCCGCCGGTTTTTCAGCTTGCGGGCCAGTTCACTGGACGTGTGTCCTCGCCCAGCCAGAATTCTGGCAGCTGTATCCATGGCAGATCTAAACTGGATTTCTGAGCGGGTATTTTTTCCCATAGAGGCCTTCCTAAGCGTTTGGCCGGTGAATTCAAGTTTGTCAGCGTAGCAGAATGGGAAATTTAAAGCAAAATAGGGCTCTGATGTTTTATTTTTTATGAAACGGTGCTAAATGTGACGTCTTGTTTTCAAGTGTGGCCCCAGAGGGAAATTTTCGTGGGGATCAAGAAGGAGATATATTGGTGTTTAGTAGTCGGAGAAACTGGTTACCTACCATTAGCCTGCTCACTGCTACGGTATTATGGGCCAGCTCCTTTATTGCTTTGAAGCTGGCCTTTAGAAGCTATGATCCCATGTTTGTGATCTTTGGCCGCATGGTGGTAGCCAGCGCCTGCTTCCTGTTTTTTTTGCCGGGGTTTTTAAAAAAGCTCGATTACCGCCGCGGCGATATCCGGCGGATTACCTTTATGGCTTTGTGTGAACCCTGCCTCTATTTTATTTTTGAAGCCAAGGCGGTCGTGAACACGACGGCTTCGCAAATGGGTATGATCTGTGCAACCCTCCCGCTGATCGTGGCGGTGGTAGCCTGGATCTTTTTAAAAGAAACTATTTCCCGACGGATGCTGGCCGGCTTTGTTCTGGCTATCGTGGGCGCCTGTTGGCTGAGCATCAGTGCGGAAGCATCCCAGGATGCCCCCAATCCGGCCTTGGGCAATTTTTTCGAGTTTTTAGCCATGGTCTGTGCGGCCGGTTACATCACCACCTGCAAATACCTGACATCCCGGTATTCGCCTTTTTTTCTGACGGCCATACAGGCATTTGTCGGGGCGGTTTTTTTCCTGCCGCTGGCCCTCTTCCCGGAATCCACGCTGCCGACTACCTTTGAAGGGACCGCAACCGGGGCGGTTGTCTATCTGGGTGCCGTGGTGACGCTGGGCGCCTATGGATGCTATAATTACGGTGTAAGCAAGCTGCCCGCCAGCCAGGCGACGGCTTTCATCAACCTGATACCAGTCTTTACCATTATCATGGGTTGGCTGATCCTGGGTGAGAAATTCAATTTCATGCAGTACCTGGCAGCGGCAACTGTATTTGCCGGTGTAATCCTCAGCCAGGATAATGCTGGCAGGGAAGCGGCTGTTTCAGAAGTTTAGGGAACATTCACATTGCGCAAATGAATTCATTGTATGCTGTGACCTCCACAAAAAGGAGAGAGAATGGACTGCAACAAGGAAAAAAATCTGCAGAATTGCAACTGCACCTATGAACCCTGTGCCCGTAAAGGCAACTGCTGCGAGTGCCTGCGCTATCATTTAGACATGCGTCAGCTGCCCGGCTGTTGTTTTTCGACGGCCGCTGAGGCCACCTGGGATCGGTCTTTCGATCATTTCGCCCGGTTGGTGCAAAGCGGCGACGTTTAAAATCTCGCTCTAAAACAAAACAAGAACGGGCCCGGATTGTTATTTGGGTGTTTGCATAGCCCATAAGGCGGTGGCATGTTTGGTGTATGAACATGCCTGTAGCCGTTACGGTAAGACCTTCCCCCCAGGTCGCTGCAATGAGTCCATAACGCCATCATCCTGTCTAAGGAATAGATATGTTTGATAAATCTGGAATGCAAAAATTGAGGAATTTTGACGGCAGCCGCGACTGTTTTGCCTGTGGCCCTGAAAACGAACATGGCCTGCAGATGGATTTTTACACCGATGGTGAAACTGTCCATTCCTGGCTGATGGTGGACCGGCAGCATTGCGGTTGGCGCAAACTTTTACATGGCGGTATTGTTTCAACGATACTCGATGAAGCGATGAGCTGGTCGGCCCACCATTTACTCCAGAAGTTGATCCTGACCAAATCGATTCAAGTCGAATTTCACCGACCCACCTATGTCGAGAAGCCTTTGCACGTATGCGGCCGCATTGCCGCGATTAACAGCGAACGTGAGGTTATCATGGAAGCGGTTTTAGAAAATGACGCCGGGGAACAATGCGCAACCGGCAGGGGCGTCTTTGCCACGATGACCCCTAAAATCGCCCGCCGGATGAAGGTCATTGAAGAAGGGGTTATAAAAGCTTTCGAAAAACACTTCGACCTCTAAGAAGCCATCTCAATAGGGCCTGCCTGGCAAGAAGATGCCGCTCGATTATGAAGGTGTCCGTTCACAGGTTGTAGCTTTTGGTTCAAAGCACATATCCGGCGAAGCCTATAGGCGAAGACGAAAGGCCTGAGCGCTTTTAAAACCGCAGGCATAGCAGACACTATGTCGAGGATTTTACAAGAGCGAAAGCGTAGCGCCGGGCCAACCCATCGTCGCTTCCAGCTATGCCGGGCAAGAAGATGTCGCTCAATTCTAACAGTGTTCGTTCACAGGTGGTAGATTTTGGTTCGGAGCAAGGCCTGAGTGCTTTTGAGACCGGAGTCGTAGCAGACGCTACGTCGAGGATCTCACAAGAACGAAAACGCGGCTCCGGGCCAAAATATGCCGCCTGTGAACGGACACTAGCGGGTGGCTATTGTGACCCCCGCCCCCACCATAATAGTCCCGGCCCCCCGATTTAGATTGCGCATCGCGCGGGGCTTCGTAAAAAGAACTCGAGCCCGGGCCGCAGACCAGGCATAGGCGCCCAGGGTCAGAACCAATACAATAACCACCAGTCCGGCAACAAGGCAAACATCCCCAACAGTCAAGCGGCCCAAGTCCATAAAGGTCGGTAAAAAGCCGGCGTAAAATAAAATGACCTTGGGATTGCCCAAAGTAATGAACAGGCCACCCAACATTCGTTGTATGTTGGATTGCTGTTTATCGACGTTTTGTTTTCCAGGTGGGATTGGTTTGGTCAGCCACAGCTTGATGCCGAGCCAGATCAGGTAGCCGCCGCCGGCAAGCTTTACGACCACAAAAAACTCTCCCAAAGTGCGGGCCAGGGTGGAGAGTCCGTAAACAGCCAATAGTAAAAATACCAGGTCGCCGGCGACAATGCCGAATATAACATCCAGGGCCGAGCGAAATCCGCCGGCCAGGGCCTGGGCCACGGTCGCAAAGATGCCGGGCCCCGGGCTGGCCGCCAGGATGAACATAGCGATAGAAAAAGCAAAGGCGGATTCGATGGTCATGGGGTCTCCTTGGCCATGCAGGCAGCGACTTGTGCTATGTGGCTTTCGTCAGTGCCGCAGCAGCCTCCCAGAACGCGCGTCCCGAATGTTCCGCGGATTTGCACCATAAGGTCAGCAAACGACTTTGGTTCAGTGGTGTCCAGATAAGGCAGATTATCCAATTCCTCAGGACTTTTGGTGGACGTATTGCCCTGAAATCCGAGAACCCGTTCAGTCAGTTTGCTGTCTGCAGCGGTTTCCGCAGTCATGGCGTGCATAAATACTGTTGGGTGGACGCAGTTGACCATATAGAATACCGGTGGTCGGTCTGTTGAAGAATCGATCCGGGCAACAGCTGCATGCAGGGGCGTGCCGTCCAGCACGGTTCCGTTCGGCCGGATAACGAAACTAAGGACGCCTGATATCCCGGTCCGAGAAATTGCCCGCGCGATCCCGAGGGCTTCGGAAACGGCCGGAAGCGTGGCGGCCTTGATGAAGTCAACCCCGCTGGCTGCTAATGCCTCCACCTGCGGTTCATGGAACTGCTCGGCCTCTTCGGCGGCCAGGGCCTCCTGTGGTTTGTACGCGTCATTGCGGCAACCGAGCATGCCGGCCAGGAAAAGTCGCTCTTGATAGGGACCATAACCGGCGCGGATCTCCTTCAGGAACTCGACGCAGTCTCGATTGAGGTGATCAAGCGGGCCATAGCCCGCCCTGGCAATTCTCTCCGGATTGGCTCGCCAGGTCGGGGCCAGGGTCAACATCGGGAGATTATGGCGTTGACCTATGGACAGGTACTGCTGGTATATTTGTGCGAGGGCCTTACGGCCACTATCACTGTAGACAAGACCAGCGTGGGCGATGTCAGGGTCAAGCTCAACCGCCGGGTTACGGCGGATGCGCTCTACCATGGCGCCTTCTGTCAGAACGGGCTGGCCGGATTGAATTGTCTCTATGAATGTCATCCATGCTCTCGGGCTATTGATTTTGAAAATGTATTGATAGGCCTCTTGTGCTTAAATGTCAACTCCAGGCAGCATCAGGGTTTTCATACACAGCGCCGCCTTTTTTAAAATCCCCTTCAGATGATCGCGGAGAAATGACCTCTTATGGAAAATAGTTTGACAGCACAACGGTTGTATTATGCAACTGTTGGCAAGCGAAACTTAATGGCTGTGCATTTGGAGCTCTCAATATTAGAGATCGCGATCGGTTCACCGGTGGAGGAAGTATGAAGCAGGCGGATGTTCGAAATTTTCGACGAGATTTAAGAAGGTTTGAAAGGCTGGTCGGTTCCCAGCAAAAAGGTAACACCTGCTGCAGTGGGGTGTCCCTGGCCCAGTGCCATACGATTTTGGAAATGGAGCATCTCGGCAAGACCACATCCGGTAAACTGGCCCAGAGCCTTGGGTTGGACAAGAGTACCCTGAGCCGCACGGTTGATGGGCTGGTGAATATCGGCCTGGTTTCCCGGGTACCGCATCCATCCGACCGGCGCTATACTTGGTTGGTACTCACCGACCAGGGGCGGGACACCTGCGCCGAAATCAACCGTTTGAATGATCGCTACTATAGTCAGATTTTTGAGGCGATTCCAAAAAGAGAGCAGCCCGTTGTTTTACGGGCTTTCGGCCGCCTGGTGAATGCCATGACAGGGGCCCACCTGGAGGAAAACGGGGTATTGGCCTGTCCGACGGATTAGATGTTTATTGATTGAGTCAGGCTTTCAGCATGCGCTTTACCCTTCCCGCCAGGGGAGGGGGCTACTAAAAGTTTTGCGAAGTAAATCCGATACCGGAGGCCCTAAGAAGGCTCTGCAAACTCCCCTCCCCTGGCGGGAGGGGGTGGGGGAGGGGGCTGTTTCAATAGAATGAAGGAGCAGAACTATGAGTTCAAAAGCATATTTTGATAAGGTGGCCGGGGATTGGAGCACTATGCGAAAAGCCTTCTTTTCAGAGGCCATCCGAGATAAGGCCTTTGCTGTCGCCAATCTTGAAGCCGGAAAAACAGCCGCCGATATCGGGGCCGGAACCGGTTTTATCTCCGGGGGCCTGGTTGACGAGGGAATTAACGTTATCGCGGTGGACCAAAGTGCGGCGATGCTAGCGGAACTGAAAAAGCAGTTGGGACCGAACAACGCGGTGGACTGCCGTCAGGGAACAGCCGAAGAGCTGCCCATTGCAGATGAGCAAGTGGATTATGCGTTTGCGAATATGTACATCCACCATGTGGAGCAGCCACCCTTGGCCCTAAAGGAGATGACCCGCATTCTCAAGCCGGGTGGACGTCTGGTCATCACTGATCTCGACCAGCATGATTTCGAATTTTTACGTTGGGAGCATCACGACCGGTGGATGGGTTTCAAGCGTGAAGATATCCAGAACTGGCTGCTGGCCGCGGGCCTCGCGAATGTCAATGTGGAGAGTGCCGGCGGCAACTGCTGCGCCACTTCTTGTGAGACAGGGTCACAGGCCGCGGCTTCAATATTCGTAGCTTCAGGCGAGAAACCATGCTGACACCCGCGTTGAGACAGCCGGCCTGGTAGGGATAATTATTCGCAGTAAAGATGCAGCGTAACTCTGAGCGACTGATACCCTCGCGTATCTCCGACTTTGCAGCCCTGCTCCGCAGGGCATTTCAATCAGCCTACCGTGGTTACAACCAGACACGCAGCCGTATATAGTTTTTTAGCACCGATATATGTTCTTCCAGTTTGTTCTTGACATAGTTCAGCATTGCCAATATACATATACCCCCTATATGTATATAAGGAGGTGGCGATGGCTTTATGTGGAGAAGACCATGGAAAGGTGATTGCCCGGATCAACCGGATTGAGGGCCAGGTGCGCGGCCTGAAGAAGATGGTGGCCGAGGACCGCGACTGCTTGCAGGTGCTGAAACAGATTGCCGCTGCCAGCGGGGCTATGCGGTCTCTGGGGGGGGTCATCCTGGAAGACCATTTGAAAGGCTGCGTGGCCACAGCCATCCAGGAGCAGGACAATGCCGCGAATTTGATCACCGAAGTGATCGACATTTTTAACAAGTTCAGTAAATAGGTTTAAGCTCATGATTGGGCGGTATGCAAAACTGGGTGTTTATCAGGAGCTCCTGCGACTGAAGGACTTTTACATTTCTTTTGGCGCAGCCGCATTGGCGCTGGTAAGTTACATGATCGATTATGGCAACCCGGTTCCAAGTTACCTGGGTAATTTCTTGGCCCTGGTATGCGTGGCTTTCAACGGGCTGCCCATTATCTGGGGTGCCGTAAAAGGACTTATCAACAAAGAGGTCAATGTGGATGAACTGGTCAGCCTGGCGATCATTGCCAGCCTGATCCAGGGGGAATTTCTGGCCGCAGCAGTCGTGAGTTTCGTTATGACCCTCGGCGGACTGATCGAGCAGGTCACAAGCGAATCGGCCCGCAAGGCCATCCGGTCTTTAACCGGTATTGCACCCCAAACTGCAACCGTGGTGGTCGGCGAAATAGAAAAGGAAGTGCCCATTGAAGAAGTGTCCATTGGCGATCTCATCCTGATCAAGCCCGGTGACCGCGTTCCGGTGGACGCCGAAATTGTCTCCGGGGTTTCGGCTGTGGATGAATCGGCCATGACCGGTGAGTCCCTACCGGTGGAAAAGCAGGTCGGCGATACGATCCTGGCCGGGACACTGAACCACAATGGGGTTATTCGGGCGCGCACGGTAAAAGTGGGGGAGGACACCACCTTAGGCAAAGTGATCAAACTGGTCAGTGAAGCCGAAAAGCATCGCCCGGAAGCCATACGCCTCATTGATCGTTACGCCACCTGGTTCACCCCGACCATTTTAACCTGTGCAGCAGTGACCTACCTGTTTACCGGAGACATCAATCGGGCCGTGGCTGTCCTGATAGTGGGTTGCCCGTGTGCGCTGATTTTGGCGGCGCCCACGGCTACGGTTGCCGCTATTGGCCGTGCAGCAAAATCCGGTGTTTTGGTCAAAGGCGGGCAGTACCTGGAACGCATCGCGGCCGTCAAGGCGGTTTTGTTCGACAAGACCGGTACCCTGACCATGGGTGAGCCCCGCGTGGCCGAAATAGCCTGCACAAATGATCTTACACGGGAAGAACTATTGGCAAGTGCCGCGAGTGCCGAGCAGCATTGCACCCATCCCCTGGCCCGGGCGATTCTGCAAGCGGCCCATTATGCCCGGGTAGCCATACAAGGCGCCGAAAACGCATTCCATGAAATCGGTCTCGGGGTGCGGGCCATGGTGGACGGCACCTTGGTTGAAGTCGGCAGCTTTACAACGGCCGACAATGCCGCTGCCTTACCCGGTCATCTTCGAAAGGCACTGGACGATTCCGTGTCCCAGGGGGTTACCCCTTTGGTTGTCTACCGGGACAAGGCCCCGGTAGGGTTGATCAATGTTACCGACCAGGTAAGGCCGGCTGCCTCCCGGACGGTGTAGGGATTTACCGATCTCGGGATTAGCGATCTGGCCATCCTGTCCGGCGACCATGAGAAAGCAGTGCGGCGGGTTGCCGAGGCGGTGGGTATTCGGGGCGTGCATGCTAAGCTGCAGCCCCAGGATAAAGTCGCTATCATAACTGATTACCAGAACCGCGACCAGCCCGTTCTCTTCGTAGGTGATGGGATCAACGATGCTCCCGCCCTGGCCGCCTCCCATGTGGGGGCGGCCATGGGCGCCGCGGGTACGGATGTGGCCCTGGAGACGGCCGACATTGCGCTGACCCACGATGACATTTCGAAGTTGCCGTGGCTCATCCGGCTCTCCCGTCGCATGCTAACCATCATCAAGATCAATATTGTCTTCGGCCTGGGGTTCAATGCCCTGGCTGTGGTGGCCAGCGGAATGGGTTGGCTATCACCGATCATGGCGGCCATCGTTCACAACGTGGGCAGCGTGCTGGTGGTTCTGGCCTCAGCGAGCCTGGTGGTCTTTCCGGAACGAACCTGAAGGTAGACAATCAGGAAGCAGCAATCGGCATAAACGGCTGCCACCATCTATTCACCGGGACAGGCTGCCCGAAAACAGTTGTTGCACCCACTATCGGGGTGACTGCCTGGATGCCGGCTTTAGCGGCGGCGGTAGTCAGGCGCTCCATTGGTTCATACCAGGCATGCAGGGATAGGTTGAATGTCGCCCAGTGGATCGGGTGCAGCAACCCGCCGTCTAGATCCAGATGGGCCTGCACGGTTTCTTCGGGAAACATATGCACTGAATGCCAGGCTTCATTGTAAGCCCCGCATTCCAGAAAGGTCATATCAAAAGGTCCGTATTTCCGGCCGATCCGCTTGAAGCCGTCAAAATACCCTGAATCACCGCTGAAAAAGATATTATGGTTCGGCCCGGTCACAACCCACGAAGACCAGAGGGTTTTGTTGCGGTCAGTCAACCCCCGGCCGGTGAAATGCTGGGCCGGGGTGGCAGCGATTCTCAATTTTCCGTCGAGATACATTTCCTCCCACCAGTCTAGCTCAACGATTTTTTCCCGGGGTATCCCCCAGTCGACCAGGCGGTCTCCCACCCGGAGCGGGACGATAAATTGTCCAGCTTTGGCTTGCAGCTGTTGCAGGGAATGTTTGTTGAGGTGGTCGTAGTGGTCGTGGGAAATGATGATCGCATCCAGATCGGGCAGCTGACCTATATCAACCGGCACGTCACCATTGAAGCGCGTTGGTCCCAAGATCGACACCCTCTTTTGGAAGACGGGATCCATCAGGATTTTAAAACCGTCAATGTTGAGCATCAAGGAGGAATGCCCCAGCCAGGTAACGTTGAGTTGATTGTCGCCAGGGTTCTTGAAATGGGCAAGCTCCACGCGAACGCGCGGTAAGCTCAAATCCGGGGTACGATTGTTGCGGGTGAAAAGAAATTCCCAGGTAGTGGCGGCAAATTCGGCAATTGAAGGTGTAGGGGCCTTCCCGTTCCCACGGAATCTACCATCGCGGTGCTGATCAGGGTCATGGATCTTCGGGTTATGGACCGGTTTTGGAGAATTCAAGGCCGGTGCGGATGTGGTGAGTGCTAGCATGAATATTGCTCCTGCGGCTATGATTAACTTAGTTTTTGGTTGCATGGTTTTAATAAAATGAATGTTCATTTAACAAAAGATTAAATTTTTTTACAATTTGATGGCATCCCAAGCCAGTCCAAAGGCCGTTTCAATGTTTTCTGGATTGGGTTCGAAGTCCTGGCAATGCTTGGGGTTGGCCAGCATCATGACCGGGTAGAAGATAAACGCCTTCAAGGTGTCGAAATTTACATTCTTGATGATTTTTTGCTTAATCCCCTTCTGCAGGATCAAGATCAAAGGTTCGAAATATTTCTCAACTTCAAGTTTATCGACCAATTGGCTGTAGGGTGAATTAGCAAATTGCTCAGCATATTCAAAATAGTTTGAATTTTCAGATATATAATCGAACATATGAACCCAGACCTGCCTGAATATGTCCCTGAGCGGTCCGTCCGGGTCAAATCCGGCGAGCAGCACCCGGCTCATGTCCTGCTTGATATCGATGTAGGTCGAAACCAGCAGATCCTCCTTGTTTTTGTAATAAACATAGAGGGTCGCCGGAGATACGTCGGCTTCCTTGGCAATCTTGGAAACCGAACTGGCGGCAAAACCAATGTCGTTGACCACCTTTATCGTAGCTTCAAACAAGGCCGTTTGTTTCTCATCATCTCTCGTACGCATAGCCCCAAAATAAACGAACATTCATTTATGTCAAGTTATTTTTCTATTTTTCCCTATCAGGTAAATGGGCATACACAGTCCAGTGTTGCTATAACGTTGTAATTTCATGGCAAATAGCCCCTTATGTTCCTGATTGTCCTCAAATGAACGTTTTATGCTTGACCAAAGAGTCCAAAAAGGTCATATAGGAATTATCCAACCTATAATCGACTCTATCTAGGGAGGCCAATATGGAAATGAGCCAGCCGGAAATCATCCAGGTTCTCAGGCGCAGGACCGGGCTCAATCAGGGAACCTTTGGGTCTCGTTCATTCAACACAAGTTTTGAATCGGGACGTACCAAAGTAAAAAAGATTGAACTGGGCAAACAGAATCCGACCTATGAAGATTTGAAAAAAATGGCCGCTGTACTCGGTGTTTCCGTGGGGACGCTTATGCCGGAAACCGACGTCGAAGCCAATCAAACGACGCCATCGATGGACGGTGTCTTAATTACCAACGAGGTCCTGAAGCTTTTTCCCGGGTTGGAGACATATGTCGAGATGTTCAACAATGCCGCCAAACTGGGCGACGAAGAGCTGATTGACTATATTTCAGAAAAGATCGCAGCCCTGCTGACAACAACGGAGGCGGCCAAAGCTGTTAACCAGTAAAAAAGGTGCACCGGGGGAAGCCAAATGAACGAGAATTACGATCTCTACCGGCAGATGTTCTTGGATGCCCAGAAGGTAAAAGATAAAAAACTGGCCCGCATGGTTCAGAAGCGGCTCAGCTTCCATCTGAGACCCAATCGGGGGAGTTGCAATAAAATCATTCCCTTTCCGGCGCCACCGGTGTTCTGTACGGAAACTGAACCGGCTATTTTCGGGGAGGAGCAACAGTTCACTACAGGGCTGCCCCAGCTGTTCGTCTTCCTCGGCTTTACCGGGGTTTGGTTTTTCTATCCGTTCATGGCTTGGTGGTTCATGCCATAGACGTAGATTGTTGTGTCCAATATGTAAGACCCACAAACGGCCTGAACTCATGAGCCGGACCTTGCGGTCCGGCTTTTAGCATTTGAAGAAATAGACTACGGTTTTTCCCGTTGGTTACGAGCGCCTTTTCATACATCCTACCAAAATAGTTTTAATTAATGGATTTCTATTCGGCAGGCTCAACATATTTCGCCCCAAGTGATATCAGGGCAGTGCCGAACCATTGAAACATTCTTTCAAAATCTTCTTGTCCGAGCATGGCGTTGTTTAAAAAAGAGTCGCAAATATCGGATCCATCGGTCTGGTTATACATAAAGATATGGGGGTGATAATCAACAGTTGAGTAAGCTACATTTTTAGCGTTGAAGTACACCTGTTCGTAGGGCACCAAATCACCGCCGGCCTTGTGTCTGACGCCTTCGTCCTGGAATATGCATTTCGATTCCTTGACGGTCATATTCATTTTTGTAAAGGAGGTGACGGCATCGACCGCCATCTCATGGGGCATAGCCTCGGCATCGTTCAGGTCAAATTTTACCTGTTTTGTGTCGGGCACACACGCCGTTATGATCAAAGCAATAAAAACAGCCAGGTAACGTTTCAATTTAAACTCCTTCATTATTCAACTATTTCAACACCAAGCGATACTATGGCGGAAACTGTCTTTTTTAAATGGTGTTCAATTTCTTCTGGGGTGTAATCTTTACCATCCATGCCGCCCATAAAAAACGGATGGCAGACCCACGCAGTGTTTTCGACCCCCAACGGGGTATATGTATGGGCCTTGCCTTTCCGCCACATAATTACTTGCCAGTTGCCCCACATGTTTTGCTGGATTGTAACGTCAAGCTCTGGATAGGGGATGCCTTTTACACCGTATTTGGTATATAAACATCTGAATGACTCTGAGTATTTGGCGCTCTCGGTTTGCAGGTAATCCAGTGCTATTTCGGGTGGAATTTGTTCAATGTTCTCATCAAGTTTCACCGATCTGGTCGCGCAGCCAATAGTCAAAAATAACATGAGTAGAATAAATATCCGATTAATCATTTTTCAGTGAACTCCTCCTTTAATACTTTTGCGCCATTGGGAATCTTTTTATCCCATGCTGACGGGATTAGAGAAATTGACGAGGTCATGACCTTGCCGACTTTAGCTTCAACATGTTTAGTACCGATTTCGATCTTCAGCAATTCTCCGATCTCGGGCTTACGTTCGCCTACCAAATCCGCTACAACGAATCCCCAGGTTTGATTTACTTTAGATACTGTGCCAATATGGAAGACCTCCATCTTTCCAAGGTCCGGTTTGCCGGCTAGATATACAGCCTCCAGAAGTGAGTTCTGCTCCCAGGGTATTTGCTGGAATTCCGAAGCCTGGGCAACAGTCGCACGGACTTTCGTCATCAATTCGCGAACCTCTAAAGGTTCCTGCAGGTGGGTCAAAATCCCTTTTGAAAAGGGGCTGTGTTTTTCTCCTTCCAAACCATCAAGGGCAACATTGCCCGGTTGTGTGGCGAAAGCGACAAACAGGTTTTCATTACCCGAATCGAGCCGGGATAGTCCTTGGGCCGTTTCAGTTTTTTGCTTCACGCGCTTGCTAACCAGTAGTCCCCGGGAGACCTCCATTTTATCCAGTTTGGCGACTTGATTTTTAAAGGGATTATCCCTACAGGCATCTAAAAATACCAGGATCTTTTTCTTGTCCAATGAGGCGCCCAGCACTCGGTCCACACGCAGCAGTTCTTTTTTTACGGCGTCCTGACTTGAAATACCCGCATCGACTGGAATCAAATAATTGTAACCGTTGATGGAGATGCCGTGTCCAGCGTAGAAAAAGAGGCCAATGTCATAGTTTGGCATACGCTCCAGAAAAACACTAACGGCCCCCTTCTGTTGAAAACCGGTTGCATCTGTCAGTTTAATGACATCAAAACCGATTTTCTCAAGCTTTTGGGAAATGGCGACAGCGTCATTGTGGGGATTAGGCAGTGCCGGTACCCGCTGGTAGGCCGAGTTGCCTATTACAAGAGCCAGTTTTTTTTCCTCGTGATCGGCTTTTGCGGCCAGCAAAGAATTGAACGAATAGACGCAGAAAAGCCAGCACACAGTAAAAAGGAACGTTTTAAAAATTGCCCTTGAGGCTATGGGTTTGCTCATGGGTTCCCCTTTTATTGTAGTCGTAGCAGTATTTCTGATCTTAAATCAGAAGAAGTTACCCTTCTACTGAGTAGCATTCGATTCAGAGTTTTACGTGGAATCCAGGAGTATCTACACTACCTGAAAAGGGCTGTCAATTAGAGTATGTTTCATACTTTTTCTATTCTCACAGGATTTGCCCGCAGAGTATCGCCCGCTCAGAAAATTTGTACAAAAATAATCAATTAAACATATCTAGTGGACTTGCCGGAGAGCTGTCGCTGTCATACGGCATCAAATTTATAGCGAAAACTGGATGTGGAATAAGGCAGCCCAACAGCAATATTAGCGAAGTATATTCTGGTGTGCGGGCCGTTTACCTGTTGTGGATTGCAAGTCCTGCCGCCGTTTGAAGTACAGGTAGGCACCTAAACCCAGGCCGATGGTGGCCAACCCACACAGGGCCGGTATCGGACGGCTTTTAATTGAAAACCAAATAATCCACAGATTGCCGGCAATGAAGATAGCCGGGGTGATCGGGTAGCCGAATGTACGGTAACCGCTTGGATTGGGACCATTTTTTAGCCTTAGGCGAACGAGACCGACGACGGTGAGCATTGCGAACAAAGAAAGGGTGAAGCCAATATAGATCAAAAGCTTCTCGTAGGACGCTGTGATGATTAATAGAATCGCAATACCGGCTTGCAAAAAAATCGAGTGGGCCGGGGTGTGGCGGGCTTTGCTGACTTTGGCGAAAAGTTCGAAGAAGATTCTGTCTTTTGACATGGCATAGTAGACGCGGGGGCCGGTCATGATCATGGCGCTGAGCACGGAAAGCAAGCCCACCGCAATGGCGCCACTGACCACTTTACTGATATTCTCGCCAAAGAGTGAAACCGCGGCCCGCGCGCCGACATCGACGGCGCCGCCCATCTGTGTCGGGGTGAGTGCGTAGATGTAGACCACATTCAACAGCAGGTAGAGGCTGGAAACAATGATGGTGCCGACCAACAAAGACAACGGGATGTTTCGTCCCGGATTTTTTATCTCACCGCCGATGTAGGCCGAAGCGTTCCAGCCGGCATAGGCAAAGGAGATAAAGATCAGGGAGACGGCAAACTTCTCTGCAAATCCGGTGGCAGGTTTGGTCTCGAGCCATAGATTCGCGGCGGCTCCATTTTCCGATAGAAAGCCGGCGGTAATGAAGGCCACCACGAGGCCGACTTTGAAAAGGGTCAACAGGTTCTGGACCCGGCTGCCGACCTTCAGGCTGTGGTAATGCACCACCGAAAAAACAATGACGACACTGATGGCTACCAGGCTTTGCAGTGATACGGAAACCATCGGCACGCCCATTATCGTAAGGGCCAATGGTGGGGCGGCTGGAATAGAGAACATCTGAAATGAATAGATGGCAAAGGCGATGGCCGCCGCCGCAATGGGGGCCGAAAATCCGACCACCAGGGATATCCACCCGGACAAGAACCCCATCCATTTCCCAAACGTTTCCTTCAAATAGATATACTCACCGCCGGCCTGGGGATAGCGACTACCCAGCTCCCCATAGCACAAGGCCCCGCACAGGGCGAAGACTCCTCCGGCCGCCCAGCAGATGAGCATGGCTGTTGGGCTGCCCATTTCTTTGATAACGAATCCCGAGGTGGTAAATATGCCGGTTCCCACCATATTGGCGATGACCAGGATCGTGGCGGTGAAGAAACCGATTTCTCGTTTGAGCTCTGAACCATTCAAGTTGTTTTTCACGGGGCTCCCGTTTGGGCCGCAAGTGGTCTCTGGATTGATTTTATCGGTATGAGGAGAGTTTGCATGGCCACAGGCCCTAATGAGCTTTTTAGTACTCATATGTACCAATGTCAAGTCTTTTTGGCCCAGGAGTTCGCACCATCTCTTGTTTACTCATCGGATGGCAAGTGGATGGTCGCCGAATATCCCAACACACGCGCAGTCTCCTCCATTTCCTTTTCACTGGCGACTACCGGTGTGGGCAGGGCTTTAGCCGGAACCATTGTCGTAAGGGCAGGATTGGAGAGAAGTTCTGTTTTTACGAGGGCGAACATTCGTTCGAGCAGGATATCGATTGACACTTTGGGGAACTTACCGGCAAGCTGGCTACCACCCTTGGAAAGGGTGTCGATTTTTTGCCTGAGGTGGATCAATTCATTCAATGTGCCGACCAGTTTTTCACCTCCGGCCCGTTTTTATAGACGGCCCGGAGTCGCTGTAGTTCTTCGACGGAACTTTTTTCCAGGCGTTGGCGAACATTGCCCTTATTAAAAGCGGTCTCATTCACGAGCAGCTTTTTAAGCTGCCGGCTGGCCTGGCGCCATTCGCCTTTGATGTGTTTCAGTAGCCGCTGCTGCACTTTTTCTGGAATGTGGGCATTTACGGATTTTAATCGGTTTTGGTGCAGTTTGATTTTTTCCCGGGTTTCAACAGCAGCGTTATCTTGGAATTGGCGGGCGAAATGGAGGAACTTCTTTTTGAGATTTCCTTTGCGGGCCGCGGTCTGCAAGACGGATTTCATCATCATGGGGATCTGGTAAGCGGTCCCTTTGAAAAGGTGGTCACCAGTTAGGGCGCCAAAGATAATGGCGATCATGGCATACCAATCCTGCAGGTGGTAAACTTGGGGCAGGTCATGATAGAGTCCCTTTAAGAGCTTATTGGGGAAAAAATGACTGGGCGTACAATAAAGGGGCGTGCCGCCCAACTGCGGTTGCCGGATTGCACCGCCCTCGTCCGGATTTAAATCCACGGCTGTTTCCAGGTCGATAAGACCGATCGTGAAATTCTTGGCAGACGTCAAAAAGTGGGGATAATCATCCGGATTGCCGGCGACAAGCAGGTTGTCCGGCTTCAGGTCGCGTAGACTGACCTGTTTTTCGTCCAGCCAGGCCAGAAGTTTGAGCAGATTTGTAACCATGTTGCCCATGAGGGGCCGGCTGCGCTGGAAAAGTCGTCTTTCCGTATAATGACGCATCATTTGCTGGTAGCGCTGTTTGAGCATGTCATCGGTGGTATCAATCCGGGAAAGTCGATCTTCAAAAAGTGCTTTAAACTGAGGTGATCCTTTCAGATTAGCCATGCCGGAATCCCGGCCGGCCATGAATCCAAGGTACAATTCTTTTATGTTCCAATCCGAGAGGGAAACTTGTTCGTCTGTCTGGGCGATGGCGCCTTCCAACTGATCCCGAAAGGCCTCGTAGGTTTTATGCAGGAGCGGCCACAATTCGCTACCACGGGAGCCGTACTTGCCTTCGAACAGGGCCAGATTAGACAGCACCTCGACATCCGCCCGGACCTCTTCGTTCAATCCGGCTTCGATTGCATGAAAACCATCCACTACATGACTGAGAAAATAATAGCGGGCGAGATCCATGAAAAACACATAACTGCCACCGATCGTCAAGTAGCGTTGATTGTCTGGAAATTTTCGTAGCCAGCGGACATAGCGGCCTTCCAATTGGGAGGGGGGAATCTCTTCGGCATCCGGAAAGCTGTGGATCCTGCTTAAAATTACCGCCAGGTTGGAGATTACGCAGACTCTGGGCGCCAACTGCTGCATGATGTCAGTTTCCGCCTGCACCCGGGCAATATACTCCTCAAAATCGGTGATCGGGGCCGGCGGAATTTTGATCACCATATGCGTGTCGAAGATGACGTAGAAACACTGGCTCTTGCTGCCCGTTCCTTCTCCGATAGGGGCCAAAGACATGCGTCGGGATTGCCATTTGCCCTCATGGAGGACCTTGAGGTTTAATACCTGTCCCGGCCAGCCATCTTTGCGAGGTGCTTTTTCGATTTCCGCCGGCGCGGAGGCCGGGGCGCCCAGCTTCTTTTTATACAGGCTGAGAAAGAGGCTTTCCACATCGGAGAAATCCGCCAGGCGCACAAACATTTCGTCTGGCGCAGCCGCGGTTACCGCAGCATTTTTTCGGCGGCGCTCGCGCCAACCACGGACCCCCAGTAGGAATAGCAGGAGACCGAGAAAGCCACCGGCAATTATAGGCAAGAGGGGTTTAATTTGTAAAAAAAATGGGTGTTGCGTTGCACCGGACCACGCGGGGAACAGTTCCAGGTTGGACAATCTGGCAATAGAATTATGAAAATGCGCGGTAAGCAGGGGTTGGTAACAGTGCGGATCCGTTAGCGAACCGGTTACAATTTGCCGTACACGGCTGCTTTCAATTGCTTGGATCGCAGTACCCTGTTTGTAAAATACCCGATCGTTTGAAGCCCACACTTCATCGGCGGTTATAGATTCGCCATTCTGCAGTATCAGCAGGCTGCCTTGAAGCCCCTGGCTGGCCCACCAGAACAGCAGACCCAGGAAGGCAAGCGTGGGCAGCCACCATTTCCACCATTTCATTGTTCACCCGACGACTGTTGCGGTTACTAATTGTTTGAGTGTTGTGGCAGTGAAAAGCCATTTCACTATACTGGGTGTGCACTTTTTTTTCAAATGGTTGCTGTGGGATTGTCTAGAACCCATCTCAAAAAGGCCCATTATGTTGCCTTTATCCAAAATGTTCCTCTGGTTAGGAGCAAGGTATAAGGTCCCGGGCTCTCATTATTCGGGTTGAATATTTTGGAGTTCGATGATGTTGCCTTCCGGATCGGAGACGTACCACATAGTCAAAAGGCCCACCCCGGCTATTTGCCGCATCGTCAATTCACCCACGGGACGCCCCCGTCCTGGAACACACCTTTGGCCGTCTCGGCAACATTTTCCACCGCAAAGGCAATGTGAGCGAATCCAGGGGTATGCGGGGTTATCGTGCGGATCTCTTCACCGTTGTCATACTGGAAAATTTCGAGGGTGGGCCCGGCGTCTCCGCCACCTGGCAGGCGCATGTGGATGCCGGTAATTTTCGCACCGTCCACACCGGTGGCCTTGTCCAACCATTGGCCGGATAGATCCCGCTCAGGCGGCACTCTTTTGCAATTAAAGACAGATTCATAAAACGCCGCCAGACGGCGCCAGTCCTTGGCGATTAGGTTTACATGGGTAAATTTCATTGCTGCTCCTGGCAGGGTCATGATGTTTATTTTAAAGTGATTATTCCTGCGCAGAGACGCAGAGGCGCAGAGACGTCTTTCAAAAACAAAGAATCAATTGAACAGCTCAGCCGAGAACCCATATCAATTTTCCGGCTGCGCCGGTTAAAACCAAGCGGCTTTTGTAGCCTGAAGCTTAAAACGGTTTTTCGCACGATAGTGCGACGAAATCTTGTGTTTGCTTTCCCGATTTCGCTGGACTGTGCATTGAATCTGGGTTTACGGAGGACGTCTCTGCGCCTCTGCGTCTCCGCGCGAGACATTCCTGTTTATTCGTTCTTTTTGAGTAGCTCTTGAATAAAACGTTGCATGGCTTCCAGGGTAGCTTGCTCTTGTTCCACGTGGGGTGCATGGCGGCAATCCGGCAGGAGCAGGGTTTGTGTACGCGGACCGGTTTTGGCTGCTATCGTTTCTATTTGGGCAGCGGTACCATACTGATCGTCCACACCCTGTATGGCCAGCATGGGGACCTTGATGCCGGGCAGGTATTCCTCGATGTTCCACTGCCTGAAATCCGGGTGCAGCCAGACGTCGTTCCAGCCGCGAAAGGCAAATTTCGTGTTGGCCCCGTGGTATTTCTCCAGTCTCTGCCGCAAGTGGTGGCGCTCGTATTGTGTCCGGGCAGATTCGATCGAGTCTACGGAGAGTTGCTCGCAGAACACATGTGCCGCTGCGGTGATCAGGCCCCGCAAGGGGATGGCTGGGGTACCCCCCGCATAGACGATGGCAATGGAGCCGCCGTCGGAGTGGCCCACCATAATGCAGTCTTTGATGCCAGCGGCTGCCAGCACTCGCGGTAAAACTTCCAATCCTTCCGTGTGCATGAAGCGAATTGGGCGCGGCAATTCGCAAGGATCTGATTTACCGTAGCCCAAGCGGCTGTAAACAAAGGCCCCGCACCCGGTGGCAGCAGCCAACTTTGCCGGAAAATCACGCCAGAGGGCCACACAACCCAGGCCCTCGTGTAAGAATACCAAGGTAGGGGCGTCATCGGGACCGGGCCCGTGCCAGGCAACCTCAAGTTGATGGCCATCGATTTGCAAGTAGTTGGTCAAGATTGCATACCTTTCAAACGTACCGGCATCTTTACTTTGCGGCGGAATGTCTTAATCCCGGGTTTGCGCTGAAAATGGAAAAGATGCGTTTTACACCTGCAGTCGGACGCACCGAATCCAGTACAGGGAACTCGGGCCCGGCGGGTTTGCCGGATAATCTCCGCCCAGAGGCACTCGGCTTTTTCCGGGTGCAAGGTGTACCAGATTTCCACCGGTTCGGCAAACCGGCGCAAGTAGTCGATATGCCAGCGGCTGCGTTTGCACCGGGTAATATGCCGACCCAGCCTTGCCTTCAGGCCCCCCGGGCCGAAAGCACTGCCGATGTAGATGTAAAAGCCGGCTGGAAAATCAATTGAATTCAACCGACCGATGGCGACAGTCTTGTCACGGCCGAGTTTCAAAATGAGGGCGTACGTGCCGGTGCTGTTTTTCAGGGCGGCCGGGAGCGTCTTCACAGTTGCAACCTCAGGAAAGGTAAAGCTGCTGATTACGCAGGATATCCGGTAGAATCTCGAAATGATCAAAGGGCGGCATGATACAGGCCCCGGCAAAGCGTTCCCGGGCAATGCCCAGCATATCACGGGCGTTGGCAACACCGGCTTCGATCGGATCGGCGGCCGCCTCCATCTGTTTGCGCACATGCTTGGGCACTGCGATACCGGCAACTTTCTCATGCAAAAAAGCGGCGTGCCGGGGGGTCCGCAGGGGCAGGATACCCAGGACGATGGGAATCTTGATGTGAGCGGTGGCGTTGGCCAGGCGTTCAGCCGAAATCCGGTCGTACACCGGCTGGGTGACGGCATACTGGGCACCGGCCTCCTTTTTTTTCTCCAGGCGGCGGACCGCCTGCGGGAGGCCGTCTTTTTTCTCCGGATGGGTATCGAAAACCACACCGGTGTAAAGGCCGCTGTTGCGGGCCATCTCCACCAAGTCGTACACGTTCACATCTTTAACCATGGTCGTGCGGGCCCGATCACCCAGGGCCACGAAATCACCCGTGGCGCATAAGACCGTGTTCAGGCCCAGGGCCTGCGCGCCCCACAGCTCACCCTGGAGGCTGATGGCGTTGTGGTCGCGGATGGTGCAGTGCAAAATGGCCTGGCGGCCGGTCTGCTGCTGGATCAGGGTACACAAGGCCATGGCACTCATCCGCGCTTTGGCCACCGGATTGGTAGCGACACTGAAACCATCGATCGGCAGATCTGCAAGCTCAGCGAGTGCGTTTAGAAGCTGGCCGGGGTCCGCACCCGCCGGTGGTACGACTTCCACGGTGGTAATGAAACTGTTCGTGTCCATCAGGCTGTTATCGAATAAGGGGCTGTTATTATTTTTTTCAGTCATTCTTGATTTCTCCCCGGACTTTTTACGGCATGCGTTTTTTGCGAACAAACAACCACATTTTCACTGTGTTGTTTTTTTCACGGTGGGCAAATCCATTACGGCGGGCGCGAGCCCTCCAGCTGATAATCGTGATATTCACTAACATACCATATTCAGGGATATCCTGGAAAGTTGGCTTCGCACCCGTTTAACCAGGCTGCACCTTACAGCCAGCGCCTGACTTTTGCAGTGTAGGCGCGATATTCTTCCCCAAACTTTCTTTCGAGATAGGTCTCTTCCGGCTGGATTACCCCGTGATTGAGAATAACCATAAATATCATGGCCATGAGAATAAAACTGAACGCATTGAATAAAAAAGCCGCTGCAAACAGCAGCAAGGTCAGCGAAAGATACATGGGATTGCGGGTGAACCGGAAAGCCCCGGTCTGGACGATCCGGGTCGTTGCCCTGTACGGGTTGGAAGGTGTTTTATGCCGATGCAGCACCAGAAACGCAGAAGCGGCAATCATCCCGGCCAGAACGAGCAGCCCGCCCCCGACCCATGGCCGGGCAGTTTCTGGAAAACTTCCCAGGGTAGATCTGAACAGGGCATGCACGCCCCCGCCGGCGATCAGGCAGCCCAAGAAAATTAACGGCGGCGGAGCCATGATAAGGGGTCTATCCTTGAATTTTTCCTCCATTTCTAATCCCTTCCGATACGATATTAACCCGTTGCCCTCCAAGTGCGGGTTACCGGAAATCGCCGGTTAAATAGAAGGCGGCCCAGTAAAAAGGCCGGCGGTACTGACCGCCATAAATCATGTCCACCTGTGCAGCCCGTAGGGCTGCGTCCCGCGGCATCACCTTTAGATTATCGTAAAACTTCTCCATCAAAAACGCGGTGGAATCATCCCCAATACTCCACAAACTCGAAACCACAGCAGGCGCTCCAGCATAAATGAACGCTCTGTTCAGGCCGATGACCTCCCCGCCGCTGGTGACCACCCCCAAGCCGGTGCGGCACGCACTCAGGGTGACCAGCCAGGGTGAGATGCGCAGTGAAAAAATCTCCGCCGCTTCCAGGCGGCCGTCATTGATTGCGTCGGCGGCCAACCGCAGGCTCGAGTACAACGGATCGGTTGTACTGAATTCACCGTGGGTCGCAAAATGGATAATGTCGAAACGCGCGGCGGCGGAACGGGCGACTGTTTCGGTGGCTTGGGCGCCCAAGTAGACCCGGGAGCCCGGAAACCGGCCGGCTACCTTTTGCGCCTCGGTCTGTGCACTGGGCAAGTCCATGCTCCGGTCACCCAAATCGGGATTCCCCAGGGCCAGTACCCGCCCGGATTTCGGCCGTGCTTTGGCGCGCGCATATTTTAATATGCCCATACTGGGTGTATAGGCCAGGCTGAAACGTTCAATCAGGTAAGCCTGGCCGTCATGCAAGGCGGCGAACGGCAGGTAAAACAAAGCGTTATCTGGGACAATGATGATGCGACCGGCCTCCAGGTGCGCTGCCACCGGCCTCACCAGCTGGTCATAGAGCTCGCTGGCCAGGGCGTCAACCCGTTCGCCGGCTCTATTGAAAATCGATTCACGAAACTTGCGGATCTTGGCGGTGAGGGCCGGGCGGTCTATCCTGATTTCGACAACCCGGGCCTGCCCATTTAAAATCGTGAAAATGTAGCCGTAGTCTCGGGCCAGGTGGTACGCACACAATACAGTCTGCGAGGGAATCTGAGCCGCGATTTCCGGGTAGGGTAGATGGTCGGCACTGATGAAGGAGGCCAGTTCCGGGGCTTCTTTTTTCATTTGCACAACAATAGCGCGGTAGCGGGCGACGTCGCTTTCCGGAATGCTTTCCCCGCCGGCAGCCTGAACGCTGGTTTTAACCGGGGCCGTCGTCTGTGCGATTTCCCGGCGTAGCATACGAACATTGCGAGACAATGGATTGCCAAAATCGATCTCACGGCTGGCCATCAGATCCAGCAGGTCCCTGGCTTTGGAACGCTCCAATGCCTCCAGACCGGCTTGGGCGCCGAAAAGTTCAACGCTCAGACGGATATAGCCGTCGTAGAGGAGCTGTTTGTCTGCCCGAAACGAGCGCTTGTTGAGATCGGTTTCCAATGCGGCCCGGAGGGATTCTACCCGGTCCAGGGCCGCCGTATAATTGTGGTAGGCGATCAGTTTGATACGCCGGACCAGGTTTTGCGCTGCCTGGGACAGCGCCGGTCCGGTCTCAGCCTGCTCCAGCACGTCCACCAGCCGACCGGTCTGGTCCGCATCGTCATCAGCGAGCAGCAGAGAAACGCTGTCCAGCTGCTTTTTAATATCCGCGACCACTCTGGCTTTGCGGCGGGTAATTTTCGCCGACAGCTTGCCGGAGGGCAGGGGGTCCGCGGCGGTGATGCCCAGATCGTCGACCAGGTCCCTGGCATGCAGGTCGAAATAATAGGCAAACCGGCCTTTGGCCCGCCATAGGATGTCTTCGAAACCGACGGCTTCCAGCTGTTGCCACATATCACGCATGAGGGCGGCGCCTGCCGGGTAATTCTTTTCGCGTAAAAAGGAGCAGGCGTGCAATGAGCGGGTGGCGTAGCGGCCGAAAGCGGATCCGGAGATTTCAAAATAGGTTTCGGCCAATTCAAGATAGGCGCGGCCCTTTTCGGTTGCACCTATGAAGGTGAGCGCATCGCCAGTGGTCATGGCGGCGTAACCGACGCCGTCATAAAAGTCGCGCCGTTCCCGGGCCGCTGCCAGAGAGAGGGCCTTTTCTGCCTTTTGGAAATAACGCACGGCAGTTTCGCCTGCAGCCGCTGCCTTTTGATAATCACCTAAAAAATACCAGCTGATCGCCTGTGCCGCAGTCGAACCCAGTACGGCCTTTAACATGACCACGTCCGGCGGAAGTCCCGGGTTGGCTACAAAACGTTCTATGGCCTGCCCGCGATCAATTCCACCGAAAATGCCCGGGCGATTGTGAATGGCTACGTCCAGCGCCTTTTGGGCCTCGCCCAGGGCCTTTTCTATGTTGCCCAGCCGGGCCAGAATAGCGGCCAGGCGAGTGTGGGACATGGCCGCTTCATCAGTCTGTGGTGATTTGGCAATGCTGCGTTCCAGGAGCCCAATGGCTTCAGCGTACCGACCGGTTTCGGCCGCCAGCCAGCCTTGCTGACTCAATGCCCTTGACAGTTCCATGCTGCGGTCATCTTTGGCGGCGCGGGTAATAACGCCGGTGAATGCCTCTCGGGCTTCATCAAGTCGGCCCGTTTCCCATAGGTTCATGGCCTGGTTATATTCTTGGGAAAAGCGGACATCCTCGCTCGCCTGCGTGCGGTTTTTCTGATCATAACGACCCGAAGCAATATAAGCGGACAGCAGGTCGTCGTCCTTGACCGTAATGCCAATCTGGTTGAAAGCCTCGATTCCGGCCAGTAGCAATTCAGCGGCTTTTTCCTGGTTTCCTAAAGCCGCGTTCGCCCGGCTGGCAACGCCGGCGGCCACGCCCTTGCCCTGGTAAAATGCAAGCCGGTCTTCAGTCGGGGCCATTTTCATAATGAAGGCCAGCGAATTGCAATGATCAACCGTCCGCTCACCCCACCGGGCGGCCTGCGCCACGTCATTGGCGTTGAAATACAAAATGGACCGGGCGGCCTGGGCCATGATGGCAGCCCGGATCATGTCTTCATCCGGCGGCATGCCGGGATTGTGGACGGCGTAATCGATGATCTCCTCCGTTGTGTTCAATTTGGCTTTTGTACGCCAACGGGCGGCCGTCAGTTCCAGGGCTTTGGATGCGGCCGCCAGGCCCTTTTCCACCTGGCTGCTTTTGGCCCGGACAACAGCGAGGCGGCCATACATGACGGCCGGGTCGCCGCCTTGCGCATTCATCATCGCGATAGCCCGGGTCAGCAGCTCTTCGGCTTCACCAAAATTCAGCATCTCAGCCTGCGTCCAGCCGAGAATTGCCGTCAGTTCCGCCGTGGCGGCCTGATCACCCGCCTGCTCGGCCGCGACGATTCCTTCTGAAAACAGGGTCGCGGCTTTTTCCGGTTGCTGCTGGGCCAGCAGGGCCATGCCGTTTTTGTGCTGTGGGGAGACATACCGCCCGGTAGTACAGGCGGAAAGGGCCATAAGCGCGCATAGGTAAAATAACATTAAGTAAAAAGACAAGGTACTGTTATTATATCTTTTTTTCAATTTGGGCCATCCTCTCAGCGGGAAATCGGGTTGGAATTTTTTTTACTTATGTTAAACTTGGAAACTCGATTCAGCAGATTACCACCCCCCTGCTGGCTTTAAAAGTAAAATTCGCAATCCGAATTATTTGGGAGCTATGGCTATACCCATGGAAGGTGGCATTAGAATATGGATCGCCGAAACTTTCTAAAAACAATGGGCCAGGGCGTCTTAGGCCTCTCTGGTCTGATGCTGACGCCGACCTCGCTGCCGGCGGCCGGCAGTGCCTTTGAATATGCCCTTAAGGGGCAGGCGCTTATTCAGAAGAAAGATTACACCCGGGCGGTGGCGGTGCTGACCCAGGCTATCAAACTGGACCCTGCGAGCGATTGGGCCTATGGTCTGCTGGGCCGGGCCCTGCGGGAGTTGGGCCGCCATGCAGAAGCGGTGGGCGCCTTCCGGCAGGCTGTCCGCCTCAATCCGGGGGATACCTATTCACGCATGATGATCGACATCATGACCCAGAAACCTCTGGCCGGCCCGCGGCGCAAAACCAAAGTCGATGCCGGTGAGGAGCAGGCAGCGCGCCGGGAAGCCCGGGCCATGGCTCAAAAACTCGATGCGGATGCCGGTTTGGGATACCGGGTAAACCGGGTCGTCATCGATGCCGGTCACGGGGGCTTTGATTCCGGCGCCGTCGGCCTCAACGGTTTGCGGGAGAAGAGCGTTACCCTCGATCTGGCTCGGCGACTGCATCAGAAGCTCGCGCAACAGGGGCGGGTCCGATCCTTTTTGACCCGTACGGGGGACTACTATGTGCCCCTGAGTGAACGGACGGTCATCGCCAACCAGTATCGGGCGGATCTATTCATCAGTATTCATATAAATGCCAATAAAAACAGGCGGGCACAAGGTTCCGAGACCTATTATTGCTCCGCACAGGCCTCCAGCAAGGAAGCTGCCCGGGTGGCTGCCCTGGAAAACGCTGTATTAAACTACGAAGAAAAAAAGCAACGAAAACAAGGATATATAGATATAGAGCAGATTCTGACGGCCTTCGGCCAGAACCTCAACTGGCAGGAGAGCGGGAAATTTGCGGTTGGCTTCCAGGACCGGTTCAAGACTGAACTCCCCATCAAGAGCCGGGGCATCCATTCCGCCAATTTTTTTGTCTTGCGAAAAGCAAAAATGCCCGCCATACTATTGGAAGCTGGATTTATCTCGAATCCCGGTGAAGAGGCCCTGCTGGCACAAGCGGGTTTCAGGGCCAAGATTGTCGATGCCATCGCAAGGGGGATCGCATGAGCTACTCGGACCGGTATTCGAGATTTACCGTTTTTGCGGGCATTGCCTTGATGTGGATATTGACCAGCGGTATCCAGGATGCTGCGTCTGTGTGGGCCGCCGATGTCAACACCCTGATATTCCAAGGCTCCGATTTGCATTACCGGGGCGATGTCGAAAAGGCGATCCAGCGGTTTGAAGCGGCCCTGCAGTTCGATCCGGCCAACGAGTTCGCGCTCAATCAGCTCGGGCTGCTCTATGCGAAAAAGGGCCATTACCAGCGCGCCGCCAACAAATTCTCAGCAGCGCTGCGTATCGATCGTAAAAATACATTTGCCATGCTCTGGCTGGGGATATTGTCGCTGCAGCGCGGTGATACCAACAAGGCCTTCGACTGGTTCACCGCCATCATAAAAATTGACCCGGCCAATGCGGACGCTTACTATTTTATCGGCACCATTTACAATTTCAGGCACAACCCGGCCAAGGCCATCGAATTCTTGAAAAAAGCGCGGGATGCCGATTCAGGCGAGTCCGAGACCCATTATCGCCTGGGCAAAGCCTTCCACGACCTCGATATGGTCGCGAATGCTCTGTTGGAATACAAAAAGGCCATCGTCATCAAGCCGACCCATACCCGGGCCATGAACGAGATTGGCTGGATCTTTTTCAACCGGGGAGAATTTCAATCGGCCGTTAAATGGTGGCGCAAATCGCTGGCGTTGAATCCGCGCAACACGGACGCGATTTTCAACTTGGCCAAGGCTTACAATGATGCCGCCCTGGCGGCATTGAAACGCGGGAATAAAGAAGAGGCCCTGGGTTGGTGGCAAAAAACCCTTAAAATCAACCCATCAAACAAGGCCGCCAAATATTACCTTAAAAAATACTCTTTATAGACACAAGCAATGGAGGCGTCATGAAGAAATCAGGTGTGATGTTAACGGTTCTCTTGAGTTTGCTGCTAGGGATTAGCGGGTTTGGCACCAATGCGCTGGCCGACAACTATGTCCAGAATATCGGGGAAGGTTCCATCAACTGGACAAAGGGCGTCATCCAGGGCAAAGGCATCGGGGCGCCCCCGGAAAAGTTCTACGGCAAGCCCAATGCAAGGCCCATGGCCATCCGGGCTGCCAAAATTGTCGCCCTCAGGAATATCCTGGAAACCGTGAACGGGGTCCGGGTTGATTCGAACACAGTTGTAAAAGATTTTGCCGTGCAGAGCGATACCATCCGGTCCCAGGTGGAGGGTATGGTTCGCGGTGCCAGAGAGATAAATATCGAATACATGTCCGACGGGACGGTTGAGGTGCTTATGGAGATCAGCATGTACGGCGGTTTCTCACAGGTACTACTGCCCGACACGATTATGGACGTTCCCATGGAATCCCCTGGGGCTGCACCTGGCGAGGCGGCGCCTTCTTCGGCGGTACTGACCGGCTTGGTCGTCGATGCCCGCGGTCTCGGCGTACGGCCGGCCATGGCGCCCAAGATCCTGGACGAATCCGGTCAGGAGGTATACGGGTCCGCTTTTGTCAGTCGCGAGTTTGCCGTGCAGCAGGGCATGAGCGGCTATGCCAAAGATGTGGGTGCTGCCAAGCAGAATCAGCGGGTCACCGCGAATCCCCTGGTGGTTAAGGGCCTGCGGGTTGATGGACCGGGACAATGTGATATCGTCATCAGTAACACGGATGCGGTCCGGCTGCGGAACTCTTCGGCAGATCTTTCCTTCCTGGAAAAGTGCCGGGTGATGATAGTTGTGGACTAACTTGTCTGGATAAGCCGCGTACGTTAAGGATACGTTTTAAGGAGGAATCATGTCTTTTCGCAATGTGACTGCCAGTCTATTGATATTTCTGATGTTTTTTACCTTTGCCTGTACTCAGAAGGCGGCCAAACCGCAGGCAACCATGGATACCCCTGAGCACCACGTGATGAGTGGCCATAAACTGCTCAAGGCCGGTAACTACGACGGTGCCATTACCGAGTTCGAACGCGCCAAAGCGCTCGACCCCAAATACGCGCCGGCCTACCTGGGACTCGGACTTGGCCATAGCTACAAAAAAGATTATGAAGCCAGCCTGAAACAGATGAAAAAGGCTGTCCGCTATGCCAAGGGTGATCAACAAAAGTTCGATGTCAACGTTGGTTATATGCGGATCTATTTGATGGGCAAACAGCAGGTCGACCGGGATTGGTTTGACGAACTGCGGAGCAACTACAGAAAGGCCACCGGGAGACTGCCGGACCAACCGGAAGCCTATTACTACATGGGATTGGCCTATAAATCCAAATTCGAGTTCAGAAAAGCTGCCCGCGAATTTACCAAAGTGCTCGATCTCGACAAGGGTCTGGTGGAAGAAGCGGATAAGGAATACGCCCTGATGCAGAAGATTGAACGGGCCATGCCCGGGTCTACCATCGGCAAGCAGATTGCCATCCAGGACAGCATAACCCGGGCCGACCTGGCCGCGCTGTTCATTCACGAACTGCAGATCGACGACCTTTACAAGCGCCGGGCCAAACGGACATTCGACACGTCATACAAGGCTCCGGGCAAAACCTTCAAAGCGGGAGAATACGTCAAAGCTCCGCCGGCCACGGATATCGAAGACCATGTCCTGAAAGCCGATATCGATGCGGTTATCGCGATCGGAATCAAAGGCATGCAGCCTTATCCGGACCATACCTTCAAGCCGGACAAACCCACCACGCGGGCCGAATTTGCTATGATCGTCGAGGATATCATGATTACAATCACCCGTGATACCGGTCTGGCGACCATGTTCATCGGCAACCAATCACCTTTTCCGGATTTGAGAAACGATCTACCTTATTTTAATGCGGTTATGGTATGCACAACCCGGGGGATCATGAACGCCAAGGATGCCGGCACCGGTGAATTCGACGCCGCCGGCAGCATTCCCGGTGCGGATGCGTTGCTGAGTATCCGAACCCTCAAATCTCAGCTGGCGAAATACTAAGCGCAATCTCAACACCTGCAAACTGGGTACAATTATGAGGCTGATATGCGGAAATTTGAAAAATTCAGTGTGTGCCTGACTCTGGTTTTAGGCCTGACGTTTCTGGTGTCCCCAGTCTCGGCAGGGACCGTCAAAGTGGATGTTGGCACAGGCACGGCAGCGGTAACCGCCTTGACCGGAAAGGCCATGGTTTATCATGCCGTTACAAAGAAACGGGATACTATAAAGCCCGGCGCGGTTCTTGCCGCCGGTGACCAGGTGACCACCGGTACCGGTGCCCGCCTGGAATTGAAACTGCCGGACGGCAGTTATCTGCGCTTTGATGAGCGGACGACCTTCAAGCTGGTCGCCATGGCTGGTTCCCAGGAAGACCAGACGCGCGACATTCGCGTGTCCATGGTAGTGGGGAAGACCTGGGCCCGGGTGGCTAAATTGTTCGGCAAGAAGCGGGGCGGGTTTAACATTGCGACCCAAACGGCGGTAGCCGGAGTGCGTGGGACGACGTTCCGGATGAACGTCAATGAAGACAACTCGGCGGTTCTGAAAGTGTACGGCGGTGAGGTAGAAGTGCGTAAAAAGGACGCCAAAGATGATGCCGCCCAAGCGGCGCCGCCGATCTTTACCAAACCGGTACCCATCAAGGGACCCCACCCGATATCCATGGAAGAATGGGTGTATATTGTAAAATCCCTCCAACAGATCAACATCAATCCGGACGGAACCGCGACCAAACCATTTCGGTTTGATATCAAGGCGGACTTGAACGAGTGGGTCAAATGGAACCAGATGCGTGACAGTGAAGTGGAGGCAACCGAGTAGACTATAATCCGAGATTGACCAGGTACAATTTGCAGATGGCCGGGATTTCCCGGCCATTTGTCATTCTAAGGTGGACCAGGCGAATGATTTACACCCGCACCTTGAAAATGTGCTCCGGGTGTATTAAATTACCCAATCTTACCCAACAGTGATCAAAAAAGGACCAACATGAGCCGTTTCAAACCAGAGTGCCGCCCGACCTTGATCGGCAGCATGCCGGTAGAAAACCATCTGGAAGCCCACCGGCTCGTCATGGATCACACCCCGGAAATTCCGCCCTGGGTTCAATTGCCGACTTTTCAGCAGGAAGGCATGGTGGCGCAGTTTCTGCCAGGGTTACCCGGGTTGGCCCATTCCGGTGAACGACCGTATGTCGATACAGACGGCCCTGATTTCGAGACCGAACTGCTGGCATTTTATGAAGCCTACCTGTCCTGTTCGGAAGCACCGGAATCATTGGAAACGTCGAACTTTGCCCTCACGGAAGAAACAGCAGCCGGTTTCGGAACCCTTTGCAGCGGTCTGGAAACGGCCGCAGACGATCTTTACGCGGTGAAAGGCCAGGTAACCGGGCCGATTACCTTTGCTACCGGTATTAAGGATCAGCACGATCAGGCGATTTTTTACCACGACCAATTGCGAGATGCCGCCGTGAAACTGTTGGCCCTGAAAGCTCGCTGGCAGGTCCGGGTGCTGGCCAAATTCGGCAAACCGGTCATCATATTCCTGGATGAACCGGCGCTGGCCGGTTTCGGGTCTTCGGAATTTATCAGTATTACCCGGGAAGAAGTTGTGGCTTGCCTAGAAGAGATAGCGGCGGCAATTCATGCGGAAGGCGGCCTGGCAGGTGTTCATGTTTGCGCCAACACGGATTGGTCCATGTTGTTGGAGTCCTCCCTGGAAATTATCAATTTTGATGCCTATGCCTATTTTGACCGCTTTATTCTCTACCCGGGACAATTGAAGAATTTTTTGGATGCCGGCGGAATTCTAGCTTGGGGCATCGTTCCCACCCTGCACGCGGAAGACATTGAAAAAGAATCGGCGGCCTCCCTGCAGGCCAAATGGGAAGGCCAGCTGGAACAAGTTGTCAATTTGGGCCTTACCACTGAAAAAGTGCGGGCGCAAACATTGATCACCCCCAGTTGCGGCGTGGGCTCGCAGAGCCGCGAGAAGGCTCTTAAAGTGCTGGAGATGACACGGGACCTGTCCCGATTGATAAGGCAGAACAATAGTTAAACCAGAGGCTATCTCAATAATGTCTTTTGGCCCCATCTCGGCGTTGGGCGTTCGGTTCTAATCCTCGAAATACTGGAGTATTTACCATGCAAGGCACTGACTTCGCTGGCGCCTCCGGTTAGAACATCGTGGCCGCCTTGATCTTGAACCAAAATCCTATTTTTCAGATAGCCTCTCATTAAAAGGAGACACATGGCTGCAGAATCTACGAATGGAAACTTTACCGGGTCTACCCGCTATATACTGGATGAAGAATTGGCTGGAATCGTCAACATTTCGATGGTCCTGGAAATGCCGTTGTTGCTCAAAGGGGAACCGGGCACCGGCAAGACCATGTTGGCCCATGCCATTGCCGAGAACCTGGGCATGCCTTTGATTATTTTGAATGTGAAGTCGAGCATGAAACTGGTAGAGGCCCTCTACCAATACGACACCCTGACCCGGCTCAACGACAGCCGCTTTGGCGATTCCAAGCGGGATGTGAGCAATATCGAGGACTACATAAAGATGGGCAAGATCGGCCAGGCGTTTACCGCCGCCGAGCGGACGGTTCTGCTGATCGATGAAATCGACAAAGCCGATACCGATTTCCAAGACGACATGCTGGATGTCCTGGATCAAATGGAATTCGACATCATCGAGATAGACCGAACCGTGCGGGCCAAGCAGCGCCCGGTATTTATTATCACGTCCAACGCCAAGAAGGACCTTTCCGACCCATTCCTGGGCCGTTGTAATTTTCACCACATCGCCTTCCCTGATCCCAAGATGATGCGCAAGATCGTGCGGGTGCATTTTCCTGAGATCGACAAAGAACTTTTAGACAACACGATCAGCACGTTTTACGGCCTGCGGGAACTGGACGCCGTTGAGAAACGACCTGCGACCCGGGAGCTGCTCAACTGGCTGCGGGCTTTGCAGGCAGATCCGGATTTCAAACCCCGAAGATTGGCCAAGGGTGAAGTCCCTTACCTGGGGGTTCTTTTCAAAAAAAGTCAGGATTACGAGCGGGCCGCCCAGCAGACCAATCGACGGCGGCTGTTTTAGGCTGAATGAAGCCCTTAGCTCTTGGCTATTAGCTGTTAGCAACCTGCTTTCATTGTCATATGAATTTACTGCCAATTGTGCAAAGGTTAAAAGCAAACGGCTAAAAGTTAAAAGCTAACCGCCGAATAAGGTTTAACTACTTATGTTCATAGATTTCTTCTATACGTTAAAGGACCAGGGGATTCCGGTCAGCCCCACCTCTTTTTTAACCCTGCACCGGGCCTTGAAGAGCGGTCTCGTCCGGACCTTGAATGATTTCTACACCGCCTCCCGGACCATCCTGGTGAAGAGCGAACGGTATTTCGATTTGTATGACCAGGTTTTTGCGCATCATTTCCAGGGTGCCGATCTACCCGAACCGGACGAGGGCATTTTGGACGATATCGCCCAGGCTATGCTCGAAGAATGGCTGCGTGATCCCAAAACCCTGGCGGATGCCATGGGGATCGATGAATCCGAACTCAACAAACTCTCTCCCGAAGAACTTATCGAGTATTTCAAAGAGCGCCTGAAAGACCAGGATGGCCGCCATGACGGTGGCAGCAAATGGATCGGCACTGGGGGGACCTCCCCCGTGGGGCATTCCGGCTACCATCCCGGCGGCATGCGAGTGGGCGGTGTCTCGCGTAACAAGTCGGCTGTCAAGGTGGCCATGGAACGACGGTACAAAGACTACTCCCAGCAAGGGCCGTTGACCCAGGCCATGATCGGTGAGGCGTTGAAACGGTTGCGCAATATGATTCCCAGTGGTCCCCAGGATCAGGTGAACGTAGATGAAACCATCTATCGTACCATGAAAAACGGTGGGGAGATCGAAATCGTTTTTTCCCGTAGTCTGAAAGATCGGCTCAAAGTGATCCTGGCCATCGACAACGGCGGCTGGTCCATGGATCCCTACATCCCCGTTGTCCAGACCCTTTTCGACTACGCCCGGGCCCAGTTTAAGGATGTGAAGACATTCTTTTTTCACAACACGGTATATGATGCCCTCTGGAAAGACCCGACCCGCATCAGGAAGCCGGTCCGGGTGGCGGAGTTTAGCCGCTTTGACCCTGAGACTCGGCTGATTTTCGTTGGAGATGCCAGCATGGCGCCCTACGAATTGATGGCTACCGACGGGAGCATTTACGTTCAGGAGCGCAGCGGCAAACCCAGCGTCGAACAGCTAAAAACCCTCGCCGAGACCTTCCCCCACAACGTTTGGCTAAATCCGGTGCCCACCCGGATGTGGAGCTATACCCATACTATCAACGCCATCAGCCAGATATTTCCCATGTATCCCCTTTCCCTGGACGGTTTAGAGCAGGCAATTACCAAATTGATGGAGAAATAGGGTATTATCTACGAGACTCCTGATATCTATTCATCAGGTTGCAATCAGACTACTTTCACCCTCCCCCGGCCCCTCCCGTCAAGGGAGGGGAGGATATGTTAAGGTTCTGGGCAACTCCCGTCAAAGTCTATAACTGGCATTGGCCACAACGTCACCCCTCCCCTTGCGGGAGGGGCCGGGGGAGGGGGTTGATACATGAATGCAGAATGGTGAACATGAATTGCAATCAGCTTACCCCACGTGCCAAAAAGCTAAGAAGCAGCAGTACCAAAGCAGAACGCAAACTCTGGCAAAAGCTCAGGAACAGGCAAATCGAAGATTGTAAGTTCAGGCGACAGCAACCGATTGATCCTTATATCGTCGATTTTGTCTGTTTTAAAAGAAAACTGATAATCGAACTGGATGGTGGGCAGCACGCCGCAAACAGGGAGATAGATGAAAACCGGGACCGTTTTTTCAATCTCAATGGCTTTAAAGTGATACGTTTTTGGAACAATGAAGTATTTGAAAACCTGGAAGGAGTTTTGGTGGTTATTCAAAAAGCCTGTTTAGACGGATCTTCACCCTCCCCAGCCCCTCCCGTCAAGGGAGGGGGGGATAGGTCGAAAGACATTGGGGCCTCTGCTGGTATGGGTTAATTTGATATTGCTAAAGAAAACTCCCCTCCCCTGGCGGGAGGGGCCGGGGGAGGGGGCTGTAAAAAGTTATCTCGATTTATATTGAAGTCCGGGCGGTTCAAGACCACCCGGACGGTCGTTGGTTAGGCCACGTCCTGGTACTCGGCTTCGATGATATCATCGTCTGTATTGCCGCCGGGCCGGGTGCCGTGGTTCGGGCCCGCCCCGGGAGCCGGACCGGCCTGCTGGCCGGTGGAGGCCTGGGCCAGGGTCTGGTTGATTGCGGAAAGTTCTCCGGCCAGGGTTTTGATCTGGCCGGGGTCGTCGCCCGCCATGGCCTGCTTTAGCTGGGCAATGGCTGTTTCGGCGCGCTGCCGGCTATCCGGATCGATGCGGTCACCAAAATCGGCGAGGGTCTTTTCGGTTGAATAGACCAGGCCGTCGGCCTCATTGCGGGCATCGATCAGCGTTCGCTTGCGGCGATCCTCATCCGCATAGGTTTTGGCCTCATTTACCAGCCGGTCAATCTCCTCCTTGCTCAAACCGCTGGATGCGGTTATCTGGATCGATTGGGCCTTTCCGGTGGCCTGGTCTTTGGCCGATACGTTTACAATCCCGTTGGCATCGATATCGAACGTGACCTCGATCTGGGGCACCCCGCGTGGGGCCGGGGTAATCCCGGTCAGTTCGAACCGGCCCAGGGTCTTGTTATCGGTGGCCATCTCCCGTTCGCCCTGGAGCACGTGCACCGACACTGCCGGCTGATTGTCCTGGGCCGTCGAGAAGATTTCACTTTTGTTGGCCGGGATGGTGGTGTTCTTGTCGATCAACCGGGTCATAACGCCCCCAAGGGTTTCGATGCCCAATGACAAGGGCGTGACATCCAGCAGCAGTACATCGTTCACATCGCCCTGGAGTACGGCACCCTGAATGGCGGCCCCCATGGCGACCACTTCGTCCGGATTGACACCCTTGCTGGGAGCCCGGTTGAATATTTTTTGCACGCGCTCCTGCACGGCCGGCATCCGCGTCATACCGCCGACCAGAATGACTTCGTCGATATCACTGTTGTTGTATCCCGAATCCTTCAAGGCCGTAAAGCAGGGTCCATCCAGCCGGTTCAGCAGATCCTGCACCAGGGCCTCGAGGCGCGCGCGGGTGATCTTTATATTCAGATGCTTGGGGCCGCTGGCGTCTGCGGTGATAAACGGCAGATTCACGTCTGTCTCCATGGAAGTGGACAACTCCATTTTAGCCTTCTCAGCGGCTTCCTTGAGCCTCTGCAAAGCCATGGTATCGGTCTTTAAATCGATGCCCTGATCCTTTTTAAACTCATCCGCCAGGTAATCGATCAGGCGCATGTCAAAATCCTCACCGCCCAGGTGCGTGTCACCATTGGTAGCCTTTACCTCAAAAACACCGTCCCCGATATCCAGGATGGAAACATCGAACGTACCGCCGCCCAGATCGAAAACCACAATTTTTTCCTCTTTTTTCTTGTCCAGACCATATGCCAAAGACGCAGCGGTCGGCTCATTGATGATACGCTGTACGTTCAGACCGGCAATCCGACCGGCGTCCTTGGTGGCCTGCCGTTGGCTATCCGAAAAATAGGCCGGTACCGTGATGACGGCTTCCGTTACCGGTTCACCCAGATACTCTTCAGCCGCTTTTTTAACCGCCCCCAGAATCTGAGCCGAAATTTCCGCCGGACTGTGGACCTTGCCTTTCAAATTTATCCCTGCGTCACCATTATCGAGTTTTTCGATTTCGTATGGCAAGGTGGTTGCATCCTGTTGTACCTCAGCTGCTTCGTACTTGCGGCCAATCAAGCGCTTTATCCCAAAAACCGTGTTGGCGGGATTGGTCACCGCTTGACGCTTGGCAATCTGGCCGACAAGCCTTTCACCGCTGTCGGAAACCGCAAAAATCGAAGGGGTCGTGCGGCCGCCCTCGGGATTGGTGATGACTTTGGCTTCACCGCCGTCCATGACCGCGATGCATGAATTGGTTGTCCCTAGATCTATTCCAATTGTTTTACCCATTTGAAACGCCTCCTTTTTTAAATACTAAAAGCACAGTAAGCGAGTGGCCATGTGCATTACTAAAAATGTTTATAATGAAAAAGTAATATGCACGATGGGGCGCATGTCAAGGAACCCCCGGCATTTAATATTGGTTTGACACCGACTCCCACCCATATTAAAGTTACTTGCTCAAAGTCCCGGCCGACCTTTCAGCGGCTCACTCGTCTGCAATGGACACCGGGTGATACCCGAGCCGTGCAGCCCGGAACGCACTCTTTTTTTCGCAACTGTCAGGTATTCCACAATAAACTGGCAAAATCACAACCAGGGCTCATCGGCACCCATGACGTAATGTTGGTTCCATTCAACCGGCCGCACGACGAAAAGCGGGCCGCGCTAGACCGCCATGCTTCCAAAAAACACCAGTATTCGATACCTGCATTCAACGTTTAAGTGCAACACTCGGCTTTAAAGGCTTCGGCCGGTGTTTTAAAATTTAGACACTTTTTAGGGCGATTGTTAAGCCATTTTTCGATCTTTTTCAATTGAT
>Ga0126334_10000047_pt1 | contig 45514 bp, 49 predicted proteins | sample InaspJWI49metaG_FD_94491 | JGI IMG/M metagenome (GOLD analysis project Ga0126334, IMG submission 94491) | Marine gutless worms symbiont microbial communities from Oahu, Hawaii - Inanidrilus sp. 2 OAHU.JWI-49 metaG | ecosystem: Host-associated > Annelida > Digestive system > Unclassified...
ATAACCCATATCGATTACATTCGACGCTGAGTTATGTCAGCCCGAACGATTATGAAAAACAATGTCTGGAAATGAAGGATGCCGCTTAACTGGGGTGTATCAAAAAGCTTGACCACGTCATCTCGGCGAAGCGATCAACTGGTGGGATAAGTGGCTCAAAGGAGTCGACAACGGCGTCGACACATTACCCGACTATCGCGCATACATCCTGGAAGCCGTCAAGCCCCGATTGCGTCACCTAACCGCAGCCGGACGCTGGGTTGCGGAGAAGGCGCTGCCGGCGCCCGATATCCGCGATCGCGACTACTATCTGGCGCCGAATCGACAACTGCTCGAATTTCCCGGTAGGACCCGCAGCGAAACGCTGATGTCGCCACAGGATTACGGTGCCGGTTGCGGTGAGTTTTTCACCCTGAAACCTGACGGCGAGATGCCCGCGGATCAGCGCCACGACGATTCGGGTTCGCTGGTTTTCGATAGCGGCAGGCTGCATCAACCGATCGAAATTCTCGGCCGTCCCAGGCTGCGTTTGAAGCTGTCGATCGACCGACCGCTGGGCAATATTGCGGTGCGACTGAACGATATTCATCCCAGCGGTGAAGTATCGCGAGTTAGTTGGGGCGTACTGAATCTGGCGCATCGCAACGGCAATGAAGATCCCGAGCCAATGGTGCCGGGCCGGGCCGAATCGGTCGAGATCGAACTCAACGAATGCGGCTATCGTTTCATGCGCGGTCACAAGCTGCGGGTGGCGCTATCGACCAACTACTGGCCTATGATTATGCCCCCGCCAGAGGCGGTTATCGCTACCATAAAACTGGGCCCGGATACGGTTATCAGCTTGCCGGTTCGGCCCGGAGTCGACGTCTACCAGATGCCCGAGCCCGCTGATGAAAATCCGTTACCGTCCTACGAGATGCACGCGCCGAAGTTCAACCGCCGCTGGGTCGAGCGTAATTATCAAACCGGCGACTCGCACTACCGCGTCATCGACGATACCGGCGAAATCGAAGTTCCCGGACATGGCATGCGCACTCGCCATCGCCACGACGAACGCTGGACTATCGCCGCCGACGATCCGCTCAGCTATCGCGCGCTGAGTCGATATGCCTGCTGGATGCGACGCGGCGACTGGTCGATACATACCGAAGCCGAAAGCGAATTTCGCTGTGATGCGGACAATTTTTACATCAAGGCAACACTGCGCGCTTACGAATCAGAGGAACTGATTCACGAGCGCAATTGGGACGAAATCGCGATCCCGAGAGATCATATTTAGGAGTCTAAAGTGCCAATTACGATTGTATTTAACAATTGGGGGGCGGTAGTTCATTGTTGGTAAAATTATGGCACGGCAGTTAACGAGCATTTTACATGGCCAGATTACCTAGATACACAATAACAAATCAGACACAGCATATAATTCAACGAGGGCGCGACTGGCAACGGGTCTTTTTCGAGGACCAGGATTACCAGTATTTTTACGATTGCCTCGACGCAGCCGCATATAATTATGGGCTCCAAGTTCACGCCTACGTATTGATGCCGGACCACGTCCATATACTGGCGACTCCAAATAATCTCAATAGCATTTCCCGCACGGTTCAGTCGATCGGCCGCAACTACGTGCAGTACTACAACGAGTGTTATGGCAGCAGCGGCAGTATCTGGGAGGGACGGTATCGCGCAACAGTGCTTCAGGAAAAACGCTACCTGTTGACCTGCAGTCGCTATCTCGAACTGAATCCGGTACGCGGCGGACTGGTCAAAAACCCGCGGGATTATCGCTGGAGCAGCTATGCGCATAACGCCTTGGGTAAAACTGACGAAATGATCACCGCCCATCGGGAGTATCTGCGGTTGGGCGCGAATGACAAGGAACGCGCCAGAGCTTACCGCGCACTATTCAAGCAAAAGATCGATACCGAAACCCAGGAGCTTATCGTTCAGTCCACGCTCAAGGGATGGGCTCTGGGAGATGCCGGATTCGCCCGCAAAATTGAAAAGCTCAGCGGCCGGCGCGCCAAGCAGCTGCCCAAGGGCCGCCCCAAAGGCAGTTAATTTATTAGCCCCGAACTGGTGTAGTATCCACGGTATGATCGCCGAGGATAAACACGGACCCGGATTAAAGTTTCCACCCCCCTTGTTAGCGCTTGCCGCTATCGGTTGCGCCTGGCTAGTCGACGGGATTAAGCCGCTACCGATTGTCGAAGGGGAAGCCTTAAGCCTGGCCGGCGGTTTGGTTATAACAATGGCCCTGATGATCGCGCTGGTCGCATTGTTGCAGTTTATCCAGGCTAAAACCAAGATCGAGCCCTGGCATCCGACCAGCGCGATAATTCACAAGGGCGTTTACCGATTCAGCCGCAATCCCATTTACCTGGCATTTTGTATCGCCACGGTCGGGGCCGGTCTGGTGTTGAACAGCTGGTGGGTAATCGCCAGCGTCGCCATTGTGAAAGCCCTGCTGGAGCATTTAGTAATCAGCCGTGAAGAAATCTATCTCGAAAAGAAATTCGGCGACATTTACCTGGACTACAAACGCCGGGTCAGACGCTGGCTATAGTGGACCCGGCTAGCGTTATTCAGCGCTCGCAGGGGTCTATGGTATAACACCGCGTTGCCGGCTCCCGCCAGACCTGAATGATAGGAATCGGTGCATTAACCTATCTCGACTAAGCGCAACGGCGGGCTATGCGGGCTAAGCGCGGATTATGGCGCAAAAGCTTGCTTGCAGCACGGCGCTGGGTTTATCGCCGACCTCGATAGTCAGCGCCAACAATCCTTTACCGCGCCTGCGGATATCCCGCAGGAAGGTTTCGCGGTCTCTGATCCCGGCACTCGTATTGCACCGCAGATCGTCGGTTACCGGCGCGCGGTATCTGATTTCGGCTTTAGCCACAACCAGATCGGCATCGATTCCCATCTGTTCCAGCATATGGCTGCATAGCGCCCAACCGGTCAAGACCGCCAGCGAATAAATACTGCCGGCAAAACCGGTGCCGTGAATGTTGACGTTAGGTGATAGCGGCGCACTGACTGCGATCGCATTCTGGCTGAGCGCATCGATTTTAAACTGCATCGCTGCGCTCAGCGGAATCGTGTCGCGAATTTTCTGCTCTAACTTCGCGGCCGCATCCACGTCAGTAACCCAACTTTCGATCAACCGGGTTCAACAAAGTTTCTCCATGCCGCAGGCGTCGATAATTCTCGGCGATATCGGCAATCGAATCGCCGAGATGATACCCGGACACATGCGGGGTCAATTGCACCGCGGGATGCAGCCACAGCGGACTCTCCGCCGGCAGCGGTTCGATCGACATGACATCCAGCACCGCGCCGGCAAACTGCTCGTCGTCGAGTGCGGCAATCAAGTCGTTCTCGACCACCAGGTCGCCGCGACCGACGTTGATAAACAGAGCCGACGAATTGAATTGATTAAACAGCGAGCGATTGAACAATCCCCGGGTTTCCGGGGTCGATGGCAACACCGAGACAATATAGTCCGCCGCCGCAACCACGAGGTGCAAATCATCGTTGCCGGAGTAACACTTTACCCCTGCAATCTGTTTCGGGCTGCGATTCCAGCCGGTCACCCGGAAACCGTTGTCGACGAAGCGCTGCGCCACCAGTTGACCGATGCGCCCAAGCCCAAGCACCGCTAGCGTGGTTTCCTCGGCTCGACGCGGCGGATAAGCGAACCAGCGCGAAGCCGCCTGTTGGCGATGATACTCGCGCATGTGTCGCTGCTGCTGCAGCACATAGGCCAGTGCGAACTCCGCCATCTCACCTCCTGAAGTCCCGGCCGGCAACCGCAGCACCTGGATAGATTCGGGTAAGTCGTCATCAGCGAGTATATTATTGACTCCGGCGCCGGTTTTCTGGATCACCTTCAGGTTAGGGTAGCGCTGGGCTTCGCCAGGGTAGTAAGTGCTCACCGTCAACATCTCGATGTCATCGGGGCTTCCCGGCTCGGCGCCGACCCGAATATCTGCCTGCGGCGCGATTTTCAGCAATTCGCTGCGAAGCGCTTCATCGGTTATCCACTGCGGATGCTTGAGATCGATTAACAATGCCATTCTTCTATCGAGGCTAGCTCACTAATGTAAGGCGGACCGACGCGGCAGCAACCGCCAATTATGTCGGCACCGGCGTCGAACCAGTGGCGCGCTTGCCGCGACCAATCTCGCAGTTGGCTCGCACCGCTCCAGTTTTTGCTAGCGGCATCATACTGTTGACCCGAATTCGGGTAAACCACAATCATCTTGGTGTCGTCGACAGCGGCAATATTTGCAATCATCGCCGCCACCAAATCCGGCGCACAACAATTAATACCGAGCGCAAACACCCGCGGATGGCCGGCGAATAACTCGACTGCTTCCTGCAACGGCTTTCCGTCATGCAATCGACCCGCGTCCCGGCAACAAAAGCTGACCCAGGCTGGCGTGTTGACCGCCTCCAGGAGTCTGCTCAATACCCGCAACTCTTGTAAATCCGGCATGGTTTCGCAGGCGATTAGATCCGCCACGGAGTCGTCCAGCCACTGCAGGCGCCGCGCGTGAAATTCGCGTAATCGGCTGTCGCTGACGCCGTAATTACCTCGATACTCGGAGCCATCCGCAAGGTAGGCGCCGAAGGGACCGACACTGGCTGCGACCAGCGGCCGGAAGTCGTTACCCGGATGGTCGCACAGAAAATCGTCGCAAGCGGCGCGCGCGAGCGCCGCCGATTGCCGAAACACCTGTTCGCTCTGGCGCGCGCTCAAACCGCTGGCGGCTAGCCCTTCGATACTGGCCTGGTAGCTGGCGGTGGAAATGCATTGCGCACCCGCATCGAGATAGGCGCGATGCAGCGCGCGCAGGACTTCGGGTTGTTGCAATATCAGCTCTGCGCTCCACAGCGGTGTCGAAATATCGTAACCGCGTGCCTCGAGTTCGCTGCCGAGACCGCCGTCAAGCAGCAGCGGTCGACCGGATTCGACGACCGCCCTGATCGTTTCGAGCACCACCATATGCATCAGGACTCTTCAGTTTTTCAGACAGCCGCTATTCTAAACGTGAAAAACATGCGATTCGTCAGTTTTTTGGTTAATCTCCTGCATGATGAACGGTATCGCCAAAGGTAGAGGACAATGATCGATCATATCGGCTTTGCGATTACGGATTTCGAACGCAGCAAAAAATTTTACAGCCGGTGCCTGGCGCCTTTGGAAATGGAGTTAATCGCCGAAGTCGAGGGCTGGGCGGGATACGGCCGCAACGGCAAGGCCGATTTTTGGTTTGGTCCCGACGCGAACGCGCAGTATCCGCTGCATATCGCCTTCAGCGCCCGTAATCGAGGCATGGTCGACCGCTTTTACCGGGCGGCGCTCGCGGCCGGCGGAGACGACAACGGCGCCCCTGGTATCAGAAAAATATACCATCCCGACTACTACGGTGCGTTCATAATCGACCCGGACGGACATAACATCGAAGCAGTCTGCCATCAGCCTGAAATGGCCGGCGACGACTATCGAATCGAAACCGGTTATCTTCCCGGCCTAGTCGGACGCGTGGCCGAAATGCATGCCGACTACTATTCGCGCCACTGGGGATTTACCTATTTCTTCGAGACCCGCGTGGCCAGCGAGATGAGCGAATTCATCAACCGCTATGATGCCGAGCGCGATCAAAGCTGGAGCGTGCTGATCGATGGCAATATCGTAGCCTCGATCAGCATCGATGGCATCGATGCCGCCGACAAGGGCGCTCATCTGCGTTGGTTCGTCGCTGCCGAGGCTGCACGCGGCCAGGGTATCGGCGGCCGCCTGATTAACCTGGCGCTGGATTTTTGCCGGCAACGACAATATGAACGCGTTTATTTGCATACCTTCAAGGGACTCGAGGCCGCGCAGCGCCTCTACGAATCGGCCGGCTTCAAGCTGATGAAAACTGAATCCGGTGAGCAATGGGGAACCCGGGTTGAAGAACAGCTTTACGAGGCGCGACTCTAGTTATGCAGCACGTATTCTGGCTGCGGCCCAATCTGATTGCCGGGCGCTCGGGTCCCAATCTCCATCCGTGGAACCCTTCGGAACTGGCCGCGGCCGGTATCGGCGCGGTGCTGTCGGTCAACGATGCGGCTGCGGTGTATACCGAAGACTTGGCTAATGTGGGAATCGAAAGCGCCTGTTTTCCGCTGGCCGACAACGCGCCGCCGCGCGCGGGCGATTTCGAACACTGCCTGGAAATGCTGCCGCGCAGCCTGAGCTATTTATTGGCCGCCATCGAAGCCGGAAAGACGCCCCTGATCCATTGCACCGCGGGCAAGGACCGCACCGGATTGACGATGTGTCACTACCTCTGCCAGCAAGAAGCCTACAGCCCCCGCGACGCCATCGCCGAAGTGCGGCGGGTACGCCCCATCGCACTTTCGGCAACGGGCTACGAGGGATTTTCCCTGGAAGTCCTGAGCGCGCTCCACGGCTGAATAGCATGGATTCGTTGCAGCTTGCGGTAAACGCTCTCTTCATTTTGTTGTTGGCGAGCATCCTCGCCTGGATACTGATTTATCGCAAGCTCAATCCCGACGACCTACCCTCGAGCCGCTACTACCGCTGGCATCAATTACTGGTAGCCCTGATCGCATTACTGGCAATCCTGGTCGCGGTCATCGTCGTTTTATCGAGTGACCCCGGCGCCGCCGACAATTATTATTTCTGGCCGTGAACTCGGCCCAGCCAGCCGCAGCGGGAAACCGGAATAATATGCGGGCTAGAACTTGATGATTATTTTACCGAAATGAGCGGCAGCGCGCAGCGCATGATAGCCCGAGCGCGCGTCTTCAAATTCGAATTCACGGTCTATCACCGGATGAATCCGGTTCAGGGTAAATGCCGCATTCATCCGTTCGAACATGCGGCGGTTACCGACATAAACGCCCTGCAGGCGAATCGATTTACGCATAATCGCGACGGGATCGATGGCCCCGCCGGTGAGGGCTCCGATCAAACTGATGGTACCGCCAACCCGCGTCGCCGTTATGGTTTTCTCCAGGGTGCCGCCACCGCCGGTTTCGATGGTCACATCGACTCCGACGCCATCGGTTAATTCCAAGACCTTTGCCTCCCAATCGGGGGTTTGACGATAGTTAACCAATTCATCGGCGCCGAGTTCTTTAGCCCGTTCCAGTTTAGCGTCGCTCGACGAAGTGATTATCGCCCTCGCGCCCATCATTTTCGCCAACTGTAGCCCGAAGATCGAAACCCCGCCGGTACCGAGAAACAGCGCCGTTTTCCCTGCTATCAGAGCGCCCTGTTCAACCAGACAATTCCAAGCCGTTACCCCGGCACAGGGCAGCGTCGCGCCTTCTTCAAAAGACAAATAGTCTGGGATTAAAACCGCGCCGGCCTCGCGCAACAGCACATTCTCGGCGAGCATGCCATCGACGGCGCCGCCCATTGCGCTCGCCATGGCAGCGGCCGATATGTCGCCGTCAGACCAGTTCTGAAAAAAACATCCCGCGACCCGATCCCCGGAATTGAAGCGGGTAACACCTGCACCGACAGCGATAACCTCTCCGGCACCGTCGGAGTTAGGAATCCGCGGGTAGCGGATGCCGCGCGCGACCGGATCCTCGATGGTTGAAAGATCGCGATAATTGATCGCCGAAGCACGCACGGCTACCAGTATTTCCCCGTTGCCGGGTTGCGGCGCTGGCCTGTTGTTTAGCGCCAGCGCTTCGACCCCGCCGTCGGATACTATTTCATAGGCACGCATGCGAGCTCCGTTAGGGCTAAATAACCAGATCGACCGTGTCGCTCGGTTCCCGATCGGTTACGGCGAAATTCATGGTCACCAGTTTGCGCTGGGATTGCGGGATACGCTGATAAAGCCAGTCTCCGGCATTGTCGGGATGATTGGGTAGATAAAACTGCGTGGTCAGCCGCTCCCGGTTTTCGACCCGCACCTTGACGTGGATATGCGGCGTGCGGCCGGCATAAGGCACCGGTTTGATCGTGCGGAAACCATAGCTGCCGTCGGCGCCTGTCAGGTCATGGCCGAAACCCTGGAAAGCCTTATCGCGCGCACCCCGGCCACGGTCTCCCCGATGCAGATACCGCCCTTTGACGTCGCACTGCCAGATTTCGACGCGTGCCGAGGGCACCGGATTTCCGCTACTGTCCAGCACCCGGCCGCTGAGCCGGACAATCTCACCGCCAGCCTGTTCTACCTCGCCGGTAATGCTGACCAAATCATTGTCGACGTCGTCGAAACGCATCCCCCGGGTTGGATAAAACGGACCTTCGGTGGCTGACGGAGTACGAATCGCGGCCGCGGCGAGGCTCGATACCGGTAATGCCATTAATCCCAAAAGCAATTTACGTCTGACTGGATCATTCATCGCAACACTTCCAAGTTTGCACAGACGCTAGCATAATGCCTGGCTGCGAGAGCCTCAAGCTCCGAGCGCAGCGTTGTAAATCGGCAGAATCCACCCGAAAAATGCCGAGCCAAGCGCTCGATTGCCAGGTGCTGAGCTATGCAGTCATAAATGGCGGATCGTTCCGACTGAATTTGGCCGAGGCTAGAGTTGAAATCTGTATCGGTGGCCGCAGGGGTGTCGCCGGTTCGAGTTCCGCGGTCTCGGCAATTCCGAGCAGCATTAGTAACCGTGCAACAGTATTGAATCAGGGGCTGGATGCCCCCGGGACAAGTGCCCCGGGCCCACGCCTATCGACGTCATGTCAAACGGTTGCCAAGTATGCGAATTGTGCGACAATATCTGTTTCGTCTGGCAAATAACCCCGATGAGCAATTCCTCACTACTGGCCAGTCTACAGGCCAATTTTATTGGACGCGACACCGAGTATCCAACGGTCGATGGCAATCGAAGCCCGAGAATTTACCTGGATTCGGCGGCGTCCACGCTGATGATGTCACCGGCCTACGACGTCGGCCACGAATTCCTCGAACACTATGCCAGTACCCATTCCGATCTGCATTATGCGGCGCGCGGCGCATCGCAGGCATTTGAATGGGCGCATAAAAAAGTGCTCGAATTTGTCGATGCCAACCCTAAAGACTATTGCATGTTTTTTGCCGGCAGCGGTGCCACCGCGGGTTTCAATCGCATGGCCGCGAGCCTGTCGCGTGCGCGCCCCGGGCGTGATCTGGTGCTGGTTTCCGAAATGGAACACCATTCCAATGATTTACCGCATCGCTATCATACCTCGCAGGTAGTGCATGTCCCCTGCCAGGGTGAATTCGAGCGTTACGGCGCGCTTGATATGGACCGGCTACAGGCCATCGTCGATGAATACGGCGAGCGCATCAACTACATTGCCGTCACCGGCGCGAGCAACGTCTCCGGCGCGATAACGCCGCTGGCCGAGGTTGCGCGCATGGTGCATGCGGTGGGCGCATTCCTGATTGTCGACGCATCGCAAATGATCGCGCATGCCCCGGTGAGCATGGATGATGCCGATATCGACGTACTGGTGTTTTCCGGACACAAGATATACGCCCCGGGATCCCCCGGTGCGGTCATCGCGAAAAACGACCTGTTACACGCCATCAAGCCGGCGGAGCTCGGTGGTGGCATGGTCGACGATGTCTATATCGCCGAGTACATGCCGACCGCCACCCTGCCCGACCGCGAAGAAGCCGGCACGCCTAATATCGTCGGCGCAATCACGCTGGGCGCGGTACTCGATCTGTTGATCCGGGTCGGTATGGACAAGGTGCGTGAGAAAGAAATCGATCTGATCGATTTTGCCTGGCGGGAGCTATCGCAAATCGAAGGTGTTACCCTCTATGGCCCCGATCCAGCCGAACTGCCCCGCACCGGCACCATGGCCTTCAACATCGAGGGCTTCGACCACGGGCTGACCGCGGCCGCCCTCAACGACTACCACAATATCCAGGTGCGTAACGGTTGCTTTTGCGCCCACCCTTACGTGCGCGAATTGCTTAAGCGCCAACTCTGGGAAATGGATATCGATCCCGATGCGCCCAATGCCGAAGCCGAGGTCGAACGCAAACGCGGCATGGCGCGCGCCAGTCTCGGGCTCTACACTACCCGGGCCGACCTCGAAGCCCTGGTCGCAGCGGTCAAGGACCTGGTCGCGCGCCGCGACGAAATTCTAGCGCTGTACGAGCCGATCGGCAGCAACGGCTACCGACACAAGAATTTTAAACCGCCGGCGTCGGATATCTTCGATCCGGAGCGATTGCTGCAGCAGTTTTTGACCGCGCCAGTTTAGAATACCGCGGGGTAAACCACCTCGATCCACTTTTCGGTGGTAAATATTCCGCCACCCCAGCTCGCGTCGAGATCCTGCAACGGCTGCAGCTGCACGGCCTGTTCGGCCGTTTTGCCCTGATTTTTAAGCTCGAGCAGGCGTTCGTAAGCCTGCGCCAGCATGTCGCGGTAAGCCCGCAGGTCGGCGCGACCCGCCAGCGGGCCGTGTCCTGGAATGATTCTGCTATCGTTATCGGTATGCCGTAAAATGGTATCGACCCCGGCAATCACACCACGCAGCGAGCCGCCGTTGCTGCCATCGATAAAGGGATAAAAACCGTTGAAGAACAAGTCGCCGGTGTGCACCACGTTGGCCTTTTCGAATAGGACAAAACTGTCGCCGTCGGTATGCGCTCGCGGCACGTGTAGGATTCGCACCGTTTCATTGTTGATATGCAGCTGCATATCCTCGGAATAGGTGATGCTGGGCAAGGCTTGTCTACTGGCAGGCGGCGACTTCATGCCGAAAGCGCCGATGAAGGACCCATTGCGTAAACGCTCGCGCACCCCGTGGTGCGACATGATTAAGGTGCCGGCCGTACCGAGATTTTCATTGCCGCCGGTATGATCGCCGTGAAAATGCGTATTGATCAGATAGCGCGGCAAGTCGCCGCCGATCGACTTGACGGCAGCGATGATTTTTTCGGTCAGGGGTGCGAACTGATCATCGATCATGAAGCTTCCGTCGGTACCGTTGAACAGCCCGATGTTTCCGCCCCTACCGGTTAGCATGTATATACTGCCCCGCACCTGGGTGGCCTCGATGGTTACTGTGTCGTCCTGGGCCCAGCCGTTAATCGGGCCGATCAGGTGGGTGGTAAGCGCGACTGCGATGAGTAATTTGATTTTCATGCTTGCCTCCTGGTGCCTAGCGCACATAGTACAGCCAAGCCCGCTCGCCATTCCCATGCAAACCATGCCATTAATCCGGCCTTTGGCCGGAAGCAATGCGACGGCTCTAGCGGCGGCTGGCCGCGCGAGTTTGCCTATAGCGATTGCCTTATCGGTTGCTCAGGCTTTTACCTGCTGATCGAAAAACGACGCGGATTGCGGCAATTGCGGCAGCGGTATATCGAAGGCCGTGGCGCGGATTTGACCGCTGGCCCGGCCGCGCACCACTTCACCCTGGTGCATGTTGGGTACCGGATTGGGGGAACAGGGCTGCGCATCCTCGGCCGAGTATACCGTAATGAACAGGGTGCGCGGCCGGGCCGACATATTGGGCGCCGAACCATGCAGCAGGCGCGTGTGCATCAGGCACAGCGAGCCCGCTTTGCCGGTACAGGTAACCGCGTTTTCGAGACAATAGGCGGTGACCGCATCGTCGACCGCGCCGGTGAATACGCCGTCATGCCACAGGTCGTATATCTCGCCCCGATGCGATCCCGGCACGACCTGCAGCGGCCCGTTTTCCGCGGTGACTTCGTCGACCATGAGCAGCGCCGTAATCAAGTCATCGTTACTGTGCGGAGTGAACGGGAAGTCCTGATGCCACTTGACCTCGGTGGCGGCGCCCGGCAGCTTGGAATTGACCTTGCTGTGATGGTATTTGACATTGGGTCCGATCAACTCGCCAACGCAGTCGGTCATCTTGCTGTCGCGCATGACCCGATAATAGTCCTCGGAGATGTCGGTCGGCGCATTGACCCGGCGTAACGCCGGCAGCGAGCTACTATGGCCGGGCTCGAGGTCGAAGCGCGCGCGGCCATCGACGGTTTCGCCGTAAGCCTCCGCGTGACTCTTGCTTTCCTCGACCCAGTCGGCGAACTGGCGACGCAATCCCGCCAGTTGCTGCGCGCTCACCGCATTCTCGACACACAGATAACCCTGAGTTTCAAAAAATTCTCTTTTTTCGTCAGTCAGAATCATTGTCTATTCGCGTTTAGCCAAAGAATCAATATAACGAAGACTCGAATTTAAATAAAATTCAGCTTTTAAATGACTTGTCTCAATATTTTTGATGCAAGCCTAGGGGAACTCTGATCTATTCAGAGTTTCCGCGGCAGCGGGATGAACCGCCATTTTTTAATGACTCCAAGTCATTGAAAAATGAAGGAGAAACGAAAATCGCATTTTCGTTTCTCCTTGCTCTGACAATTCAGGATGAATTGTTCAGAGCTTCCCTCGATTGACATTGCCCGGCCGGCGCTTTACTAATGTCGGTTTGGTTACAGGATCGAGTCCATGGCACTCAAATCAACTTCCGATAAAGGCTTGCAAACCCTGTCGATTCATGGCGGTGAAGCACCCGACCCGAACACCGGTGCCTCGGTACCGAGCCTGGTGATGTCGAGCACCTTCGTGGTCGACGAGGAAATCAGCTTTTCGGCCAATAACCTCTCCAGTGAGACGCCGTTTGTATACACCCGCTGGGACAACCCGACCACGCAGCAACTCGAGCATAAGCTGGCCATTCTGGAGCAGGCCGAGGCCGGTATCGCCTTCGCCTCGGGCATGGCCGCGAGCGCCGCGGTGCTGCTGGCGCACCTGAGCCAGGGCGACCATCTGATAATCAGCAACACCAACTATCCGGGCACCGCCGAGTTTGCGCGCGATACGCTAACCCGGCTCGGCATCGAGGTAACCCCGGTCGACAGCTCGGAACTCGCCGCTATCGAAAACGCCATGCGCGACAATACCCGCATGGTCTGGCTGGAAACGCCGTCCAACCCGCTGCTGCGTATCTCCGATATCGAAGGCGCCGCTGCCATCGCGCATGCCGGCGATGCATTGCTGGTGGTGGACGCCACTTTCGCCTCGCCGATCGCGACCCGGCCGCTGACACTGGGCGCCGATCTGGTGCTGCACTCGCTCACCAAGTACATCGGCGGGCACGGCGACGCCATGGGCGGCTCGGTCTGCGGCCGGCAAGCCTTGATCGGGCCGTTACGCGGTGAAGCGTTGGTACACTATGGCGGCGTCATCAGCCCGTTCAATGCCTGGCTGATCATGCGCGGCATGGCGACGCTGCCGCTGCGGATGCGCTGTCATCAGGAAAATGCGCTCGCGGTGGCGCGCTTTCTGGAGGCGCACGCCGGGGTTGAATCGGTGCTCTACCCGGGGCTCGAATCGCACCCGCAGCACGCGCTCGCGCGCCGCCAGATGGATAACTTTTCCGGCATGATCAGCTTTCGCTGCGCCAACCCGAAACAGCTTGCCGAGCGCATGATGCAAAAACTCGAAGTCATTCATTACGCGGTATCGCTCGGCCATCACCGCAGCCTGGTCTACCTGATGCAAACCGAGGATTTGATCGGCTCCTCGTACCGGCTCGAAGGCGCCGAACTGGAAAAGTACCGTGCCGCGGCAGGCGACGGCATATTCCGGCTATCGATCGGACTCGAGGACAGTGCGGATCTGACTAATGATTTGAGTTCAATTCTGGATTGACGATTCCTCGGTTTGATGGGGATTGCCGCGCCCGCTTTGAGGGGGCCACAGCTATGCTGCGGTGAGTTCTGAGGGAGCAGATAGATTAATGCCGCATTATTGGTCTGACCCCGAGTGTTCCGGAGTTGGGAGTGCCGGAATAATAGGATTATCGCCGGGAGGCGATTTCCCGATTGACCTTGTAATAGCCATCGCCGCGGTGCTTGACCCGCTGCCCGGTATAGGCGTGCAGCGCGGGCAAGGCGTGGAACGGCACCGACGCCATATAATGGTGCTCCGCGTGAAACGGCATATTCCAGGCGAGAAAGCAAATCCAGGGCGTGCTATAGGTGGTGCGCGAATTTTCCAGCATGTTGTCGCTCAAATCACAACCGCTGTGCTCGGCCAGCAGGTATAGGCGCAGCAGCGGCTGTGCGACCAGCGCCGGCAATACCCAGAACCACCACAAAAAAGCGCTCGAAGCGAACAGGCTGATCAGAAACAGCAGCCCGTAACCGGCCAAGTGTAAGCGCGCTTCGGCAATTATCGCCGCATGGTGGCGCGTTTCGATATAGGACTCATCGACGATTCCGCCGGCATGACGCCAGATCGAGCGCAGGCCCTGCCACCAGGTCGGCAGGCCGGTGAGGTACAACCAGTAATACCGGCGAATCAACGGTTTGATATCGATCAGCTCCGGATCGAGTTCGGGGTTCTGCGTGTGGCGATGGTGCGCATAGTGAAAAATACGAAAACTGCGGAATGGAATCAATAACAGAAATCCGATTGGCGCGGCCACCAAATTGTTGAGCCAGCGGGATTTAAACGCAGTGAAATGGATGGTCTCGTGCAGCGGCGCAAACAGGAAAATCAGCAGCGCGCCGTAAAACGGCAGTGTAACCGCCAGCAGCAGGCTATCGCGGCACAACTGTAGGCCGATCCCGGCCAACAGCAGCATCGCCAGGTGCGCCGCCAGTTGCACCAGCCCCTTGGCATCCGAGCGGCGGCTTAGTCGCTGCGTTACTTCCGGCGGCAGTTTTAATTCTACGTTTGGGCTCATGCTAGCGGATAAGTATCAATGACCTGGTATTTTACGCCAATGTCGGTCGCTCGGGACTCGATTAACACGAAATTATTGACCCGCCACACCAGCGCCGAAAACCCGGCCTGCCCGGAGACCGCTCCGAGCTTGCGCGCCACCGTCACATGCGGATTGTAGCCCCGAGACTCGGGCCGGTAACCGCACTGCCGCAGGTCTTGTCCCAACTGCCGATGCAATTGCAGTAGCGCAGCGGGTAACTCGCTGCAACCCAGCCAGGCCACCCGTGCCTGGCGGAAACATCCCTGGGTATCGATAAGCAGATCGAAGCCCTGCCCCGTGACCTGTCGCGCCTGTTGCCGCAGACAGCTGAGTTGATCCAGGTAAACATTGCCGATGAAATGCAGCGTCAGATGCAGATTGTAGTCGGGTACCCGCCGTGCCGGACGCCGAATCGGGATCGTCTTAGCGGCTTGACTCAGGGATTGGCGCAGTTCCGTGTCCGGCCACAGTGCAAAAAATACGCGCTTATCGCTGACTTCCCTCATTCACCAATCCTCGGCACTAGTTATCGCGTAATGACAGACGCATCCGCGCTTCGAGGTTGTTTATAGCGGTCTATCCGGAACCCAGACATAACCGTCGGCGTCAATGATGTGAGCCTCCCGCAGGCCGTGGTCGGGTTGATCGCGCGGGCCGTCGAGTAACTTGAATCCATGTTGCCGGGCGCGCGCGGCGGCGGCGTCCGGGTCGCAACCGTGCAGACGCAATTCGGCGCCGGCGCCGCGCCGCGGCTGGGCTTGCGTATCGGCAAGTAGCGGATGTTTGTCATAGGTATGGTCGGCGTGCACCATCCAGTTACTGTGATAACCGCGCAGGATCAGCAAATCTTCATCCTGATGCAAAATTTCAGCCTGCAAGACATCGCGCTGGAAAATCAGGGCCTTAGCCAGGTCGGTACTCAACAGGTTTATGCTAAAACCGGATAACGACCGCCCGTAATCCGGCGCCGGCATGAATGGCACGGTGTTACTTTTTTTCATTTTTAGTAATACTCACGGGGTTAATTGTATGCGCTACTTAGCGACCGGACAAATCCGGATTGAGACGGGTAATGCTCCAGCCGCAGAGCGCCAGGATCAACAACAGCACCAGGACCATACCGCCCCAACTTAAACCTTCGTACAGATAGCCCGGCAGCCAGGAACCCATCGCACCGCTGAAATAATAAATCGACACATAGAGTCCGTTGACCACGCCTTTGTGTTCCGACGCAAGGTGGTTGGCGAGCCCCGACAGCAAGGCGTGAATCAAAAAAAACCCCGCCGCCAGCCAAAACATCATGATCACCAGCCCTTCGAAAGCTACCAACAACAACATGACGAGGCCGAAGCTATGCAGCGCAAGACCGAGCAACAACCCTTTGCGCGCATCGCCCAGCCTATTACCGATCGACTCGCTTAAAAAGGAAACCGGCGCTCCGATCAAATAACCCAGATAAAGCATCGAGATGATAAAAGGCGTCGCATCCGGATTCATATCCTGCAGGTGAAACGGCAAGTTGTTCAAAACCCCGGAGAACACGAAAAAGATCGTCGCCAGGCCGAGAAACATGTAACGGTAATTGCGATTTTGCAGCACTCGGGAAATACTCTTCCGATCCAGGCGCGCGAAATTGATATCGGTATCGGCATCGACCCTGAGCAAAAGCAGTAACGGCAACAATTGCATTAAACCCATCGCCAGAAAAGCGCTGCGCCAGTCGAAAGAGCTGGCAAACACGCCACCCACTAGTCTGCCGGAAAAACCTCCCAGAATGGTCGCGCCAATATAGAAACCCATCGCTCGCCGCACCATCGCGGCCGGCACCATGCTGGCGCAGTAAGTCATCAATGCGGTGAAAATGGCCGGCAGCAGCAAGCCCTGCAACAGGCGCAGACCGACTAGATGCCAAAACTCGGCGGCAAAGTAAAAACAGACCTGGTTGAGGGCGAGCAGACCGAGGGCTAATAGCAGCATCAGCTTGGCCGGCACAGCCTGCAGAATGTAGCCATAGGCTATCGGAGCAAATGCCAGCGGCAGCATCGTCACCGTCATCAGCAATCCCGCTTCGCCGGCGGACACGCCAAAACCTTCGGCCAGCAACGGCAACATCGGTTGCGGTATATATAGTGTGCCAAAAGATACAACCGTCGCGATCAGTGCGATCGCCAGATTACGCGTCGTAATCATTGGCTGCAAACTCAGCCCGGTTCGAAAATCTGCTTGAAAGTAAATGCAGCTGCAGTGGGTCCCTTCAGCCGCAAACTGTCGAGGCGCTCGGCTGCTTCTTCGATGCTCGGAATGTTACCCGCCACAACCCACCATAAAACCGCGTAGGCCTCTTCCATGTGCTCGAACCATTCGCGGCGGCGTGCCATCACCTCTTTATGCGCCGAACGAAATGCGTAGTCACGCAGCGACTCGACAGTTTGCCAAAGGCTCATGTTGACCAGGTAGTCGGGTCCGAAATAGTCGATTCCCGTGGCGTCGCCGGCCTCGGTTTGCAGCCGCCAGACGAAGCCGGGAGCCGCATCGGCCAGGGCATTGATGTCATCCAGGCGCGCGACGAAATCGCTTAACTCGGGATCGTCGATACCGTATTTCAGTTTCGCGATATTCAGTTGGGCAAGGTGAAATTCAGGCATTTTGGGATCTCCGATTAGATTGCCGCATGATAACAATTGGCGCCTTCGAAGGTCATCTCGGCGAAACCGAAATTTTTACAATCGCCGCTTGGCATATAACGCTACGATTCTGCAAAATTCCCGCTTTCGCTGGCATGGCCTGCGCGCTATTCTGCACCTCTTCACAAAAGAACGGCACCTATGGAGTTATGGATTCCACTGACGATCGCGGCCGCGTTTTTTCAAAACATACGCTCGGCGCTGCAAAGGCATCTTCGGGGTAAGCTCTCTACCCTCGGTGCCGCCTATGTGCGATTTTTGTACGCCTGGCCGATCGCACTGATTTACCTTTTATCGGTAATCGTTATCGAACGTCAACCGCTGCCCGGTTTCGGTATCGACTTCCTGTTTTACGCGCTGTTCGGCGGCATCTGCCAGATCATGTTCACGGTGTTTTTACTGTGGTTGTTCTCGTTCCACAACTTCGCCGTCGGCACCACTATTTCCAAGCTGGAAACCGTCATGGTCGCCATTTTCGGGCTATTGTTGCTCGGCGATCAACTGACGCCGGCGGTGGTTGTCGCCATTGCCTTGAGCACGCTCGGCCTGGTGGCGCTCAACGCCGGGCAAACGCGGCTCGGCTGGGCCGGCCTGGTCAAAGGATTATGGCGCCTACCGACACTGATCGGCCTGGCCTGCGCGGCCTGGCTGGGAATGAGCGTGGTGCTGTTTCGCGCGGCTTCGCTGTCGCTCGGCCTCGGCAGTTTTCTGGTTTCCGCGGCGTTTACCCTGCTAATCGTATTGAGCCTTCAGATAGGGGTTATGGGCTTGTTAATCCGACTGCGCGAACCCGGGCAATTAAGACTGATTGTCCAGCACTGGCGCCCCGCCGCGCTGGTCGGGATTAGCGGCGGCCTCGCTTCGATCGGATGGTTTAGCGCCTTCACGCTGCAAAACGCCACCTACGTGCGCGCCCTCGGCCAGATCGAGTTGATCTTCACCTTTATGGCGACGCTGCTGTTTTTCGGGGAAAAAGTGAGGCGCGCCGAGATCGCGGGAATCGCACTGATAACGGCAGCCATCCTGATAATCCTGTTGGTCGGCTAATCCCGCCCAGTAATTTTGGGTCAGAGTAAAAACCTTCCAGATAATTTTGGGTCAGAGCAAAAATTTTGGGTCAGAGCAAAAGCCTTCCAAATCCTTTCAGGTGGGACGAGAGTTTTTACTCTGACCCGGAATTATTTGTCAGGCGAGCCGGCCGGCGATTGCCGCGCCGCAGTCGGCGCAGCTGGCGTTGCCGCCCATATCCGCGGTCAGACTATCGCGCTCGCGAATGACATCCTCGATGGCGGCGACGATGGCGTCGTGCGCCGCCTGATGGCCGAGATGCTGCAGCATCATCGCCGCCGACCAGATCTGCCCGATCGGATTAGCGATCCCCCGGCCGGCGATATCGGGTGCCGAGCCGTGCACCGGCTCGAACATCGACGGAAAATCGCCCGCGGGATTGATATTGGCCGATGGCGCGATGCCGATGGTGCCGGTGACGCCGGGACCCAGATCGGAGAGAATATCCCCGAACAGGTTGGAGCCCACCACGACGTCGAAGATTTCGGGCCGATTGACGAAATGTGAAACCAGAATATCGATGTGATACTTGTCGACATCGATCCCGGGGTAATGCTCGGCCATCGCCGCGACCCGCTCGTCCCAGTAGGGCATAGTATGGATAATGCCGTTGGATTTGGTCGCCGAAGTCAGGCGTTTGCGCGGGCGCGACATGGCCAGTTCGAAAGCGTATCTTAAAATTCGGTCGGTACCCCTGCGCGTAAAAATGGATTGCTGCATCGCCATCTCGGCGTCGGTACCTTGGTACAATCGACCGCCGATGTTGGAGTATTCGCCCTCGCAATTCTCGCGCACCACGTAAAAATCGATATCGCCGGGTTTTTTACCCGCCAGCGGGCACTGCATGCCCTCGAACAGGCGCACCGGCCTGAGATTCACGTATTGCTCGAATTCGCGCCGGATCGGGATCAGCAAGCCCCACAGCGAGACGTGATCGAGCACGCTCGGGAAACCGACCGCGCCGAGAAATATGGCGTCGAATTCGGCCAGCTGAGCGATGCCGTCCTCCGGCATCATCGCGCCGCTTGCGAGATAACGCTCGCAACTCCAGTCGAAGTGCTCGAATTCGAGGGACAGATCGAAACGCGGCGCCAGCGTTTGCAACACCTTCAGGCCTTCGGGTACGACCTCCATGCCGATTCCGTCGCCCGGGATTACCGCTATCCGATATTTCGAGTTTGCCATGGTATTCGCCCTGGGTCATTGCCGCGCAAGCGGAATCTTAATAACGCGCATTGCAAGATCCCCATTCATGCGCCGTGCCGACGCTTCGCAACGGCAGCATATTGATCAGCCGCCGAGGAAGAGTTCGCCTACCTTGGGATTCTTCAACAAATCATCGCCCTTGCCGGCGATGGCGAGTTCCCCCGACACCAGCACGTAACCGATATCGGCGAATTCGAGGCCTTTTTTGGCGTTTTGCTCGACCATGATGATGGTTTTGCCTTCCTGGTTTTGCAGATCGTCGAGGATTTCAAATACCATGTCGATGAAGCGCGGTTCGAGACCGATCGACGGCTCATCGACCAGCAGCACTTCCGGATTCATCACCAGGGCGCGCGATATTTCCAATAAGCGGCGTTCACCGCCCGAGAGTACCCCGGCCTTGTGCTTGCGACGATCGGCCAGGCGCGAGTATTTGTCGAACACCATTTCAGCCGCCTGTTTGGCTTCCTGGGGTTTGTCCTTGAGAAAACCGCCCATCCACAGGTTTTCTTCGACGGTCATGCCCGGGAAAATCGACTTATCCTGCAGGATATAGGCGATGCCGGCCTGCGCCAGCTTCTGATTTGGCGTCAAGCGCGTGATATCCCGCTTGTCGCCCCCCGAACCGATCTCGATGCTGCCCGAGAATATGCGGTTAAAGCCGAATATCGCATGCAGAATCGTCGACTTGCCGGCGCCGTTGGGTCCGATCAGGCAGAGTGACTGGGCCTTACCCACGTGCAGATCTAGATTGTGCAAAATTTCCATCTGCCCGTAACCGGCGACCAGATTGTCGATCGACACATGTGGGTCATTGCCGGCTAAGGCCTCGAGCTGCTCGAGGGTAATGTCTTCGGCGATCGCTGCCGCCTGCCGCGTCACCTCGTCAACCGAGATTACCGTATCGACGCCACCGCCGTGGTAGCCGCTGGCTTTTTTGTTATCGTCAGGCTCACTCATTTAGTGCGCCCCCAGATAGGCGTCGATGACGCTCTGGTCATTCTGAATCGCTTCCGGACTGCCATGCGCGAGCAATTCGCCATGCGCCAGGCAGTAGATCGACTCGGCCAGATTCATAATCACGCGCATATTGTGCTCGATGACGAACAGGGTAATGCCAAACTCTTCGTTGGCGCGCTTGAGCCGGTCGATCAAGCCATTGATCAGGGTCGGATTGATGCCCGCGGTGGGTTCGTCGAGCAGCAGGCAGCTTGGCTCATTCATCAGCGCCATCGCAAATTCGAGCAGTTTTTGTTGCCCGAACGACAAATCGCCGCTCTTGAGCATGCGCTTTTCATACAGCCCGACAAAATCGAGTAGCTGATCGGCGCGCTCGTAATCCTCTTTGGTATTCTTTTTCAGCGCATCCAGCAAGCTCATCTTTCGATGCGGCAACGAGATCAACATGTTTTCGACCCCGTTCATGGCGCCGTAAATCCGGGTTTGCTGAAAGGTTCTCAATAAGCCGAGGCGCGCAATTTTCTGCACCGGTAGCTTGGATATTTCCTGTCCCTCGAACCGGATCGAACCGCTATCGATCGGATGGTAACCGACGATCGAGTTGAACAGGGTGGTTTTGCCCGAGCCATTGGGACCTATCAGGCCGGTGATACCGCCACGCTGCACCTGCATCGAAACCTCGGTATTGGCCTTGACGCCGCCAAAAGACTTGGAGACATTCTGCACATCGATGATGATATCGCTCACGATGTTTCCTCGCCGGCTTTCTCTTCGATGCGAACCCCGAACCATTCAGGCCTGGTGTGCAGCAGGTAGCCCATGATGCCATCTTTAAAATAAACCACGGTAACGATGATCAGGGCGCCGAGCGCCACCCACTGCCAGCCGAGAAAATAATTCCAGGTGACTTCTTTGAAGACATGGAACAGGATCGCACCGATTACCGGCCCCCACAAGGTGCCCTTGCCGCCCAGCAACACGCAAACCACCATGAAGATACCCAGGTTAATCGTCTGGTAAGCGGTTTCCAGTGGTTCGAAGTGAATTAGCTGGAATGCCGAAATACCACCCGCGATGCCGACGAAAAACGCGGCCATGGCCCAGGTGACGAGCTTGTAGCGCAGCGTGTGGATCCCCATCGCATCGGCTTTTTCTTCGTCGTCGCGAATCGCGTTGATCGCCGCGCCGAAACGGGTTTGGTAAAACCATTTCAAAAACAGGAACAATACTACCCCGGTGAATGCATACAGGAAGTAAAACAGTATCTTGCCCTGATCCAGGTCGCCCGGGTACACCGGCAAGGCAATGCCCTGCCCGCCGCCGATCCAGTCCCAGTTGGAGACCAGTTCGCCCGCGGCGATGGCGACACCGAGGGTGCCGATCGCGAAATAAGGCCCGCGCAGGCCAAAGGTCAGATAGCCGATTATCACGGCGCAGACCGAACAAAACAGCCCGGCGCCGATAAGACCGAGAAAAATTCCGAGAAAGTATTGTTGATCGGTGAACTTGTAAATGCCGCCGCCGGCGGCGTTGGTGTAGTCCCCGACATCGTAGACCATGCCGATACAGATCACCGCGGCGACATATATACCGGTACCGTAGAAAAAGATATTGCCGAGCGAGTTATAGCCCATTTGCCCGCCGGTCATATCCCAGGTCAACGCGACGATAATCATCAACCACAGCGTCGCCAATTGGGTACCGAAAGCCGGGAACATAAACGGCGCCAGAATCGTAAGCGCGAGGATCGCCGCATAGAGCATAATCTTGTTGTTACTCATTTCAGCACCTGGCGCACGCGCAGCTGTTGTATCAGGCGGATCAGTAGCACCAGTAGCAATAGCATTACCGCGATGGCCTGTTGATAGCCGATGCCGAAGATGTGAGCACCGTACTGCTCCAAGGCACCGATGCCGAGGCCGGCGGCAATAACGCCGGGGAGATTACCCAATCCCGCCGCGGTGACGATGACGAAAGCGCGAATCGAGTGCGTAATGCCGTAGAAAGGCTGAATCAACCACACCATGACGATGATGGCGCCGGCCGCGCCGCAAATCGCCGCGTTGAGCGAAAACGTAAAGGCGTAAACCTTTTCGGTATCGATACCGAGCACGCGCGCCGCGCGCGCGTCCTGCGCGGCCGCCCGGATCGCCTGCCCCATGCGGCTCGATTTCATGAAGACGATAACGCCGGCCGCCAGCAGCGCGGCCATGATCACGCCGATCAATTTGGCGATGGGAATGTCGATCAAGCCATCGGCGAAATACAAGGTGTCGTAACCGAGATCGACGCTTTGCGTATCCGAGCCAAACAATAGGTTCAGGATTTGCGCCATCATGATAGCCAACCCGAAAGTCGCCAGCAGCGAGGTGAACAGATCGCGTTCGATGACCCTGGAGATGACCAGCTTGTAGACTACCCAGCCGATCCCCCACATCACGATAAATGCCGCCGGTACCCCGAGCAGCGCGGGAAAACCCTGCTGGACCAGCCACCAGGAAACATAACCACCGGAAATGACGAAGTCGCCCTGGGCCAGGTTCTTGACATTCATCACACCCCACACCAGCGCCAGGCCATAGGCGGCGAGCGCGAACAGCGCGCCGATCATCACGCCGTCGATAACGATTTTCAGATTAACGACCGGGAACTCGAAAAGCAGCCCGATATTACCGAGTATTTGGTCCATAGAATTTACCGGTAAGCAAAGAAAACAGGACGCCGCGGCGTCCTGTTTCCAGTATGGATGACTATTTACGCGGCCAGTTCAGCTTATGCGAGGCAAAGGCTGAAGGCGCCACCACGTTATACTTGCCGTTCTGGATCTGGCGTAACACCATCGGCTTGGCGATATTGTTACCGGCGTCGGAAAACTTGATGCCGCCGTAGAAGGTTTGCATGTCGGTGGCGGCGAGCGCTTCACGCAACTTGTCCTTGTCGAGCGAACCGGCGCGTTCGAAGGCATCTTTAAACACGTATACCGCGGCGGTTGCCTGGGCGGTCTGGTACGGGACTTTCTTGCTGGCATACTCGGGGTAAGCCTTTTTGAAGCCCATTTCGTACTCACTGGCGGTGCCGAACAGCGGATCCTCGTAGGACAGCGTTTCGGCCCACTGGGTAGAGCACAGAATATCATTGGCGGTAGCACCGAATTTGCCGGTTACGTCGGCCGCTTCGCAGTGGGTCATCGCAATCATCGGCACCTTGATGTTTTGCTCGCCGATCTGGCGTACCGCGGTGGCGGCGCCCTTGGAATGGCCGCTGACGATCAACAGATCGGGCTTCAGCAACTTGACCTTGGTCAGTATTGCGCTCATGTCGGACAGGTCGCGCGGCAGCTGCTCATCGATAACCGCCTTCATACCGTAGCGCTTGGCGTCCTCCAGCACCCCGGCGCGAATATCGAGCGAGAAGGGATCGTTTTCGACCGCAACCGCGACCTTGACCGAAGACGGCTTCTTGCCTTGCTTCTCCGCCATCTCGGCGGCCAGCGTTACCGCTGAAGCGAGATACTGCTCTGAAGTCGACAATACCGCGAACAGGTACTTGTAACCCTTGTTGAACAACGAACGCGAGGCGCCTTCGGCTTCCACCATAGGGATTTTGTACTTTTCGGTGACCGGCGCAATCGCCTTGGTCAGTCCAGAAGAATACGGCCCCAGCATATACTGCACCTTGTCCTGGTTGATCAAGCGCTCGGCCAGCGTCGCGCCGCGGTCGCCCTTGGACTCATCGTCGTAGTAGGTCACCCTGAAGTTGTAACACTTGCCGTCGACCGTGACGCCGCCGGCGTCCTTGATTTTCTGGATCGCGTACTCATAGCCGTTTTTGGCGTGGATGCCGTTGGTTGCATATTTACCGGTCAGCGAGATCGCGGAACCGAGGTGTATCTCACCGCACATGGCCAGGCTTGCCTGGGAAAACAGCAGTGAGGCAGTTGCCATCAGAATTGATAGCACGGATAGTTTTTTCATTTCGCTCCTCCGATTGTCGAGCTGCAGGTTGTACCTGCGTTTTTATATTTGCACCGAGGATTCTATGCTGTCTGCGGCTACACCGCAACCGGTTCAAATCCATACGGTTTATACAGTTTTAAACCTGTCGAGGTTTAACACTCAGATCAATTCATCCTTGCGATCGTCGGTTTCACCGTAACGGCTGAGCGCGGGTGCTTGCAAGCCCTGGTAGAGTTTTTCGAGCTTGGCGTTAACCAGCTTTCCCTGCTGTTCGAACAGGCTGTTGCCAGCAAGGTCGCTTTCGACGATAAACGGTCCGAAGTCCGCCACCTCGAACACCCACATCGCTTGCGCATTACCGAGTTCCTCGAGCCAGTGCACCGCCTTGACGCCCTTGATGCCGCGGCCCAGCAGGGCGCCGGTGCCGTATCCCACCGTGGTCAAATAGACCGCGGCGGCCGGCACCAGAATATTGCGATAATCGTCGGCCGACATGCCGCCCTTACCGATTATGATCCTAGCCTTTGACCGCCGCAGCCATTCCGGCATCCACTTAGAAAAACGGAAGCTCGCGGTCGCGGTCACGCCACCCACCGAGTAGCTCCCGTCCGGCTCGACCGCGGCCGCCGGCGAACAGTGAAAATTGGCGTTGCTCAGATCAAAAACATCCGCGGGTAGTTCCGCGCCCTGTTCGAGCAGCTTCTTGTAAACACCCTCGCGCGCGGTGTAAATCACGCCGTCGAGGTAAACCACGCTGCCGATTTCGAGCCCGGCGAGATCCTCGGCACTAACGGGAATCTTCAACCGGATTGTTTTTCGCTGTTGTCGCTGCTTGGCCATTCGACTGATTCTCTTCTCATATAGGGGGTAAACCACTCGGGATCGTGGCGATACTCGCAATTACCGTCCGCCTGGATGCGCACTGTTGCGCGGCGCGAAGACAGGCAAAATGCGTGTACCGACATCGGCATGCCGCCGGTATGGGTGTAGCCGACCTCGATATGGCAATCGGCCACCATCGCGTTACCGACGAAACCCATCGCACCCATGCCGATGCTGTTGCCGAGCTTTTTCAGCTCGACTTCAAGCTCGGCGACTCCGGCATCGGGATTGCGATCGCCGACCACACGCAAGCAGGCCGCCTGCTTGCCCAGCACCATGGTAATGTCCTTGGAACCGCCGAGCCCGATACCGATAATCGCCGGTTGGCAGGCGAGGCCGCGTTTACCGAAGGCCACCAGGGTATCGAGGTAAAAGCGCTTGATACCGTCGATACCGTCGCCGGGAAACAGCATGCGGTAATCGGTGCCGAACAAACCGCCCTTATGCACAGTCGTGATATCGACCCAGTCGGCTTCCGGCTCGAAACTCCAATCGATCTCCGGCGCGTTGATACCGACATTGTTATTGTGATCGGTACGCCACAGCGGATGCACCCGATTCGGACGCAGCGGGATATCGTGCGTGGCTTGCGCCGTGGCGCTGCGCAACGCGCGCTCGAGGCCGATGAAACCGTCGGCCAGCCGCGCATTGTTACCGACCTTGACATAGTAACGCGGCAAGCCGGTATCGGCGCACATCGGACGACGATCCTCGCTCGCCGCGTTCCAGTTATCCATCATGGTTTGCAACACGAAACAGGATAATTCGCCCTGCTCCCATTGGGCCATGGCTTCGATGCCCTGGCGGTAGTCCGGCGGGATATCGATCGCGGCGTTCGCCATAATGCGGCGCGCCGCATTTTCAACGGTTTGATAATCAATCATCTTCGATCAGAGACTCCCCGGGTTGGATGATAGAGAATTCGACCGGCGCGCGCTCGACCCGGATCTTGTCGTTGTGGCGGCTGGCAATCGTAAAATAGGATTGCGCGAGACTGCCCACTTGCGGGAAATCCTCGCGATAGTGCGCGCCGCGCGAATTTTCACGCGCCAGCGCGGCGGCGGCTACCACCTCCGATACTTCGATCAGGCTGCGCAGGTTGAGCCAGTCGTGCCAACTCAGATTAAACACGCGGTTGTCGCCGCCGATCCCGGTTTGCGACAGTTCAAGCTTTAAATTCGCCAGCTCCGTTTGCGCCCGAGCCAAACCCGCGGCGTCACGCAAAACCCCGACCCGATCCCACATCAGGTCGAGCAGTGCTTCGCGAATCGCATTGAGGTCGCCCGCTTGGCGCTGAAACGGGAGCAGGGATTGTTCGATGCCGGCTTCGACCTGCCCTACATCGGGGTCGATCCAATAGTCTTGCGCGGCTGCTTCGACGGCCATTTCATCCCCGGCGATACCGCCGAACACGGTCGAATTAGCAACCCCGTTGCCGCCGAGCCGATTAGCGCCATGGGCGCCGCCCGCGTCTTCACCCGCGACAAACAGCCCCGGCAATCCGCTGCGGGTGTCGGCCTCGACTACCACGCCACCCATTAGATAATGCGCGGTCGGCACCACCTCGACCCGTCCGCCGGCGAGATCGAAGCCGCAATCGGCACAGCGCTTGACCATGCCGGGAAACCTGCGCGCCACCTCGGCCGTGCCCAAATGCCCCATCGCAAGGTAAACCCCGCCGTTGGGCGTGGTGCGCCCGGCACGCATTTCGGCGTAGATCGCGCGGCTGACGATATCGCGCGTGGCGCGCTCGGCGGCGGCATCGTAATTCCGCATGAAGCGTTCACCGGAACCGTCCAGCAAATAACCACCGGCACCGCGTAACCCTTCCTCGAGCACGGTCCCGGTCATGCGCGTATCGACTCCGGCCAACAGGCCGGTGGGATGAAACTGCACCATTTCCATATCGCGTAATCCCAGACCTAGCTGCAATACCATCGCCAAGCCATCCATCGACTTGTCGCCCGAAGGCGTGTGATAGCGGTACATGGTCGGTCCGCCGCCGGTTGCCAGCAGCACGGTTTTAGCCTGCACCAGGCGAAATTCGCCGCTGCGCATATCGACCATCAACACGCCGGCGAGGGCGGCGCCATCGCGCGACGGCACCAGGGCCAGCGCACGATGCTCCTCCAGCAGGTTAACCGGCAAGGCGCGCACCTGTTCCATCAACCGGCTGATGATTTCGATGCCGGTCAAGTCGCCCTTGTGCACGGTGCGATCGAAAGTTTGCCCGGCGAAAGCCTTGTGGTGCAACGAGCCGTCGTCGTTGCGATCAAAAAAACAACCTAGCTCGTTTTCGAGCTGCTGCACCCGGGTCACCGCGGTCTGGCAAAGACGCATGGCCATAGATTGGTCCGGCAGCCACTTGCCGCCGATAATCGTGTCCATGAAATGACGCTCGATCGAATCACCCGGGCTAAGTGCCACATTGTAACCGCCCTGAACCATGCGCGTGCAGCCGCATTTGCCGAGCAAGCCTTTGATCGCAATCGTGACGTCGAGATCCGGGTTCGCTTGTTTTGCATGCAGCGCGGCAAACAGACCGGCGCCGCCGCTGCCGAGGATCAATACATCCGATTTGGAGCTCTGGTATTGCATTTAAAAGGCGCGTAACAGGAATCCGCAGGCAAGCAGAAACGAGAGCGCAACCGCCGCCGCGACATAGTTCTTATGGCGCTCGCTCCAGGCCAGATTCTCCAGCGCGAGCAAGCGTAGACCGCCAAAAAAATGCAACGCCAGCAGCAACACCAACCCCGACTCGGCAAGCTTGAAGAGCGGCCCCGCGGTCCAGTGCAGGGCGTTCTCGAAAGCCGCATCGCTTTGCAGCGACAAGCCGAGCAGGTAAAAGTGGAATGGCAGAAATAGCGCCAGCCCGAGCCCGGACAGGCGGTGTGCTAAAAATGCCAGGTAGAGTGCTTGGCGCCGATGGGGTTTCATGCGTTAACCACCAGTGCCGCGACCGCGCGCAGCCCCGCGGCGAGCAGCGCCAACCCCGCCAACCAGCTCAAGACGCTCAACCACAGGCCGCGCAAGCGCAGCCATTCAGCCATGACATTACGCAGACCAATCGCCGCGTGCACGGCAACCGCGATAACAAACAGTCCGTAGCTGCCACCCCAAAACAGGCTACCGCGCGTGCGCCCGAGGATTTCCTCGGCCGTTAACCCGCCCTGAATCGCGTATACCATCACCCCGAGGTGCAGTAACACCAGCGGCGCCATAATTACAGCGCTAATGCGTTGAGCCAGATATAAACGCAGTTCATTCATGCTGTTCGCGGTACTTCTTACGCATAAAATCGAGCGTGGCCAGACGTTTCAAGCCGGCAATCGAAGCGGTCGGATTGAGTTCACTCGGACAGAAACTGGTACAGCCTTGCTGCGAATGGCATTGCAGGCAGCCGCCGTCGGAGCTTACCGCCTGCAAGCGCTCGGCCTGGCGTCTGTCGCGGCTATCGTTTTGCAGGCTCCAGGCGCGATTCAATGCAGCAGGCCCGAGATAATCCGGCTGCCAGGCAACCACATCACAGGCGGCGTAACAAATCGCGCAGTTGATGCATTCGATGGCGGCGTCGGCCGCGCGCCGCGCCGGTTCTCGGGGTGAAATCGCAGCTACCGGATGATCGCGCGAGAGGTCACCGTCAAATTGCCCGCCGGCGCGTTTCCATTTTTCGAAAAACTGGCTCATATCGCAAACCAGATCCTTGATTAACGGCAGATTGCGCAACGGCTCGATGACGAGTCGATTGTCCCGTTTGACCCGGTTGACATGCGTGCGGCAAGTCCAGCGCGGAACCCCGTTGACCATCATCGCACAGGAACCGCACATTCCGACCCGGCAGGCGAAACGGTAGCTTAAACTGGCATCGGCGTGGCGCTGAATCCAGGTAACGACGTCGAGTACGGATTGTGCGGGTTGCCGCGGCACCTGGAATTCGACCAGGCCGCCACCCGCGGCATCACCACGCCAAACCTCCACCAGAATAGGGTCTGAGGGTTGCATCTCCAGCATTGTATTACTTTATTAAATTTCATGAAATTTAAAATAAATTGAATTAAACTTTAATTTTTCTCAAGTAATGGATCAATATGAATCTTAGGCAGTTGCGTTCGCTAGCGGCCATCCTGCGACAGGGTAGCTTTGCCGCGGCTGGTGATCGCATCGGCTTGAGTCACTCGGCGATCAGCGTGCAAATGCAACAACTGGAGAACTCGCTCGGCACCCAATTGTTCGACCGCGGCCACCGCCCGGTAGCGCTGACGGTCGAAGGTGTCCGCATCGCCAATATCGCGGGCGAAATTCTGGACCAGCTGGAAACCATCAAGCAAGTCGCCAACGGCGCGGAATCGATGGATTCGGTCGCGATCGGATTCATTCCGACCACCGTGCAATACTTGTTACCGCGCGTACTGCAAGCATTGGGGCGGGAATTCCCCGAGCTTCAGGTCAGGGTCAAGTCCGGGTTGTCGGGGGAACTTGCCGCTGCGGTGGCGCGCCGGGAACTCGACTATGCCCTGCTGACAACCCCGGCCGTCGAGATTCCGGAACTCGATATAACCGCGGTGGCCTCGGAACCTTTTTATGTCATCGCGCCAGCCGACCGGACGGGCGTGAGCGCCGATGACGAGTTATTGCGTTCGATGCCGTATATTGCCTTCAGTCGGCGCACCTGGGTGGGTCAGCATATCGCCGCCAAACTACAGCAACGCGGCATCCACATTCGCGAATCGATCGAGATCGATTCACTGGAAGCGATCGAAAACCTGGTGGCCATGGGGTTCGGGGTTTCCATCGTACCGCGCCGGCTGCACGCCGCATCAAACCCTGAAAACATCCTGCAAATTCCCTTTGGCACACCGGTAGATACCCGCCAGCTGGCCCTGGTTCAGCCGGCCTCGCGCGCGTTGAGCCGCCTCGATCAGGCGATAAAAAAAATTTTCACCGACCTTCCTGGCCGGCCGTAGCAACGAAGGACCGGTATCCACAGAGTAAGATTCCGACCGGCTGTCGTGGGTTTATCGATAGCCCCCCTGGCTGTGAGTTGCTTCACAAAAATGCAGAAAAATCATTTATCTGGGTAGTTTGTGGGATGGCTCAACGTATCGAGTTCGCCTTTCACTACAATATCTTAGAACAATTACTGGACCAACAGATACTCGGGACATCTCGATGAACGACGACACCAGCTGTAGCGAAGCCGACGCCATGGATGCCTCCGATAACAGCAATAAGGGAACCTACACCCGGGCGGTCAGTTGCGCGGTTGGCGACCGTTTCGTGAAACCCTTGCGCCAAAGTCTTCGCGCCAAGCTCGAACGCGAGCGCCATGAGCGCAAAAAACAACTCGAAAACAGTTTCATCTTTTCGTTTCGCAACCTGTTAAAAGACTTCTAGACCCCATACCAAGCTATCCCGTTACCAGGCCGGCGCTTTGCCGACCCGGCTTGACTGCGCCTGGCTATGATGAAAAGATGCCGGCCATAATTAAAACACAGGCTTCGATACGCCGTTATCGACGCCATTAATCCGGATCGAAATGCTGCAACTAGCAAAACGCTACGTCTCTGTTGTGGACCGCGTCAATTATCAAATCGGTCGGATCATGATGTATTTTATTTTCGTCATGATCGGAATTCTGCTGTGGTCGTCGATTTCAAAGACCTTTTTTCTCCCATCGCTGTGGACGCTGGAAGTCGCACAGTTTGCGATGGTCGCCTACTACATCATGGGTGGACCTTATTCGATGCAGCTCGGCTCCAACGTGCGCATGGATTTGTTTTACAACGAATGGTCCGACAAAACCAAGGCCTGGGTCGATTCGTTTACCGTACTGTTTTTAATCTTTTATCTGGGTGTATTGCTATGGGGCGGGTTGGAAAGCACCCAGTACGCGCTCGAATACAAGGAGCGCAGCTATTCCGCGTGGCGACCCTATATGTGGCCGATAAAAGTCGTCATGTGCGTTGGCATCGGCCTGATGTTGCTGCAGGCGATTTCGGAATTGTTCAAGGATATCATGAAGATCCGTGTCGAGGAGTGCGGCCATGCCGAATGAAATGATCGCCATATTGATGTTTTCGTCGATGATGTTGATGCTGTTGACCGGGCAGCGGGTATTCGGTGCCATCGGTATCGTGGCTTCGGTTGCGGCAATTACCTTGTGGGGCGTGGGTGGATCGGACATTCCGTTTTCGGCGGCGATGAAACTGATGAAGTGGTACCCGCTGCTAACCCTGCCGATGTTTATTTTCATGGGTTATATCCTGTCCGAATCGAAGATCGCCGATGATTTATATCGCATGTTCCACGTCTGGACGGGATCGCTGCACGGCGGCCTGGCAATCGGCACCATCGGGCTGATGGTATTGATCTCGGCGATGAACGGTCTATCGGTTGCCGGAATGGCGATCGGCGCCACCATCGCACTGCCCGAATTGTTGCGTCGGGGTTACGATAAACGCATGGTTACCGGCGTGATTCAGGCCGGATCCTCGCTCGGTATCCTGGTACCGCCATCGGTCGTCCTGGTGCTATACGCGATGATCGCGCGCCAGCCGGTCGGACAACTGTGGCTCGCCGGATTGTTGCCTGGGTTGATGATGGCGACAATGTTCATTCTCTATATTGCGATCCGTTGCCGCTTGCAACCCGAACTTGGCCCGGTGTTACCCAAAGAAGATCGCGACATGCCGATGTCCGAAAAACTACGCTTACTGCGCGCGGGCCTGCTGCCGATCGTAATCTTCGCCTCGATGATGGTACCGTTTATCAACGGCTGGACCAGCCTGGTCGAAAGCTCGGCCATCGGTGCTATGACCGCATTCGCGGCGGCAGTAATCAAACGCCGCATGACGCGCCAGGTGTTCGAAAAATCGGTACGCAACACGCTCGCCATCTCCTGCATGTTCATGTGGATTATTCTTGCGGCGCTCGGTTTCGGCGCGGTCTTCGACGGTCTTGGCGCGGTGCGCGCGATCGACAATTTGTTCACCGAACAACTGGGACTCGATCCCTGGGTTATCCTGATCCTGATGCAGCTGTCGTTTCTGGTCATGGGTACGTTTCTCGACGACACCGCGATGCTGGTGATAGTTGCACCGCTTTACGTGCCGTTGGTCAAGTTGCTGGGGTTCGATCTGATTTGGTACGGCGTGCTCTACACGATAACCACCCAGATCGCTTACATGACGCCACCGTTTGGATACAACCTGTTCCTGATGCGCGCCATGGCACCACCCGAAATCTCCCTGCGCGATATCTATGGTTCGATCCTGCCGTTTGTCGCGGTAATGGTTCTCGCCCTGATCCTGCTAATGAAATTCCCGCAAATCGCGCTCTGGTTGCCACAGGCCGTTTATGCGCGTTAAGGTTGGTCAGCGGCTCTGCCGGTGTAACGGCTGACAGCTGCCATTGAATCGCAACCGCCGGAGGAAAGGAAGGTCATGGCAAAGACTCCATCCATCGAGACCATAGCCGATGCCATAGTACGGGCGTTTGACGGTCTAACCCGGGCGGAGAGGCAACTGGCAAGCAAGATCATTCAAAACTATCCGGTTTCGGGCCTTGGGACTATTACCCAGGTCGCGGACAAGGCCAAAGTTTCAACCTCCACTATCGTGCGCATGGTGAAGAAGCTCGGGTTTACGGGATTTCCCGAGTTTCAAGCCGAATTGCGGCGCGAACTGGAAGCTAAGATTACCGGACCCATCGCCAAACACGATTCCTGGGCGCAGAAGGCGCCCGACAGTCATATCCTGAACCGATTTTCCGAAGCGGTAATCGAGAATATTCGGCAATCGCTGGGACAAATCGAATCCGATGCATTCGACGCCAGCTGTAAACTTTTGGCGGATACCCGTTACCCGGTCTATATCGTCGGCGGCCGCATTACGCGCGCACTGGCAGACTATCTTTTCCTGCACATGCAGGTAATTCGAAAAAACGTCACTCTCGTCCAGCAACTGTCAAATTCCTGGCCGCATTACCTGCTGGATGTAAATAAAGGCGACGTCCTGGTCATATTCGATATCCGCCGTTACGAAAACAGCATGCTTAAACTGGCCGAACTTGCGTCCGAAAAAGGTATGCGAATCATTTTGTTTACGGATCAATGGCGTTCGCCCGCTGAAAAACTCTGTACTTATTGCTTCAGCGCAAAAATTGTCGTGCCCTCGGCCTGGGATTCAACTGTCGAACTGCTACTGCTGGTGGAAACCATGCTGGCCGCGGTTCAGGAGCTGACCTGGCCGGAAACTCGCGCCCGCATGGAGGAACTCGAGGATATCTTCGACCGCACCCGTTTTTTCCGAAAATTCACCTGATTCCAATCCCGGCATCCCACCAGGTCGCAGTTGGGCTTGGCCCCCAGATCTAACCCATTTCCAGCGCGTCGCAAGGCCTGGCCAATTGACACCCGATCATGGATATGAAAAGATATTGCCAGCTTTCTTTAGCCTGGAAAATAAATGCCTATAACAATAATTCAGTCATTCAAAGCTAGCTGATTTATGGAATCCTCGATCGACGCTCCCGCGGTTTCACACTACAACCCGGGCGGCCAGGCACGCTTGCTGCTGGTTTGCGAGCATGCATCAAATTATATTCCGCCACAGCTGGAGCAGCTGCAATTGGCGGACGACGTGCTGCAAAGCCACGTCGCGATGGATATCGGAGCACTCGATCTCGCTCGGCAGATCAGCGATAGACTCGATGCTCCGCTGGTCTCGTCGACAGTGTCAAGGCTGGTATACGACTGTAACCGGAGCTTCGATACCCACGAAGCCATACCCGAACAAAGCGAGGTATATCGGATCCCGGGAAATTGCGATTTGAGCGTACCGCAAATGATAGAGCGATATAAAACCTATTATCTGCCGTTTGAATCGGCGATTTCCGAGCGGCTTGTCCAATTTACTGGAGCGCCCCTGATCGTTACAATTCATAGCTTCACCCCGATCTATCAAGGCATCGAACGTGAACTCGATATCGGCATCATCAGCGATCAGGACAGTCGACTGGGCGATCAGATGTTGAAGCTGGCACAGCGGGACTGCGGGCTTCGCGTGGCATCCAACCAGCCATACGGCCCCGCCGACCAGGTGACGCACACGCTGCAGGTGCACGGTATGGAAAAAGGTTTGTTGAACACCATGCTCGAGGTTAAAAACGACTGGCTGGCTGGCTTCGAACAGTGCGCTAAAATGGCAAGCATACTCGCAGCTCTAATTTCGGACTCGGCCGCCACGTTCGGATACGACATCCCGCTAAGGAACCACGATGCCGGGCGCGCATAGTCAATGTTTCGGTGGTGTCGCTGCGGAGATTTACCGCGTCAACCCGAGCGGGAAAATTTCCGAAAACACGAGGCCAGCCTCTGGCTGTCAAAGGTTTCTGTTGCGCGCAGCGACCGCATACGAATACTCCTTGCGCGAAACTTATGGCTCGATCACGCCGTTTATCGGGGTTCGCCCTGATTATGCCGATGAAATTCCCGGGAATCGCACGCTGCTAGACGCGGTTGGTATAGACGCGCTAGACCAGGGTAACGGCGGGTAAAGCAACGACCGGGAATATAACAACCGACAACTTATAACACAGTAACTGGAGAAACGAGATGACAAGCAGACGCAAATTTCTAACTACAACCGGCGCCGGCCTCGCCGGCGTCGCGGCGCTCGGCGCACCGGCAGTACACGTTTCGGCCAAGTCGACGATTAAGTGGCGCATGCAGACCTATGCAGGCGCTCCGCTGGCGGCACACGTCGTCAAGCCGGCAATCGATTCGTTCAATAAAATTGCCGGCGCCGAAATGCAGATCGAATTGTTTTACGGCGATCAGCTGGTGCCGACCGGCGAACTTTTCCGCGCCATGCAAAAAGGCACTATCGACGCGGTGCAATCGGATGACGACTCGATGGCCTCGCCCACCGAAGTTACCGTGTTCGGTGGATACTTTCCGTTCGCCAGCCGCTATTCGCTCGACGTACCGGTGCTGTTCAACCAGTACGGCCTCAATGAAATCTGGGATGCCGAGTATTCCAGAGTCGGCGTCAAGCACCTGTCGGCGGGCGCCTGGGATCCCTGTCATTTCAATACCAAGGACCCGATTCGCAGCCTTGCGGATCTGAAAGGCAAGCGCGTTTTCACCTTTCCGACCGCGGGCCGGTTTCTGGCCCAATTCGGCGTCGTGCCGGTCACTCTGCCCTGGGAAGACATCGAAGTTGCGGTACAAACCGGTGAACTCGACGGCATTGCCTGGTCCGGTATCACCGAGGATTACACCGTCGGCTGGGCCGACGTGACCAACTACTTCCTGACCAATAATATTTCGGGCGCCTGGGCGGGATCGTTCTTCGCTAACATGGATAGCTACAACAGATTACCCGATAATCTCAAGGAATTGTTGCAATTGGCCATGGATAGCTCGCACTATTATCGGCAGTGGTGGTATTGGGGCGGTGAAGCCGCGCTGCGTGTCAACGGTACCAAACTGAAGTTAACGTCGATTCCGGATAGCGAATGGGCCACGGTGGAAGCCGCGGCCGTCAAGTTCTGGGACGAAATCGCCGCCGAATCGCCGACCAAGGCGAAGGTCGTCAACATTTTCAAGCAGTACAATGCCGACATGACCAAAGCCGGGCGCCCCTATCGTTACGGATAGACTTGATCCTTTGAAACCCGGGGGCGTATCCGCAAGGATACGCCGCGCCCCTTTTATTAATCCGGGAAATAAAAAATGCCAGGCAATCTCACCTTGGAAACGCTTAAGGAGAAAGTCGCCAACGGACAAATCGACACCGTTGTCGCCGCGCTTCCGGACATGCAGGGACGTCTGATGGGCAAGCGTTTCCAGGCCGAGTTCTTCATCGAAAGCGCCTGGGAAGAAACCCATTGCTGCAATTATCTGATCGCAACCGACCTCGAAATGTATACCGTCGACGGTTATGCCTCCACCAGCTGGTCCGCCGGTTATGGCGACTATGTCATGAAACCCGACCTTGCGACCCTGCGCGTGTTGCCGTGGCTGGAAGGCACCGCCATGGTTACCTGCGACCTGTTCGATCACCATACCCATGTGCTGGTGCCACAGGCACCGCGCTCGGTGCTGAAACAGCAAATTAATCGCCTGCAAAGCATGGGACTTGAAGCGGCGGTCGCTACCGAGCTGGAATTCTTCGTGTTTCGCGAAAGTTTCGAGGAATTGCGCGACAAATCTTATCGCAATATGACGACCATTAGTCCCTACAACGAGGACTACCACATCTTCCAGACAACCAAGGAAGAGGGCTTGATGCGCGCCATCCGTAACGGCTTGCAGGGCGCGGGCGTCAGAGTTGAAAATACCAAGGGCGAGGCCGATCCGGGGCAGGCCGAGATCAACGTCTGTTACAGCAATGCGCTGGAAATGGCGGACAATCACTGCCTGGTCAAAAACGCGGTCAAGGAAATCGCTTTCCTCAACAATCGGGCGGTCACCTTCCTCGCCAAGTGGAGCCACGATGCGGCCGGCTCTTCCAGCCATATTCACCAGTCGCTGGTGTCGACCGCGGGTTCTAAAGTATTTTTTGACGCCGAGGCCGAGTATGGTATGTCCGAGCTGATGCGCCACTACCTCGCCGGACTGCTGAAATACGCCAGCGACAATACTTATTTTCTGGCGCCCTACGTCAATTCTTACAAGCGCTTCATGGCAGGTACCTTCGCGCCGACCAAGGCGATCTGGTCACTCGACAATCGTACCGCGGGTTATCGCGTGGTCGGCGACGGCAGCCGCAACGTCCGGGTCGAGTGCCGTGTCGGCGGTAGCGACCTGAATCCTTACCTTGCGATCGCCGCGCAAATTGCCGCCGGCATTGCCGGCATCGAACAAGAACTAGAGCTGGAAAAGGAGTTCAAGGGCGACGCTTACCAGGCGCGCAAGGCGCGTAATATTCCGTCTACGCTGGCTCAGGCCGCGCTGGCATTGAAAAAATCCAGCATGCTGCGCGACGCCATGGGTTCCGACGTTATCGACCACTACCTGCGTTGCGCGCATTGGGAACTCGAGGATTTCAACAACAAGGTTACCGACTACGAAGTCAGCCGCGGCTTCGAAAGGGCCTAGTATCCAACACATATTACCGAGAGAAAACATGCAACTTACCGGAAACTGGTCTTATCCAACCGCTATTCGATTCGGTGCCGGTCGTATCGACGAAATCGCCGACACCTGCAGTGCCGCCGGCATGCGAAACCCCCTGCTGGTCACCGACCGCGGACTCGCCAAGCTGCCAATCACCACCAACACGCTAGCGCTGTTGCAACAGGCCGGGCTCGGTAAAGCGCTGTTCGCCGATGTCGATCCCAATCCGAACGAAAAGAATCTCGCGGCCGGTATCCGCGCTTTCATCGATGGCGGGCACGACGGTGTGATCGCTTTTGGCGGCGGGTCGGGTCTCGATCTCGGCAAGATTGTCGCCCTCATGTGCCGCCAGACCCGGCCGGTGTGGGATTTCGAGGATATCGGCGATTGGTGGAGACGCGCCGAGGCCGACAAGATCGCTCCGATAATCGCGATACCGACCACCGCCGGCACCGGTTCCGAAGTGGGGCGCGCCGGCGTGCTGTCGAATTCGGAAACCCACGAAAAGAAAATCATATTTCATCCGAAAATCCTGGCGGCGGTGGTGATTTGCGATCCGGAGTTGACCGTCGGCATGCCGGCGGCAATTACCGCCGGTACCGGCATGGACGCCTTCGCGCATTGCCTCGAAGCCTATTGTTCACCGCATTATCATCCGATGAGTCAGGGAATCGCGGTCGAAGGCATGCGCCTGGTCAAGGAGAATCTGCCGCGCGCCTTCGCCGATGGTAACGATCTCGAGGCACGCGCGCACCTGATGTCGGCCGCCGCGATGGGGGCGACCGCATTCCAGAAGGGCCTGGGCGCGATTCACGCGCTGTCACATCCGATCGGGGCCTTATACGATACCCACCACGGCACCACCAATGCAGTGGTAATGGCGCCGGTACTCGAGTTCAACCGGTCTGCGATCGAAACTCGTATCGAGGCCCTGGCCGCCTATCTCGGCATCGATCGGGGCTTTGACGGCTTCTATAATTATGTCGTCGAAATGAATGCTGCGCTGGGCATCCCCGCCAATCTAACCGAACTCGGCGCCAGCAATCCGGATCTGGACTGGCTGGTCGCATCGGCGCTCAAGGATCCCAGCGTCGGCGGTAACCCAGTCGCCATGGATGCCGACAATACCCGACGATTGTACGAGGCCTGTTTTTAGCTGCACTGGAAATTCGCCGCCATTCCCGCACCAAGCGGGCAATCTTATGACGCGCCGCCGTTGCAAGCTCCCCGCTTGCGCGGGATGACGCTCCTAAACGGAGCAATTATTACTTTGTCTCGATCTGTGCGGGACCGAGTGATTTCAGATCAAACTAACTTGTCGCGCGGGGTTTCGCCATTGAAGAAGGCTTCGATGTTCTCAACTACGCGCATGCCCATCGCCTTGCGGGTTTCCATCGTGGCGCTACCGAGGTGCGGCAGTAACATGACGTTTTCCATTTGCAGTAATTCCGTCGTAACCGCTGGTTCCCTTTCGAAAACATCGAGCCCGGCGCCGGCGATATCGCCGTTTTCGAGAGCCTCGACCAGCGCCGTTTCATCGACTACGTCGCCGCGCGCGGTATTGATCAGGAAGGCGCCCGATTTCATTGACTTAAAGGCTTCGGCGCCGATCAAGTGATATGTGTCCTTGCCGCCCGGGCAATGCAGCGAGACGAAATCGGCTTGCGCAAACACTTCCTCGGGGGAGCTGCACTGGACTGCGTTAAGACCCGCGATGTCTTCGTCGCGCGGCGGAAAGGGATCGTGAAAAATAATTTTCATCTTGAATCCATGCGCGGCGCGGGCGGCGACGGCGCGCGCGATGCGACCCATGCCGATCAGGCCGAGCGTTTTACCGGTGACGCTGGTGCCCATCATGTGCGTCGGCCGCCAACCCGTCCATTCACCGTTACGCAAATGACGTTCACCTTCGCCGGCGCGGCGCGCAATTCCGAGCAGCAGGGTCAGCGCCAGATCGGCGGTGCAATCGGTCAGCACTTCGGGCGTATTGGTTACCGTAAGTCCGGCCGCCCTAGCCGCGTCCAGGTCGATATGATTGAAACCGACTCCGTTGCTGCCGAGAATTTTGGCGCGCATGTTATCGGCGCCCAGCACTTCCGCGGTTACCTTGTCGCAGACCGTCGGCAGTACCGCATCGGCTTTGCGTAGCGCATCCTGCAACTCGGACACCGACATCGAATGGTCGTCGTCATTGAGCTGGGTATCGAATTTCTCGACCAGCACCCGCTCTACCTCGGGGTGCCAGCGGCGGGTAACAATTACTCTGGGCTTGGGCATCAAAAAATCTCCTCAAATCTATGCAGACATCAATCCGAAAAAAAACCCGGGTAGTTTAATCGCGCACCGGCTATTTAACCATCGCAAAATCGCCATGCTCAAAGATCGATGTGTTCGGTTGAATTGTTTTTATCGGCACTGCGGAAAGTCTCGGTGTGAATCAGCGAAGCCCGGAGGGTGCGTGTGGATATCAACACTTCGAGCAGAAACGCGCTGAAAGCAAGACTGAGGATCATCATGCAGATGATGAATAAAGTCGCGACTACTACCGATACGTTAAGCTGCAGCAGGCTGCCGAGAAACAGGGCTACGACGACCAAACAAACCAGGATAGCGCTGAGCGTGGACATGCTGATCGCGACATGGCTCAACTGGATACGCTGGAGCAGGCTGGCCAATTCACGCTCAATCATGGTCTTATGCTGATCCGGCATGAATTCCGATTCCGCCGCTTGCAGCGAACGCGAACGATCGATGGTGCGACCCAGGCGGTTTGTCAATACCACCAGTAAACCGGAGATTCCGGCCAGCAGGAACACTGGCGCCACGGCAATGTCGATAACATTGGCGACAGTCGCAATATTCCATTCCAGATTACTCATCAAGCGCCTCCAAGCCTAGTCTACCAGTTCCGGGTAGGCGAACAGCGCGGCGCTACCGCCGGTGTGCAAAAACACCAGCTCATCGTCCCGCCCGAATTCACCCCGTCGCAACATTGCCAGCAAGACCGCGAAAGTCTTGCCCGAATAAGTCGGGTCGAGCAGGATGCCTTCTCGACCTGCCAGGTATTTAATGGCGTCGACGGTGGCTTCGTTGGGCAAGCCGTATCCGGGTCCAAGCATGCTGTCGTCGCAGATAATGTCGTGGTCCGGTATTTCGACATCGGTGCCGATGACATCGATCACCGCCTGCAGCTTGGTCGCTACGCGCCGCCGCTGACTGGTCGCCTCGCGTCGCACGCAAACGCCGTGCACGGGGGCCGCACAACCGCCGGCTCTGACGCCCAGCAAAAAACCGGTGTGGGTCGATGCGGAACCCGAGGGTAGGACAAAACGGGTCGGTTCAAACTCCCTTGCATACAGCTGTTGCATCAGTTCCTCGGCAGCGTCGACGTAGCCCAGCGCACCGTAGGGCGTATGCGCATTCGACAGGGGAATCACGTAAGCCTTACGCCCTTCTCGCGCGTGTTCGGCGGCGCGCAGTTCGAGCGCCTGGTCGGCCCCGGCTTCGTCTTCACCTTCGGGGTAATAGTGAATCTTTGCGCCCATCAACTTGACCAGGTAAGGATTGCCCGACTGATGATATTCGGGTTGCTGCCGAGCCACGCGGTGCTCGAGTTGAACTTCAACTTCGAGGCCCATCTTGCGCGCCGCCGCAACCGTCATACGCACGTGATTGGACTGCACCGCGCCGGTGGTCAGCAGCGTATCGGCACCTTGCTCCAGCGCCTGGCCAAGGTAGAACTCGAGCTGGCGGCTCTTGTTGCCACCGAAAGCGAGCCCGGTGCAATCGTCGCGTTTGATCCATACGCGGGCGCCGAACTCGGCGCTGACGTTGTTAAGCAACTCCAACGGCGTCGGCCGATGCGTCAATTCCACGCGTGGAAAATTTCTGGTCAATGACATGGCTGGCGACTCCGCTCAACTCAATATTTTTATCAATACAACCCCGAAACAAACCAGGATCGCGGCAATAATACGCTGGCGCCCGAAGGGCTCGCGAAATAACAGGGTACCGATCAAGGCGGCAAATATTACACTGGTTTCGCGCAACGATGAAACCATTGCCATCGGCGCCAGGCCCATGGCGTAAATCACCATAGCGTAGGCGGTCGCGGCGGCGAGCGCGCCGAGGATAACCTTGCCCGGCTTGGCGCGCATGTATCCGAACCAGGCCACCCGATCTCGCAGCAGCAGCCAGGTCCCGATCGGGATAGGCTCCAACACGAACAACCAGACAATGTAGCTGAATGGATTACCGGCGGCCCGCACACCAATGCCGTCGGCGACGGTGTATGCGGCGATCAACACCGAGGTAAGCAGCCCCCAGCCGAGTGCCGCGCTAGGGATTTTGCCGACCGCTCCGCCGGCGAAAGTAATACTGATCAACCCGGCGCTGACCAGCCCGATGCCGATCATAGCCCCCGAAGACAAATACTCCCCGGCCAGCAAGGCAGCTCCCAGCACCACCATCACCGGCGCCAATCCGCGGAACAGCGGGTAAACCTGCGACAGGTCGCCGCTATGGTAGGCGCGCGATAGGGTAACATAGTAAACCGTGTGAATAACGGTCGACAGCAGTAACAATAACCAGCTCTCGACCAGCGGGATGGGAAAAACGAACAACAGCGGCAGGCAGCAAACGGCACTGACCAAACGATACGAAGCGATGCTGTACTGGGGCGTACCGCCCGACTTCGCCATCGCATTCCAGCTGGCGTGTAACAGGGCAGCCAGCAGCACCAAGCCGGCGACAAGCGGGGTCATTTAGAATTTTCCCGGAGGTCAGAAATCGCGCGGCGCAATACTAGCCGGACAAACCGCCGCGCGCGGCGTTCGATCGGGTCTATTTGACGACCGTTACGGTACAGGTCGCATGTCTCACTACCTGAGCGGCAACCGAGCCCAAAAACAAATTCTCGATCTGGCTGTTGTGCGACGGAATTACGATCAAATCGACGGCATCCTGACAGGCCTGTTTCAATATCAACTCGCCAGGATTACCTTCGACGACAACGGCCTTGGTCTCGATATCGTCGGGGATATTGTCGGCGACATATCGCTTCAAATGTCGCGCGACTTCCTTCAAGGCTTGTTTCACCGCATTCTCCTCGAAGTAGGATGCGACGATCGGCATGCCAAACCCGGGGGCTGCCGTCATCACAGTCAATTTAGCTTTCGATCGCCGGGCTTCGTCGATCGAAAGCGCAAGTGCTTTTTCGGCTTCTGCGGTATGTTCAAGATCTACCGGAAACAATATGTTTTTATACATGCTTGGGTTCTCCCGCTACATCGATTTTATCCTTGTCACGGCGGGCGGATTGAATCTTCCAAACCGCGATCAGCAGCAGTATAGCCGGTATGTAAAACCAGCGTTTATCCGGCCGATCCAGGTTCTTCTCCTGGATGTCGACAATTTCCCAGTCGAAATCGATTTTCTGTTTCTCGGCGGCGCTGCCGAAAACGATATTGTCGACCAGCATCTTATCGCCTTCCTGGCGTAGCTCGAGACCGGCCGCCAGCTCGATACGATCCTTGCCGGGCCCGGGCGCACCGACCGGCAGCATGACAACCTTGTCGACCAGATCTCCTTCCAGGGTTTCGCCCATAACGTGAACGCGTAACAACCCGTTGGCGGGCTGCTTCTCGGCTACTTCGTAGATCTTGGTGGCTTCGACCTTGATCAGGGGATCGTAAAGATAGTCCATGAAAAATCCGGGGCGAAACAGGGTGAAGGTGATCAACAATAACGCAGCGGTTTCCCACTTCTTGTTGTAGGTCAGGAAATACCCTTGGGTGGCGGCGGCAAACAGTAACATCGCCACCAATGCCGAGGTGATCACGACGATCAGATGCACCGGACCGGTGATGCCGATCATCAACAGCTCGGTGTTGAAGATGAACATGAACGGCAAAACGCCGGTACGAATATCGTAAATAAATCCCTGTACGCCGGTTTTTATCGGGTCACCACCCGAAATCGCCGCCGCCGCATAGGCGGCGAGCCCCACCGGTGGCGTATCGTCGGCGAGGATACCGAAATAAAACACGAACAGGTGCACCGCGATCAGCGGCACTATCAAGCCGTTGCTGGCGCCGACGGATACGATAACCGGTGCCATCAACGAGGACACTACGATGTAGTTGGCGGTGGTCGGCAAACCCATACCCAGCACCAGGCTGATGCCGGCGGTGAAGATCAGCATCAGGATCAGGTTGCCGGCGGAAATAAATTCCACAAACTCGGCCAGCACCAGGCCTATCCCGGTTAGGGTTACGGTGCCCAGAATGATACCCGCGCAGGCGGTAGCGACGCCGATACCGATCATGTTGCGCGCACCGGATACCATACCATCGAAAAAGTCGTTAATGCATTCGCGAAAATGCTCTCCGTAGTTGGTCTCACCGCGAAACATGGCCTTCAGCGGCTTGTGCGTCAATAACACGATGGCCATGAAGATTGCGGCGTAAAACGCAGACAAGCCCGGTGACAGGCGCTCGACCGTCAAACACCAGATCAGCACCGCGACCGGCAACAGATAGTATAGGCCCGCTTTGACAATCGGTCCCGGCACCGGCAATTCTTCGATGGTATCGCTGCGTCCCAGTTCCGGGAACCTGGTTGAGTATTTGGCCAACGCGACATAGGCGACGAGAACAATCAACGAAGCCAGCCAAAATGTGTACTCACCGCCGACGTCCTTGAGCCAGCCGAAACCGTAGTAACAGATGCCGGAGAGAATAATAATGCCGGCAATGACCGTGGTATAGACAATCAAGCTGCCCAAAAAGGTAGTTTGAACCTTTTTCTTCAATCCTTCGAGTCCGGCCTTGGAGGCTTCCAGGTGCACGATGTAAACCAGCGCGATATAGGCGATGATGGCCGGCAGAAAGGCGTGCTTGATGACTTCGATATAGGAGATGCCGACAAACTCGATCATCAGGAAGGCCGCCGCACCCATGACCGGCGGCGTCAGCTGGCCATTGGTAGACGACGCCACTTCGACCGCGCCGGCCTTTTCGGCCGGAAAACCGACCCGCTTCATTAGCGGAATGGTAAAGGTGCCGGTGGTGACCACGTTGGCGATCGACGAACCCGATACCAGACCGGTCAACGCGGATGAAACCACGGCCGCCTTGGCGGGCCCGCCTTTCATATGACCGAGTAAAGAGAAGGCAACCCAAATGAAATAGTTGCCGGCACCCGCTCTTTCGAGCATCGAGCCAAACAATACGAACAGGAACACCATCGAGGTGGAAACCCCGAGCGCCACGCCGAACACGCCCTCCTGGGTGAGCCACATATGCGACATGGCTTTGCCGAAGGAGGCGCCTTTCCAGGCGATAATGTCGGGTCCCAGGTGGCCGAAGAATACATAACAAAGAAAAATTGACGCAATAATCATCAACGGTGGCCCCAGGGCGCGCCGCGCCGCCTCGAGTACCAGCACGATGCCGACCGCGGCGACTACCAGGTCAGTCGTGGTCGGCAATCCGGGTCGGTCGCCCAGTTCAACCGCAAAAATGGATAGGTACATGGTGACGACGATGCCCGCGGCGCCGAACACCCAATCCTGAATCGGAATCGAATGTCGAGGCGAACTTTTCAACGCGGGATAGGCCAGGAATGCCAGTGCGATCGCGAAGGCCAGATGGATCGAACGCGTATCGGTATTGTTCAGTACCGGCAGCCACGACGAGAACACTTCCAAGTATGGTAACGGCGACGCTATCCAGAGTTGAAACACGGACCAGCAAAAAGCGGTGCCCAGCATGAGTTTGCCAACCGCGAGACTGTTCAGAATTTTGTGTCAACGTAAAAACACTCGATCCATCAGATCACAGATCGAGTGCAGCATCAAGCCGGCCTTCAAAGAAGATGGCCAACTGCGATAGGGTCAGATTCCAAT
>Ga0126334_10000048_pt1 | contig 44500 bp, 41 predicted proteins | sample InaspJWI49metaG_FD_94491 | JGI IMG/M metagenome (GOLD analysis project Ga0126334, IMG submission 94491) | Marine gutless worms symbiont microbial communities from Oahu, Hawaii - Inanidrilus sp. 2 OAHU.JWI-49 metaG | ecosystem: Host-associated > Annelida > Digestive system > Unclassified...
CAGACTGACTGCGTCCAGTTTGAATTCTTTCGAATATTTCTTTCTCGTTGTCATTAATCGTTACCTCAGTTAAGTTTCATTATCTCTTAACTGGGTGGTATTAATCTATTGGACCATGTCACCCAGCGCTACATCGAAAATCCGCTTCTACTCAATGGTAAAAAATCAGAGCTACGCGTTTACTGGATGATCGCCTCGATTGATCCACTGCGAGTCTTGTTGTTCGACGAGGGCACGGTACGTTTAACTAGCCAGGATTTCTCGCTGGAAGACCTGGATAATCCATTAATCCATGTGACCAACACTTATCAGCAAAAACGACATGGCAATCTCGACAGCGAAGCCAATTTGAAATGGACATTTGCCGAGCTTGAAAAGTACCTGGTCGATGACCTCGCGATCGCGCAAACCGGGTTTCTCGAAAACGATTTCAAACCTCGTGTTCGGGCTTGCCTGAAAACAGTAGTCGAGGCGGTGGCCGCGCAGCTCGCGGATACTAAAACCGAAGCCAGTTGTTTTGGCGTTTATGGCGCCGATGTAATTCTCGATGCAACCTTGAAGCCGTGGTTAACCGAGATCCAGAAAAATCCGGGCTTGAGTCACGATGATCCGATCAAGATCAATGTCGTACCCGAGATGCTGCTCGAGGCAGTGCAAATAGCGCTCGCTAACGAACTTGACGATTGGCGGGAACTGCCGCGTCGATTCGAATGGGTCATTGGACCCTGATTAAAATCGTAAATCGCATGCAACCCGAAAGACGCCTGATAGAGCCGATAAACCTGGCATAAAAACATGAACCATGCAGAAGCGGGACAAATATCGCAGTGCAAAGGGACGGGCCGGTGCCGCATAGCGCCTGGCTGCAAAGGTCCGACACTTCGGAGAGCGGGCTCCCGGCGAATTTGTCGATCTGGGGCTATGCCCCGGAGTCTCATCTTGCGCCAAATACTTCATCCATAAAAAAACCCCGCAAAGCGGGGTAATTTTATGGATGGCGCGCCTGGAGAGATTCGAACTCCCGACCGCTCGGTTCGTAGCCGAGTACTCTATCCAGCTGAGCTACAGGCGCTTAATCAGGTTGGCGATTCTACGGTTATTTACTTTGATTTACCAGTTCGCCTTGGCTGGAAAATCAATCTGGAGAGATTGCAAAATACATCCCAGTATTTTGCCCCTCCGGCCGGCCTATGGCCGCCCTGCGGGGGCCGCGCTATGAGCGTCCAAAATCGCTCCCGGCGATTTTGTCGAACTCCCGACCGCTCGGTTCGTAGCCGAGTACTCTATCCAGCTGAGCTACGGGCGCTTAATCAGGTTGGGGATTCTACGGATAATTGATTTGATTTACCAGCGCAAATTGGTCTTCGGGCGCAGCCCCGGAAAAGCCGGCATCGATAACGGCGGGAGCGACACTCAAAGGTGGATATTAACTTGTTGTCGACGGCGAACCCGATCGTCGTAGTATGGGTAAACGACCTACCGGAGAATCTATCTCAGCCTTTTGGCGCGAACAGCCCGTTAGGCGGCGGCTTCGCTACTCTTATCCGAGTCGGTAGCCTTCATGCTTATCTTGATCGGTTCCTTGATCCCGGAAATGCGGCGGAAATTGTACAAGCGCTCAAGAATCGTGGCGGTAATTTCCTTGCCGGCATTGTAGAGTAGCTTGCCATCCTCGGTTTCTATGTTGGTCAGCAATACGTGGCCGGCCTGCAGGCCGTTGAGCTTTACCTCTTTGGTTATGATCTGCTCCGCATCCGCCTGCTCCGCGGTCATCAATTTAGAGACCTCCTCGAGAATCGCCGGATCGTATCTCGACGCCTGCTTAGCCATGTGCTGCAATGCAACTGCGAGTTTCATGCCCTGGGCCTTAAGATGTTCGAGATCCGACAAGACCTTGAGAATCCGACTCTCCTGCGGAATCGCGTCGCCGGCGACATCGTCCTCGGGAAACCCTCCGCCATCGAAGTGCTTTTCCTTGTACAGAACGATGCGCGCGACCTTCTCCAGCCGGGGTATATTGGCGAGCAGGTTACTGCCGACCTCGGGCAGTCGATCGATCATGGGTTGCTCGACCGCGCTCAAGCTGCCTCCGCTGAGCGCCCGTTCCAGCGTTTCCGCCGGAATCGTGACATAGGCAATATTGGAAAACATGGCCGCGACTTCCAGGTTCCAGGTGCTTTGCATCGATAGGTTAGCGGCCGCGCTGCGGGCCATCTTGCGCAGCGCCATGCTTTTGCCGAAGGATTCCGGCGCCACTATGGACAGAATATCGGTCAGCAGTTTAATCGAACCGTTCAATGTGCCTTCGAGCAGTTCGCGTTCGGCGGTGATCAGACGATGCTGCTCTATCCCGTCTTCGAGCGCGCTAGCAAGTAGATCCGGCGGACAGGGTTTGTTGAGGAAACGGAATACGCAGCCTTCGTTGACCGCATCCGTCGCCGTCTTTTGATCCGCATTACCGGTTAGCATTAGACGCTGGCTATCCGGCGAGCGTTTCTTGGCTTCGCGCAAAAACTCGACACCGTTCATTTCCGGCATTTGCATATCGGCCACGATCACGGCAAAGGATTCTCCGCGGTCAATTGCTTCCAGGCCGGCGGCCCCGCCCACGGCGGTATGCACCTCGTGGGTTTTGCGAAATTGGCGCTTTAGCGCGCTCAACACGTTTTCTTCGTCGTCGACGAATAGAATTTTGTCAGGCATCAGGCAGCATCCTCCTCTAGGGCGGTAAACAGTGTGATCCATTCGGGCAACCTATCCGCAAGGCCGAGGCCTGCCAGATATTCCATGTCGAATTCGCTGTAGGTCGGAGAGTCCCCTCCCGGTTCATCGGATACACCATGTACAATCACTTCGGCGGCATAGACCGCTGTCACGGCGCTAAATTCTTCTTCCAACAGTTTTTCAGGTTGATGGTGATACCCGACGGCGGCGACCACCGCATGCGGGATCCCCCACAGGCTGAGCAAATAAGCACCCACATCGGCATGGGTTGCGCCTATGACCTTTTCCTCGGCCGTCAGCAAGTCCAGTTGTTCCTCGCTCATCAAACGTTTGATTTGCGAGTATTCGTCGGGCAGGTTCGCCGCCAGTATCAGGTGGCCCATGTCGTGCAACATGCCCCCCCGTGTATGCCTGCTCCATCAGCAACTTGTCGGCATCCTCGCTTTTGGCGATTAATTTGGCTAATTTACCCACCATAAGACTGTGGTTCCAGATATCGACCGGTGCCAGCCGGTCGAGAGTAGCTTGCTCGAACTGAGAAAATATCCCAATCGACAACACCAAGCCCTTCAAGGTGTCGAGGCCGAGCATGGCAGCCGCCTCCGCCGGGCTGGAAATATTCCGGGCGAGCCCGAAATACGCGGAGTTGACCAGTTGTATAATCTTGGTCATCAAACCCGGGTCACCCGCGATAATTTCTCCGATATCGGCCACCGAGGCATCGTCGGAACGTAATTTTTGCACGACTTCGTTGTAAACCACGGGTAGGCTGGGCAATGACGTCAATCCCGAGATTAGCGTGCGCAGCTTGCCGTCACCCAGCTTATCCCTTAATGCGAAGGCGCTGTTAAGCGTCGTCTCCAGCAGTTCCGGTTCACAGGGCTTGGCCAGATACTGATGCGAGGGACCCACGGAACGCATCACCAACTCCTCACCCGAGTGCCCCGACAAAACGATGCGCACCGTGTCCGGATGACGTTGCGAGATTTCCTCGAGCAACTGGGCGCCGTCCATGCCGGGCATCCGCATGTCTGACACTACCGCGTCGAAAGATTCCTGCTGCATAATATCCAATGCTTGCTGGCCGCCTTCCGCGAAGGCCATATCCCATTTATCACGATGACTTCGCAGCATGCGCTTCAAACCCTGCAAAATATTCGGTTCGTCATCGACGAACAACAAACGTTTCTTCATGCATTCTCCATGTATTCGTATCCCTATCTGTACTTAGACTTATTATAGGCAGGCGATCGATAGAGCCGGCGCCCGCAGCCGTGTTACTCGTTGTTTCCAGCTTGCCCCGAAGCTTGGCAGCGCACGGGGGATGAGCAGCGGCAATTTCCTGGACGCGATCCTTGGCCTCGCTGCTGGCGTTAAATACCGAATCGAAAATACGCTTGCGAGTCGCTTGCGGTATGTCGGTCTCGCAGACACGGACGCGGATCACCCCAGCTATGTTCCGTTTGCTTGCGCGCGGCTGCATCGAACAATCCCGCTGCGGCCGCGTGGCCGACTTATCAGGCATGCTTTTAACCGGACGGCATCCGTCTGGTCTTACGACCCGGCTGGACTTGGCGGTCAGGTAACCAACGCGGGGCGCCTTCCGACGCGTATTTGCTTGAAGCGGTATAAAAGCTAGATAAAGTAAAGCCTGTCGCACTGTAGAGAGATGAATCGGAAGCACCGTTTAACCTTAACACTCCGTATTTGATCACTGCTCGATGCCGTCCCGCTTGACCGGACTGCCTCGATACCTCCACCTATCGGCGCGCAACCCGGAAACTAAAGCAAAAACTAGCCCGCATATTTCACCGATTTCCTGCTGCGGACGCCGCCAAGCGCACTGTGGGGGGGTTCGGCGTATCGAATTGATGACGGCGTAACAGACCCGGGAATTACAAAACAGGGATCTCGTAATTACCGTTAGATTTACTGAGAAAGAAACCAGACTTTACTTGAGGTAAATAACATAATTTATTGTTTTATAATTATTTTATTAAAGTACTTTTCATCCAACAATCAATTATAAAAATAAGTTTGAACAGTGGCGTTAGCCGGCACAGGCGGCGACGAGCAATTCGGCGGGCCGCCGGCATTCCGATAGATTTGTCAGTCCCGGTATTCGCGCTTGACGTGAGCGCCGACGTTGCACAGGATTTCGTAGGCGATGGTTTGCGAACAATCGGCCAGGTGGTTGACATTCGGCGCGGCGCCGAACAACGTGACTTCGGCACCGACGCCGAGGCCGGGCAATGCGCTCGCGTCGACGGTAATCATGTCCATCGACACCCGGCCGACGACGTCGCAGAGTTGGCCTTCGATGACGACCTGCGCGGTATCGGTCTTGTGGCGAGGGTAGCCATCCGCATAGCCGGTAGCGATGACGGCGATAGCCATATCCCGCGGGCAGACATAGCTATTGGCGTAACCAATCACATCGCCTTGCAGATGTTGATTGAGCGCGAGCACGACCGATTTCATCGTCATTACCGGCCGCAGTTCGCGCCGGGTGCTGTTACGGTCGGACATCGGATCGGCCCCATAGAGGGCAATTCCCGCTCGCACCCAGAGGCGATGCGCCGACCGCCAGCCGAGAATGCCCGCCGAATTGGCGATGCTCCATTCGTAGCCGTCCAGATTCAGCGATTTCACCTTTTCAAGCTGCGCCTCGGTAAAGGAACTGTCCAGATCATCGGCGCTGGCGAGGTGCGTCATCATACGAATGCTACCCAGGGTATGCAGGCGATGCAGGGTATCGATAATTTCGTCGGTGCGCCCGACGGGAAACCCCAGGCGTCCCATGCCCGTATCGACCTTGAGCCAGACATCGAGATCACCCAGGTCGCCGCCGTCGCGCAGGCGATCGAGATGAAACTGGTGGTGTAACACCGGATCGATGTCGAGACCTATACAGGTCTGCAACTCGACCGCGGTGGTAAAGCCACCCATCACCAGAATTTTCTGTTCGATACCCACTTCGCGCAAGGCGACAGCCTCGCCCACCGTCGCCACGGCGAAAGCATCCGCGTGCTCTAGGGCGCGCGCAACTTGCAGCGCGCCGTGGCCATAGGCGTCGGCCTTGACCACGGCTATCAAGCGATTGTCGCCGGCCGTTTTCTTGAGATATCGATAATTGTGCTTTAGGGCTTCGAGATCGATGATTGCACGGGGGTGCCGATTGGTTCCATGACTATTCAAACTCGCTCCCGTAATCGTCGAAGGCGAGGTTTTCGAAACGTGTGTACTGTCCCAGGAAAGCCAATTTCACCATGCCAATGGGACCATTTCGCTGCTTGCGGATTAGCAGTTCGGCGACCCCCTTGTCGGCCGTGTCCTGGTTGTAGACTTCGTCGCGATAAATAAACAGAATTACGTCGGCATCCTGTTCGATACTGCCCGACTCCCGCAGATCGGACATCACCGGGCGCTTGTTGGGGCGCTGTTCGACGCTTCGATTGAGCTGCGACAATGCGATAACCGGCACATTCAATTCTTTCGCGAGCGCTTTTAGCGAACGCGATATCTCCGAAATTTCGGTCGCCCGGTTTTCGGTGGAACCGGATACCTGCATTAGCTGCAGATAGTCGATGACCACCAAATCCAATCCGTGTTCGCGTTTCAGTCTGCGCGTGCGCGCGCGCAATTCGGTCGGGGTCAGGGCGGGGGTATCATCGATAAACAGCTTGGCCTTGGACAACATATTGACCGACGAAATCAGCCGCGGCCAATCATGATCGTCGAGCCGGCCGGTACGCAGGTTATGCGAATCGATGCGCCCCAACGAAGACATCATGCGTAACGCCAGTTGTTCACCCGGCATTTCCATGCTGAATACGGCAACCGCCCTTTCATTGTTGAGCGCCGCATTTTCTGCGATGTTCATCGCAAAGCTGGTCTTGCCCATTGAGGGGCGTCCGGCAACAATGATCAGGTCGGATTTCTGCAACCCGGAAGTCTTGTCGTCGAACAGGCTGAAACCGGTGGCGATCCCGGTAATCGCTTCCTTGTTGCGATACATTTCCTCGACACGTTTGACCGCCCGTCCGAGCAGATCGTTGATCGCCTCGAATCCCTCGCGATTACCGGCGCTTTGCTCGGCGATCATGAAAACCTTGCGCTCGGCGTCGTCCAGCAATTCCTTGCTCGGACGGCCGTCGGCATTATAGGCGCTGGCCGAAATTTCGTTACCGATCTGGATCAGGCTGCGCAGCACCGAGTATTCGCGTACGATATTGGCATAAGCCTTGACGTTAACCGCGGTCGGCGTATCGTTGGCGAGAATACTGAGATAAGCCAGCCCACCGATGTTTTCGAGTTCGCCCCTGGAACCCAGCCACTCGGAGACGGTAACCACGTCATAAGGTTTGTCGTCTTCGGCAAGCGCGGCGATGGCCCTGAACGTCAGGCTGTGATCGTGGCGGTAAAAGTCCTGCTCATTGACGATATCCGCGATATCGTCCCAGGAGCGGTTATCCAGCATTAAGCCGCCGATGACCGACTGCTCCGCCTCCAGCGAGTGCGGGGGGACTTTAAGGTCATCGACACGCTGGCTGAGTTCAGCCACGCGGGAGGTGATTTCAGACATCTGCTGGGTTCGGAAACTTCGACATGGACCGGCAATGATAAACCTTTTTCACCGGGTCGGAAAAGTAAAAGACCGCTAAAATAGCGGCCTTTGATAAATACTACCAATCGCGGAAGATTTACTCCTCGCCGATGATAGATACCGTAACCTGGGTGTCGACGTCGGTGTAGAGGTGGATATCGACAATATGTTCGCCGGTCACCCGCAGCGCGCCCTCGGGCATGCGTACTTCGCTTTTCTGGACATCGCCGCCGAGGGTCTCGATGGCATCGCATACGTCGGCGACGCCGACCGACCCGAACAGCTTGCCTTCGGAACCCACGCGCGCGGCGATTTCGATGACACCCAAAGCCTCGATTGCCTGTTTACGCGTTTCCGCGGTAGCCAGGGCCTCGGTCGCGGCCTTTTCCAGTTCGGCGCGGCGCGCTTCGAACTCGGCCAAGTTTTCGGCGGTTGCCATCTTGGCTTTACCCTGCGGCACCAGGTAGTTACGCGCAAATCCAGCCTTGACGCTGACCTTGTCGCCTACCGAACCCAGGTTTTCAATATTTTCCATCAGGATAACTTCCATTGGATCACCTCTTATCTATCAATTAACATTATTCCGGTTTTCGGCTTGCTTCCGGAAATTCAACCAATTATCAACAATCCCAGTGATTGCGGTTAATATTCCCGTAATCTGCCAGACGAACACCAGCAATACATAAAACAGGACCAGCAACCCGTAAGCCTGTTTCTTGGTCGCAAGTCGGGAATGCACGATGGCTATACCCTGAAACATAAATGCGATAACTAGAATAAAAGCAAAACTCATCATCCATGACTGCTGCAACATCACCGCCAGCGGCACCGTCACAAACGCGAACAGGGCGGCGGGCTTGCCCAGGGTCAGGGATCTGAATTCCTGACCGAATCCCCGCGAATCGGCGAGGTTGGCCTGCATCCAGCGGGCAATAAATATGACCAGCACATACATCAGGTACAGGCTCGATGCCAATAACACCATCATCAGATGAACGAACTGCCGCAGCTGTTCAGCCTCTTGCTCGGCTAATTGCGCTTCCCCCACACGGTTCTGGAGCAGCTGGGCAACCCAGATCGATTCCAGGTCCGCCCAGTAAAGATACTGAAACGCAATGACCACAACGCCAATCAAAATGCCGGCAAGTAGCGTCAGGGCCAGCGAATTACTGCTGCGTAAAACCTGGGCCAGGATAATGACGGGCATCCATTGCAACAACGCCATCGAGATGCCCGGCTCGACCGAATTCAATCCCATCCAGGCGGCCAGTGACAATACCAGCGCCGAGACCGCAATCACCTTCAATCCCGCGGTGGAACCCTGGGTCAGGATTATCAACCCGACCAACACTACAGCCAGCAAGTTAGTTACAAACGCCAGGAAAATACTGACAGCCGAATAGCCTATGACGGGGACGATAAAAACCGCGATTATCGCCAGCAGGCCTACTACCGCCGCCGCCTGGTACGGACCCTTCAGGGTATATCTTGCCAGTGCCAACATGCTGACACCCACCGAAGCTATCTCAGTTTGTGCTGATCGGTGTAGGGTAACAGGGAAAGAAACCGTGCGCGCTTGATCGCGGTCGCCAGCTGGCGTTGATACCTTGCCTTGGTCCCGGTAACGCGACTTGGCACAATTTTACCCGTTTCGGTGATGTACTCTTTCAGGGTTTCCAGATCCTTGTAATCGATCTGATCGATACCTTCCGCGGTGAATTTGCAAAAACGCTTGCGTCTAAAGTAACGTGACATGGTTATTCCACTCCTGCTTCGATAGCGACCGTTTTGGTTTCATCGGACGCTTCGGCCTCGGCTACCGCATCCCCGGTTGTCGCGGTTTTGGTTTCCGCGGTGTCTGATGCCCGTGTATCTTCACTGCTCACGGGCTTACGATCGGTGGTCTTGTTCGATTCCTCGCGCTCGACCTCCTTCAACATCGCCGATTTTTCGGTGACGGCGGTTTTGCAGATCAGGGTCAGGTGACGCAGGACGGCATCGTTGAAGCGAAATGCGGACTCGAGTTCTTCGAGGATATCTTGGCCGCACTCGATGTTCATCAGCACATAGTGCGCCTTGTGGATTTTCTTGATCGGGAATTCCAGCTGACGCCGGCCCCAGTCTTCTTCTCGATGCACCGCGCCACCGGAATTGGTAATCATGGCGCGATAGCGTTCCACCATCGCGGGCACCTGCTCGCTCTGGTCAGGGTGGACCAGAAACACAATTTCGTAATGTCGCATTGTTCTCCCCGTGGGATAAAGCCCCCGGAACGCATCCCGTGGAGCAAGGAGTGATTCGAAGCGTCTGCACGACGCTCCAAATCAAGGAGCGCGGATTGTACCCGACCCCTCACAATGCCGCAATAGCCAGCCCCGATCTTCGAATCAATAATTCTGGGTCAGAGTAAAAACTCTAAGAGTTTTTACTCTGACCCAGAATTACTGCTGCGAGAGCGCAGGATTTCGTAGAGGCAAACGCCTGTCGCAACCGAAACATTGAGACTCTCGACCTGCCCCAGCATCGGCAGCTTTATCAGATGATCGCAAGATTCCTTTGTCAGGCGTCGCAAACCAGTACCCTCTGCGCCCATGACCAGCGCCATGGGGCCGGCATATTCGTACTGGAACAGGCTGGCGTGGGCGTTATCGCTAGTGCCGAATATCCACACCCCGGCCTGTTGCAATTGTTTCAGGCAGCGCGCCAGGTTGGTCACTTCGATTAGCGGCACGGTTTCCGCGCCGCCGGCGGCGACCTTGCGAACCGTGGCATTCATCTTGACCGAACGGTCCTTCGGAATAATAACCGCATCGACACCGCAGGCGTCGGCGGTACGCAGGCAGGCACCCAGGTTATGCGGGTCCTGGAGCCCATCGAGCACCAGCAACAGGGATTGATCGTCGATTGCCGCCAGGCATTGCTCGAAACTCGCCAGTGGTTCGCCAGCGACCGTCTCCAGCACGCAACCCTGGTGTTTGTCGCTGGCGCAACGGTCAGACAACTGCGCCTTGCTTTCAAGGCTCACCTCGAGCCCCGCTTTACCCGCTTGTTCGACCAATTGCCGCAACCGCGGATTGCGCTGGTCCGCATAAAACAGCTTGCGACAATGCTGTGGCGCTTGCTCCAGCCGCCGCGATATCGCATGGATGCCGAAGATATAACTAGTGCTCATCTCGGTTTGCGACGACGTTTGGCCTTGGTTTTGATCTTGCCCTTCTTGCGTTTGCGTCTGGTTTTAATTTCGGATGGTTCGCCGACGACGGCGACCAGGTCGAAATCGATCTTGCGATCTTCCATGTCGACCCTGACGACTTCCACCATCAACCGATCGCCGAGCCGATAACGGCGACCGGTGAGTTCGCCCACCAGGCAGTGGTGCGCCGGATCGAAGTGATAATAGTCGCGCTTGAGCGCGGTCACGTGCACCAAGCCGTCGATCAGTAATTCATCGAGTTGTACGAACAAACCGAAATTGGTAACCGAGGTCACGATTCCGCTGTACTGGTTGCCGATATGTTTCTGCAGGAATTCGCATTTAAGCCAATCGGCGGCATCGCGGGTCGCATCCTCGGCACGACGCTCATAGCGCGAGCAGGATTCGCCGAGCGTGGTCATCCGCGCGAGATCATAAGCAAATCCCGCGCTATCCTGGTGTTTAATCCAATGTTTGATGGCGCGATGCACCAGCAGATCGGGATAGCGGCGGATGGGTGAGGTGAAATGAGCATAATCCTTTAGCGCCAGGCCGAAATGACCGCTCTTGGCGTCGGGGCTGTAGCTTGCCTGCAGCAGCGTGCGTAGCACCACGGTCTGAATCATATCCGATTCCGGCCGCTGGCGCGCCAGTTCGACGATTTTCGCGATATCGGTCGGACTCGGGTTCTCGCTGGTGAGCGCGATTCCGAAACTGGTGAGAAACTCCTGCAGATTAGGCAGTTTGTCGGCATTGATACCTTCGTGAATTCGGTAAAGCGTCGGCAGTTTTTTCTTTTTCAGCAAGCGGGCGGCGCAGATATTGGCGGCTATCATGCATTCCTCGATCAGCATATGCGCCTGATTCCGCTGATAGGGTATGATGGCTTCGATTTTTCGATCCCGGTTGTATTGGAATATGACTTCGCGGGTTTCGAATTCGATCGCATGGCGCCGGCGCCGCGCCCTTGCCAGGGCGCGGTAAACCGCCTTCAAACGTTGCAGCTCATCGAGCACCCGCGCGATCGATTGGTTAGCGGGTTTGGCGCCGTCGAAAACAACCGCCGCCACCTCATCGTAAATCAACCGCGCATGCGAATGAATCACCGCCTCGAAAAACTCGAAGCGTTTGATCGTGCCCTGAGCGTTGATATCCATCGCGCAAACCAGGCACAAACGATCGACCTCCGGATTCAACGAGCACAATCCATTCGACAGGATCTCGGGCAGCATCGGAATCACTTCGCCCGGAAAATAAACCGAAGTGCCGCGTTCGACGGCTGCGCGATCGAGCGCCGAATCGATACCGACGTAATGCGCCACATCGGCTATGACGACATAGAGACGGTGCCCGTCAGCCAGGGATTCGCAATAAACCGCATCGTCGAAATCACGCGCGTCGGCGCCATCGATGGTGACAAACTTGAGTTGGCGCAGGTCGCGCCGGTCTTTTTTATCCGCTGCCACCACCTGCTCCGAAAGATTCCTGATCGACGCCAGCACCGGCTCGTCCCACTGATGCGGGATATAGTGAGTATTAACCGCAATCGTCACTTCCATGCCGGGGGCATTTTCCCGACCCAGCACCCGTTCGATCAGGCCGATGGGCTGGCTGTGATTCGACGGATAATCGGTTAGGCGTACCAGCACGATATCGCCGGGATTGGCCTTGTGCCCGACTTCGCGATTCAACAATACATCCTGCACCAGGCGTTTGTCGTCGGGTACCACATACTCGATACCGCTTTCGCTGTGATAACGTCCGACCAGGGTTTCATGTGCGCGCGCCAGCACCGAGATCAACGCGCCCTCGGCCCGCTCGCGCTGCCGGTCGAAACTGGTGACTTTTACCGCCACCCGATCGCCATTCATGAGGGTACGCATTTGTCGCGCCGGCAGGAAAACATCCTTGCCGCCGGAATCCGGCCGCAGGAATCCGAAACCGTCCGGGTGTGACATGACATAACCCTTTTCCAGGTCCATATGGTCGAAACTGAGGTATCCGCCGCGGCGATTGCGAAACAATTGACCGTCGCGCACCATCGCTTGCAGGCGTCGGCGCAGGGCCTCCAGGCGGCGTTCGTCGTCATAGCCGAGGGTCGCTGCTATATGCTCCTGGGGTAGCGGAACCTGCTGCGAATTGACCAGTTCGAGCAAATGCTCGCGGCTGGCTATCGGGCTCTCGTAGTTGGCGCTTTCGCGCGCGTGAAAGGGATCCTTGGGGGTAGTTCGTGACTTTTTGGGCATGGCTCGTCCATTGCAAGACCGCGAGTATATAGAAACATTTGCCGAGCAACTAGTGCAGGCGCGTGCCTGCGCACGGCCCTTTGCCGCGAATTACCACGGCAAGGCTGAATCCGCAATTATCAAGTTGATAGAGCACCGGCTGTGGTGTATATTCCCGCGCCATGCCCAGGTGGCGGAATTGGTAGACGCGCTAGCTTCAGGTGCTAGTGACCTAACGGTCGTGGAGGTTCAAGTCCTCTCCTGGGCACCAAGTCAAGACATTATCGGGACAGATTTGCCTTAATGCGATTATTCGGAACCTACCCGGTGTTTACCCTGCTCTGCTGTTGTCTAGCGGCAAGCTGCGCCACATCTTCCAACAAGATCGACCCCTACGTACAAAAATTACAATGGCTGGATGCGGCCGATCCGCAGGCGGACGCCAAACAGGCGGTCAAGCTAAACGACTTACGCCTGCTCGGGTTGGCCACGCGCACGATTAACCTGCCCGGCATCAGCAAGGAAGACAGCCTGAAATACGAGACGCGCTGTGGGGTGCAGCTGATAGAAGGCGTTTCCGACATGGTTCGTAGCGACGAGCATTTGCGCCTGATGCAAAAGGCGCGCAGTTACGCGCTGAAATACAACGCCGTCATCAAAACCCATTGTCAACCCTAACGCCGCCCGCAACGCCGAATCGCGGCAAGTCCGCCCAGCATTAGCAACCAGATAACATCGATCGCCGAAGCGTCTTTTTGACTGCCGCTGCCGCTATTGGAAGGCGGCGGGCTGCAGTCGACGACCGCGCCGCAGACCGGGGGCGTGAAATCGGTGGTAGCGATGTTGGCGTAAGTCCGGGTAGTGAAAGCGGTATCGTCCAGGACTGACGGCGGGCCGATACCCTGCCTCAAGGGGATATCGGCATCCGAAATATCGTAAAAAACATTATTACTGCACTTGACCCGTATGCGCGTTTGCGGATGCGCCCAAGTCAGTTCAGTGATGGTTACCAGCGCGTTGCCGCTGTTCGGGGCATCGTCCAGCAAGGGATAAACCGAGTAGCTGGCATCGCCCGGAGCGAGGGCGATCAAGTCAATATCGACCGCGGTGCAGTCGATCGGAGCCAGGTTGGTTCCGGCCACCGACCAGGTGACCGCGAACGGCGTACCGGAGAATAGCTCAGGGGTCGAATCGAGATTGGTAATTTCGAACGGGCCGGCGCTTTTGACCACCGAGATCTGGACGTCTTCGAAATCCTGGCCGCTTCTGCCGTCGGTTGCGGTCAGACGGAAGTCGAGCCGACGATTTTGGCAGGGCAATACTTCGGCGTCGTCGAAACGGCCTTGTAACTGGGTGCCCAGGGCGGGAAAATTGCGCCGCGCCACGGCACGAGGCAAGCGACTGCGAAACAACGCGTTGCTGCCGTTATCGGTGCCGAAACTGGCGGCATCGGTCGGACATCCGGTATTCATTTGGTCCCAGCGATAATCCAGTGTATCTGAATCGGGATCGGTCGCGCTGCCCTCGAGCAGGAAGGGGGTATTCGCGGGAATCGAGGCATTGGCGATTGCCGCGATAAGCGGGTCGCTATTGCCCGGGATCGTTGTCGGTATCTGGGTATAGCAATTGCCGGCGCCCGCCGTGAAGCTGTGGATCTGCGCGATACTACCGGCGTGGAAACTGGCATCGCTGTTGGATTGCAGATTCTCGGCGGCGCAAATCCCGGCATAACCCATGACCGAGGAACCGCTGCCGGGCTCGAAAGCGCTGGCAGCGCTGCGGTTGATACAGGCGCTGGTGGTGCCGTTGAAGTTGTGAGTCGCGCCAAACTGATGGCCGATTTCGTGCGCGACCAGATCGACGGCGAAGGCATCGCCCCTGGGATTGGGCAAGCCGGAAACACCGCCGGCCTTGAAACCTGCATTGCAAACCGCGCCGATATTGGCGACTCCGCCACCGATAAACGCGGGACGGCTGAAGATATGGCCGATATCGTAAGCCGCATCGCCGCCGGGCAGGCGATTGTCGATCCAATCGTTGACCTGGCCCAGCAGGGAAAATTCATCTTCATTGTCCAACAGGCCATTATCGATGGTTTCGTAGAGATCATCGTTATCGGCCACCAGCATCAGCCTGATGCCGTGATCGCGTTCGTAAATGAAGTTGACGCGGTTGATCGTGGTCGTGATCTGGCTCGTGGTCAGCATGGGGTCGCTGCCAAATTCCTCGTAGTACTCAAAGGTTACCGCGACCGCGAGATCGTAGCGCAGCAGGCTGCCGGCAATTCGCTGCGCGGTTTTGAGGCCGGTGATAGCCGAGACGCCGGGATCGACGGGCCCGTCATGCACGCCGCAATTGAACGCGGCCCGGGTTTGGCTGGCGGCATACCGCGATTGATAGATATGGTCTTGCGCCCTGAAATCGCGCGGATCGATCATTATGCGTCCGGCGGCGGTTTGTATCATGCCGTGGAAGCCGGTAGGCGTGATGTCAATGCGCCCCCGGGCTGTTTCGTCATCGACGCCGAATACGCGAAAGGTTTTGATACCGGGGTTTTTCGCCGCCAGGCCGGGCGCCATAATGGGCGATTCGACCACGCTGAACAGCGCCAGACTGCCATCCGGCATCGGAAGGTGCATCCGCTGGCCCCGCGTTGCGGCGGTTTCATGCGGCGCATGACTCAGGGCATTACGCAAGGCCGTAGCGTCAGCCTCGAAATAGCGCGCCTGCAGCGTCGATCTGGCGCCGGCCTGAAGCGCAGTAACATCGTTCCAGATCGGGGTTTCCGCATGGGCGCTACAGGAAATCAGCAGACTAAGCAGCGCACATAGGACGTACAACTGTTTCGGCATCGATATTGACCCTCCAGAATCACAGATTTAGCACAGAATCGGGCTAAAAGCTAAGAACTAGTCGGCAAAAGGATGCTTCAGGATTATGGTTTCGGCGCGATCCGGGCCGGTGGATACGATATCGATCGGCAGCTCGCAGAGCTGTTCGATTTTCCGCAGATATTCGATTGCGGCCGCGGGCAACTGGTCCCAGGATTTGAGACCCACGGTAGACTCTTGCCATCCCGGCATCTCGATATATACCGGCTCACAGGCGGCGAAATTATCCGCGCCCGCCGGCGGTATCGCAACCTCTTCGCCGCGGTAGCGGTAAGCCACCGCCAGCTTAATGGTTTCGAGGCCATCGAGCACATCCAGCTTGGTGATACACAGACCGCTGACCGAATTGATGTTGAGCGAGCGCTTCAGCGCCACCAGGTCGAGCCAGCCGCAGCGACGTTTGCGACCGGTGGTTGCGCCGAATTCGTGCCCGCGCTCACCCATATGCTGGCCGCAGGCATCGTCCAGTTCGGTCGGAAACGGGCCGGCGCCGACGCGGGTGGCATAGGCCTTGACGATACCGAGGATGTAATCGATAGCGCGCGGTCCGACGCCGGAACCCGACGCCGCGCCACCCGCGGTCGTGGTCGACGAGGTTACATAGGGATAGGTGCCGTGATCGATATCGAGCAGCGCGCCCTGCGCCCCTTCGAACATGATCGCCGCGCCCTGCGCCATCATTTCATGCAGCAGCGCGGTGACATCGCCCACCAGGTCGCGTATTTGCCCGGCTTGAACCAGGGCTTCGTCGAGCATGGGCCGATAGTCGAGCGGTTTTTCCTTGAAATAGTGCTGCAGCATGAAATTATGGTATTCGAGCACTTCCGCCAGGCGCGCCGCGAACTGCTGTTCATGCATCAATTCGCCGAGGCGAATGCCGCGCCGCGCAACCTTGTCTTCGTAGCAAGGCCCGATGCCGCGACCGGTGGTGCCGATAGCCTTGCGGCCGCGGGCCTTTTCCCGCGCCTGGTCGAGCGCGATGTGATACGGCAGAATCAGCGAGCAGGACTCGCTGATGACGATACGCTCGCGCGCCGGAATGCCCCTGGCTTCGAGATGCGCCATTTCCTTCAGTAGGGCTTCGGGCGACAACACCACGCCGTTGCCGATCAGGCACTTGACGTCGGCGCGCAATACGCCTGACGGAATCAGATGCAACACGGTCTTTTCGCCATCGATAACCAGCGTATGACCGGCGTTATGTCCGCCCTGAAAGCGCACCACCGCGCGCGCCTGATCGGTTAGCAAATCGACGATCTTGCCTTTCCCCTCATCGCCCCATTGGGTGCCGATTACCACGACTGTTTTTGACATAAGCTAATTAAACCTCTTTAACTATCCAGGCACCGTCTTGCAGCAGCGCCTGCCGGTCGCACAACTGGTCGGCCGCACTGCTGTTACCCTGTGACAAATCGACCACGACACGCTCGCCCTGCCCTCGCCAAGCTATAATCATCTGTGCCAGGTCGTGGTCGTCGCTATCCGGCACCAGAATACCTCCGGCCGCTTGCGCGCCCCGGCTGCAGAGCTGGTACAGATTCAGTAAATCGGTGCTGAACCCCGTCGCCGGCCGGGCATTGCCGAATACCTTGCCGACATCGTCGTAACGCCCGCCGCGGGCGATTTCGCGGCCCTGGCCGGGTAAAAAGGCGGCAAACACCAACCCAGTGTGATAACTGTAACCGCGCAATTCCGAAAGGTCGCAATGGATTGGGGTGGCGGGATAATTTTGTTGCAGTTTTTGCACTACCTGGGTCATGGTGTCGAGTGTGACAAACAATTCGTCGGGCGCATCGCCATACCAGCGGCGAGCTTCCTCGATCACGCCGGCGTCGCCATTGAGCAACGCCAAACGATAAAACTGCTCACGCTGCGGATCGGACAGCGGCAATTGCTGCAGGTAAACCTGTAAATCCGGTATCGACTTGCGCTGCAGCATGTCGAACAGCCGGTTTTCCTGTTCGTCATCGAGCCCGGTGTTTTTTACCAAGCTGCGAAATATCCCGACATGACCAATATCGAGCGATATGCCGGGCAGGCCGACCGTATGCAGTGTCGCCACCATCAAACTAACGACTTCGACATCGGCACTGATTAAATCGCTACCAAAAATTTCGGCGCCGATCTGGATCGGCGTGCGACTCGAATTGAGGCCATCACCGATCGCGTGCAGCAAATGCCCACAGTAACAAAGCCTGGAAACGCGGTGTTGCCGCGCATTGTCGGCCAGCAGGTGCGCGTCGATTCGCGCCACCTGGGGCGTCATGTCGGAGCGCACCCCCATTTGTTTGCCCGACAATTGATCGACCAGGGAGAAGGTCCTGGTATCCAGCGAATGCGCGGTCCCGGTGAGCAACGAATCCATGTACTCGATCATCGCCGGCATTACCAAATCGTAACCCCAGCTATCGAATAGCCGCAAGATATCGTGGCGCAAGGATTCAACCGCGACGGCATCGGGCGGCAAGGTTTCCTGCACCCCATCGGGCAATAACCAACGTTTATTGTATTTTTCGGGCACGGTCAACCACGCACCATAAACAGGAATAATAATCCCACGACGATAAGCAGCAAACCGACATTTCTTAACATTTGCTCAGACATCGTGGCCATTTGCCGGACCATGTTCTTATAGCCCTGGGGACTGATAAAGGGAATTAAACCCTCGAGCACCAGGACCAGTGCCGCCGCCGCCCAAAAATCTGCCCAGTTCATATTCCCCTCACAAAAAACGGGCGCCCCTGGCCGCCCGTTCTTACTTGAATCTCTGTTTGCCGTTTACTGCCCTGGCTTGGAATCCTTGAAAAATTTGAAGAAGTCGGAATCCGGGCTCAGCAGGATGATATCCTGGTTATTGCCGAAGCTTGACTCATAAGCTTTCAGACTGCGATAAAATGAATAAAACTCGCTGTCCTGATTATAGGAATCGGCATAGGTTTTGGCGGCCGTCGCATCGCCCTCACCCCGGATCTCCTCGGATTTCCGATAGGCCTCGGCCAGAATTTCCTCGCGCTGGCGATCGGCGTTGGCTCGGATCTGCTTGGCCTGCTCTTCACCGCGCGAACGAAATTCCTTAGCCACGGTCTGGCGCTCGGTAGCCATACGCCGGTAGACGTTGTTACTGACGTTGTCCGGCAGTTCGACCTTCTTGACGCGCACGTCGATCAAGGTAATACCCAGATCCTGGATCTTGACCGCCGCCTTGTCGGTCACTTCCTGCATGATGACCGCGCGTTCGCCGGAAATGACTTCGCGCATGGTTTGCGACGCGATCTTGCCCTTTAGTTCATCGTTGATGATCGACGACATGCGCGCTATCGCGCGCCGCTGATCACCACCGGTAGAGGTGTAAAAAGTTTTAGGGTCGGTGATACGCCACTTGACGAAGGAATTGACGATGACGTTTTTCTTTTCCGCCGTCAAAAAACGTTCCGAAGGCGTGTCCATGGTCAAAATGCGGCTATCGTACTTGAGAATATTATTGATGATCGGAATCTGAAAATAAATGCCCGGGCTGTAATCTGCCTGGACGATTTCACCCAGTTTGAATTTGATCGCGAGTTCGCGCTCGTGCACGATGAAAGTCGACATGTAAACAATCGCCGCAATCAGGCCCAACAGGATAAATCCGAATCGCATATTACTGGTCATTGGCGGGTCTCCCTATCGCGGCTGCGGCTTAGGTTTCGCTGAAATTCATCGACCAACGATTTACTGTCGGAATTGCCGACGCCAAGGCTCTGCAATTGACCGCCGCCCGTGGCAGCGCGACCCAAAAGTTGATCTAGCGGCAGAAACATCAAGTTATTACCGCCCTGGACATCCACCATAACCTTGGGTGAACGGGCCATAACCGATTCGAGGGTATCGATATATAGGCGCTCCCGGGTCACTTCGGGCGCGCGCTGATATTCCGCCAGCAGTTGGTCGAAACGGCTGGTTTCACCCTGCGCCGATTTGACGACGCGCGTTTTATAGGCTTCCGCCTGTTCCAGCAGGCCCTGCCCTTCACCGCGGGCTTTCGGCACCACATCGTTGCGGTAGGCGTTGGCCTCGTTGATTATGCGCTGCTCGTCTTCGCGCGCCTTGATCGCATCCTCGAAGGCATCCTGCACTTCTTCCGGCGGCTGCGCCTCGTCCATGTTGACCTGGACCACATTGATCCCGGTTTTGTAATTGTCCAGTATTTCCTGCATGATTTCCTTGGTTGCGCTACCGACCACGGCGCGGCCGGCGGTGATAATCAAGTCCATGTCATTATTACCCACCACTTCACGAATCGCCGTTTCGGCGGTTTGCTGCAGTGTCAAATCCGGGTCGAACACTTCAAAGGCGAAATTTTGCGCATCCTTGACGTTGTATTGAATTTCTATGCTCATAACGACGATATTTTCGTCGCTGGTCAGCATTTTCGAATTCTTACGCGCGGTGCGAATGTCGGCGACGTTAACCTTTTCGACATCTTCGATCGGATAAGGCAGGTGCCAGTGGGGTCCGGCCTGGGTAACGACGGTCCGCTCCCCGAAGCGGGTTTCTACCCCGCGCCAGCCTTCATCGACGATGTAGATTCCGGTCAGAGCCCAAACCAGTAGCACCGCGATCACGATAAACCCGAAAAATCCGCTCAGATTGGCGGAGCCGCCGGGCACCTTGGGAATTTTTCCCTGCCCGCCGCCGCCAAACAGTCCGCCGAATTTGTTTTTCAGGTTCTTGAATAACTCATCCAGATCCGGCGGGCCATCGTTGTTTCGCTGTCCCCATGGATCCTTGTCTTTACCCGGTTCATTCCAGGGCATAATTAACTCCGAAAGCAGTAAGTGTGTTCAGTGGATTGTGGACGCACAAAGATTGCGGATTGTAATGGCTTTCAGGCCGCTCCTGCAAGCGTATCTGCAAGCATTTCCAGCCGATCGGGAGAAATTTCGAAGCGACGCCGCAACCGCTTTAATAATGCGGGCGTCAGGCGCAGTTTCAAGCCTATATCGCCATTATTTTCATATATCTCGGTTTCGATCGCACCATTTTCGAACAGATACGCCCTGATCTGGCCCTCGCTGGCCGTTAACTGCAGCCGATAGAGCGCGCTTTGCTGGCAAAATCGGACACGTAAAGTCTCGATCAATTGCTCGAATCCGTTAGCATCCCGGGCCGAGAGCCAGAGCCGCCAGGGCCGCTCTTGATCGTCGAAATCGATCCGCGGCGACAAGTCCATGACATCGATTTTGTTATATACCAGCAACTGCGGCACCTCCGCGGCGCCCACTTCCTGCAAAATCCGGTCGACCGCTTCGATCTTCTCCGCGCGGGTGTCATCCGAACAGTCGACGATATGCAGAATCAGATCCGCTTCCCGGGTTTCCAACAAGGTGGCGCGGAAGGCTGCCACCAGATCGTGCGGCAAGTGACGGATGAAACCGACGGTATCGGCCAGAATAACGTCCTGCTGCTCGCTTAATTGCAATTTGCGCAGGGTCGGATCCAGGGTTGCAAACAATTGATTCGCGGCGTAAACCCTGGCATCGGTCAAGGCGTTGAAAAGCGTGGATTTACCGGCATTGGTGTAACCCACCAGCGACACCGTCGGAATTTCCGCCTTGGTGCGCGCCTGCCGGCTTTGTTCGCGTTGACGCGAAACCTTGAGCAGCCGATTGTTCAGATACTTGATACGCTTAGCCAGCAGGCGCCGATCCGTTTCGAGCTGGGTTTCACCCGGCCCGCGCAAACCAATACCGCCCTTTTGTCGTTCGAGATGGGTCCAGCCTCTCACCAGACGGGTCGACAAATGCTTGAGTTGCGCCAACTCGACCTGGAGTTTACCTTCGAAGGACTGGGCGCGTTGAGCAAAAATATCGAGAATTAAGCCGGTTCGATCCAACACCCGGCATTCGAGCGCAGACTCCAGATTTCTTTCCTGCGAGGGCGACAGCGGATGATTGAACAGCACCACGTCGATTTGCAGCGCTTTCACCCGGGTCGCGATTTCCTCGAGTTTTCCCTTACCGATAAAAGTTTTCGCCGACGGATGCTGGCGACTGCCGAGAATCAATTCGACATCGACGACATCGGCGGAGCGCACCAGTTCGACGAATTCGTTCAGATCATCCTGATCGGGCTGGTGAGGAAAATTGATATGGACCAGAAGCGCTTGTTCGCCGCCTCGCGGCCGCTCAAATTCGAACAACGAGGCCTCCGGTCAGGATCATATCCTGACAATCGGGTTCAACGGTTGCCCTGGTCGTCTTCGACATGCGGGTGGTCGATATGAACATTGCGTGCAGGAACAATAGTGGAAATCGCGTGCTTGTATACCATTTGGCTGACGTTATTCTTGAGCAGCACGACGAACTGATCGAATGACTCGATCTGCCCCTGTAACTTGATTCCGTTGACCAGGAAAATTGAAACCGGTACATGCTCTCTTCGTAAAGCGTTCAGGTAGGGTTCTTGTAACATTTGCCCTTTGGACATAATCGATACTCCATAAAGTTATTATTGTAAATCTACCTCGAAAAGCGAACTATACCATCTGGCAGAGTCTATGATTCCCTTCAGTTAAAAACGTTCCGGTAGCGCGCGCGTAAACGCGGTCTCGATTTCTCGAAATATAGCATCTTTACGGTAATTCAAGCAATCAAAGCTCCCTTTCTGCGGCTGTTTTCGTAACCAGGTGATTTGACGCTTGGCTAACTGCCGCGTCGCCGCAATCGACTTGGCCACCATTTGCCGCCGCGACAGCTCGCCGGCCAGATACTGCCACACTTGCCGGTAGCCGACACAACGCATCGACGGCAGCGACAAGTTCAGCTCAGCGCGTTGTTGGAGCCGCGCAACTTCGTCGACCAAACCCTGTTCCAGCATTTGCAGAAAACGCGCCTCGATACGCTGATGCAAGGCCGCGCGGTCGTTGACTGCCAGGATGATTTTTCCAATTCCGCCGCCGTAACCCGCGGCAGCCTGTTGTTGCAGACGCGACAGCGGCTCGCCGGAAATCTCGAAAACCTCTAACGCCCGCTGGATGCGTTGCGCGTCCGTGGGTTCGATGCGACGCGCGCTTTCGGCATCGATAGCCGCCAGTTTTTGATGCATCTGCGGCCACCCCAGCTGGCGTGCTTCCCGATCCAGGCGCAGGCGCAGGGCCGCGTCGGCCGCCGGCAGGCGATTCAGACCGTGCTCAAATGCCTGGAAGTACAACATGCTGCCGCCGGTCAGCAACGGAATATGTCCGCGTGCGCTAATCTCGGCGGCAAGGGACCGGCTTTGCTGTACGAAATCCCAGGCCGAATAGGCGGCGGCCGGATCGAGGATATCGATTAGGTGATGCGGCACTTGACGCCGGACCGACGCCGACGGCTTGGCGGTGCCGATATCCATGTCACGATAAACCAGTGCGGAATCGACGCTGATAATTTCGACATCGAAATTTTTCGCGATTTCGAGTGCGAGCTCGGTTTTACCGGTGGCGGTGGCCCCCATCAAGAATATAACCCGGGCTGCGGTCAACTTATTGCCCGCGTAAAAACAGCTTGTCGAGCCGTTCCAGGCTGAGCTGCTTCCAGGTGGGGCGCCCGTGATTACACTGTCCGCTGCGCTCGGTTTGTTCTATGTCCCGCAGCAGGGCGTTCATTTCCTCGATCGAGAGCAGCCGATTGGCGCGCACCGAAGCATGGCAGGCCATGGTCCCCAATATTTCGTTTTGATACTGCTCGACGCGCTGCGACCGGCCGTGCTCGATCAAGTCGGCCAGCACGTCGCGCAACAATTGTTCGCAATCGGCGCTTTTAAGCAATGCCGGCACGGCACGCAGCCTGATCTGCTCGGGCCCGAGGCGCTCTACCTTGAAACCCAGATGCTCGAAAAACTCGGCATTTTCCTCGACCAGATCACCTTCCGCCCGGCTGACGTTAAAGCTAATGGGAACCAATAACGGCTGTGCGATCACGTCCTCCCGGTCGGCGTTTTGCTTCATTCGTTCGTAGACAATGCGCTCATGCGCAGCATGCATATCGACCACGATCAGGCCATCGCCGTTCTCGGCAAGGATATAAATTCCCTTCAACTGGGCGATCGCATAACCCAAAGGCGGCAGCGACGGTTGCGCTACAGCGGCGATATCCGCTTCGGTCCCGCTATCGAGCAGCGCCGCATAGGATTGCATTTGCTCGGACACCGCGGCGGAACGATCGCCGCGAGACGGTGGCTGGAAACTCAGCCCCGATTGGGTCGGAGCCGCCAGCGAGATTTGATCGGCCAATGCAAATCCGGGCGATTCGATCTGCTGCTCGGGCTGAATTTGGCCCAGCGCCTGGTGCAGGCTGCGAAACAGAAAATCGTGCACCCTGCGTGAATCGCGAAAGCGAACCTCGTGTTTTTGCGGGTGTACATTGACATCGAGTTGTGGTGCATCCATGGTCAACGATAACACGTACGCGGCATGCCGGCCGTGAAACAGAACGTCCTGGTAAGCCTGGCGTACCGCATGACTGATCAACTTGTCGCGCACCATACGCTGATTGACAAAAAAATACTGCATATCCGCCTGACTGCGATTGAAAGTCGGTAACGCGACCCATCCCTGCAGGCGCAAATCGTCGTTGCTAACATCGATTTCGACCAGGCTTTCAGCAAAACTCTTGCCGCAGAGCGACGCCAACCGACGGTAGTGATCGTCGTCCGATTGGACCGACGGCAATTGATAAATCACCTTCTGATTGTGCAGCAGCCGAAACGCGACCGCAGGATGACTGAGCGCCATATTCTTGAACAGGGTTTCAATATGTTTGTATTCCGTATTTTCCGTGCGCAGGAACTTTTTGCGCGCCGGTACGTTGTAAAACAATTCCAGCACTTCGACTTGGGTTCCCTGCGGCAGGGCGTCGGGTACGGGAGCGCTATCTTTCCTGGCCTGCAGCCGCCAGGCGCAATCGGCTTCCGTTAACCGCGATACCAGGCTCAAGCGCGATACCGAGGCAATACTGGGCAGGGCTTCGCCGCGAAAACCCAGCGAATTGATATTCTCCAGATCTTCGAGGCTTTCAATTTTGCTGGTTGCATGGCGCGATAAGGCGCTGGCGAGCTGATCGCGCTCGATGCCGCAGCCATCGTCGCTGACTCTGATCAACCGGGTGCCGCCGGCATCGATTTCAACCGTAATCGAACCGGCGCCCGCGTCGAGGCTGTTTTCAACCAGTTCCTTAACCACCGATGCGGGACGTTCGACAACTTCCCCAGCGGCAATCTGGTTGATCAGGTGCGAGGGTAGAGTCTGGATTTGCACCAATGAATTATTCAAGCTACCAGCCGCGATTCCAGCTTCTCCTGGTCGCGGGTGAACAAACGAATACCCTCGGCCAGTTTTTCGGTCGCCATCGCATCTTCGTTCATCATCCAGCGGAAGGACTTTTCATCCAGGCTGAGTTTTTCCACCCGGTCGGTGCCCCGCTCCGGATCCAGCTTGCGCGTCAACAAGGATTCGTCGGCAGCCAGTTCCTGCATTAACTGCGGGCTTATCGTGAGCCGGTCACAACCCGCCAGTTGTTCAATCTCGCCGGTATTGCGAAAACTCGCGCCCATCACCACGGTGTCGTAGCCGTGCTGTTTGTAATAATTGTAGATTCGGGTAACCGACAACACGCCGGGGTCCTGGTCGGCCGCGATTGCCGCCTGCCCGGTTGCCGCCAGATGCCAGTCGAGTATGCGCCCGACGAAGGGCGAAATGAGATAAACCCCGCTTTGCGCGCATGCCACCGCCTGTGCAAATCCGAATAATAGGGTCAGATTACAGTTGATATTGTCCCGTTCGAGTTCACGCGCCGCCTGAATCCCTTCCCAGGTAGCCGCAATTTTGATCAACACCCGATTGCGGTTGCTGCCCCGGTTTTCGTACAGATCGATGATCCGGCGCGCGCGCGCAATCGTAGCTTCACGATCAAAAGACAAGCGTGCATCGACCTCGGTGGAAACTCGACCCGGTACGATGTTCTGAATCTCGAGTCCGATGCTGACCGCGAGATAATCGCCGGCCGCTACGGCGCGCGATACCGGGCTGCCACCCTGCGCGCGGCCCCAGCGTTGGGCTTCTAGCAGCAGCGGCTGATAACGCGCCAAATCGGCGGCCTTCAGCAACAAGGACGGATTGGTGGTCGCGTCCTGCGGCTGGTACCGTGCCATTGCATCCAGATCACCGGTATCCGCCACCACCTGGGTCATGGACTTCAATTGTTCGAGTTTGTTCATAGTTTGATGCTTGGGTACTATTAGCAGCGCTAAGCTTTGGACGCAGAGAATACCAGAAAATCCCGCGCGGGATTATGATAATTCCCAATGAAAGAAATCGTATCTATCGCCCTCGTGCTGCTCGCCATTTATCTGCTGCTGGCGACCCTGCTGTACGTATTCCAGCGCAAGCTGATTTACTATCCGACGCCGCTCGATCCGGCTTTCAGCTCCGCAAAGGTGAGCGTCGACAATCAGGGTACGCGACTGCGCGGCTGGGTATTGAATCCAGGTAAAACCAGGGCGCTAATTTACTTTGGCGGAAATGCGGAGCTAATCACCCAGCGCAGCGGGTACTTCGAGGACATTTTCCACGACTATAGCGTTTACCTGATCAACTACCGCGGATACGGCAATAGCGAGGGCAGCCCCAGCGAGGCTGGATTCTTTTCCGATGCATTGGCGATTAACGATTGGGTCTCGACCCGGCATGCATCGATCACCGCCTACGGCCGCAGCCTGGGGAGCGGCGTCGCGGTATATCTGGCGGCCAATCGGCCACTGGAAAAGCTGATCTTGCTTACACCCTTCGACAGTGTCGCCGAAGTAGCGCAAAAAGCTTACCCGATGTTTCCGGTGACTCATCTGATCAAGGATCGTTTCGATTCCGCCGCCCGCGCTGGCGAGATTGAAATTCCGGTATTGATTGCCAGCGCCGAGTTCGATCGCGTCGTGAAACTGGCGCATACGCTGGCGCTGAAAGAAAGGTTTACCCGCGCGGTGCTCGATTACCGAATGATAGCCGGCGCCGCGCATAACAACATCACGGATTTCCCCGAATACCGGGCAACGATAAAAAAGTTTCTTGCCAAACCACACAGCCCCCTGCCGCGTGCACCCGCCGCTGCGGAGCCTTAGTCCGCCGTTTGTGGAAAGGCAGTGCTCAGGCTAAGCCTGGCGATTGCTGAGGTGGTTTTTGATACCGCCGAAAACGGCTTTGGCGAGTTTGTGCTGATGCTTGGGATTGCGCAGTTTCTTTTCTTCGCTCGGGTTTGACAGGAAGGCGGTTTCGATCAATATCGACGGCATATCAGGCGCTTTCAGTACTGCAAAGCCTGCCTGCTGCACTTGGCGATTATTGAGCTTGGAAACCTTACCGATATGTTTAAGCACATCGGAACCCAATTCCAGGCTATCCTGAATCGTTGCGGTTTGTGACAGGTCGAGCAATACCGAGGCGATTAAATCGTCTTTGTCGTCTAGGCTGATGCCGCCGATCAAATCGGAGGCGTTTTCCTTTTTCGCGATCCAGCGCGCGGCTTCCGAGCTGGCTCCACTCAAGGACAGTGCATATACCGAAGCGCCTTTGACATTCGGACTGTGAAACGAGTCCGCATGCAAGGATATGAATATGTCGGCTTCGGCCTCACGCGCTTTTTTGACACGATTGCGCAGGGTTACAAAGCGATCGCCGCTGCGGGTCAGGATAGCGCGATAACCCGGGGTCCGATTGATCAAGGTTTTCATTTTTTTGGCAACCGACAGCGCCACGTCTTTTTCACGCGTGCCCCTCTTGCCGATGGCACCGGGATCGCGCCCCCCGTGCCCCGGATCGAGCGCGATGACAAACTCCTGTTTGTGTTTGCTGCGTTCTTGCTGACTGGTCTGAATAGGGGTCGGACTAAGTTCGGTGGCATGCAGGTCAATCACGAGCCGATGTCCGGATTTGCCGTCGGGTTTCAATTCGAAACTGCGTGGACGCGCCTTGCCCTTCAAATCGAGCACCACGCGCAGGCGTCCGTTATCCTTGCTGGCCGAACGTACGCCGCTCATCAAATTGGTGCTCGTATTACCGATATCGATGGCCTGACTCTGGCGCGTATCGTGCAAATCTATGACCACGCGATGCGGCTCGGACAGGGTGAACAACCGATGTTCGATATCGCCGCTGAGATCGAAAACGACGCGGGTATGATCTTCGGCGGATTGGGAAATTCGAATGCCGGTCAGGGTTTTTATCGGCCTGGCAAGCGCGGGTCTAGCCCCAGCCAGCAGCGCGAGCGACAAGCCAATATGCGATACCCGCTTAAGAAAAAGACGCCTTGTTTTAGCAAATGGGTCCATGATACCCGCTTATCTGCCCCTACCTGATGCGTATTTATAGTAAATCCGTGATTAAAAATCAATGGTTTTCCTATATTTATTAACTAGATAGTGCATCTTTTTAAAAAATAACTAAAGAATCGAGGATAAACCTGTTAATTCAGCCGAGAAATCAGCCCGAGGCCCCATTCGGATTTCGCTATCAAGCGAATGCGTCGACCAGCGGGATCGTATTCGATTTCAACTTGAAGATCGACCGCCTGCAGGTAGTCACCGGCGCGCTGTGGCCATTCGATAAAACACAAGGTCGTGGCATTCAAGTAGTCGCGATAGCCGAGATATTCGAGTTCTTCGGCGTCGGACAGCCGGTACAAATCGAAATGCGCCACGGCAAATCGCTGCAGCGGATAATACTCAACCAGGGTATAGGTAGGACTGCGCACACCATTGCTAATGCCCTCGGCTTCAAGCGCACCGCGCACCAATATGGTCTTACCACTACCGAGTTCGCCTTGCAGGGTTATCACGGCGCCGCGATCGCAGGCCACGATCAAACGGGCGCCTAGTGCGCGCATTTCGGACTCACCGCGCACCAACAGTGTCGAGCTAACCGGCATCCCGCAGCTGTCTGACAACTTGAGGTATGAGTTCGATGATATCACCGGCGATCAGGCCGATTTGGTCTCGACCCACACAGAACGATTCGGCACACAGGGCGTGAATCAAAACCGCGGAGCGCGCGGCGCTAAATGGCGCTAAGCCCTGCCCGATCAAGGCCGCGATAATACCGCTTAGCACGTCGCCCATGCCGGCGCTCGCCATGCCCGCATTGCCACGCCGGTTGAGCGCCGTCAACTCATCCGCCCGTGCAATCAACGTGCCGGAGCCCTTGAGCACGCAGGTGGCATCGAATCGATCGGCGAGCGCGGCGCTGGCCGCCAGGCGGTCGGCCTGAATCTCGGAGGTCGAGCTCGATAGCAGCGCAGCAGCTTCACCGGGATGCGGCGTAATAACACACTCATTCGTATCCAGCGACATCAGGAAATCGGTCTTCAAGGCACCGGCATCGACCACCAGGGGCAGCGCTGTCCGCTGCAGTCGCCGTAAAATTTTTACGGCATCCTTGCCGTCGCCGAGACCCGGGCCGACGACAATCACATCGGCCAGCGGCAATTTCGTTTCGAGCGCATCCCAGCCAAGCACCATGATTTCCGGAAATGCGGCCAGATTTGCGCGGCAATCGGGATGCACCAACGCGGTCACTAAACCGGCGCCGCTGCGTAATGCGGCCCTTGCGGCCAGCGTAACAGCTCCGCTCATGCCATTGTCGCCGCCGATAATGAGTAGGTTGCCGTAGTGATTCTTGTGGGAATTCCGTTTACGCGGCGCGGGTAAGCTGCAGGATTCGACAGTCTCCAATTGCGCCTCGATCCCGGCGCGGGCGCTCATCGATAATCCGAGATCTTCGAATATCAGTTCGCCGCAATAATCCGGGCCATCGCACAGGTACTGCCCGGTCTTGGCGCCAATAAAGGTAACGGTAAGCTGTGCCGTAACCGCAACCGGTTGCGGACTGCCGGTTAAACCGTTGAGGCCCGATGGGATATCGATTGCAATCCGGGGCGATTGGTGACGGTTAATGTCAGCGATCATCTGCTGCCAGTCGGTGTCCAGCTCACGCTGCAACCCGATTCCGAGCAACCCGTCGACGATGACATCCCCGCTAATATCCTGTCCTCGCCATTGCTCCCAAGTCCCACCGCCCCGTTGCCACAGCTCGGTGAAATATCGCGCCGTCTCAGACTGGCGCGTTAAATCGCCCTGGATTAGCAGCTGCACCGCAATCCCTTGCTCACGTGCGCACAGCGCCACCACGAAGGCATCCCCGCCATTATTACCCGAGCCGGCGAACACGGTTATCCTTTCGAGCTGCGACCAGCGCGCGAGTAGCGCCCGCCAGACGCTGCGCCCGGTACGCTGCATTAATTCGATCTCGCTAAAACCATCAATCGCGACGGCTGCCTGGTCGAGTCGATATACCGATTCTGGTGCGTACAACAACATGCCCGAATTTATACCGCAGCGATCCGCGCAAAGCCAGTCCCATCGAAATATTAATAAGCCGCCGGATAACCGGGGTCGCGAATGTATCCGGCAACTACGGATTTACGATAGAGTGCGGATTGCGCTTTGATATACTCCAGCGAATTTTATCCGAGACCGACTATGACAATCCCCGCCATCAGCTTTCATCCGCAATCGGACGAGCAGCTGCGCTCACGCGTCAAGCTGTTGGGGAAATTGATCGGAAACGTATTGCTCAAGCATGAAAGTCCCGAAGTGTTTCACGCGGTGGAAGCCTTGCGCACCGGTTTTATTCAGCTGCGCAAACGCGATAGCGAACCCCGGCGCAAGGACTTGATGAAGTTGATCGAAAATCTCAGCCCGCCCGCCATCAATCAGGTCATTCGCGCCTTTGCGATATATTTCAATCTGGTCAATATCGCCGAGGAGGATTTTCTGCATCGCCTGCGACGCGATTCGGTACGACAACAAGGCCACGCCGCCTGGGTCGGTTCATTCAATCACACGATAGAGGAGTTCAAAGATCAGGGGGTGAGCCAAAACGAACTGCAGACTCTGTTCGACAGCCTGTTGTACAAGCCGGTGTTTACCGCGCATCCGACCGAATCGCGGCGGCGCACGGTTATGCAGCACCAGCGCGAGGTATTCAAGATCATCGACCGCTTGACCGATCCGAGGTTGAGCCAATTCGAGCGTGACGATCTAGTCGACGCGCTACAGCTGCAAATCGAAATCCTGTGGTTAACCAACGAGGTCCGCGGCAGCAAACCCAGCGTTTCCGATGAAATCAAGATGGGCCTGCACTATTTTCAACGCAGCCTGTTCGAAGCGGTCAAGCTCGACTATCGACATCTCGAACGCGCGCTTACACGGATTTACGGTGAGGACGAGTTCGGCAATCCGGTGGTAAAGGTTCCGAGTTTTATCGAGTTCGGCTCCTGGATTGGCGGCGATCGCGACGGCAACCCGTTTGTCACGCCGCAGACGACCAGTCAGGCCCTGCTGATGCAGGCCGAAGAGATTTTCGGCGAACACCTGCGCCAGGTTTACCGTTTAACCCAGATCTTGACCATGTCGACGCGCTGGTTCGAACCCAGCCAGGAATTTTTGCAGGGACTGCGCCGCGACGAAGCCATGGGCATCAAATCCTTCGACCAGCGCCGCGATCAATTCGCGGACGAGGTTTACCGGCGCAAGCTTTACCACATGCATCATCGGCTAAAGAAAAATCTGGCGATAGTGCGCAACCGCATGCGCGGCATGGAAACACCCGGGGCGAACCAAGCCTACGGCACCGAGCAGGAGTTTCTCGAAGATTTGTATTCGATTCGAGATTCCCTGATCAGCCACGGTGAGTACGGCGCGGCCAACGGCGATCTGAAGGATACGATTCGGATCGCCGAAACCTTCGGCTTTCACCTGGTCAGCCTGGACGTGCGCCAGGAATCGGCGCGCCATACTGCCGCCGTTGCTCAAATTCTCGAGTTATCCGCAAACCTCGACTACCGGGCGCTCGACGAAAACGCTCGCATGCAACTACTGGCAACGCAGATTCGCGATCGCATCGAAGCCGAATTCGATCGCAGCCTGCTAACGGATGAAAACCGTGAGACGCTTGCAGTGCTGGAGATGATTCACGCCATGCGCCAACAGATAAGCCGGCGCTGTATCGGCAGTTACGTGATATCTATGACGCATAGCGCCAGCCATATAATGGAAGTCATGTACCTGGCATATTTAGCGGGGCTCGTCGGCCGCGGCGAGAACGGCTATTTTTGCAGCCTGGAAATCGCACCCCTGTTCGAAACCATCGACGATTTGGCGCATATCGACAGCGTGCTGGACAGGCTGCTACAGAACGAAGTTTACCGCCAGCTGCTCGAGCAAACCGGCGGTCGCCAGGAAGTCATGCTTGGATACTCCGACTCCTGCAAGGACGGCGGCATCATGTCCGCCGCTTGGGGGCTTTACCAAGCGCAACAAAAAGTCGTCGAGATTACCACCCGTCACGCGCTCAACTGCCGTATGTTTCACGGACGCGGCGGCACCATAACCCGCGGCGGCGCTCCCACGCACGATGCGATCATGTCGCAACCGCCGCATACCGTGCTCGGGCAGATCAAGTTCACCGAGCAGGGTGAAGTCCTGTCACACAAATACGGTAACGCCGAAACCGCCCACTATGAGCTGGCCATGGGAATCACCGGGTTGATGAAAGCCAGCATGGCATCGCAACGCTCCGAAGAGAGCGACTACGAAAAATATCATGAGGTGATGCAGTCGCTGTCGGCCTTGTCCGAACAGAGCTATCGGGACCTCACCGACGACACTGCGGGATTCTTCGAATATTTTTATGAAACCACACCGGTTAGCGAGATCGGCTTGATGAACATCGGATCACGCCCGTCACATCGGCGTAAGGGCGATTTATCCAAAACCTCGGTACGCGCAATTCCCTGGGTGTTCGGCTGGAGTATGTCGCGCACCACGATGCCGGCCTGGTACGGCGTCGGCGCAGCCATCGAAAACTGGACTGCCGCTAACGATGGCGACCTCGAACAACTGCGTGAAATGAATCGGCGCTGGCCTTTCTTCGCGGCCATGATCAGTAACCTGCAAATGTCGCTCTTCAAATCCGATATGCGCATCGCGCTCGAATACAGCGGGCTTTGCGAAGACAAGCAGCTGGCAACTTTAATCTATGACATGATTCGCCAGGAAAACGAACGCAGCGTCGCGGGCGTGCTGCAGATAGCGGAGATTGAAGCCTTGCTGACCAATGATCCGGTGCTGACCCTGTCGCTGTCACGGCGCGACCCCTATCTCGATCCACTCGCGTTTTTGCAAATAGAACTGTTGCAAAAATACCGCGACGAATCTCAGACCGAAGCCGATCGCCTGCAGTGGCAGGCGGCGCTACTGAGTTCGATCAATGCGATTGCCGCGGGCCTGCGCAATACCGGATGAAGCGGGACAGGACCCCATCGAGAAAACATTATGTACTAAGAATCCCCGCCAGCTGAGACAAGGTTTCAACAGGGCCGAGCAATCCGTTCCGTGTGAGTCGAATATCTGGATTTGGACGATCGGCGCTGCCGAGCTGCAAGAAACTGGTTAGCAAGCGGCCGAAATTGCGGCCGCTTTGCGACCAATTGATCGCTGGCCGCGACCAATATATGCGCCTGCAGGCAGCCGGCGCGGGAGTAAAATGATATGAAACTTGTCAGTTATCAGAAATCCGACAAACAAGTCCATCTCGGGGCGATCAAAAACAATCGAATCGTCAATTTGAACCAGGCCAGCGCTGGCGAGTTGCCGGACGAGATGCTGCGATTTCTGCAATTGGGCGCCGCGGCCATGCAAACCGCTAAGCAGGTGTTAAACGAGGCGGTCGGCACTACGCCGCTCGAATCCGTCAAACTGCTGGCGCCGATAACCAATCCCAGCAAGATAGTCGCCATCGGTTTGAACTATATGGATCACGTTCGCGAAGCCGATATCGGCCGGCCCGAACTGCCAACCATGTTTTGCAAATATCCTTCGGCGGTGATCGGCAGCGATGAGGAAATCCGTTGGTCCGCCGGCCTTACCGACCAGGTCGACTACGAAGCCGAACTCGCCGTGGTGGTCGGCAAAACGGCGCGTAATATCGGCCGCGAGTTAGCTTATGATCACATCGCCGGATACATGAATTGCAATGACGTCAGCGCGCGCGATCTGCAATTCAAACCCGGCGACCAGTGGCTGCGCGGTAAATGCCTGGATAGTTTCTGCCCGCTTGGCCCCTATCTGGTCACTCGAGACGAAATCGCAGACCCCCACCGGTTAGCGATAAAATGTCTGCTCAACGACCGGGTTATGCAGGATTCCAATACCAGCGAAATGATTTACCAAATCCCGTATTTGATCGAATACCTGAGCGCCGCCTTCACCCTGCTACCCGGCGATATCATCGCAACCGGTACTCCGCACGGCGTGGGTGCGTTCCGCGATCCGCCGATTTGGCTCAAAACCGGCGATACGGTGACGGTCGAAATCGAAGGCCTCGGCAGCCTGAGCAACTCTTGCGTCGCCGGCGATTAATCGAAACCGGTTTAACCGCTGCTGCGCGACGGTGATTCGAACGGGCGTTTCCGCTCGCGGCTTGCGGGTTGCGGCGCCTTTGTTCAACTATGCGAGAACACCGTCTCCATGCCTCTTTCGGGCGTGCCTGGAACCATTTGCGACAGTGCCAGCGAGGCGCCGGCGAACATCGCGCCGACAAGGAATACCAGCGCCGGCGATACAATCCATACCATTCCCAGCACGAACGGCAGTATCACCGCCGCGATATGATTGATCGAGAACGAAACCCCGGCAGTCGCTGCGATATCGGCGGGGTCGGCAATTTTTTTCAGGTAACTCTTGAGCGCGATCGCCATCGCGAAAAATATGTGATCGAGGATGTACAACACCGCCGCGAACCAGACGCTCTCGGCGAAGGCATAGGCCGTGAAGATGCAAACCAGCCCGGCATATTCGAGCGTCAGCGTGCGCCTTTCTCCCCAGTAACTAACCAGCCGGCCGATGCGCGGCGCGAGGTAAATCGTCAAAACGCCGTTAATCAGGAACAACAGCGACATATGCCCCACGGACAAGCCGAATTTCTCGACCATCAGGAAACCCGCAAACACCACGAATATCTGCCGCCGCGCGCCCGATAAAAAAGTCAGCAAATAATAAAGCCAGTAGCGTTTGCGCAACACCATGGTCTTGTGCTGCTCGGCTTCCCCGGCGAAATGCGGGCAACCGTAATACATCAGCAGCGCTATCGCCAGGGTGCACAAACCGAACAGCAGGTAAACCCACAAATAATCGAGCGCCAGAATTTCGAGCAGTAGGTAGAGCAGCGCGAAGACCGCCAGCCCGATAAAGGAACCGACCGCGATTATTCGGCCCAGCACCTGCGGCAGACGTTCGATCGGAATCAACTGCAGCGACAGCGATTGCATGATGGTTTCCGCATAATGATAACCGACCGACATCAATACCGTAGTAATGTATAAGCCCAGCACCGATGGCAGCATGCCGGTGATGGCGGTACCTATTCCGAGCGCCAATAGCGAAATAAAAGCGATTTTTTGTTCGCGCATGATCAACAGCAGGAAGACGACCGCAAAAGCGAGGAAACCCGGCACTTCGCGCAGGCTTTGCAGGATACCGATTTCGATACCGGTGAAACCGACCTGCTCGATCGAAAAATTGTTGATCAGCGCTTGCCAGGCGGCAAAACTAATAGGTACCGCGGCGGCGAAAAGGTATAGAAAGACTTCGGGTTTTTGCAATTGATGTTTCAACATCAGCGGATTCTGATACTTCGGGCGGAATTAATCAATGCATGCCTTAGCGCGGCAGCCCTCGATCACCCGGTGTCGCCGGTAACTCGGTCCCCGGAGATGAGCGCAGCGCAATGGGTGGCCAGCCGGGCGCAGGGTTCGGGGGTATCCGGTAACTGCTTGCCGCGGGTCCGCGAAACATGCGCCAGAGCTCGCTCGACAGCCTGCTCGATGCGCAGCACAAGGCCGTCATCGACGGGTGGGCATTTCAAGCTGCTTCTCCATAAACACGCTCAGGGGATCGGCGCGATAACACCCGAACGGCGATCGCTCCCGATATCCGAGCCGGCGATACAGGCCCAGCGCCGCTGGCTGTTTGACGCCGGTTTCGAGGCGAAACAGAGTGATCCCGCGCTCACATACTCGGTCTCGAGATGCTGCATGATGGCGCGCGACAAGCCCCTGCCCCGATACCGGTCGCGAACAAATACCCGTTTGATTTCGGCATAGTCGCCATCGTCGTGCATAATCTTGGCTGCGCCGCTGGCGACCAGCCGACCCTCGATACGGCCGCCGATAAACAAGACATCGGGGCGCTTCAAGTCCGCGTTGCTTGCGAGGTGATTACTCTCGGCCGGATACAAATCGACATAATAGGCATCGCTCGCGCTGAGCAATTGCTGCACCTCCGCGGCGTCCGGATCCAGGTTCTCGATCTTCATTTCAGGTATTTTCGTTATCCCCGTTGATGAATGAGTACATCTCGATTTCCGCTCGCAAGGACCAACCGCGGCTAGACCAGTAACTGCGTCCCGCCTGATTTTCCTTTAACACATGCACATGCGATTTTTCGATGCCCTGCGATTTCAGCGCATCGAGACTAAGCGCGACCAACTTGCCTGCAATCCCGCGCTTGCGCCGCGCCGGGTCGACTGCTAGGTGCTGGATGTAACCGCGCTTGCCGTCGTGTCCGGCCATTATGGAACCGCTTATTCCCGTCTCATCTTCAGCCACAAAACTCAGGCCCGGGTTACGCAGCAAGTATTTCTCGATGCCGGCGCGCGAATCCGCGTCGCGCAGGCTGAGACCCTCGCAATTACGCCACAACTCGATTACAGGATCGTAATCCGAGATTTGCATGCTGCGATATTTCATTCACTTAGGCCGCTAGGACGGTTCATGTTAATGCTTCATCGCGTTGTAGCAATCTGTCCAGCGCCTCGCTGTCGGGCATTTCTTCGAAATGCATGACGCCGTCGGCAATCCGATCCCAGGGAGCGCGCGAGCCGACGAATAAATGGGCCACCAGCTCGAGTTCGGCATTGTCTTCGAGCAAACCTACCGGAATCCAGTAAGCGCTGTCGTTTGCGGTCAGATTCGGCAGCGGCGAACCGCAAGCTTTGCAAAATTGCGATTTGAAACCGGTGTCGGTTACGTATTCCTTAATTTGGCCTTGGCCCTTAATCCAGTCGAACTGGTCGGCGTCGATTCTGAAGGCCGCATTTGCGGCGGACCCGGTGACCTTGCGACACAGCGAGCAGTGACACTGATACAGGTTTGGAATGGCGCCGCTGAGTTTAAACTCGACCGCACCGCAAAGGCATTTTCCTTTCATATTTTTTCCACCCATTATTAAAATTCAAGTCGGCCTTCGAGTTCGCTAAACGCCGTCATCACGACCTTGCGATAAGCGTCTCGCCGGCACAGGCGGCGATACCACTGCATCAAGTATCGAGGCCGCGGCACGGCAAGACCCATTTCGAAATAGCGATACAGGCAAACCGCACAGCTGATATCGCCCGGCGAAAAATCGTCCCCGCCCAAATACGGATTGCGTTGCAAATGCCGGTCGAGCAGTTCGAAGTGCGATGCGCAGCGGCGCGCCGCCGCGTCGATAGCGCCGCTGTCCCGCGCCGTCGACGGAGTGCGGTAAAAACCCCAGAACAAGTCGATGAAATCGGGTTGCAGCTTGCACAACTCCCAATCCATCCAGCGCTCGGCCAGCGAACGCGCAAGCGGTTCTTGCGGCCACAGCGCAGCGCCGCCGTAACTAGCCGCCAGGTAGCGCAGGATAGTGTTTGATTCCCAGATCACATTGCCGGTATCGCGTATTATCGGAATCCGGGCATGCGGATTCAGCGCCAAAAATTCAGCGGTCTCGAGTTCTCCGGCATTACCGCCCAGCTCGTAATGACGATAGTCGAGTTCGAGCTCTGCCAGAATCCAGCGCACCTTTTGTACATTGTAGGCATTGCCGCGTCCCCATAGTTCGATCATCGGTGTCGCCTCGACGCTAAAGCGTAATTTCGCCTTCGATCAGGATATGTGTCTGGCCGCCAATTTTGACATTGTGCCGATCGACCGGATCGACGGCGACTCGCCCGTGGCGGCCGATAGCGGTTCCCTGGGCGACGCTCACCGCCCGCGGCAACCGACCCTCGGCCTGCATCCAGTGCGCCAGCGCAGCATTGAGCGAACCGGTAATCGGGTCCTCGCTCATGCCGCTCGAGGGCGCCAGATGGCGCACCTCGAATTGGCATTCGGCGTCCGGTGGGTGTGCGCCGATGAAACCGATGGATTTGAATACCGGCCAGCGAACCCGGGACGAATCGAGCGCCAACACCGAAGCGGCGCAATCCAGCTGCAGCACCTGGAACACCGGGCCATTGTCGAGTTCCGCCGTATCCAGGATTTTATCGGGCGCAATTTCGAGTTCGGCGCAAATAGCCGCCCGGTTTTCGTCCGACATGGCTCGAATGCGGGTCGGCGGCGCGGTAAATGCCGGCCGCGCGGGATTGCCGATATCGATTTCAACTATTCCGATACCGCATTCCTGCAACACCCGGCCGGCCTGTTTCGGCTGACCGCCGCAATGCAACCAGGCGGCGCAACTCCCCAACGTGGGGTGACCCGCGAACGGCATTTCACGTACCGGTGAAAAAATCCGCAGCCGGTAGTCGGCCCGAGTGTCGAGCGGCGGCAGCATAAATGTCGTTTCGGCCAGGTTGGTCCAGGCGGCCAGGTCTTGCATCGCTCGCTCGGTCAAGCCGTCACCATCGACCACCACGGCCAGTGCATTGCCAAGCGTCGGCTTCGGGGTAAAGACATCGCATTGGATAAAACGACGAGTCGGCATAGGTAGCTCCGGGCTTGGGTAGCGCGCACTCGGCAAGAACGCGGCGCTGGATTAAACGAACTGGTTAAGGAAACTCAGCAACAGCCAGAGCTTCATCAATAGATATTTTGTTTCATATACTGGCTATAACCCTCTCGTAGGCCTGGCCGTCGAATTCCCGCCCATGATGCGCGCTAAAATGTTGCGCCATTTGGCCGGCGCTAGCAGTGCCGATTGCAGCGAATCCCGCCTGCGCCAGCAGTAGCGCGCAACCCGCATCCAGGCGTTCGGCATGACGCAACAGCCGCCGTCCCGATGCAATTTCTGGAATTCGATCGCCTTGTCTTCGGACATGGATACCTCAGCTAGAGATTCGGCCGCTTGCGGCGAGGTCAACCGGCTCAATCGCCGTAGTTTACGATGCCCGGGACTTCGAGGCGACAATTTCCCCGAAAGCGGCGTCTATGAGTGCTTGTAACCCGCCTTCGCCGCCAGACATCGATTGCAGTTATGCTTATGAAAGCTTGGTCTCACCCTGTCACTGAAGCCATCGCTAAGCCGGGCCAGGCCTCGCATTAGGAAATCATCTGGTAGTAAACATTCTGCGGGTGTTCGGCCTCGATGAAAAAGTACCAGCGCTCAGCCAATAATCCAAGGTATTGCAGCACAAAGGCAGCGACATACATAGTTAACGCCCCCGGGTCGCCAAGCGACAGCAGCAATAGCGGTATGACAAAGGCGAACAACAAGAACCCCCGGCGTATCAAGCGCAACACCGAGATTCCATAGTCATGCATGAACGCGCGGGTATTGAAACTGCCGCCCATGGCCCCCTGAGCGATTTGACGAATCGTCGGATGGTGTATCCCGATTGCCGACTGCAGGGTCGAGGGACTGCGCAGGCGGCGATTACGCACCAGGCTCGCGTAGCGAAACAGCATGGCACTCGCCGTCAGGAAAATGGCCATACCGCTAAAATAGCTTAAGCGGCCATCGTCGCCGAACGCCGCAATTGCGCTCGCCAGCGTGAATCCGGAAGCACATCCCAACAGCAGTAAATTCAGTACGGTCAACGGGCTATGCCACTGTCGCAGAAACTTGAGACAGGCATAGATCATCGCGGTACAAACGAATAACGCGCAGACCGCCAGTACCGCGCCAAAACCGAACAGGGTTGCCAGCGAAATCGGAATCGCGTCCCCAAGCTTGAACATCTCGCGCTCGATACCCCCCAGTTTAACCAGCGCATATCCCAGTATCAGCGCCATCGCGAGCGGCAGCGCGATAACTTCACGCGACAACCAGGAAGTGCGCCACATAGCCGCCGCCCGCCAGGCGCGTTCCGGGTGCCCCAGATGGAAAAACGACGCCAGCAGTCCCGCCGCCAGCAGCATAAAACTCACTCCTGCGGCATGACCGCTAATATCGTTTTGCGCCGGCGCCAGAATCGACAACAAGACAAACCAATCGGCACTGTAAAAAGCCAGGAACAGCCCCTGCCCGGCGCCGATCAGCGTGGTTAACAGGATCACGGATATCGCGGGTTTCATAGCGCTGCGCTGGTTACCACGAGGTCGAATCGTCGAGGGTGGTGCGCGTGCTCGGTGCGCGGGGTCCGCGATCCTCCTTGCGCAATGGATTATCGGTGCGCTGCAGATCCTCCTCGTGCACCGTGATGCCAACCTTGCGCCGCGGCAGGTAGTGGTTCGCGGGATTGGTGCTCCATTCCGGCATCAGTTGATAACCGCCGGCATCGTTAATCGCCTTTGACGCCGGCGATTCCGGGTCGTGGATATCGCCGTAGATGCGCGCACTGGTCGGGCAGGAGAGCACGCAAACCGGCTGGCGTTCTGCTGCCGGCAGCGTCTCGTCGTAGATGCGATCGACGCAGAGGGTGCACTTCTTCATCACCTTTTGTTGCTCGTCGATTTCGCGCGCGCCATAGGGGCAAGCCCAGGAACAGTACTCGCAACCGATGCACTTGTCGTAATCGACCAGCACGATGCCGTCTTCGGGGCGTTTGTAACTAGCGCCGGTGGGACAAACCGGTACGCAGGGCGGGTCTTCGCAATGCAGGCAAGACTTCGGGAAATGCACCGTCTGAGTATGGGGGAATTCTCCCACTTCGAAGGATTGCACTCGGTTGAAAAATGTACCGGTCGGTTCGGCGGCGTAAGGATTGCGATCGACCATCGGGCCGGCATCGCCCGAGGTATTCCATTCCTTGCAGCTGGTGACGCAAGCGTGACAGCCGACGCAGGTATTAAGATCGATGACCAGGGCGAGTTGTGTCATTGGCCTAGCCCCCTGACGAATGCTTGCCATTTACCGCGCGCCGCTTCCATACCGGGAACCCGCGGCTGGGCGGCAAATTGAGGAGAAGTCGTTGCGGGTTCGCTCGCGTCGGCCTTGTATACGCGCACGCGCACATCGTACCAGGCGGCCTGACCGGTAACCGGATCCGAATTGGAAAAACGGTAACCGCCGTCCGCGGCCGGTATCTCTTCGCTGATTAGATGATTGAGCAAAAAACCTTTTTGCGATTCGTTGGCATTTTTATCCAACCCCCAGGCGCCGGCGGCCTTGCCGATCGCATTCCAGGTCCAAACCGTACCCGGCTCCACCGCCTCGCTGAAACGGCACATGCAGCGTACCCTGCCATGTTGCGATTCGACCCAGATCCAGTCACCGTCGTCAAAACCGTTGAGCGCGCCGACCCGCGGACTGAGAAACAGGTAATTATGCGCGTGAATCTGGCGCAACCAGGCGTTTTGCGAATCCCAGGAATGGTACATCGCCATCGGCCGCTGCGTGATGGCATTCAGCGGATACTTGTGCTTGTCGATATTCTGAGTTTCCAGCGGCTCGGCGTAAAACGGCAGCGGATCGAAATGGGTGCGCACCCGTTCGCGCAGGCGCGCCGGCGGTTGCCGCCCCGGGCGTTTGCCTTCGGCGGCGAGCCGGAAGCGCTGTAATACTTCCGAGTAAAGATGCAGGTTGACCGGGTCGGTGTAACGGATCAAACCATGATCCTGCGCCCAGTGCAGGTAGCCACGGTTCCAGTTGCGCATGTACTGGAACGACTTGGGCAGTTCGTGCTGATAGACGCAATTGTTCTTGGCATACATTTCCCACTGATTGGGATTGGGTTCTCCGCGCATGAATTTTTCTCCGCCCTTGCCGCGCCAGCCGGCGAGAAAGCCGATCCCGGAGCCGGGTTCGGTTTCGTAATTGATTACGAGGTCCTTGTAATCCTTGAATTTACGGCTGCCGTCGAGGTTCATGAAGCGCGGCAGTTTAAGCCGCGTCGCCAATTCCACCAGTACATCCTGGAACGGCCGGCATTCGCCCTTGGGCGGCACCACCGGCACGCGCACCGAGTCGACCGGTCCCTCGAATTCGGAAATCGGCCGGTCCAGCATCGACATGGCGTCGTAGCGCTCGAGATAAGAAGTATCGGGCAGTACAATATCGGCGAAGGTGATGGTTTCGGAATGATAAGCATCGCAAACGATGAGAAACGGGATCTTGTACTCGCCGTCGTCATTCTTATCGACCAGCATTGCGCGCACGCGCTCGGTATTCATCGACGAATTCCAGGCCATGTTCGCCATGAACAGTAGCAGCGTATCGATCGGATAGGGGTCGCCGCGCCAGGCGTTGGTGATGGCGTTATGCATCAGGCCGTGAACCGACAGCGGGTACTCCCATGAAAATCCCTTGTCGAGCCTGACCGGTTCGCCCTCCGCATCGACGAACAGGTCTTCGGGCACGGCCGGGAATCCCAGCGGCATGCCCTCCAGCGGCGCGCCGGGTTGTACCGCGGCGGGATCGCTCGGCGGCTTGGCGCAGGGTGGAATCGGACGCGGGAACGGCGCCTTGTGGCGGAATCCACCGGGACGATCGATGGTGCCGAGTATCGTCATCAGAATGCCCAGCGCGCGAATCGACTGGAAGCCGTTGGAATGCGCGGCGAGACCCCGCATAGCGTGGAACGACACCGGGTTTCCGGTAATCGATTCGTGTTCCCTGCCCCAGGCGTCGGTCCAGGGAAACGGCAATTCGATTTTTTCGTCGCGCGCGGTAATGCCCATTTCATGGGCCAAGCGGCGTATCGTGTCCGCGTCGATCCCGGTAATACCCGCGGCCCACTCCGGGGTGTAGTTCTCGACCCGTTCCTTGAGCAGCTGAAACGCCGGTTTCACGCTGGCGCCATCATCGAGCTTGAATTCCCCCATCAGCCTCGGATCGGCCTCTTCGCTATAGGCGTTGACGGCTCGATCGAGGTGACGGTCCCACCACATTTTATTGGCCGGATCGATGCAGGTTTCCTCGATTTCGATTTCCGAGCGCAGAAACAGCCCGCATTCGTCGCTGTCGGGGCTGGCATTGACCAGATCGGGCGAATTAGTGTAGCGCAGCAAAAACTCGCGGTCGTATAGCCCGAGCGCAATGATCTCGTGGATGATGGCTAACAGCAGTGCGCCGTCGGTACCGGGTTTGATGGGAATCCATTCGTCGGCGATCGCGGCATAGCCGCTGCGCACCGGATTGATCGCGATAAACTTGCCGCCATTGCGTTTAAATTTCGACAGCGCGATTTTCATCGGGTTCGAATGATGGTCTTCGGCGGTGCCGAGCATGACGAACAGGCGCGAACGCTCGAGGTCGGGTCCGCCAAACTCCCAAAAAGAGCCGCCGATGGTATAGATCAGGCCGGCGGCCATATTAACCGAACAAAAACCGCCGTGCGCGGCATAGTTAGGGGTGCCGAACTGTTTAGCGAAAAGGCCGGTCAGCGCCTGCATTTGATCGCGTCCGGTATAGAGCGCAAATTTTTTCGGATCGGTATCCCGGATATGCTGCAGCCGTTCGCTGATCGCGCTGAAAGCCTCTTCCCAAGAGATCTCCTCGAATTCCGAGTCGCCGCGTTCCGCGCCGGCTTTGCGCCGCAGCGGCTTGGTCAGTCGCGACGGCGAGTACTGTTTCATGATGCCGGATGCGCCCTTGGCGCAGAGCACGCCCTGGTTGATCGGGTGCTCGGGATTACCCTGGATAAAACGCACCGCGCCGTCTTCGACGGTAACATTAATGCCGCAGCGACAGGCGCACATGTAGCAGGTGGTCGATTTGACTTCGCGTTTACGGGCCGTATTTGCCGCCATCTGCGATACCTGGGACTTGATTGAACAGGCGCCTAGTGTGGCTGGATGCCTGATTCGATGCAAAACAAAATTATTAATCAGGGCACAAAGCCTTTTAATAAGTTAATTTTATTTGCCTTCAAGAAATATAAATTTAATTTATAATATTATCGCTCATGCTCGATTACTTAGATTTGATTCACAAACTCTAGGTAACGCAGCGCTAAAAAATACCATGAGTTAACTATACTCCTAGCAAACCGCCAACAGCTTCGGGGTTCAGGGTGCGATATCCAGTTGTAAGCCGGTGCAGAGGATTGGTTAGATATGAATAAGATGAAGCGTTTTTCGTTGATCACGTTGATGATCTCGGCAGTTTTCGCCACACCCTCAACTATCGCGAAAGTTTATAAATGGGTAGACGAAAACGGCAAGGTGCATTTCACCGATAAACCTCCCAAGCAACTAAAAGCGCAACCCGAAGTTGTCGAAATCACCCCTAAAAAAACCAGGTCGGCATCTAAACTACCTGCCGTGGCGAAACTCGAGCCGATCAAAAACTCGAAGACGGCCGACGCCAAGACCGTGGTGCTAGAGCACCTTTCGATTGAATACAAGGGCAACCCCGAGCACAAAGATGCGCTCGGCAAGACCTATAAATACACGCGGGAAGCAAGACTAAAGGTCGAGCGACTGCGGCAAAGTGATAATGCCCCGGCATCGGCCCTGCCATGCATTCAAGCAGGCGACTTGACGCTTAATAATGCTGTCATCGGACATAGGAAAATGACCCATTCCGGACAAAATTATTGACCCACCTTTGTTTAAATCGGGTCGTCTTATTTGGAGGGCGACCCATGCTAACAGAGGAAGCAAAGATGGAGATC
>Ga0126334_10000049_pt1 | contig 44447 bp, 35 predicted proteins | sample InaspJWI49metaG_FD_94491 | JGI IMG/M metagenome (GOLD analysis project Ga0126334, IMG submission 94491) | Marine gutless worms symbiont microbial communities from Oahu, Hawaii - Inanidrilus sp. 2 OAHU.JWI-49 metaG | ecosystem: Host-associated > Annelida > Digestive system > Unclassified...
ACAGCGAGGATATCTCGCTCTTCTGGACTCAGATGTTTATAGGTTTTAGGCATAATATCGAAAACATACCGCAAATGCCTTAAAACCTGAAAGTGTTGCACTTACTTATTGAACTCGGGTGTCGATAACCGGGCCCAATTCAATCAATTTCGGTTTACCGATATCCAGAAACCGGGCTTTGTGCAGCAGCACAATGGCGCCGCCCTTTATTTTAAACCGCTTCCATTTGCGCCGCCTGGTGATCGGCTTTCTGGCGTCCATGCAACCCCTCCGTGACCATGTCAGTTCAAATTCGGTGTTTATCTAAAGTTTCCCACGTCAACAAGAGCTGCCACTCCACTGCGAATGCGTATAACCGGGCGCTCGGAAAGTTGTAGGACATTATTAGCAAAAAACTTGCCACTTGACACGCAAACTTATGCGATTTAACGGCCAGGCCTCACACTAATGAAAAAAACTTAATATATACAGGCAGTTAATTTTTTTTAGATTGGCCGGGAATCTGTGTGTTTTGCGGTTACCAGTGGGTGATCTCCGGTAGCATTAACGGTTGAGCGCCAAAATTCTGGCGCATTTTTCTGCATGCATTACTGATTTGGCATTTCGGGAGTGCTAGCCTCAGCCAAATAATATTGTTTAGGAAACTGTGTGTTATTTGGCTATCCTCCCTCTTATTACAATCAGGTTTAAACTGCTTGACCCTGTGGTCGGCTTGTTTTAAAAATCGAATAGTTTCAGTCTACCCAATCAACGCAGATCGATCGTTGCGACGTTGCCGGGTTTGGAGTTTCTATGGACAATGACTCAAAAAATTCAGATACGCGACAGTGGTTGCGTTTACGTCGCAATATCATCGAATTGCTTTACACCCATTTTATGGAGTTCCCCTACGCCCCGCTTGAAATGGAGATGGTTGCCGAGCATTGTCAGGCGGAACCCAAATCGCTGAACTGGAACACCGTCTACCTGGAAAAATGCGGATTCGTCGAGTTGGGTAAATCCATCGAAGCGCCGCCTTTCGTGGCCTGCACCGCCTCAATCACCGAGAAGGGTATCGATCTGATTGAAGATCCAGAACGTTTTGACCGCAAGTTTCCGCCGGATGCGGATAGCTGAACATTGCTTTGCCCAGTGGGGCGGGATCAGGACATTACCGAGGGGATCTCCATATAAACCGAACATTAACAATTTGTTACCCGGGTACTGCCAGCCCCTGGCTGAGCGGGAATCATAGGATGCCGGTGTTCTGACTGATTAGTGGAGGGCTTCCCCATGACGGACCTGCCAAAATTACCGGAGATACCGGAAGATCGGGCTGACGATCTACATCACATCGAAATTAGTGGTGAAGCGGATTTATCCCTGTTCATGGCCGGGAATCAGTTTATGGTCATGCCGGCTCTGATCGAGACCTTTCAGCAGCAATACCCGGAAATAGAACGCATCTACTACCAGACGCTGCCGCCGGGCCTTTCCCTGAAACAGATCCTGGCCGGCGGCGCCCGCTTCAAGAAGCAACGTTTCGGTGCCCAGGCAGATGTTTATGCCTCGGTAAACAGGACAGCCATGGAGCAGCTGGTGGCTGCGGGGCACCTGGAACCCGATGCTTATACCCGTTACCTGCATAACCGGCTGACCCTGATGGTGCCTGCCGGCAACCCTGCGAATATCAAGGCCGTTACGGATCTCGATCAGGAGAACATTCGAATATCCCAGCCGGACCCGGCGAACGAAGATATTGGGTTTCATATTATGGACATGTACCGGGCAGCCGGGGGAGAAACGCTGGTCCATAGGATAATGGAGCAAAAAAGGGATGCGGGCACGGCGATATTTACCCGGGTGCACCACCGCGAAACACCCTTGCGAATCGAACTGGGCAACGTGGATGTTGGGCCGGTCTGGGCCACCGAAGTTCGGCATGCGCGTGCAGCCGGCCGCGCCATCGACGCGGTGGAACCCGGGGCAGCCCTCGATCAACGTGACCGGGTCAACTACTACATTGCCCGCTTGAAAGCAGCACCGAATCCTAAAAATGCGGAGAAGTTCATTGAATTTATAACCAGCCCAGCCGCAGGGGAGATTTACCGCGGGTATGGTTTTGTGCCGCCGAACAAATAGAAGCCTTCTCAAAAAGGTCCTTTGGTCCAATCTCGGCGTTGGGCGCTCATATCAAACCCTGGCAATACTCGATGTATGCCTGCGGGTTGATATTCACGGCCGCCTTGACTTTGAACCAAACTCCTCTTTTTGAGATGGCTTCGAAGAGACAGCATGCAAAGATTATCCGAAGCAACCACACAAAATGACCGCCCAGCTGTCGCTCTGGCCGGCCTCTGTTATGACGGGCAGTCCTCTTTCATGCCGGGTGCCGCCGGTGCACCGGACCGTATCCGGGAGGCTTATTACTCAGATTCAACCAACCAATGCTGCGAAAACGGCCTTGATCTGGCAGATGTGGATTGGTTTTTCGATGCCGGCAACCGGCGACCCGATCCCGGGGGTGAATGGCTGGCCCAGATTGAAGGCTTTGCGTCTGAATTGCTCTCCCGGGGGATGCGAACCATATTTCTGGGCGGGGACCATTCCATCTCCTATCCCCTGGTGCGCGCCCATGCGGACAGTTACCCCGATTTGACGATCTTGCATCTGGATGCCCATGCCGATCTATATGATACGTTTGCGGGCAGCCGCTACTCCAATGCCTGCCCCTTCGCCCGGATCATGGAGGAAAACCTGGCCCGAAAATTGATGCAGGCCGGCATTCGGACCCTTACGCCCCACCAGCGCGAACAGGCCGCCCGTTGGGATGTAGAGATATGCGAGATGAGAGATCGCCGGGGCTTTAAGCCGCCGCAATCCGAGGAACCGCTTTACCTGTCGCTGGATCTGGATGTGATTGATCCCGCTTTTGCTCCGGGCGTTTCCCATCCCGAGCCGGGCGGGTACACCACCCGTGAAGTGCTGGATATCATCCAGGCGATCAAAGCCCCGATCATCGGGGCCGATATCGTAGAATACAACCCCCTGAAAGACCCCACCGGCATCACCGCCCTGGTCGCCGTAAAACTCCTCAAAGAAATCGCCGCCAAAATGATAGAAGTTTAATATGCTGCGGTGCCTATAAAAAAGAAAAATGCCGTCTATAACAATCCGGAATCAACTTGTTTGGGTTTTGATTTGAATGGGTTTTTGCAATAAACGCAGAAGCGGTTTCAAGGCACCCCACAGGTTCAAGGTCAAGGCGGACGTACATATCGAACCGGAGGAATACAAACTGTATTTCGAGGATTTGATGTGTGCGCCCAACGAAGAGATTGAGCCTGTGGGGTGCCTTGAAACCGTTTCTTAGTAGCGGCCAAGGAACAGCTTACCTTGCCCCAACACTTCCGCCTCCATCTCCGGTGACTCTGGAATCCAGATCGCTTTGACCAGCAGGTAATACAGGTCGCCGCGGCCGCCGGAGCAGGGGGGTAAGTAAGCGCCGGGTTTGCTCTGAAAGGGTTTGCGGTGCGCCGCGATCACAAAGAAGGGTTCCGGCAGGTCGAAGGTGTTGCCGGGGACCGACGGCAAGGTAAGGGTTTCAGTCCCTGGCGCAAACCGGTAGCCGATGCGGCCCTGGCCGCCCTGGCCGCCGAAATCTGGGCATTGCTGTCCTGCCGGAATATTTTTCCCATCCCAGGCTGGGTCTGCGAAGCTGACTGTCAGATCGGAGAGGATCCTGAAGGGACGGTAAACCGGTTCGCCGGCGCAACCATACAGGATCAACGAAACGGCCAGGGTGGCCACCAACTTTGTTCCGGTGCTGAGTCTCATAGACGTTCTTTATTTTTCTCCCAGATGAAGGGAATAACCTGTTTCCACTGACAATTCTATAAATGAAAAGTCCCGGGTATGTCAAGGTTCAGGTATTTTCCGTAGACAGCGGGCGAGGGTGGGTATAGGTTGCGGCAGCGCACAGCCGATGTGTCCACCGGGCTTGGCACCCCGTTGATGAAGATAGCTGCCAGGCGGGCGCATTTTTCATACTCTGTAAAACAGATCAAGATACTTTTTCAGAATATCCCTGACGACACCCCTTGTTGGAATCGTTGCTGCCATTCCGTAAATTGGTGCCATTCCTTCTTCCCGGGCCGGTTTGTTTTTAACGTCCCTTACCGCTTCTTTCAGATCTTTGACAAATTTATCAGCAATGCCCGCTTGGGTTTGTCTTAACGTAACGGCAATGTGGATACATGTGGGTTTATGCAAGCCATTTAGGCTCCATCCCTTTTCCGCCATATAATCGAGCACTCTGTAAATATCAATTTCGCGCGATCCAAATGCAATGACCCATAAGGGCTTTCCCAGGATAAAAAGTTCGGGGATTTCCTGAATTCCCTTTTTAATAGTTTCGGCGGCTACCATTATTTTTTGGGTGGCTTCAAGGTACCCTTTTTCACCGACAGATAATAGTGCCGCCCAGCAGGCAGCACTCAGGGCGCCGGGTCGACTTCCAGCAAATGTGGGCGAAAAATACAACCCTCCGGGCCAGTCTGAGGTGGTGTAGTACTGGTAATGTCTCAATGTTTCGTTGCGGTACATTACAACAGACGTTCCCTTGGTAGCATACCCGTATTTATGCGTATCTGCGGATATTGATGTAACCCCTTTTAGTCTGAAATCAAAGGCCGGCACGGCATACCCGAGTTTTTGGGCCCAGGGAAGCACAAAACCACCCAGACACGCATCCGTGTGAAAACCAACATTATGAAGCCTGGCCAGTTCCGACATCTCCGCAATGGGATCAATGGCTCCATGGGGAAAACTCGGCGCTGAACCTACGATGGCAATCGTATTGCGGGAAATGGCTTTTTTTACCGCTTGAATCTCCGCCCTATAATTTGCATCAACCGGAACATGTTTCATTTTAATATTGAAATACTGGGAGGCTTTATCAAAGGCGGCGTGCGCGGTAACCGGTACAACCATCTCCGGCTTTCTGATTCCCTTTTTGTCGCGGGCATAATCGCGGTAGGATTTCATTGCAAGCAGGATACTTTCCGTTCCGCCTGATGTGACGCAACCGCAAATATTACTCTGAGAAACCCTGGCCCCCAGCATATTTGCAGTCATGGAAATAATTTCGGATTCATATTTTGATGCGCTTGGCCAGAGATCAGAATGCAACGGATTGCTTTGTGAGGCGATGGCATATATTTTATTGAGAAAGTCAATGTGGTCATTATCACCATGATATACAGCGCCCGAAACATACCCTTCTTTCCATTTTGATTCCTCTATTTCATTCAACGCTTCCATTTCCTTGAGAATATCTTCTCTAGACCTGCCCACCCCCGGGAGGGTAGCGTATGTCTTATGGGTTTTTTTGTAAGGTTTGGCTGAATCCATGAGCCCTAACATAACAGAGTCAATTTCTTTATTTATCCTATCATTTATAGATGGGATTTTTTTCATGTATTTTTCAAGTACGGCTACGATTCCAGGCGGCAATTTGCGCATGATTTTTTCGATAAGTTCAATATCCATCATTTTTCCCGTTACTTTCTTGAGATAGTGTCTAAGGGCTCCCTTAAAATAACTTCACATTTCCAGCGCCCAACCATCTCAATCAGCGGCGTTGTGAAAATACGGAATATGCCTGATATGCATTGGTTTCCGCGCCTTGCTGAGTGAGCGCTTGAACACTTCAAATCTGTAAATGTATTTTTGCACGAACCCTAACTCCTGTTGAGTCGAGCATAGATCTTTTTATTATTTTTATAGAGCAAGACATACTCTTTAAAAAGTTCATTATAAAGTTCTCTGTTTGCAGGATTCGGTTTATAAATCGCCTTGTATTCTATCTTTTCGGATATTTCTTCAAATTTTAAATAACCCATGGCAACCGAACCGAGAAAACCCGCCCCCCTGGCATTTGCGTCGATCGGGTCCTTGATCTGCCTGATATTTCTTCCGAGAACATCTGCAAATATTTGACACCACAAATCCGAAGTTGCTCCGCCACCGATAAAGTTGATATTTCTCATTGGTTTCTTGGTAAAAGATTCAACAGATTTCAGCAGCCATCTTGTGTTGTAGGCGACGCCTTCAAAAACAGCCCTTATCATGTGCGCCCGGGTTGTGTTGAGGGTCATGTTGTGAAAACCGCCTCTAATCGTGTGATCATCGATGGGAGATCGTTCTCCGTATAGCCAGGGTGTAAATATAAGTCTGTCGCTTCCCGGTGGGATTCTTTCGGCGAGTTTGTTAAATACACCGTGGACATCTTCAGGTAAACTTTCAGGGGCTAACTCGTCATCGGGAAAAAAGATGTTCTCCTTAAGGAAGTTAAGGGCTTCACCGGCAATTTCCTGTTCGTTAACCAGTAGATATTTTCCCGGAATGGCTGATGGCAGAGAAGCCATGTTATGAAAGAGATCTGTTTTTTTAAATGGAACATGACAAATAAGCCATGAGGACGTACCAACATATAAATGGCCCTCATAATCTTCAACTGCACCTGATCCGATAGCAGCCGAATGAAGGTCAGGCGTCCCCATTACAACTGGTGTGTCGAGCGGGATGCCAAGTTCGGCAGCGATTTCGTTTTTAACCGGGCCAATAATATCAGTAGCCCTTTTTAAGTCCGGCAGTTTTTCCCTTTCAATGCCAACAAGCTTGATAAGGCGGTCATCATAATCAATATTTGATATATTCCGGTTGTCGGTAACCCAGTGCAGCGCGATCGAATCATATGAGGCAAAATACGCTCCCGTAAGCTTTAAATTCAGATAGTCTTTGGGCTCAAGAAACTTATGGGTTTTTTTATAAATTTCCGGATAAACATTTTTAATATAGAGAATATGGACAATGGGGTCTTTGCCCGAATGGGCCGGAATTCCGCCGGTAAGTGTGATCCATTTGCGAAGCTTTGTAACTGCATACCCTTCGATCTGAAACAAGCCACCGGTTTTTTCCTTAATATATTTAGCGCCTCGCGAATCCATCCAGATGATTGCATTCATGAGAGGGTTGCCGTCTTTATCAACCGCCACAGTGCCGGACCACTGACTTGTGCAATTAGCAGCAACTATATCATTTACGGGAATACTATTTCGGGAAAGAAGCTTTTTTGAAGTATTTTTTATGGCCCGCCACCAATCATCAGGGCTTTCTTCAGCCCCACCAGCAGGTAAAAGGATTGTTTCGGTACTTTCAAACGCAGAGTCAACAACTTCACCATCAGTTGACACGATCGCAACCTTCGGCCCGGATGTACCTAAATCGACTGCAAGTATGTATTTAGTGACAGACGCCATTCTGCTTCTCCTATAGGTTGGCTTTTTACGGATTCATCAACAGAGGTCTGTTTATACCGGCGGGTAGTTTTCACTGCCGAGGGCCTGTTGAACGGCAGCCAGCACACCTTCTCGGTCTGGGGATTTGAAGAATCCTTTTCTGACCACCTGCTGGTCACTCACCCAGACGGTTAATTCCCCCATTTTGCCACCCGAATCCAGCCGGGCTGCAATACCGGCCTGTTCCACGATAAGATACCAGCCGAGTTCAAAAATGCGCTGGAGCAGGTCGATACTGCGGATTGACTTGGAGGCGACCCGGATGGTTTTGCCGGACTTCTGTTGCGTCGCGGCCACATAGGCGATGTAGGCGTCAAATGCATCCAGGTCCACAAAAGCCAGGGGCAGTCGCAAGCCTTCGATGGCGTCGCAGTAAACCGGGTAGGCGGAGTTGTTATCTTTGGCCATAGGAACCTCGCTGTCCAAGTTTTCGGGAAAGGACTCGTTGCTGGTAGCAGGAACACTTGTAGGGCCAGGTGAGTGATTGCTCACTCGTTTTCCACCATGGATGAAATATATTTAAATGTCAAGTAAAAAATTGGTAGCGTTCAAAAGGGTTGAAAGTTGATAACTAAATGTTTTTTATTGACAATAATTATGTGAGTGAGTTATCACTCACTCATGGAGAAGCACTACAAAAAAGCGTTCGAAAAAATCTCTGAAGAGAAGCAGGCCCGAATTCTGGATGCCGGGACAGCGGAATTTGCGGCCAAAGGCTTTCCCGGGGCCAATATCAACCGGATAGCCCAGCAGGCCGGAATCAGCATCGGGGCCATGTATAATTATTTCGGTTCCAAGGATGACCTGTTTCTCACGATTATCGACCGGGCGCACGCCTTGCTTGAAGGTGTTATCAATGAAGTCGCGCAAGCGGAAGATGATATTTTTGAAAGCATCGAGAAACTGCTGCGGGCCGCCCAGTCCTATTCCAAACAGTACCCGGAATTGACCCAGATTTACCTGGATATGACCTCGGAAGGACTGTCTCATCTCTCGCGGCAGCTGTCCGGCCAGATGGAAACCATCTCGTCAGGCTTTTATCGGGCCCTCATAAAAAAGGCGGCTGCGGCCGGGCAGCTGGACCCGGCCATTGACGACCGGGTAGCCTCCTTTTGCCTCGACAACCTGATCATGATGCTCCAGTATTCCTACACCTCCGATTATTTCAAAGAGCGCATGAAGATTTTTATCGGGCCGGAGGCTGTCCTGGATGATGAACGCATTATCCGGGAGATGATGCGTTTCATTCGGGGGGCCTTTGCTGGTCATGGGCGTTTTTAGAAGTGGTTTCAAAACCTCCCCTCGAACTCAATCTCGGCGTTGGGCACTCGGTTCAGCACGAAGTGCCGGTTTTCAAGCCGTCAGGCGCAACCTCCCGCGCTATCCTCGAAATACCTGATGTATTTACCACGATGGGCATTGGCTTCGCTGGCACCTCCGGTTTACGACCCACCATAAAGGAATAGATGCGCGGGAAGTCCCGCAACGCGGGGCACCTCGCGGCCGCCGCACCTTGAGCCCGATTGAATGTTTTGAAACCACTTCTGGGATCCTGGCCGTTTTCTGACCTCGAAAACCCGGTCCTCTGGGCCAAACTTGTCCCGCTATTCTGGAGCTAGTCGCGCCATACCCGGATCTCTACTTTGGGGGCAAAAACAATTCAGCTACCGATACCTTTTCAGGCCATACGCACCGGTATTGATTCCCCACCACCTGCAGCACCAGCGTGGCCTGACTGTTTTGCCGATCATACTTGCCGTGTGTTTTAAAAACGACTTTTCCGAAAGGCGTCTTTATGTCAACCTTCTCAAGAGCCTGTCGAATATGACGGGGTCTGAGCGACTTGCTGCGCTTGAGGGCATCCGCCGCCACCAGTAGCGCTGAATAGGCTTCGGCACCGTGATAATCAGGTTTTTGGTTGAATTTGACGCGATAGCTCTCAGCGTACTGCCTTGCCAGGTCATCTTGTTGGTCATCCGTCCACAGGGTGGCTGTCAAGAGGTGTTGGGATGCAGGCCCGGCCAGCCGAATAAAATCAGGGTGGGTAAATCCGCCGGCACCGCCGCATAGAAAGGAACGGATCTTTTCGGCCCGGATCTGTCTGACCAGAGCCACGGCATCTTTCATATAGGATACCATATAGATTGCATCGGGCACGTTTATTTTCAATGGCTGCAAGAGTCGTTTGAAATACTCGGAGCCGGCGCGTTCTTTATGGTACGGAATAATGGCTTTCAGTTCTATGTCGTTTTCCCGGCAGAACCACATCATCTGCATAGCGCCACCGGTGCCATAGGGACTGTTTTCATATACAATCGCCATGCTGGCAGGTTTGATTTTCTGCGTCAGCAGTTCCTCGAGGCCTCTGGTATATTCGGCTGCGGGCGGGTTGAGCCTGAATATGTTTATTTTTTTTCGTTGGGTAACACGGTCATCGGCCGCCGTACAAACCAGGAAGGGTATATCAAGTCGTTCGGCGGTCTGGGCCATATAAAGGGTATTGCTGCTGGAGTAGCCCCCCACCAGCATCACCACTTTATCGGTATTTACCAGTTTTTTAACCGCCTGGATGCCCATCTTTTTGTTGCCTCCGTCATTGGCAAATACCAGTTTGATGGCGCGGCCATTAATTCCCCCTCTGGCGTTGATTTTTTCCAGGGCCAGATTAAACGAGCCTTTCATCATGGGGGCAAACGCGAATTTTGCGTTTTCCAGCACCCCAATGGTAATCGGCCTCGTCTGACTGGCGTTAGCCTGGGCCGCTCCGCTGATAAGCGCCAGAATTACCCCGCCCAGAACACACGTAATGGTAAGAATGGTTTTCATGTCGGCCTCCTATTGGATGGAATATAACCCGTAACCCAATGTTGCATCTAAGGTGGCACTTAGACCTGAACAAAGATTTAAAATGACGAGTGAATCTAATAACTCAGCACGAATGGATAGTACGGTTTAGTGTAAACACCTATCCTGCACCTGCAAAGCGGGCCAGCACGGGATATGGAGGGCTATGGGACCGGATAATGGGGAAAAGGGGGCGCGCACACGGCGTTCATCTACAGTGCCTTTTGAACGGTGGCCAGGACGTCTTTGAAATCCGGGAATCTGAAGAAGCCTTTTCGGATGACCAGTTTTTCGTCTACCCATATAGTAAGTTCGCCTATTTTACCTCGGGAGTCAAGTCGGGGTTCAATTCCGGCAGCCTCGCGCAAGTATTCCGCCACCCGGACGGCATAGCGATGGTTGTGCAGTCAAACCAGGCAGTATTTGATGACCACTTCCTTCAGTGTATGGGCAATCTCTTTATCCATAGATCAATTGTACGGCCAGCGCTCCAGCCTTTTATAAATCCGCTCCGTAAAGCGGTCAACCCTCTCGGGCGGCAGATTTTCGGCCTTATAAAGCGACAACATTTCGAACTTGCACCCTAGGGTACAGGTGCTCAGCAGGGCGGTTTTCACGACCTTTTTAACCGGTTGGCGCATGATGAGTCGGTCCACCCACCAGGGCGCACCCAGGGTGGTGACTACCAGCACCCTTTTCAGATTTTTCAGACGGGGCTTGATGGGCCCGAAATCGTGCGCATGATCATAGGCGATCCCAGGAGCCCACACCCGGTCGAACCAGCCTTTCATTACCGCCGGAAAGCCGAACCACCAGGTGGGAAAAAGCAGCACCAGGGCCTCTGCCGCCAGTAGCCGTTCCACCGGGCCGATTACTTGTGCGGCATCATATGCGGAACTATAGTAACTGGCCCTTTCGGCAGGGGACAGGCAGGGATCAAAGTTGTCGGCACACAGGTCCTCTAGAACAACCGTATGGCCGGCTGTTTTCAGCTGGTCCACCACCTGTTGGGTGAGTGTCAGGCAAAGACTTTCGGGCAGGGGGTGTGCGGTAACGACCAAGCAATTCATAAAAGAATCAGATACCTCGATGTCATAATAAGGGGATAACGAAACTGATTCCGTTCAAGGGGCACATGACGATGCACCATAGATAATTAGTCCTATGATTGTCAATATTCTATAAGTATCAAATTATCAGCACGTTAAATGCTCTTAATTTCTTAATAAAAAACGGTTGAGAAAAGAGAGCAACCATCAAATCAAGTGGACTTCCATTTCAAATAGAATTTATTTTTTAAAATATATTATAAAATATTTTAAAAAATCAATTGACACTCGAGACATTTCCAGTTTATGAGCACCTAAGCTACCCTAAGAAGAGAAGTCTCACTACCAGGTACGAACATCATACTTAGAAAAAAATCATGGGCACAATTTTGGCTGCGTACATACCCGCTCTGTCCATTCGCGTCCGCCGCGAGCATTCCTTAGAATGTCGCTTTTAATCACGGCCCATGGCGATTCGTCATGTGCCGTTTGTTATATACTCCATCCTACTTGTTCTGCAAAAGGGCATGCCGTTGCCACTGCTGACAGAAGATTATTAACAATTTCAACCAAGGAGGAAGCATGAAACGATTTTTAATTATGAGTCTAGTGTTGGTTTTTGTAGCGACCTTGATGCTGCCGGTATCTGCATTTGCGGCAAAAACATTGAAAATCGGTCTGGGGGATCCCATCGATTCCGATCAAGGCGTTCTTGCACTCCGCTTCAAAGAGATCGTGGAGAAAACCAGCGGCGGAAAATACAAGATTGATATTTTCCCTGCCGGTCAGCTCGGTGACGAGCAGAAAATGGTTAAAGACTCCCGCCGGGGATCCATCGACGGAGCCTGCGTCGCGGTCAACAACATCACCCCGTTTGCAAAATCCGTGGGTATTTTAACCCTTCCCTACCTGATGAAGAGCTTTGATGATGCCGTGAAGGCCACCACCGGCGAGCTGGGTGACAAATGGCGTGCCGTTCTCATTAAAGAAGCCGGGGTCCGCGTGCTTGGATGGGCCTACTCCAATTTCCGCGTTCTGACCAACTCAAAGAAACCCGTAACCAACCTCGCTGAACTTAAAGGCCTGAAGATTCGGGTCCCTAAAAACGCCATCATGATTGGCACATGGAAAGCGCTTGGCGCGGAACCGATTCCAATGGCCTGGCCGGAAACATTTACTGCTCTGCAACAGCGCGTGGTGGATGGACAGGACAACCCTCACATCACCAACTACGCTATGAAATTCTATGAGGTCCAGAAATACACCTCCGAGGTCCACTATCTCTTCTCCCTGCAGCCTCTGGTTGTGGGCGAGAAATTTTTCCGGAAATTGTCTGCCGAAGACCAGGCCATGCTCACCCGCGCCGGCATCGAGGCCCAGCAGTATAACCTGCTCTTCAGCGTCACCCAGTCGGAAAACGCACGCCAGAACATGATGAAAAAAGGCGTGAAATACATGGAAATCGAAGATGAAGACCAGTGGGCCAAGATCGCTATGGACAAGGTCTGGCCGGAGTTTTACAAGAGCGTCGGCGGGAAAGGTGAAGTCGACGCCGTACTGAAAGCGCTAGGACAGTAACACCTCGGTACATCTGCCCGGCAGCCGCCGGGCGGATGTATTCCTGATACTGGAGCTAATTTATGCGATCCAAACGAATACTCAAATTTCTGGATAATATCGAGAGCTATCTGTGCCAGATTCTGCTGGTATTTTTCGTGTGCCTGCTGTTTCTCCAGATTGTCCTCCGACTGGTGTTCGGCTTCTTTCACTGGCTGTCCCAGTACATTGCCGTCTTTGCGCATTACCCACTGCCGGCCTCCATCGCCTGGGGTGAGGAACTCTCCCGCATGGCATTCGTGTGGTTTGTTTTTCTGGGGGCAACGTATGCGGCCCGGCTTGCCGCACACAACCGGGTGACCTTCCAGTTCCGGATTTTTCCCGAGATTGTCGGAGATATTTCTATGTTTATCTCCGATCTCGTCTGGATCGCGTTCAATTGCACCATGATCTATTACAGCATCAGCGTGATCAGGGAAGGGTTTGAGTACCCCGAGTATTCTCCGACCCTGGATTGGGTCATGGCCTATATATTTATGATTTTCCCCATCGCTTTCTCGCTCATGACCATTCGCATCATACAAGTCAATATCATGCGGCATATATTGAAAATTGAGATTGCCGATGTAGACGCCATAGACACGGGTGACGAGGAAGAGGACGACACACTTCCGGAAAGCGGGGTGACATCATGAGTGTTACCGCTGTCATCTTCATTACCTTTATCGGGCTGTTGATTCTCGGCGCGCCCATTACGCTTTCGCTGGGTGCCGCTGCCCTGGGCGGCATGATCGTCAGCGGGAAGCCGCTGGAAGGGCTCGTTGAAATTGCCTACACGTCGGTCAACTCCTTTCCAATTATGGCGCTGCCGGCGTTTATCCTATCCGGCGCTCTGATGGAGTCCGCAGGCATATCCAGGCGCCTGGTGGCTGTTGCTGAATCCCTGGCCGGCCCGTTCACCGGCGGTATGGCCGCTTCCACGATTTTGTCGTGTCTGTTTTTCGGAGCGATCTCCGGCTCCGGTCCGGCAACCACCGCTGCCGTAGGCATGCTGATGATCCCGGCCATGACTCGGCACGGGTATGACCGTGGGTACGCCGGCGCCGTTACCTCTTCGTCCGGCGGACTGGGTGTGGTAATCCCGCCAAGCATTCCAATGGTTATTTATGGTGTTGCCGCCTCCCAATCTATCGCGGATCTCTTCATAGCCGGATTCATCCCCGGTATCATGCTGGCGGTGGGCCTCATGGCCATGAATTTCCTCCAGTCCAAAAGAAAAAAATACAAAGGAGACGGTAAGCGGCTCTCCCCCAAAACGGTATGGGTGACCATGAAGGAAGGGTTCTGGGCGTTGTTGACGCCGGTAATTATCCTGGGCGGCATCTACACCGGATTCTTCACTCCCACCGAGGCGGCCATCGTTTCCATATTCTATACCCTTTTTGTCGGTATCTTTATATATAAAGAAATCGAACTCCAGGGGGTCATGAAGGCCCTTGAAAGCACCACCTGGATCACCGGCCGCGTGTTGATTATCATGTTTACCGCCCTGGCGTTCGGTCAACTGCTGACCATAAACAAAATTCCAGATCTGATCGCCCAGGGGCTATTGGACCTCACCGGGAACCTTTATCTCATCTGGGTGCTGATCATCCTCTTTCTGCTGTTCATGGGAATGTTCATGGAAACGCTGGCCACCATCATGTTGGTGACCCCGGTTCTTCTGCCGGTTATGGTTTCCCTCGGTGTTGACCCCATCCATTTCGGCATCGTGCTGGTCTGTTGTTGCGAAATCGGATTTGCCACCCCACCTCTCGGGGAAAACATGTTCATTGCCTCCGGCGTGGCCAGGACTTCGCTGGAGGACATATCCGTAAATGCGTTGCCGTTCGTGTTTGTCAGTGTGCTGGTCGTGTTTCTAATCGCCTACTTTCCAACGCTGACTCTGTGGCTGCCTGATCTGTTGAACTCGATTTTCCAATAAACGCATCGCCGGTATTCAAGTCATCCGTGACGGAGCGCTTGACTACCGCCCGATCCACACACGGTGTATTTGATATGAGATGAGAAGGCAGGCGGCAATCTTTGTATGACAAGGTTTATTTTATAAAATATTTAATAAAATGAGGGTGGAGATGGAGTACATCAAAAAAGCCGAGAAAACGGCCGAGTCCAATACCAAAAAAATTCGCGGCATCGTGAAAGATATTCTTGCTCAAATAGAGGAAAACGGTGAGCGGGCCGTTGCCGATTTGGCGAAAAAGTTTGACGGCTGGGAGGGAGATTTTATTCTCAGCGAAGAAAAGAAACAGCGCCTTATCGCCACGGTGCCCGAGGACATCAAGCAGGATGTCCGGTTTGCCCACGAGCAGGTGCACGGGTTTGCCGCTGCCCAAAAGGAAAGCCTGCGTGAATTTGAAATAGAGACCATACCCGGCGTCCGCCTGGGCCAGCGCATAATTCCCATGGATGTCGCCGGATGTTATATTCCCGGCGGACGTTTTGCGCACGCTTGCTCAGCTCTCATGAGCGTTGCCACAGCCAAAGCGGCCGGCGTGCAAACCGTTATTGCTGCATCCCCACCACGCGGCGAAAGCATTGCCCCTGCTGTTGTTTATGCCCTGGATGTGGCCGGTGCCGACATCATTCTCGAAATGGGCGGTGTGCAGGCCATTGCCACCATGGCCTTTGGCCTGTTTACCGGCAAACCTGCCAATATTTTGGCCGGTCCCGGAAACGCTTACGTGGCGGAAGCCAAAAGTATCCTCTCTTCCGATGGGAAGTGCACCATCGATGTGTTTGCCGGCCCCACGGAATCGGCCATCATCGCAGATAAGACGGCTGACTACATGACTGTCGCTATTGACTTGGTATCCCAGGCCGAACACGGCTATGACTCCCCAGTGTGGCTTTTCACCGATTCTAGGGAGCTTGGCGAAAAGGTGCTGGAAGTGATGCCCAAGGTCATCGCCGACATGCCGAACCCCGAAGTTCCGGACGCCTCCTGGAGAGATTTTGGTGAAATCGTTTTGTGCCACGACAGGGAAGAGCTTTGCAAAGTCAACGATGCGTATGCCGCCGAGCATGTCCAGGTCATGGCCGAGGATCTGGATTGGTGGGTCAAGCATCTGACATCTTATGGATCCTTGTTTCTCGGCGAAGGCAGCACAGTGCCCCATGGTGACAAGTGCTCGGGAACCAATCACATCCTTCCCACCAAAAAAGCCGGACATTACTCGGGTGGGCTCAATGTCCTGAAATTCTTAAAGGTATACACGTACCAGAAGATCAGCCAGGAGGCTAACCAAGTGATCAGCAGCGCGGCATCCCGGTTGTCACGCGTCGAGGGCATGGAAGGACACGCACGAGCGTGCGATTGGCGGCTCAGGAAATATTTCCCCGAAAGGGACTGGGATTTCGACGTTTATAAACAAAGCACATACTAGCCGATAACCGCCGGATGGTTGTAAGCTGCTATAGATCGGGGTTTCAGACCGCTGACGCTGCAGGAGTATAAACATGTCCGCAACAGAGACGAAACGGTTCACCAAGGATTTTACCTTACAGGAACCCATTGGCGACCAGGCAATCGAAAAAGCCCTGGCCATTCTAAAATCCGGTAAGCTTCACCGATACAATGTCGATCACGGCGAAAAGGGCGAAGCGGCACTATTGGAAGAAGAATTTGCAGCGTACATGGGCAAAAAATATTGTCTTGCCTGCGCATCCTGCGGGAGCGCTATGTACCTGGCACTCAAAAGCGCCGGGGTACAGTCCGGCGACAAGGTGTTGTGCAACGCGTACACCCTGGCGCCGGTACCCGGCGCGATTGAAAACGCCGGTGCGGCCATCGAACTAGTTGATATTGTAGATGATTACACCATCGATCTCAATGATCTCGAAAAAAAGGCAGCGGTTCCGGACACCAAATGGTTCATGCTTTCCCACATGCGCGGGCATATCACCGATATGGACCGCCTTATGGATATCTGCATAACTCACGGCCTTGTCCTGATTGAGGATTGCGCCCACACCATGGGTGCCACCTGGGACGGCAAGAAATCCGGCGCCTTCGGTAAGGTCGCCTGCTTCAGCACCCAGACGTACAAACACATGAATTCAGGAGAAGGGGGGCTGCTGGTTACCGACGACCCCGACCTGATTGCACGCGCTATTATCTATTCGGGGTCCTACATGCTTTATGAACGCCATGCCTCACGGCCGGGCATGGAGGTATTTGAAAGCATCAAAACTATGGTTCCCAATTACTCCTGCCGCATGGACAATCTTCGCGCGGCCATTTTACGGCCCCAATTGCGGGAACTGGATGTTCAGTGTCGGCGCTGGAACGAGCGCTACCGAATCCTGGAGCAGGGGCTGAACCTGATCGATGGAATTACCTGTCCCCGGCGGGATCCCCGCGAAAATTACGTGGGCAGCTCCATCCAGTTTTCCCTGACCGGTCAAGATGAGGCCACCATCAGAGAATTTCTGGCCGCATGTCTGAATCGGGGAGTCGAACTTAAATGGTTCGGCAACAAAGAGCCGGTGGGGTTTACCAGTACCTATGAAAGCTGGCGCTATTTTGGGCAGTTGCCCCACCTGGCCAACACAAAGCGCATCCTGGCCGTTATGTGCGACATGCGTATTCCATTGACGTTTACTGAAGATGACTGCCGGCTTATCCTGGAAATCATTCATGACGTTTCAGCTACGGTTTTAAAATAATGAGAAAGAACCATGCATAAAAAAGCGATTATAAACGATCGTGCACCGGCCGCCAACGCCCCCTATTCCCAGGCGGTCATTTCCGGCGGCCTGTTGTTTACTTCCGGCCAGCTTCCCATTGACCCGGCAACGGGTAAAATCTCCGAGGGCAGTATAGCAGGCAAGACCCACATCGATTTTCAAGATCATACAGCCATTGCTTCAGCGACCGGGACCACCCTGGACAGCGCCGTCAAGACCATTGTGTTTCTGGCCAATATCGCTGATTTCCAGGCCGTCAACCAGGTACGCCCTGTACCTCAAAGAGCCCTATCCTGCGCGCAGCGCCTTTCAGGTGGCAGCGCTGCCATTGGCTGCGAAGATCGAAGTGAAGCTATCCTTGAACTCTAATAGAACCAGTATTTGCTGAAAGGAAAACCGATGAATTTTACCAAATTTCCCCGTAGAAACTATCTTCAAGGCCCGACTCCCATTGAGAGTATGCCTTCTTTAAGCAGTGCCCTTGGCGGTGGGGTGAAGCTGTATATCAAACGCGACGATCTTCTGCCAGGATCAGGCGGCGGTAATAAAACCAGAAAGCTGGAGTTCTGCATTGCCGATGCACTCGATCAAGGCAAGAATGCTATTATTACCTGCGGTGCCGTCCAGTCCAATCATTGCCGGCTAACGGCTGCCTGGTCCGCCAAGGAAGGTCTGGATTGTCACCTAATACTCGAAGAACGCGTGGCCGGCTCCTATAAGGCGGATGCCAGTGGGAACAATTTTCTCTTTGAATTGCTTGACGTCAAAAGCATCGATGTCGTATCCGGCGGTTCCGACATGATGGCCGCGATGGGTAAAAAGGCCGATGAATTGGCGGCAGCCGGTCAAAAACCCTATATCGTCCCCGGCGGCGCTTCTAATGCCATCGGTGCCATGGGATATGCGGTTTGTGCTGAAGAGACCATGGGCCAGCTCAACGAGATGCGCCTTGGTATCGATCACATCATTGTCCCATCGGGTTCTGCCGGGACCCACGCGGGTATGGTGGTAGGCATGGCGGGTGTCAGTGGCGGAATTCCCATCAGCGGGGTCAATGTTTCCCGGCCGAAAGACGTACAGGAAGAGATCGTCTACAATCTGGCCGTAGAGCTTGCCGAAAAGATCAAGGTCAAAGGCGGTCCTGCCCGTGAAGATATTGTCTGCTTCGACCAGTACGTCGGCCCGGGTTACTCTCTGCCGACCGATTCAATGGTCGAGGCTGTGAAGCTCTTTGCCAGAGCGGAAGCTGTTCTCCTGGATCCGGTCTATTCCGGCAAAGCGGCCGCAGGGTTGATCGACCTCGTGCGCAAGGGGCATTTTGCCGAAGGTTCCCAGGTACTGTTCCTTCACACCGGCGGATCACCCGCGCTGTATGCCTATATGGATGCATTCAGGCAAGGTTGAACGCTGCTAAAGAAAAGGGCCCCTGAGAGTAGGGGGGATGCGCAACGTCTTTGACAGGTGGAATGCAAGATGACCGAACCGCGAGAGAAGATAGTCGGCATTTTAGGCGGGATGGGCCCGGAGGCAACCGTTGACCTGATGCAGCGTATTATCCGCCTGACCCCGGCGTTGGATGATGCCGATCACATTCGCTGCATCGTGGATAACAATCCCAAAGTCCCATCCAGAATAAAAGCCATCGTCGAAGGAGATGGTGAGGATCCCGGCCCCTGCATGGCGAACATGGGCAGGCGCCTCGAAGCCTGGGGGGCGGATTTTCTGACGATTGCCTGCAATACCGCCCACTTCTATTATGATACGGTTCAACAGGCCGTCAATATTCCCGTCGTCAACCTGATTGATGTGGTGACCGGTTATGTAAAAACCAATTTTCCCGAGCAGAACAGGGTCGGTATTCTGGCCTCACCGGCAGTTGCCATGACGGGGCTTTACAGCCAGCGGTTCGGGCGATTGGGTATTGAGGACGTGTGGCCCGATCCGAATCAACAGGAACACCTGCTGGGCATTATCAAAGCGATCAAGCGAGGAAACACCGGCGCACGGGTGCGAGATGGGTACACACAGGTGTGCGATAACCTGAAACGAAAAGGAGCTGCCGTCGCTATTGTGGCCTGTACCGAACTCAGTGCCCTGGGGGAAAAGCTGCCCATCCAATCTGTGGATGCGGCTGAGGTCCTGGCTTTAGAGATTGTCCAGGTGGCCACCAACCGAAAACAAATGGCTGTACTGGCAGGCCACAGCGACTAATTTTGTCGATGTTGCCCCTTGAATGGAGTTTGACAACCATGTGGCTTCATAATAATTAAAAGGCCATTTTCGTATAAGCTGTCACGTGGGGTCGCATCTAAAAATTATATAAGTAACAATTGGATAGATATCTAAAGGAGCTTTGTTTTGGCTGTCAACCAACCTTCAATGAAATCGCTGCAGGCCTATGAGAAAATAAGGGACATGATTCTCAGCGGAGCCAAGCTTCCTGGTACCCGACTTGTACTCACGGAACTTGAAGAAGAACTGGGCATCGGGCGTGGGCCGATTAGAGAAGCCCTCATGCGTCTGGACCGCTCCGGGATCGTCAAGAACATCCCCTACAAAGGCGCGATTGTTGCCACACCGCCGACCCAAAAAGAGATCCTCCATATTTATGATCTGCGGGTGGCTCTGGAATCCAAACTAGCTGTTGAGGCTATCGACAACCTGACCGATACTGATTTTCTCAAGCTTGAAGAGTTGCATGCCCGTATGGAGGAATTCCCCCAGAATCACTATCAATTGGACCGACAGTTTCACCATGTTATCTGCTCCGCATCCAAGCTTCCCCACTTATGCAATATCGCCCAGGCACTGGTTCAGTCGGTGGAAAGTGTTTTGAATATTTATCGGCGTGAGAAAGAACACTGCATGCGTTTCAATGCACAGCACCGGGCCATTCTTGATGCACTCAAAAGTAAAGACCCCAAAAAAGTAAGAATGATGTTTGAAGTAAATATCAAAAGCGGAATCGATGTCATCAAAGATACCTACAGCAAATTTTTAAAAGTTCCTTTCGAGTAAAGCGAAGGCTGTTGGCCAAGGCGGGGATGTACGCTTCTAATCCGGGAACATCTGGAAATGCCCCATTGACCCATTTCGGGCAGATGCTGAACATTGCCGCCCGAGCGCTTCCTAATAGGTAATATACTAATTAATATCAGTTAGTTGAGATTTTTGATCGGGATGATCTCACAAGAGGTCAGTCCTGGGTTTGCGCCAAAAAAGCACAAGTTGATAGAATATGGTTGACGAGGCTTCTGATATGTGATGTATCAGATATCAGCGTTCATAAAATTCAAGAATTAGAAATAGGAGGACCTAACCAATGGCAACCATGAAAATGACCACCGAAGAGGCATTCATAAAAGTTTTGCAGATGCACGGCATCGAACACGCATTTGGTATTATCGGCTCTGCTTTTATGCCGATATCCGACCTGTTTCCCAAAGCGGGGATCACCTTCTGGGATGTAGGACATGAAGGCAACGCCGGTATGATGGCCGACGGTTTCACCCGTGCTTCCGGCAAGATGTCCATGATGATCGCCCAGAACGGACCCGGTATTACGAACTTCGTTACTCCGGTTAAAACCGCCTACTGGAATCACACGCCGCTGCTGCTGGTAACCGCCCAGGCAGCCAACATGACCATGGGGCAGGGGGGCTTCCAGGAAGTGCCCCAGATGGCTGTTTTTGAAGAGATGGTCGCCTATCAGGAAGAAGTGCGGCATCCCTCCCGTATCGCGGAAGTACTCAACCGGGTCATCATTCAGGCCAAACGGGCTTCGGCTCCGGCCCAGATCAATATTCCCCGAGATTTTTGGACCCAGGTGATCGAAATTGAAATGCCTGCCGTTGTTGAATTTGAACTCCCCACCGGTGGTGTGGAAGCCATTGCCCGGGCCGCCGAACTGTTGTCCAAGGCCAAATTCCCGGTGATATTGAATGGCGGCGGCGTAGTGATCGGCAGCGCCATCGAAGACACCATTGTTTTGGCCGAACGGCTGGATGCACCGGTCTGCTGCGGCTACCAGCACAATGACGCCTTTCCGGGCAGCCACCCCCTGTTTGCCGGCCCGCTGGGTTACAACGGCTCGAAAGCCGGCATGGAGCTAATTTCCAAAGCGGACGTGGTCTTGGCTTTGGGGACCCGTTTGAATCCGTTTTCCACCCTGCCGGGCTACGGCATTGATTACTGGCCGACGAATGCAGCTATCATTCAGGTGGATATGAATCCCAACCGAATCGGTTTGACTAAACCGGTCACTGTGGGCATCGCGGGTGATGCTAAAAAAGTGACCACCGCCATTTTGGCCCAACTTGCGCCCACTGCTGGTGACGAAGGCCGGGATGCGCGCAAGACACTCATCGCCAAGACCAAGGACGACTGGAGCCAGGAACTGGCCACCATGGACCACGAAGAAGACGACCCCGGCACGACCTGGAACCAACGGGCCAAGGACAATGAGCCGGATAAAATGACGGTCCGTATGGCCTGGCGGGCCATCATCAAAGCGCTGCCAAAAAATGCCATCATCTCTTCGGATATCGGCAACAACTGCGCCATCGGCAATGCGTATCCGACGTTCGAGGAAGGCCGCAAATATCTTGCACCGGGCATGTTCGGACCCTGTGGCTACGGTTTTCCGTCTATTCTCGGCGCGAAAATCGCCAAACCCGATATTCCGGTGGTGGGTTTTGCCGGCGATGGTGCCTTCGGGATCTCCATGAATGAAATGACAGCCTGCGGACGTGATGAGTGGCCCGCCATCACCATGGTTATTTTCCGAAACTATCAGTGGGGGGCCGAGAAACGCAATACCACCTTATGGTATAATGACAACTTTGTGGGGACCGAGCTTGACACCAATGTCTCTTACGCCGGCATCGCCAAAGCGTGCGGAATGGAGGGGGTCCAGGTCAGCGATATGGATGACCTGACCGAAAAGCTGAAAACTGCGATCAAAGCCCAGATGGAAGAAGGCAAGTCCACCTTCATCGAAGTATTGAACAATAAGGAACTGGGCGAACCCTTTCGTCGCGATGCCATGAAAAAGCCGGTTGCCGTGGCTGGAATCGACAAGGCCGATATGCGTCCCCAGAAAGGCGTGTAGGACAAATAACAAGTGACGTGAATGCGGCGCTGTATTCAACGAAGACCATTCCAATAAGGAGAAAAAACATGGAAGCGACCGTCAATTGGAACGTGTACGATACGGAAGAGATGGTACGTGGTGACCGTGATTACCTGTGGCACCATATAAAGCCCCATAAGGTATTCGAATCCGCCGAACAGATGATTATCGTCGAAGGCAAGGGGCTCCGGGTCACGGATATCAGAGGCAAGGAATACCTCGATGCCACATCCGGTGGTGTTTGGAGCGTGATGGTTGGCCACGGCAGGGAGAGTATCGCCAAAGCCATTTATGATCAGCTCATTACCTTGGGGTACTATGCCGGTTCGGTGGGCAACATTCCCACCATCAAATTTGCCGCAAAACTGATTGAACTCCTTCCTAACCTGGGTAAGGTCTATTTTTCCAACAGTGGATCAGAAGCCAATGAAAAAGCCTTCAAAATTATCCGACAGCTCTCCAACATCGATCCCGGGCGAAAGGGGAAATATAAAATTCTTTTCAGGGATCGGGACTACCACGGAACCACCATTGGGGCCTTGAGTGCCACCGGGCAACTGCAGCGCAAACAGGACTTCGGCCCCTTTGCCGACGGATTTGTAGAGTTTCCCCACGCACTTTGCTACCGCTGCCCCTTTGATAAGTCCTACCCGGGCTGCGACATCGATTGTGCCCGCAGCATGGAGGACGTCATTCTCAAGGAAGGGCCGGATTCTATCGGCGGCTGCATTGTGGAGCCGATCACTGCTGGTGGCGGCATTATCGTGCCGGTGCCGGAGTATTATCCGATCATCCAGGAAATTTGCAACAAATACGGTATTTACCTGATCATGGATGAAGTGGTTTGCGGTTTCGGTCGTACAGGTAAGTTCTGGGGGCTCGAGCAATATGATGTTGACCCGGATATGGTCACCATGGCCAAAGGGTTGGCCAGTTCCTACATGCCGCTTTCGGCCACTGTTGCCCGGCAGGAGATTTTTGACAAATTCCTTTGTGATCCTGCAGATCCTGAAACCGGTATTAACTATTTCCGTGACATAAGCACTTATGGAGGTTGTGCCGGCGCAACCGTAGCAGCATTGGAAAGTACTCGAATAATCGAAGAGGAAAACCTCGTGGAAAATAGCCGGGTTGTCGGGGCTTATATGCTGGAGAGTCTGCAAGCTTTATCCGACCTTCCCATGGTGGGACATGTGCGCGGCAAGGGGCTTTTCTGCGGTCTCGAACTTGTAAAAGACAAGGCTTCCAAGCAGCCCATTTCTGAAGCAGAAATGGGACATGTCATGGGATTGGTGGCCGCCGAGGGGGTGCTGATCGGCAGAACCAACAGTTCGCTACCGGGCAACAACACCATTATGAATTTCGCCCCCGCCCTGATCGCTACGCGCACGGATATCGATGAAATTGTTGCGGCGGTGAAAAAAGCCATAGAGAAATTGTGCTGATATGGTCATAAATACGCAATCTTTAAGGGAGCAGATCTACCAGCACCTCCGGGATGGCATGCAGACCGGAAAGCTGGCCCCTGGAGCTACGCTGAACCTTAACGAAATTAGCCAGAAACTTGGCATCAGCAAAACCCCACTGCGAGATGCCCTAATTAAGCTTGAGGCTGAGGGGTTCGTGACCATTCTGCCTCGACGGGGTGTTATGGTCAAAAAGCTGATCCTCGAGGATGTCCGTGAGTTTTACGACATCCTGGGCGCACTGGAGGCATCTGTGGTTCTGGACGTCTTCCACCAGATCACGCCGGACCATATTCGTAAAATGAAGCATCTGAACCAGGCGCAGCGTACGGCCCTCGACGAAGAGGATTACGGCCGCTATTACCGCTTAAATCTCGAATTCCATGGGGTCTTTCTGGACCTGTGCAACAACAAGACGTTGATGCGCCTCATCACGCCTTTGAAACAGCGCCTATATGATTTTCCCCGCCATCGCTACAATGTGGAATGGGAAAAGCGCAATTGCAGCGAACACGATACGTTCATCGAGCTCATCGAAACCGGGGACCGGGAAGGGGCCGCCCGCTTTATGAAGTACCGCCACTGGTCGTATACTTACCAGGAGAATCAGATCAAACGGTTCCACGGCTCCGATTAGAAACCGCTATATTTTGGAATTGGTAGAGAAAGATATATGCGGACGGGGAGTTTTGTCGCCATGCCGGTCCCGGCTCGCGTCAGGGATGACGGGCATTTAGTGAGAAAGCTCCCCGATCCCTGACTTAGTTAATAATTGAACGCCAACGATAGAGACCCGAACATATGCGCAACGCGTTGACCTTTGAATTCCCGGGTCCTCACGGTATACGCAAAACTGCATTTATATCTTTATAATACCAGGCGATACCTGCCTTTAGGTCGGCAACGAAGTTTTTCTTGTCGACGCTATGACTTGCCTTAAACGTATTGCCGTCGAGGAATATATCCCTGAGTACCAGGCGGCCATCCACCTTTCCAAAAAAATGTAAACTGGGCCGTATGTTGTCGCGCTTGCCGATATCGGCCTGAGTGATAACCGGATTAGGAACGACACCGGTCCGGATACTGCTACTGCCGAAATTCTCGGGCAGGTTCCACCCCAGGCGATATTCGGCGCCGCCATTGGCATACACGGCCACATTGCCCAGACGGCCGCCCGCATGTGATATCAGATCATGACCAAACCCGGTTTCGTTTTGCGAAGCCGACACCCGCCACTTTGTTTCGTAAATGGCTTCCAAGACCGGTTCATTGGCCAGTTGATTCTCCCAGCCCTGGGCAGGCGTACCGCCAAACAGGCGGTGTGTGAAATCCGAGGTTTCCCGGGCCAGGGACGCGGGACCGACAACCCCGACATTGAATTGCCAGGTCGCCAACTGATCTCGATGGATGCTGTTAAAGCCCACGCCCCCGAAAAGGTAGCCTGCGTAGGGGCGGTCTTCAGCGACAAGCCCCTGCGCTAAGACATCTTCGGGGGTAAATATCAACTGGCCGAAAGATAGGGACGTGGCCCGGCGGGCAGCCGTGTTATTTACAAACGGCAGGCGGTTGATGACCGGGTAACTCCATCTAGGCATATGTCTTTTTTGGGGATCATCAGGCAGATAGGGGGTGCTCAAGCCGGCCAGGATGCCGTTGGTGTAGTATCTGTCCGTACCGGCGAACACGTCGTTTTCCCAGTTTAAACTGAGCGTATCGAAGATTTTTTCCCTTTTTTTACTTTCAGGGTACGCTGTGGCAGGCGGCCAGACAAGAATTATTAATAGTGCCAATTTAATGGGGAAGGATAGAGAGTGGTTTTTCAGCTGCTTGTAAATAGACCTTTGCAATTAGCACCCGTAAATTTTATTTCCATATATTCCAGCTGCGCCTTCATGATATTTTTTTAAATTTTAACAGACAGATGGTTACTGTCAAATGTTAAGATGTAACCCTGCTGCTCATATTGCGCGCCAATTTAAATCTGGGAAATTTGCCTACAATCCGGTATTGATATATAAATTATATGTAACGATCCAGCCGAAAACTATGTACACCGCCCTGGACATGCAACAAGAGCAGTGCCATCCAAGTTCCCTAAGTTTTCTGTTTCATAAAGAGCAGCACGACACCGCAGGAGGGTGCCATGCAAACCAGAATCCGCTGCCTTACCTTCAGCGTTCTATTCATATTTAGCTTGTCTGTTTGGGTTTCACCGGTTGCTGCCAAAAAAGCAGAAGCTCCCAAAAAGTGGGGATTGTCCATGGGCCTCCGGTATGCCGCGATTCCCTTCAAAACCGAGCAAGACTCCACTTATGACATCGTTCCACTGATTTTTTACGATCACGGGCGGGTGTTTATCGACGGGCTGACGGGCGGCTTCCGGTTTTACAACAGCGACAAGTGGCAGTTTTCAGCTATTGGGCGCTACCGCTTTTTCGACATACCGGCCGAATACCAGAACCAGATCCGGGAAGATGGACTGGATGTCGGCGGCCAGTTGAAATACCGCATCACGGATTATTGGGATGTGGATTTCGAGGTGCTTACCGAAGAACGCGGGTATGTCCATGCCAACGTGATCACGAAGTACCGGTACGCAAGCGATCTTTGGGAGGTGGAACCCTTTTTCCGACTGCGCTGGAAGAGCGATGATTTCAATAACAATTTCTACGGTCTGGGCATTGCCGAACCCAACAATGCCTTCGATTACCAGATAGGGGGCGATTTTCGCTACCATGTGATCAGCAACCTTTACATCATCGGCCAGGCGACCCTGACTATCCTGGATGACAAGACGCGCAACCTGGAATTCATCGACAAAGGCACCCAGGGGGCTGTCTTCGCCGGCATTGGCTTTTATAATGAAAAAAAGCCTAATTCTCAAAAGACCTATCTGGATTCAAAACCCTACCTGCGTCTGGCCCACGGTTGGGCCACACCCTCCAGCGTAGGCGACATTTTTACGGGCAATACCCGCACGGACGAGTTCGACAACCAACTGACCTCGCTGTTTCTGGGAGTGCCGCTCTCCGACACCCTCTTCACTCTGCCCATTAACGTCTACCTGACACCGGGTGCGGTTTACCACCACTCCTCCGAGGTGCAGAACAGCATCTGGGAATACGTACTGGCCGTGAAGTTCTACTATACGGTCAAATGGCCCACCCCCTGGCGAATCGGGTTTGCCGAGGGTGTGTCCTACATGAACGAGGTTTCTTGTATCGAGCGGCAATACATGGAACGGCAGGGCTACCGGCCCAGCGAGCTGCTGAACTACCTGGACTTCTCATTTGATGTCAGCCTGGGCCATCTGTTCAATCAAAAAGCCATCGAGGAGCTCTGGCTGGGTTGGAGCGTCCACCACCGCTCAGGAATCTTTTCGACCTCTTCGGCATTTGGGCGCATTTCCGGCGGGAGTAATTACAATACTGTCTACTTGCAGTACCACTTCTAAAAGTTAAGTCATGAAGTTGAAGTGGTGAGCAGAATTAACTGCTAAGTGAGTCCATACCATTATTAAGACAACCCTGAAATTTTCGTTCTGGCTTCTTATCATAGTGTTGACTGGCACTATCGATTATACCTTGCGGGCAGACAGTCAGGAAACTGGTCGAACTCCAAATCCGAAAATCCCTATAAACGAGATCGCATTCCAGGATGTGAGCATAGAATCTTCCGGTGTTGACGAGTATACGTTTGCAGGGCGAATCAGAAACAAGTCTAAAAAATATTCTCTACGGAGCGTTGATGTGCGAATCGTGTATTATGATTGTGCCGACAAATCAGATGCTGGTACCTGTAAGGTCATCGGCGAACGTAGGGAAACAATTTACATTGCCATACCGCCGGGACAGGAAAGAGCGTTTAAGGAATCCGTCTATATCTATGCTGATCTGTTGACGGTAACAGGCGAGTTCGTCTGGAATTATGAAGCGCTGTCAGCAAAAGCATGTATGGGTAAATGATATTGAAAATCTGGTGGCACCACTTAAAGCGTGCGTCCGGCAAGGTGAGCAACCTGTGTGACTAAGCTACATTTCCCCCGAATTACGTGACGAGATAATGCAAAACCTGGCTGAAACCGCGTGACGAAGCCGTTTGGGTTTTATCCGGAATGTTTATCGGCCGGCCATTACGTCAGCTAACCATAATGGAGAACAGGGAAATCAAATGACATCCAAACCTACCTATGCGGAGTTGGAGCAAAGGCTTCAGGCGCTAGGCCAAGAACTTGCTGATCAAAGCCGAATTGCTGATCATCTGAGGGTCGATGCGGTAAAGTATAAGACGCTTTTCAATTCATCTGCGGATGCGATTGCCATCATCGACCTTGATTCAGGGACGTTCATTGAGTGTAACCAGGCATTGGTCGAACTCTTCGGTCTCGAATCGGCAGATGAGTTTATCGGCTTTCCACCTGAGCATTTCTCACCAAAATATCAGCCCAATGGCGTGTTGTCGGAAGAGCTTGCCGTTCAATATATGCAAAAGGCCTTTGAAATCGGTTCGTTGAAATTCGAATGGGCCGGCCATAAAGCTGACGGTAGTTCTTTTGAAGCCATGGTCACATTGAGCGCCATGGCACCGGATAACAAAAATCTATTCATGGCACTCATTCGGGACATTACATCTCGTAAGCAGGCTGAAAGGCGCCTTGAAAAGTTGAACCGGCTGAATGAGCAGCTGTTGGTGGCAGGCAGTTTATCACCTAAATTAAAACTCATCACCGATAGTGTCGTTGAGATTTTCAGCGCTGATATTGCCCGGATCTGGCTGACACAGTCGGGCGATATGTGTACATCGGGCTGTGTTCACACTCAATCCGAGGGGTGTCCGGCTTGCTGCCAAAATGATCGCTGCCTCCACCTTATGGCAAGCTCCGGGCGCTCTACGCATATCGATGGTGATCATCGTAGGGTGCCATTCGGGAGTTATAAGATCGGACGCCTCGCGTCCGGGGAAGACACCAAATTTGTTACCCGGGAAGTTGCCAAAGACCCCAGGGTTGATGACCGGGACTGGGCTGCCCGGCTCGGGCTGAAATCGTTTGCCGGCTATCGCCTGTTATCCGAATCAGGCGAAGCGATGGGCGTCCTGGCCCTGTTCAGCAAGCACGAAATTGCCAAGGAAGAAGACATCCTGCTCGAAGGCATCGCCGGTACCACAGCCCAATTGATTCAGGCAGAGAAGGCCAGGGAAACTCTGAAAGAGAGCGAAGCCTTTTTGGAGGCTATCGTGGAAAATATTCCGGATATGATTTTTGTGAAGAATGCGGGCGATCTGAGTTTCACCCGCTTTAACCGGGCCGGTGAAGATTTACTTGGTTACGCGCGAGAAGATCTGTACGGCAAGAATGATTTCGATTTTTTTCCAGAAGAGGAGGCCAAGTTCTTTATCCAGAAGGATAGAGATGTTCTGAACAGTGGGAGCGTACTGGATATTCCCGAGGAAGAGATCCATACCCGCCTGAAAGGTGCCCGGGTGCTCCATACCAAAAAGATCCCCCTGCTGGATGAAGACGGGACTCCCCGTTACCTGCTGGGTATATCCGAAGACATCACCGAAAAACGGCAAGCCGAGGAACAGCAGCGCCTCCAGGCTCAGATCATCGACCAAATCCATGATTCTGTTATCGCAACGGATATAGATGGTCTTATCACGAGTTGGAACAGGGGGTCCGAGCGGTTGTTTCACTACAGTACAGACGAGATCATAGGAAAGCATGTGGCAGAGTTGTATCCTGAACGGACCCATCGTTACCTGCGTGAAGATGTGATCCCGGCCCTCTTGTCCAAGGGCAGCCATGGATATGAAATACCGCTGGTCAGAAAAAGGGGCGAAGAATTTCCGGCCCTGGTTTCGCTTTCCGTCCTGAAGGACAAAACCGGGACCGTCAATGGGATGATAGGATACACCCTGGACAATACGGAACAAAAGCAGGCTGAGGCTGAGTTGCAGCTACGCGAACAACTCCTCGAGTTCGCCATAGAGCAGATGCCCATGCCGGTCATCATTGCGGATGCGCCGGATGTAAGCATTACCCGCTACAACAGTCATGCGGTGACCTTGCTGACGAAGCCGGCGGAAGATCTGAAAACCATCGAGTTGGAAAAACACCGTGAATTCTGGCCGACGTTTTACCCCGATGGCACGCCCTATGACCCTGATGATCTGCCCCTGACGCGCGCTATCAAACGGGGGGACGTTTCCAGAGACGTAGAGGTCATCATACGCAAGGAAGATCAAGATTGCTGGGTTTCCGCGAGTGCTGCGCCTTTACATGACGAGGAGGGTAAGATTATCGCCGGCATCGTGGTATTTCCCGATATTACCGAACGAAAACAAGCGGTAAAAGCACTACAGGAAAGTGAAGAAAAATTACGAGCGATTTTCGAACAGGCTGCAGTCGGTGTCGCCGTTACCTCAGCCAGCACCGGTGAATATATTCAAGTCAACAAGAAGTATTGTGATATTGTCGGCTATCCCGAAGACAAACTTAAATTATTGACATTCCGGGACATCACGCATCCTAATGACCTTCAAACGGATTTGGATAAAATGCGGGATTTGACTGCAGGGCGGATACATGATTATTCAATAGAAAAACGCTACTTGCATCGGGACGGCTCAACTGTGTGGGTAAATCTCAATGTGTCTCCCATGTTGAAAATCGAAGATCGACCAACTCATTTTATTGCAGTTATAGAAGATATCACGGCTCGTAAATTGATGGAAGCCGAGGTAAAGACCCTGAGCGGGTTGTTGCCCATATGCGCCGCCTGCAAGAAGATTCGTGACGACACGGGCTATTGGAACCAGATAGAGACCTATATCAAGGCGCATTCCCAAGCGGACTTCAGCCACAGCATCTGCCCGGCCTGTGCCAAAGAGCTGTACCCCGATATTGATATTTAAGACGCCTGCTCCGCGCTACCAGGAATTTAGTCTGGAGCCAGGCGACCATAGTATTTCAGTTGCGGGAGCCCCGGAGGTGCCTCCTAACGCTTTAAATCCCAAGATGTTCCATATGAATTCGCCAGGCATCAATCGGGAATCGGCGGGATGGGTTTGAGCTGTTTGTGCCGGTCGAGGCAGACCAGGTGGATGATGGCCTTGACCGCCGGTTTTTGTCCCCCCGACCGCCAGGCTTCCTGGGTCCAGATCAGGCGGTAGTCGCTTTCCTTTTCATAGGTGGTGCGGATGTCCAACTCGTCGCCGAACTCCGCGCCTTCGTGGTAGCTGATATCCGCCCGGTACACGGCAAATCCGAGTCCCTCCTCGCGCCATAGCCGCACCAGTTCAGCGGCGCCCATGATCTGTTCGCGGGCCCTTTCAAAATACTTTAAATAATTGGCGTGGTAGACCACGCCGGAGTGGTCGGTGTCTTCATAAAAGATCTGGACTTTGTAGTGGTACTCGCGCGAGGTCATTATTAACTCGTTTCAGATTGCTGATTTATTCCAACGGTATGTATTGTCATCCTGGTGAAAGCCAGGACCCAGCCAATGCCTGGATGCCGGGTCGGGGTCCGGCATGACGGTGCTATAGCCTCTCTGCCGGGTAATACTGGACCAAATTTCGATGGATGTAAACCAGAAACAGCGACGAAAAAACCCCTGCAATGGGTCAAGAACCCAGTTGCAGGGGTTTTTGCTAAGATCAGGACAACATATTGGCGGACAATTGTTATACAATACTTTCGTGATATTCTTGCAGCGACCGTACCTGTGGTTTACCCTCGCGGCGGGCGAAGATGCCTTTGGCCGCTGCGATGGTGGCGGCTGTGGTGGTGATGTAGGGTACCTTGTATTTGATGGCCGCCCGGCGGATGTCCGAACTGTCCTGGCTGCTCTGCCGGCCGGAGGGCGTGTTCACGAGTAAATTGATCTCGCCGTTTTTAATGGCGTCGATCAGGTTGGGACGGCCATAGCCCAGTTTTCGGGCCGGGACGGTTTCGATGCCGTTCTCCTTTAAAAACTGATGGGTGCCGCCGGTTGCCATAATCCGGAAGCCCAATTCCCGGAACAGACGCGCCGGTTCCAGGGCCGCGGTCTTGTCGCGATCAGCGATGGTGAGCAGGATGGTGCCTTCCATGGGCAAGGCGGTCTGGGTGGCCTCCTGGGCTTTGAAAAAGGCCCGGCCGAAGGAGTGTGACAGACCCAGTACCTCCCCGGTGGAACGCATCTCCGGGCCCAGGACCGGGTCGACGCCGTGGTACATGTTGAAGGGGAAGACCGATTCCTTGATACCGTAATGGGCAATGTGGTTCGTCCTTAGGCCGAGATCCGCCAAGGGGGTTCCCAGCATGACCTGGGTGGCCAGGCGTGCCATGGAGATGTTGCAGACTTTGGACACAATCGGTACCGTGCGCGAGGCTCGTGGATTGGCCTCCAGCACATAGACGGTGTTATCGAAGATTGCGTACTGAATGTTCATCAGGCCCACCACATTCAACTCAATGGCGATTTTACGGGTGTACTCCCGGATCGTCTCGATGTGTTTGGGGGCAATGCTGATGGGTGGGATAACGCAGGCTGAATCCCCGGAATGGATCCCGGCCAATTCGATATGCTCCATGACAGCCGGGACAAAAGCATCGGTGCCGTCAGCAATGGCGTCCGCTTCGGCTTCGATGGCGTTGTCCAGAAATTTGTCGATGAGGATTGGACGTTCCGGTGAGATCTCGACGGCCGCATCCACATAGCGTCTGAGCATCCCTTCATCCTGCACAATTTCCATGCCCCGGCCGCCGAGGACATAGGAAGGCCGGACCATCAAGGGATACCCGATTCGCTCGGCAATTGACCGGGCCTCTTCCATGTTGCTGGCCATGCCGGCTTCGGGCTGGGGGATGCCCAGCTTCTTCATGATTCTACGGAACCGGTCGCGATCTTCGGCCAGGTCGATGGTTTCCGGGGTGGTTCCGATAATCTTGACCCCGGCCGCCGCTAATTCTCCGGCAATGTTCAGGGGGGTTTGCCCGCCGAATTGAACGATGACGCCTTCCGGTTTTTCTTTCTCATAGATGCTCAGCACATCTTCGGTGGTGAGCGGTTCAAAGTACAGCTTGTTGGAGGTGTCATAGTCCGTGGATACTGTCTCCGGGTTGCAGTTGACCATGATGGATTCAAACCCCGCATCCCGAATGGCAAAGGCGGCATGCACGCAACAGTAATCAAACTCGATCCCCTGTCCGATCCGGTTAGGGCCGCCGCCGAGGACCATGATCTTGCGGTTGTCAGTGACCGATACCAGGTCTTCGGCATTGTAGGTGGAAAAATAATACGCCGCATCTTCCACACCGCTGACCGGGACCGGCTCCCAGGCCTCTGCGGCCCCTAATTCGATGCGTTTTGCACGAATATCGTCTTCCGGGATATCGAGCAACTGGGCCAGGTAGCGATCGGCAAAGCCGTCTTTTTTGGCTTGTAGGAAAAGGTCGTCCGGCGGCAGCTGCCCTTTGTGGGTGAGCAGCGTTTCTTCCAGCTGTACCAGCTCCTGCATCTGCTCGATAAACCAGGGTTTGATGTGGGTGAGCTCGTGCAGCTTCTGGACAGTGGCGCCCTTTCGCAGGGCTTCGTACATGATGAACTGGCGTTCGCTGGTGGCGGTTCCGACTATGCTCAGGAGTTTTTCCAGGGGCAGGTCGTTGAAGTCCTTGGCGAACCCGAGGCCGTACCGGTTAATTTCCAGGCTGCGGATGGCTTTTTGGAAAGCCTCCTTATAATTTTTTCCGATGCTCATGACTTCGCCTACGGCCTGCATCTGGGTGCCGAGCTTGTCCTCCAACCCGGCAAATTTTTCAAAGGCCCAGCGGGCGAATTTAACCACCACATAGTCGCCGGACGGGGTGTACTTTTCAAGCGTTCCGTCCCGCCAGTAAGGGATTTCATCCATGGTCAGACCTCCGGCCAGCAGGGAGGAGACCATGGCGATGGGAAAGCCGGTGGCCTTGGAAGCCAGGGCTGAAGAGCGCGAAGTACGTGGATTGATTTCAATGACAACTACCCGACCGGTTTTGGGATCGTGGGCAAATTGGACGTTGGTTCCGCCAATCACCTCAATGGCCTCCACGATAGCGTAGGAGTAGTCTTGCAGCCGTTTTTGAAGGTCGGGTGCAATGGTCAGCATGGGGGCGGTACAATAACTGTCCCCGGTATGGACGCCCATGGCATCTACGTTTTCAATGAAGCAGACCGTGATTTTCTGGTTCTTCGCATCGCGGACGACTTCCAGTTCAAGCTCCTCCCAACCCAGGACGGATTCCTCCACCAGAACTTGGTTAACCCGGCTGGCCGCTATACCGCGGGATGCGATCGTGCGCAGCTCTTCAACATTGTAGACCAGGCCGCCTCCGCCTCCGCCCATGGTGTAGGCCGGGCGGATGACCACCGGGTAGCCGAGGCCCTCGGCGACCGCCTCCGCCTCCGCAACCGTGTTGACGACTTCGCTCTTGGCCATCTCGATGCCGAGCCGGTTCATGGTCTCCTTAAATTCCAGGCGGTCTTCACCGCGCTGGATGGCATCCACGTTGACCCCGATAATCTTGACGCCGTATTCGTCCAGAACACCGGCCTGATGCAGATCTGAGGATAGATTCAGGCCGGATTGGCCCCCCAGGTTAGGCAGCAGGGCGTCCGGGCGCTCTTTGGCGATAATCTCGGTCAGGATTTTGACATTCAACGGTTCTATATAGGTTGCATCCGCTGTACCCGGATCGGTCATGATGGTGGCCGGGTTCGAATTTACGAGGACGACTTCATAGCCAAGCGATCTGAGTGCTTTACATGCCTGGGTGCCGGAATAGTCGAATTCGCAGGCCTGTCCGATTACGATAGGGCCGGATCCAATGATGAGTACTTTGCGGATGTCGTCGCGTTTGGGCATGGCATCTCCTTTCCCGGGAAGGTTTTTAGATGGATATTCAGACTTATCCGGGTAATGCGCGTCAGGCAAGCCTGAAATGGTTTAGGGTCTGGCTTTCAAATTGAAACTGAATTTTTAGATCTAAAGTAAGCGCTACTTAATGTCAACAGGTATCGCGGGGATGCCGGGACTGTCTGGCAGCCGGCCTTGAAGGCGTCGATTGGCGGGATTGAGAGGCTAATTCGGGATTTGGGCCGCGCGATTTTGCCTCGTCCAGTATTTACGGTATAACCACCCGGGCATACTGCCGGAATTGACTGATCTTACCTGCTCAATCCAATCCGGAAGCGCGGCGGAGGTTTGCTCGAAAGCCTCGCGGGTCAGATCAAAAAAGTCATCCGTTGCTATCCGGGCCGCGCGTTCCACCCAGCCTGCTTCGAGAAATCGCTGAGCTTGTTGAATGCGGCTGCATCCGACTTCAAAATCAGTCAAAAGGGCCCGGTGGAATTCTTCGTGCCGCCACCACAGATTGGACCGATCGAAAGTCGGACCGGGTGCCGGGCCCAGGTCCGGAAGCGTTTGCCGGTCGATGCGGATGGGCTTGAACACGGATGTACAGCTTGCCGCTGTGCCGGTGGCCCAATAGGTTTGCACATCCGGATTAAGTTGGGCAACCAGGGAGCCGGTGGTCTGGGTGATGTTGCGGGTCAGAGGGTTGGCCGCATGAGCGCAGATACGGTTGCCTAAAAAATGGCTGGACGGTTGATAGTGGCCTTCACCGTGATCGCGCAATATGTCAAATGCATTCGTCAACTGCAGCCTGCCTGTTTGCCGTTCAAGCAGTTCTGCTACCCGGCTCTGCCGCTGACGGCAGGCCGAAAAGGTGGTGAAGAGCCAGTCAGAATAGCACGCGGCAAAATTAAAAGTCGCCCCCTTTTTCAGCCAGCCCTTTTCCCGGGCCGTGGCGACCAGGGCCGGGTGGCTGCGGTCGAATTCCGCACCGATGGTCAGGCCGTTGCTGATGGCGTAATGCTTTTTTATCTCGCGGGCGGCCCACAGCGGTCCGGCCGTCTCAAGAAGCCAGGCTGTCCGGGGGTCGGCGATCAGAAAGCTGTTGTGGTAGGCCATCTTTTTATCCTGATAACCGCAGATGCCCCCCTGTCCGTTGTCTGCCAGTAGGCGGGTGATCCATTCTACCGCCGCCGGCGCATCCTCCGACCGTTCCAGGGCCAGGCGCAGCAGATCCATGCCGGTCAGCCCGCCTTGACGGTTGAGTGGCATGCGGGTCCAAACGGCTTCATTGCCGATGACGACCCCTTTGCTGTTGGCGCCCATCTCGGCACCCCACATCCAGAACGGCCGGCCGATGAGTACCGGCAACGTTTCGGTTACCTGGGGAATTTCGATGTAGGTACAGGATACGGTCGTGCCGGGCGGGTAGGTTTGGCCGGGATGGAACTCCAGGGCCTGCGCTTCGTTGGGTTCCCGATTGCTGTTTTTACCGAAGATGATGCTGCCGTCGGCAGTCTGGGAGGGTAGAACGACAAACGTATCGCACATGGAGATTACCTGGCGGTAATGCGTTTTAAGTTTTAAGTGTTAGGCAAAACCATTTAGTCTCGCTAGAATGGTCTTAAAACTTAACACCTAACACTTAACACCCGGCCCAACGGGCCGGCTAGTACTTGCTATATAAATCCAAACTCTTCGCCGTAGCGGTATACAGTGTCGACCAGGCAAAGCGCAGGGAGAGCCGGGCAAAGGCCAGGCGGCTCTGGGCCTGGGTCAGGTTCCGCTGGGCTTCGTTGAGCCGCACCAGCGAGGCCTGCCCGGCGGCATACTCTTTTTCAACCAGGTCGCGGTTGCGCTGGACCAGGGAGGCGTTCTTGCGCTGCAGCTCCAGCTGCCGCTGGGCAGCCTTGAGCCCGGTCAGGGCATCGTTGACTTCGTTGGCTACTGAAATTTTCAGGGCATCCAGGTTCTTGGTTTCTTCCTTTTTCTTGTGTTTGGCTTCGGCAATCCGGGCCTTGTCCGCCCCACCGGAGAAGAGATCCCAGGTCAGAAACAACCCCACCGAGTTGCCGACGTCGTCCCCTTCGAAAAACCGGCTTTCGGAATGTTCGCCGCTGACGTTACCAGACAATACCAGCGCCGGGTAGTAGCGGGCTTTGGCTGTGCCGATCTCCGCCTCGGCACGCTCAATGCCCTTGGCGGAAGCCAGGATGTCGGGCCGGTGTTCGTGGGCGTAGGTGATTTGCTTGGCTTGTGCGGGCATCTCCATAATCGTGCCGGCTTCCTCCTCGAGGGCGGCCAGGGTCAGGCCTTCCGGGAATTTGGCATTCGGGATCCCCAGCAATGCGGCCAGACCGGTCATGGCCACGACATATTCCTGCTTGGCGTTGATAAGGTCGTCTTTGGCGGCGTTGGCCTGGATTTCAAAATTGAGGACATCGCTCAGGGCACCGGTGCCTACCCGCAGCCGGGCATTGGCATCCGAGACCTGTTTGAGGTTGAACGATTCATCGGCGGTGGCAATGGCAACGCCTTCGTCAGCCAGCTGGGCCCGGTAATAACTGGCTGCCACTGCCGAGAGCAGCAGTCGCCGGGCGTCCAGCAGGGCCTGCTCGCTCTGCTCCTGGCCATGGCGGGCCGCTGCATTGGTGAATTTGCGGCGGAACCCGTCGAACACGGTCCAGTTGGCCGTTACACCAGCCTTGTAGTAGTCGTCCGGATTTTCGATCGTTGCCAGCGGATTGAGGACCTGGGCGCTGGCGACCTGGGTCTTGTACTGGGTTTCGGACAGCTCTACCCGATTGACCGATCCATCGGCAATGATATTCGGCCAGTAGGCACCCCGGGCCTGGTTCACCAGTTGCCGCGCCTGTTCAACGCGCTGCTGGGCGGCCGCCAGGGTCGGGCTTTCGGCCAGGGCAATTTTAGCAGCTGTGTCCAGATCCAGCACCTTGATCGTCTGAATGTCCGCGCCGGCTTTGCTGCCGGTCTCAGAACCTGCCCAGGCAGGGGTCTCGATAAGTGTCAGGCACATCACGAGCAGTATGGTTGCCAAATGAATTCTGAATCGTTGCATTGAAGATCTCCTACCCACCTTTATTTAGTGATTTTCCCTTCATTTAAACCGTCGTAAGTTCTCCGCTTGATAAACGGTTGTCTTCCAGCGTGTTCTGGTGTCTGGTCCGGGCCGGTTCGACCTCTTCGCGGCTCGTCGGCCAGCGGCCAAATTTGTACCGGAAGACAAGCCTTCTGAAATCGTTCAGTATGACCAGCAGGCTCGGTATCAGCACCAGGGTAAGCACCGTTGCGAAGGCCACCCCGCTGGCCAGGGAGAGGGCCATGGGAATCAGGAACTTGGCCTGCATATCGGTTTCCATGATCATGGGGGCCAACCCGCCCACCGTGCTGAGCGAGGTCAGAAAGATGGCGCGGAACCGGCGCACACCGCCCATGCGAATGGCTTCGAAAAACGGCAGCCCCTCGGCAAAATTTTCATTGACCCTTTCAATTAGCACAATTGCATCGTTGACCACAACACCTGTGAGGGCCACCATGCCGAAGATGCTCATAATGGAGAGATCGTAGCCCAACAGCAGGTGGCCCCAGATGGAGCCGATGATGCCAAAGGGAATCGTAAACAGGATCACGAAAGGCTGCGCGTAAGAGCGAAACATGGTGGCCACGATGATGAAGATCCCCAGGACCGCCAGGGGGAAACCCACATAGAGGCTGCTGAATGATTCGCGCATCTTCTTTTGTTCACCCTGGAGGGCCACATGTACATCCGGGTATTTGTCTTTCAAGGCCGGGAAAAAATTCTTGATCAATTCGGCGAAGATTTCATTGGCATTGGCCTTGTTCGTGTCGACGTCGGCGCTGACGGCGACGCGCCGCAGGCCATCGGTCCGCGTAATGGTCGAAAAACCCGGGGACAGGGATACCTCGGCCACCGAAAATAGCGGCACTTCGTGGCCTTCCGGGGTCCGGATGCGCACCTGTCCCAGGTCCGACATGCGGCTGCGTTCATCGGCGGTGTAGCGCACCTTTACACGGATGTCATCCCGCCCGCGTTGGAGCCGGACGGCTTCGTCGCCGTAATAGCCGGCATAGATCTGGCGGGCCAGGTCGTTCACGGTCAGCCCAAGTGCCCGGGCCTCGGGCTTCAGGGTCAGGCGCATTTCGTTTTTGCCCGGGGAGAAGTCGGAGCGGATCTGGTATACACCGTCAAATTTTTTCAGGCGGGTCATCAGGTCATTGGAGGCGGCCAGGATGTGGCCCATATCGCTTCCCTGGAGCCAGACTTCTATGGGGGCCCCGGGAGGGCCGGCCGACAGACCTTCGAAGGTCAGGGATTTCACCCCGGAAATACGGCCAACCTCTTTTTCCCAGGCCACCATGAGATCGTCCACGTGGATGCCTCGCCGTTCAGACGGCAGTAAAATGGCCTGGACCGCTCCGTATTGCGGCCCGTAGCTGGGGATATCACTGAGGGTGCCGCCGACCAGGGTCAGGCGATCTTCCAGCAGCGGTTCGCCGGACTTGGTCTGAGTCCTTTCCGCCAGACGCAGCAAGGCGCCTTCCACCTGATCAAGGGCATTGCGGGTCACCGCCGGGGGCGTGCCGGCCGGAAATTCCACCTGGGAAGTCATGATAAAACCGTCGATGGACGGAAACACCTGGAACTTGATAATACCGCCGCGGACCAGCCCGACCGTGATGAGTAAAATCGCAATGGCGGTGCACAGGGAGACATAGCGCGAGTTGAGGGCGTGCCGCAAAAAAGGGTAGTACATATTCTTCACGAACCATTCGAGCCCACGGCTCGTGATGCGGTGCACCACATCAATGCGGCGCTGCAGTTTGCTCATGTTCTGCTCTGCTGCGTTCAGGTCGGGCAGGTGGCTCAGGTGGGCCGGCAGGAGGATCAGGCATTCCTCCAGGGAGACGGCCAGGCAGCTGATGACCACGACGGGTAGAATGGAGATGAACTTGCCCATGATGCCGCCTACATAGGCCAGGGGAATAAAGGCCACGATGGTGGTGACAACCGCGGCCACCACCGGCATGCCGACTTCGCTGACGCCGTCCACCGCCGCCTGCAAGGGCGGTTTGCCGCTCTTGCGATGGACATAGATCGCCTCGCCCACCACGATGGCGTCGTCCACAATAACCCCCAGCACCATGATGAAGCCGAACAGGGAGATCATATTGATGGTGCCCCCCAGGGCCCAGACGATGGCCAGCGCACCCGCGATGGAAATAGGGATACCCATGCCGCCCCAAAAGCTCAGACGCAGGTTGAGAAACATCCACAGCAGGGCAAAAACGATCGACAGACCGATGATGCCGTTTTTCAGCAGCAGGTTGATCCGGTCCCGCAACATGTCGGTGTTGTCGTAGAGGACTTTGAGATTGGCTCCCGTCGGCAGGATCTTGTTTTTATCTTCGACAAATTTCTGCACGGCTTTGGAGATGGCCAGGGAGTCCTCTTCCTTGGTCTTGTACACGATCAACATCACCGAGGCGTCGCCATTGATGGTGGCATCAATGGGATCTTCGGAGAATCCATCGACAATCTCGGCCACCCGGTCGAGGGTGATGACGTCGCCCTTGGGCGTGGCCAGAACCACGATGGAAGAGAGTTCCGGACCACTGTATTTGCGGCCCATGGTCCGGATACGGATCTCTTCGCCCTTGGTGCGGATGGTGCCGCCGGCCAGGTTCAGGTTGCTGCGGCGGACCGCGTCGCTGACCTGATCGAACGAGAGCCCATATTCACGCAGCCGCTGCTCACTGACTTCAATGCCGATCTCATATTCGCGGGTACCGAAGATACCGACCTGGGAGACGGGCGGCAGTTGCTGAATCTCGTCCTTGAGCTGCTCGGACCACTCTTTCAGCCGGCGTTCGCTCATGTCGCCGGACAGGTAGAGCATGATGACGGGGTCCTTGAGGGTCAGTTCGTAAATAACCGGTTTTTCGGCATCCACGGGGAAGGTCGAGATGGCGTTGATTTTGGTACGGACGTCGTCAAGGACCTCATTTACATCGTAATCTTCCTTGACCTCAATATTCGCCGTTCCCTGGTTTTCGCGTGATTCGGTGGTATACAGCTTGATGCCTTCCGCGCCCTCGATGGCTTCTTCGATTTTGCGGCTGATGCCTTCTTCGACCTCTTCCGGATCGGCACCCGGGTAAGGAACCGACACGATGATCATGTCCAGCGAAAATTCCGGGAAGTTTTCCCGGATCATGGATTTGGTGGCGAACCAGCCGGACACAAATATCATGACCAGCACGATATTGGCAAAGACGGTATTGCGTGCAAATGCGGCTAAGACTTTTTTCATGTTCGCATACTCCAGGCTTTCTGGCTGATGGCTATTAGGATCAACCGCCTAAACCGCTCAACCGAAACACCTACGGGTTGAGCTGACTGTCAGGATTTGCTTTCAACAATCTCCAATAGTGAATTCTCCAAGGGGTCGACCAGGCGGGTGGTGATGACCCGGTCACCCGGATTGAGACCCTCCGACACAAATGTTTCTTCTCCCTGGATGCGGACAACCGTTACGGCAACGGTCTTGAGGCGGTTGTTCTGGACGGCATACACCTGGTTGCTGAAACTGACTGCCCAGCGAGGCAGCCGATAGACGTTTTCCATGGGCAGGCCGGGGATCTCCACGGAGCAGAACATCCCTTCCACCAACGGCAGATTGCGGTCGGTGGTAACCGCATTGGCAGCTGGTATTTTCACAGCTACCGTCAGGGTGCGTGTTTTCTGATCGAATTTGACCACCCGGTCCACAAAGCCTTCCCAGACGTGGGTCTCAGGGGACTCGGTCCATCGGATCGTGCTAGGGGTGCGTGACAGATTCTGAAACCAGGCAGTGGCCGGCCCGCTCTGAGCGTCGAAGCGCAGCCATTTGCGGGCATCGCGGCTATCCAATGGGACCAGGATCTCCAACACAGCGTCGTTGGCCAGGGTGACGGCTTGATATCCGGGGTTTACATATTGCCCCAGTTCTATCGCTTCCGCGCTGATACGGCCGTTGAACGGCGCCCGGACTGTGCACCGTTCGAGATTTGCCTTGGCTATTTCAAGCTGGGCCCGGCCGGCTGCCAGGCCGCTCTTGGCTTCCTGGATCTGGATCGGATACAGCGCAATGGCCTGGTTCATTTGATCGAGTTGATCAGTAGCCGCATTGGCTGCTTTTTCAGCCGCATCCACCCCCGAGCGGGTACCGATAGTGTCATTCTCCAGCAGGGTTTTGAGCCGCTGGAATTCGCCGATCGCCAGTTCGCGGTTGCGTTCCAGGGTTTTCAAACGTTTGCGATCGATTTCATATTGTTTCTGGAGCCGCCGCACAGTGTTTTCCAACTGCCGTACGGTGGCCCGGGCGTTGGCGGCATTGGCGGCGTAATCCCGGGGATCGATCTTAAACAGCACCTCACCGGCAGGGATGACTTCCCCGGTTTCCAGGCGCGCATGGGTGGCAACGATTTTACCGGTCACCTCGGGTGCGATGACCACCGTACTCAAGGCCCGGGTCTCTCCATAGCCGGTTATCGTTACCGGGACGGTTTCAGCTTTGACTTCCAGGACTTCGACCCGGATGGGCCTTTCTTCGGTTTTGGCCTCGGTCGGTGGTTTTTTTAAAGCAGCCAGCAGGGACATGCCGGCAAACCCGAAAAACAGAATGGCGGCGCAGATGACGACTCGTTTGACCACCGGTCGACTGTTTATTTGCCTAAAAATGTTCTTCATAACTCTACCCTCGTGCTTGATTCGGCGACATTTCGTTGTCTAGTACGTCTGCTACTCTACCAACCACCCGGCACCAATCGTCGGCGAATTCGGGGCCGAGTTTTTCCACCAGGTCGACAAAGTTGCTGAATATTTCCTTCTCTATCTGCTCCGTGATCGCAATCATATCCTGAGAAATAGTAACAATCACTTTACGGCGGTCGGCCGGGTCCGGCTCACGGACCAGGACACCTTTTTCAACCAGGCGGTCCACCATGGTCGAGGCGGATGGTGCGGATACATTCAAAAGATCCGCCAGTTCGGTGATGGATACCTGGCCCTTGGTTTTCACAAATCTCAGGGCCCGCATCTGAGCGAAAGAAAGCTCACCGAAGAAGGCATTGCTGACACCGGTTTTAACCATGTAACGATTTTCCAGCTGGAATACCCATTCATGGATTTTGCGCCCGTTGGTAAATATCTGCCAGGCTAAATCAATATTTTTATTAGAAGTCATAAATAATACCTTTATTAATTATTTGTTAGTATAATATTTAGGATCTCTAAATATAATGGGTTGCCGGATATTGTCAAGGACCTTTTTATTGGGACCGGCTTCAGCGCCGCTGTTGGGGAAGGCAAGACAAGCCTACGGGCATTGGGGTAGGGCCCTGAAGCCGGTTCCAGGTGAACGGGAACCTACCACAGGGCGGATAGGGCGTCTGTTGGTAAATTGTATCGAATTGTAAAAAAGTGTAGCAGTAAACATTTAACTATACGACAATATGAAGGATATTTGAAATCTAACGCAGGTTCCAACCATGATTGCATTCATTTGTCGATCCCAATCAGCCAGATAGGAACATCCAATGGTGGTCAGTGTATTCTTGGCCATGTCGAAATTGGCCATTTCGCTTACAGACCTTTTTCGATGAACGAAAAATCGCATGGGATCCGACAAAACTATTTCAATCCCCAGCGCAAGCCTTTTTTCAGCGTAAGCGATTCTAAATCCGCAAAAATCTTTAAACATGGCATCCAACTTGCCGAATTGAGCCTCAACCTGTACCAGCTTACCTTCAAAGGTGTTCGCAAAGTCACTGCGCCATTGCGTATCCAATGTTGTCGAGGTCAGGCATAGGTCCCGGATGTTTTGCCTTTTGGCTTTTGTCCGGTCGGATTGGACATGCAGCTCCGGGGATCCTGTTTTACCGACACTTGATGGAATGGAATCATAGCTCCAGCCTCTGCTGGTGAACAGCCACCAGACGTCTGAATTCAGTTCAGACTGCACTTGACGTTCCGGTAGCCTTTCAAGCAGACGGAGAACCTGACCTTGCAGAGAGTCGGATATCTGGTGAATATATTCGGGGGAACAGTTGTAATAGTAGGATTGGACATCCATGGATACGCCTCGCATTCAACCAAGGTGATAGGGTCAAATCCGTTTATTTTCTATTCGATAGTTTAATCAGGGATTGGGGCGAGGTCAAATCTCTATAAGCATTTCCCAATAGGTTTTCTGATCCAATCCCTTGTCGATTGTATGATCCAAATAATTAACAACCCGAGTTCAATAAGTAAGTGCAACACTTTCAGGTTTTAAGGCATTTGCGGTATGTTTTCGATATTATGCCTAAAACCTATAAACATCTGAGTCCAGAAGAGCGAGATATCCTCGCTGTA
>Ga0126334_10000051_pt1 | contig 43566 bp, 33 predicted proteins | sample InaspJWI49metaG_FD_94491 | JGI IMG/M metagenome (GOLD analysis project Ga0126334, IMG submission 94491) | Marine gutless worms symbiont microbial communities from Oahu, Hawaii - Inanidrilus sp. 2 OAHU.JWI-49 metaG | ecosystem: Host-associated > Annelida > Digestive system > Unclassified...
AACTTTTTGTTACCGAAGTTCTTGACTTGTAGAGCCCATAAGACGCGGCCCTGCGGGCTGCCCTGCGCTTCTCGGAAAGGGCGCGCTCAGCACAACTCGCTGCGCTCAGACAAGCACTTCGCTCTGGTCGCCCTTTCCTGCGATGCTCGGCGCGTTTTAAAGGGGAAGTTCAAAACCACTTAGATTGTCAGGCCCTTTCTGATACCTCCCGCTTTGCAGGTAGTGGTCATTCAGCCTTTTCCAATGCATTGAGCCTAAAATAATCTATCCAAATGTATATGTCAATGTTTATATAAAAGTAGTGTTTGTATATTTTTAGAGGAGGCGGCCGCAAATAGGTTTTTAAAGGAAGGGGCAACCGTTGGGACAGGCTTTGCGATAACCTATAAACATTAAATTATTCAGGTAATTTATTGAAATCGGTGTCCTGGAAGTCGGTCAGGATGCGGGTGGCTCTTTGGCCGTAGGTCGCGGTGAATTCCGCCAGGGCGGTATCAACAGCCTCTTGGCCGGGCGCGCCGAGTTCCCGGACAATGATGTCGCCAACGGTTTTGTAGAGGTGCCCGCAATGGTAGTCCCAGGGCATCCGGCAGGCGCGGCCGGGATTTACTAGCTTGCGGTAGGCGACTGCCAGATAGTTACGCAGTGTCAGGTTGGCGTCATGGAAGACGAAATCGCAGCGCGGCTGTCCGGCCGTCAGGCTTTCCTTGACATCCAGCTTTAATTCGGGATTGAAGCCGCGCACCAGGGCGGCGTCTATTTCCAGGCAGTAGTAGCGGCCATAAGGGAGCAGATCTTTCTGCGCCCAAACCCGATGCCAGGGGCATTTGCCGATGTGAACCCGGGCATGGGGAACTTTGGCCACCACCTGCAAGTCGGATTCGCCGGGCTCGAGGGACCATTCGCCATAGGCCAGAAAGTTGGCCATGGTCAGGGCATGGCCGTTGGCCCGGGCCCGCAGGGCCATGCGGTGGCCACGCTGCTCCCCGTAGGCACATACGGCCTTGCGCATGAGCGCTTCACAGGTTTTATCATCGGCATGAGGGCCTACAGCCCGGCCATCAGGGCAAACAGCATGGCGTGATGGGTTGCGGTAAGCGCCGGTGGGTACGAGGTGTCCGTCATAATGTCGCTTTCCGGCCGATTTAAAGCTGGGATTCGATAGGCAGCAGCCTCAGAAAGCCAATCACGAAACGGCGCCACAGGCTAGTATAAGGCTCCACCGTAAACGTGCGCGGCTGCCCGTTTTCAAGTCCGTGCCACAAGGTTCTCTCGGAACCGCTTTTTCCTTTTTTAAGTTCCAACCGGAAGGCCACCTTTTCAATATTTTCATCGAACCAGGTGCTCATTTCACGCGCCAGGTCGGCTGAAGAAATAACCACGCCGATTTCCGTGTTTTCCACGATGGCGCGGGGGTCCAGGTTCAAAGAGCCGATAAACACTTCTTCCCGATCGAACACAAACGATTTGGTGTGCAGGCTGGCTTTGGAAGCCCCTTCCTGGCCTTTTTTCTTTTTGCGCTGTTCCCGGGTTAGCCTCTTATTCAGTTCATAGAGCTCGACCCCGCCACGCAGAAGTGCTTCACGGTACTTCATATAGCCTGAATGCACGATGCCCACATCGGTCGATGAAAGGGAGTTGGTTAGAATCCTGACCCGGGCACCTTTGCCGGCCAGCTCGGTCAAAAAAGCGGTTCCTTCCTTGCCCGGCACGAAGTAAGGCGAGAAAAGCAGCAGCTCCTTTTCAACCCCATCGAAATAAGGTTCGAGCTGCGGGGAGAGATGGTACTCGGTTTTATCCTTCTTGTGGAGGATTTTTTCCGGCTGATCATACACCACATTGGCATTACCCCAGTAAAATTCGAGCCGGTCCTCCCGCAACCGGTTGGCCAGGTCGGAATCTCGCAAAGCCTGCAAGTAGGGAGAATCCAATTGGGCGGCAATATATGAATTGAATTCCTCCAGGCCTTCTTCCTTCTCGGCGTTAGTTGGTTGTCGCTTAGCGATGGTCGTTGCCGGATAGGCCAGTTCGTTATTCCAATATTTATCGAAAGATGCAGAGACCTTGGCGACGGCTGGTCCGATGGCCATCACGTCCAAATCGGCAAATGCCAGGTCCGGCTGAGCCTCGAAGTATTCATCACCGATGTTGCGGCCGCCCAGAATGGTGACCTGGTTGTCCACGGTAAATGACTTGTTGTGCATCCGCCGGGTAACCGAGCCCAGGCGGGTGACGAATTGCGAGAGTCGGCCGGTTTCGCGGTTGAAAGGATTGAAGAGGCGGACTTCCATGTTGGGATGGCGGTCGAGCGCAACCGCACCGAGATCCCGGCCTTCAAGGTCCATGTCGTCCACCAGCAGGCGCACCCGCACCCCCCGGTCGGCGGCTTTGATCAGCTGGTCCAAAAAAAGCTTTCCGGTCAGATCATCGTGAAACAGATAGTACTGGGTGTCGATGCTTTTTTCCGCGCGGTTGGCCAGAACCGCCCGGGCCACAAAGGCATCCAGCCCGCTGGACAGTGGTATGAATCCGGATTTGCCCGGGTGGGCGGCCAGATCGTCTGCTATTTGACGGCCAAGATACGTACCAGCCGTATCCGCGTAAGCCTGCGACTCGCGCCGGTCCGTATTGTCCGGCAGGGTGGCGCAACCGCTGACGGTGGTCAATGCCATACTGAAAACGCATACGGTCGTAATGATGTTGCGCAGCATATCAATCCCCTCAACTTTTAACGGCTTGGGCCTGGATGGCGGTAATGGCCACGGTGTTGATGATGTCCGTGATTGTGCAGCCGCGGCTCAGATCGTTGACCGGTTTGTTCAGTCCCTGCAATACCGGACCTATGGCGACCGCTCCGGCTGACCGCTGCACGGCCTTGTAAAGGTTGTTGCCGGTGTTCAGGTCGGGAAAGATCAGGATGGTTGCCCGTCCGGCAATGCTGCTGTCGGGCAATTTGGCGCGGGCAACGCCCATGTCCACCGCGGCATCGTATTGGATCGGACCTTCGACCATGAGGTCGGGTTGCCGCTTACGGACAATCTGCGTGGCCTCCCTGACCTTGTCCACATCTTTGCCCTGACCGGAGTGACCTGTTGCATAGGAACACATGGCGATGCGCGGTTCGATGCCATAGATGACCGCGGTTTCAGCGGAGCTGATGGCGATATCCGCCAGTTCCGCGGCCGTGGGGTCGGGATTGACCGCGCAATCGCCGTACACGAGCACCCGACTGGCCAGACACATAAAGAAGACGCTGGAGACGACAGATACGCCAGGCCGTGTCCGGATGATCTGCAGGGCCGGTCGAATGGTGTCTCGGGTTGTGTGCACCGCCCCGGATACCATGCCGCCGGCATCCCCGTTGTGGACCATCATGGTTCCGAAATAATTCACCGCTGCCATGGTGTCCGTAGCCATCTCCAGGGAAATGCCCTTATGCTCGCGCAGGTCGTGGAAAACACGGCCATAGGCCGGGCGCCTGACCGCTGTCAGCGGGTTGATGATATCAGCGCCGGTTAGATCGAGTCCCATGGCATCCGCCTTTTGCGAGATGGTATCCGGATTGCCCAGCAAGGTCAGGTAAGCTGCCTGGCGTTTCAACAGGATATCGGCGGCCCGCATTATACGCTCCTCCTCGCCTTCCGGCAGAACAATATGCTGGCGATCGCTTCGGGCTTGCTCGATGAGTTCGTATTCGAACATCAGCGGGGTGATCTGGGTTGAGCGGACCACATTAATCCGGCTTTCCAGTTGTGTTACATCGACATGAGATTCAAACACCCCCAGGGCCGTAGCAATTTTGCGATCGCTGGTGGCTGCCAATGACGGCCGGACTTGACTGGCCGCCATGACGGTGGTGTAGGTATCCTCTTGGGTAACAAGGATCGGGATGGGCCATCGTGTTTGAAGGCCCTCAACCAGGCTTTGGACGGCGGGCTCCGGTGTAATTCCGCCGCTCAGGAGGAGCCCGGCAATGGTCGGGCAGGTATTGGATGCGGCGGCGGCCAGGCTGCCGAGGATGACATCCGCACGGTCTCCAGGGGTAATGACCAGGTCCCCTTCCGCGACATGTTGCAGGAAATTTGGCAGACGCATAGCGGCCGCCTTGATTCCCAGCACTTCTCGGTTTAGATCTTCCGATGCCCCATACAAAATGTCCGCCTGCAACTCGGTAGCAATATCGCCAATCGTGGGTTTCGCCAGGCTCGGCTCCTCCGGCAACAGATAAACGTCTTTACCGGATAAGGCTGCGGTGCCTGGTGCGCTCTTGGCTGTATTCACCAGGTGAGGGACAACCCGATTGACAATGGTGGCCAGGACCGTGCAACCTTTTTCGGCAAAGGTTTCCCGGGTTACGTTTACAGCGGCCTGAATCTTTTCAATTGAACGACCTTTGCCGTTTACTATGGCCAGTACCGGACTGCCCAGGTTGCGGGCCACATCGGCATTGAAATCGAACTCGAAGGCGGAGGCAATGCCGGTGAAATCGGTTCCTTCACAAAGGATGAAACGGCACTGCGACTGCATGGCCCTAAACCGGTCCATAATGGTTTTAAGGACCGACGCCATCTGCCCTTCGATGGTAAGCCGGCGGGCGTTATCATGGGTATAGGCATACATGTCATTGTAAGCCAGGGCCAACCCGTAGCGGGTCCGGATCAGTTCGATATTGTTATCTCTTACCTCATCGGAGGGGATAACAGGGCGGAAGTAGCCAACGCGTCCAATCCGCTTGGACAACAATTCCATGAGCCCCAGCGCAATTACCGACTTACCGCTTCTGGGTTCAATACCGGCAATGTAAAGACTTTGGGCCATTGCATACCTTGCATCTGTGCGCTTTATTCAGTTTTCAGGCCATCCGGGGAAGGACTGCCCAGCAAAACAGCAATCCAACGGGTTTCCGAGCTGCTTTCCAGGGCAATTTTGAATATCATGGTCAGGGGTACCGACAGGACCATGCCAACCATGCCCAGGGCCCAACCCCAGAACACGAGGGAGAGAAAGACCACCAGGGTGGAGAGGCCTAAGCCCTTGCCCATAAAGCGCGGTTCTATGATGCTGCCGACCACAACATTGACCACGACGTAACCAGTGGCGGTCAGCAGGGCCGAGGGAAGTCCCAACTGTACCAGGGCCAATAAAACCGCCGGGACAGCGGCGATGATCGAGCCGATGTTGGGCACGTAATTGAGCAGAAAGGCCAGCAGGCCCCACAGGATTGGGTGATTCACACCGAGTATCACCAGCCACAGCCAGATGAGTATGCCGGTGACCAGGCTGAATATGGTTTTGATTCCGATATAGCGGTTGACACTTTCGGTGAACTGACTGAATCCGGCCAAGGTCTGGTCGGGATTGTCCAGGGCCAGGGCCAGTTTGCGCGGAAGGCCGGAGGCTTCCAGCATGATAAAAACCACGGTGAGCAGTATCAGAAAGCCGTTGGCGAGGGCGCCGCTCAATCCGGAGAGCAGTTGGGCGGTCAGGCGCATCACCTTGGCCGGATCGAAAAAGTCGCTGACCATCTGGCTGGATATTTCAATGTTGTAGTTCTTCAGCCAGGCAATCAATCCCGCGGTCTCTCCGGCCAGGCGGCGCTGGTACTCCGGTAGGGCCCGCGTGAAATCGTTGAGGGAAGCCCCGACCATCGCGGCCAGGATCAAGAACAGCACAATGACACCGACCAGGATGGACAGGACTGCCAGGGCATCCGGGACGCCCTTTTTCTGCAGCCAGAACAGAAACGGCGTGCAGATGATGACGATGAAAACGGACAACAGGAATGGGACCAGGATCGGTGCGGCCACCCGCATGCCGGCAACCAGGACGACAAAACAGGCCGAAACGACCATAAAGCGTGTCCAGCTTGAGAGGCCCGGCTTGGTTTCCATGCATCCTCCCTGCGGTTATTTTACGTTTTTGGCAGCGCCGCTAAACTCGCCGATGATTTCGGCGCCGGTACCACTTTGCCAGAGGTAAAGGCCGACACCCAGCACGACGATTACGATGATTGGAAAAACTTTGTTGTCCCCGATGTCGCTTTTGATGACTTTTTTTACATTCCAGAGCATCAACAAGACAATGACGCCAATAATGATGTTTTCCGTGGTCAGGTACTCCATAGAAGCGGAATCCTCCATTTCTTCCGGATATTGGTTTCTGTTCTATTCTTATAGTTTGCATAACGGGATGTAAAGGCTTACCATTTTATGGCCCATTGACCAAACGGGTGCTTCAAGCCTATGGGGAGTTTATTCAGGTTGTGTTAGCATCTTTGGATGTCCTTGACGGTTATGGCGCTTTAGTCTAAGATTATAAAAAGTTTACAGCATGTTAAGGGCGACCGGGTGATATTCCCCAGAAAAAACAAGCGGGCACTAAGTCGCAATAAAATCCAAGCCCAAGCGAGCGATTATGAAAGGAAGCACATCATGAAGAGCCTTATGACTGCGGTATGGGTTATTCTGGCGCTTATATTGGTTTCGCCTGTTTCAGCTTCCACAGATGTTTGCCTCCTGGCATCTCAGGCCGTGAAAATGGAACAGAAAGATATCGATGTTTTCTTCAAAGATAAGGTGGCGAGAAGGCTGTTGACAGGGCGGGGGCAGGTAAAGAGTGTCAAGCAGACAGCCGGTGAAGGCGTCAAAGGCAATTATCAGGTGGAAATATTTTGCGCTCCGAATGTCCTTGTTCGTTTCCAGACAAATGAATTCTGGGTTAAGCGTCAGGGTGTCGTCAAAGGGGCCACCATATCTTTCAGCGGGGAATGTACCCGCATGCACAAATCCCTGGACACCTTGAATGTCGTTATACGGGCTACAATCCGGTAATCTTTCGCGGCAGGCGGTAAAGCCATCCGGATGTCAACTCACCCTTAAAATCTGTTGCCGGCTCGCCGGCATTTTCAGCATTGTGCTGATAAAACCGCTACCTGGCAGGGTTGCGGGCAGTCGGGATGTGTTTTGTCATGTTCCGTAATTTATACGCATCAATTGACAACAGAGGTTGATAGCATGAAACGAATTTGGTTTGACGTACAAGGAAACCTTTCAGAGCGTGGGTCTTTCTTTTACATGGTGGCATTGTTTGTCGTGCTGGCCATGGTATTTTCATTTGGCGGGTGTGGCAAGAAGGAAGAGCCGGTCAAAAAAGAAGTTGTCCGGCCGGTAAAAACCATCACCATACAGGCGGCTGGGGCCAGTGCCTCCCGCAGCTACCCTGCACAGGTACGTGCCTCCCGGCGGGTCGACCTGGCATTTAAAGTGGCCGGTCCCCTGGTGGAACTGCCGGTTGAGGAAGGCCAGGATGTCAAGCGGGGCCAGTTGATCACCAAGATCCTGCCAAGAGATTTCAAGATCCGGCTGGATCAGGCCAAAGCCAAGGCGCTGGAAGCTGAGCAACAGTATCAGCGCTACCGTGACCTGTATGCCAAGAATCAGGTGTCTAAAGCCGACTTCGACAAATTCAAGAGCCAGCGGGATGTGGCCGTGGCCCAGGAAGCAGATGCCCGCAACGCCTTGAAGGATACCAACCTGAAGGCCCCCTTCGAGGGCATTATCGCCAAGCGTTATGTAGAAAATTTTGAAGAGGTCCAGGCCAAGCAGCCGATTGTTTTCCTGCAGGACATTCGGCAAGTCGAGATGTTGATCAACGTCCCGGAAAGTGAAATGTCCACCGTCAGGGGTGAGATCCAGGCCAAGGCCTTGCCCAGTTTCCCACAGCCCCGGACAAACGTTGGGATTTGGGTCTGAAGGAATTTTCTACCCAGGCGGACCCGAAGACCCAAACCTACCAGGTGGTTACCATTATGCCCCAGCCGGAGGAAATCAATGTGTTGCCGGGGATGACCGGGACCGTCGTTATCGAACTGTCGGGCGAAGACGAGACCGCAGCCGGGCCGCAAATTACGATTCCAGCCATTGCCGTAGTGGCCTCCACGGAAGGCAATCCCTTTGTTTGGGCCATCGACAAGGAGAGCCTGACAGCTAAAAAACTGCCGGTGAAGGTCGGTCAGTTGACGGGTTCGGAGAATGTTGTTGTCCAGGAGGGCCTCAGCGGAGGTGAGGTGATTGCCGTGGCCGGGATGACCAAACTTGAAGAAGGCATGAAAGTGCGCATCTGGAAAGAGTAGCCCGATAAGGAACCGATACCGATGAACATTGCGGAATTTTCTATAAAGAAAAGTGTAATTACGTGGACATTGACCCTGTCGGTCCTGTTTTTGGGATATTTTGCCTACCAGGACCTGCCCCGGCTGGAAGACCCGGAATTCGCCATAAAAGATGCTGTTGTGGCTACCCCCTATCCCGGTGCCTCCCCTGAGGAGGTCGAAAAGGAGGTTACCGAACAGATTGAAAAAGCCGCCCAGGAGCTGGGTCAGCTCCGGCGGGTGGAATCCTACTCCTCCCGGGGCATGTCGGTGGTAAGGGTGAAGATCCTCGACAAGTACGACAAGAACGCCCTGCCCCAAATCTGGGATGAACTGCGCAAACGGGTTGGCGATTACCAGCAGAACCTGCCGATAGACGCCGGGCGGGTTAAGATTGGTCCGGAGTACATGGCCTTTGAACCCACGGGCATTTTTAAATCGGAAAAGGATTTCGGCGACCTGTTGATCAGCAGCCGGGGCAGCCGACTCATCTACCTGCGGGATGTGGCCGATATCAGGCGCGATTATGTAGACCCGCCCCCACGGATCTTGCGCATGAACGGCAAACCAGCCCTGGGGCTGGCCATCTCCACGGTTCTCGGTGGTAATGCCGTTACCATGGGCAATGCCGTGGGAGAACGGATTGATCAGCTGATGGACCAGATCCCCCTGGGCATGGAGCTGCAGGTGATCGCCCTGCAATCGGAGGCGGTAACCCAGGCGATCAACTCGTTTGTGATCAACCTGATCGAGGCCGTAGCCATTGTCATTGTTGTCCTGCTGCTGTTCATGGGGCTGCGTAGCGGCCTGATCATCGGCTTTATCCTGGTGCTCACCATTGCCGCCACCTTTGTGGTCATGGGTTACTACCAGATCACCCTGGAGCGGATTTCCCTCGGCGCCCTGATTATCGCCCTGGGTATGCTGGTAGACAATGCGATCGTGGTGGTGGATGGCATGAAGGTGCGCATGGAGCAGGGCATGAAAGGGATGCAGGCCGCCAAAGAGGTGGTCGGCCAGAATTCGATCCCGCTGCTGGGCGCCACGGCCGTGGCCGTGTTGGCGTTCGCATCCATCGGCGGCATGGAAAACAGTACGGGTGAGTATTGCCGGTCGCTTTACTATGTCATCCTCATCTCCCTCTCGCTCAGCTGGTTTACGGCCGTCACCACAACCCCGCTGATTACCAAACTTTTCGTTCTTGGGAAGAAAAGCAAAGCAGTTACGGGCGAACCCCAAAAAGATCCCTATGGCGGTAAGTTTTACCAGCTTTACAAAAAGAACTTGAAGCGGGCGATCCAATTTCGTTGGGTCACCATCGGGGGCGTGGTGGGTCTCTTCGCGCTGGCCATGGTAGGCTTCGGGTACGTGGACAACATGTTCTTCCCGCTCTCAACGCGCGCCCAGTTCCAGATCGAGTGCCATTTCCGGGAAGGCAATCACATTCGGGAAACGGAGGCGGCCGTCAGCCGCATTGAAGAATACCTGAAAAAGTACGAGGCGGTGACCGATGTGGCGGCAGCCATCGGCGGCGGACACCCGCGGTTTTTGTTAACCTACGGCGTACCGGTGGATGCCTCGACACAGTACACAAGCATCATGGTTTCGGTCAAAGATTACAAGGCCATCGACGAGATCTTCATTCCTATCCAGGATGATCTGAGCCAGATGTTTCCGGACACGGTGGTCAACGTGAAAAAATTCGCACTGGGCCCCGGCGAAGGCGGCAAAATCCAATTGCGGATCAATGGACCGGATTTGGCGGCTTTGAGGGCCATGGCCGAGACAGTCAAGCAGATCATGTATGCCGATACCGGGACCCGGGCAGTGCGCACCGAATGGGGTGAGCAGGTCAAACTCATTCAGCCGGTTTTGGCCGAAGACCGTGCTCGCCAGCTGGGCTTTGACCGGCCGACCATTGCCACGGCCATCCAGTCCAACTTTTCCGGTACCACCACCGGGGTTTACCGGGAGGGCATCGAGCTGATCCCGATTATCGCCCGCGCACCTGATCCCGAGCGACTCACCCTGGAGGACCTGGGCGACATGCAGGTGACCAGCCCGGTATCGGGTGAGAAGGTACCCATGCTGCAGCTGGTCAACGGCCTGGAAACCCTGACGGAGAACTCGCGCATATCGCGCTACCACCGGCGTTCCATGATCAAGATCCACTGCGATGCCCGGACCGAACTGCCCTCGGTGGTCATGGGCCGGATCAAACCCAAGATTGAACAGGCCCTGGGCGTCGACCTTGAACTTTACCAAGGTAAAACGGTCGCTCCGGATAAATGGACCGCCGCCACCATACCGATTAAATACGATGACATTATCCCCTTGAAAGACAAACCCGGGTACTTCATTGCCTGGTCCGGGGAGATGGAAGACTCGGCCGATGCCACTGCCAAACTGGCCGACAACATTCCCATCTTTTTCGGTATGATGATCCTGGTCGTCATTTTCCTGTTCAATGCGTTACGCCAGCCGGCCATCATCTGGCTGACCGTGCCGTTGTCCCTGATCGGGGTGACCGCCGGATTGCTGATGTTTAGCCAGCCATTTGGATTCATGGCTTTGCTGGGTCTGATGAGCCTGTCGGGCATGCTGATCAAAAATGCCATCGTGCTCATCGACCAGATTGACCTGGAAATCCGGGAGGGCAAGGATCGGCTGCAGGCGGTGATCGATTCCGGCGTCAGCAGGATGCGGCCGGTGTCCATGGCGGCCCTGACGACTATCCTGGGCATGATTCCCCTTTTGCAGGATGACTTTTTTATTGCCATGGCGGTAACCATCATGTTCGGTCTGGGGTTTGCAACCGTCCTGACCCTGGTGGTTGTGCCGGTGCTGTATGCGACCTTCTTTAAAATACCGTATGATAAAAATACGGCGTAAATAGTCGACCCTCCCGCTCTGACAGCCAGTAAGGGCGACGGATTGATTACAAGGAGATTCTTGATGAATGCCAGGCAAATGCTGAAACCGGCAGTTTTGCTGCTGGTCCTGATTTTTCTGCTATCCTCCGGCAATGCTTTTGCTGCCAGGAAGACCTTTGAGATCGGTGTCGTGACCGATGGCCCCCTGGCCCGTTTCCAGGACATTGTGACGCTCTATCAAAAAGAAATTACCGCCATGGCCAGCAGCGAGTTCGACGTGAAGTTTCCGGCCGACAAACAGCTGAACGGCGGCTGGACGCTGGCGGGCGTCAACCAAGCCATCGACCGGCTGCTGGCCGACCCCCAGGTGGATATCGTGATTACCCTGGGCGAGGTGGGCACCAACGAGGTGTGCAAACGCCGCAACCTGCCCAAACCGGTCATCGCGCCATTTGTCGTCGATGCGGAAATTCAGGAGTTGCCGACCAAGGGCAATGCCAGCGGGGTTAAGAATCTGAGTTACATCAATACCTATCGCAATTTCAATCGGGCTATCAAAAGGTTCCAGGAAGTGGTGCCGCTTAAACGCCTGGCGGCGCTGTCCGACCAATTTGCCATTGAAGCCATTCCGAACCTGCAGCGTCTGGTGGGCCCGATAGCCCGCAAGGCCCAAATCCGCATCGAGATGGTCCGGGTTACCGACTCAGCCGAAGAAGCCTTGCAGCGCATACCACCCGGGGTGGATGCGGTGCTGACAACCGCTCTGCCGCGTTTCACACCGGCCGAGTTTCGAAAATTGACCGATGGGTTGATCGAGCGGCGCCTGCCCAGCATGACCGTGACGGACTATGAAGAGGTGGAGGAAGGCGTTCTCGCTACCACGGTTCCGCCTTCGGCCAAACAGCAGCTGGCTCGCAATGTGGCCATCAACACTTACGAGGTGATGCGGGGCGAACCGGCCGGCAATCTGTCCACCGTTTTCAATGAGGGCGAGACCCTCACCCTCAACATGGCGACAGCCCGGGCCATCGGCATCCATCCCGGCTGGCGGGTGCTGACCGAGGCGGAACTGCTCAATGAGGAACCTGGTGACCGCGATCAAAAAATCACCCTGTTCGAAGCGGTGCGGGAGGCCTTGGTGGCCAATCTCGACCTGGCGGCAGCCGGGAAAAACGTGACCGCCGGCGAACAGAGCGTGAAAGAGCGTCGCAGCGGGCTGCTGCCCCAGATCGGGATCAGTTCCCAGGCCCGGATTATCGATAAGGACCGGGCGGAAAATTCGTTTGGGTTGAACCCGGAACAATTATGGACCGGAACGGCCGCGGCCAGCCAGCTGATATATTCAGAAAAAACCTGGGCGAACTATGAGATCGAAAAGCATCTGCAAAATGCCCGTGTGGAAGAACTGACCACGGTAAAACTGGACATCATGCAGCTGGCGGCCACCGCTTACCTGAACGTGCTGCGCGTGAAAAGTATCGAGCGGATCCAGAAGGAAAACCTTAAACTGACGCGAGCCAACTTGGAGCGCGCCCGCGTACGTCAGTCCACCGGCGTGGCCGGCCCCGAAGAGGTCTATCGCTGGGAAAACCAGATTGCCAACAGCCGGCAGTTGGTGCTGCTGGCCGAATCAACAACCCTGGATGCCATCAACGCTGTTAACCGGATCCTCAACCGTCCGCTGCAGGCGCCATTTAGCCCGGAAGAAGTTGATTTTAAAGATCCTTTGACTGCGATAGGTTCCCCGCGACCCCATCAGTACCTGGCCAATGAAAAAGCATTGAATGAGATGCGCGATTTTCTCATCAAGGAAGGCCTGCTGGCCTCCCCGGAGATCAAACTGCTGGAAGCAGCCATTGAAGCCCGCGAGCGCTCATTGACGGCAGCGAAACGCGATTTTTGGCTGCCCACCTTCGAATTGGCCGGGGATGTAACTGAAGAGTTCAACCGCAGCGGAGCCGGCAAAGACCGGCCGCTGGGCACGGAGGCGGATTCAACATCCTGGAGCGCCGGTGTTTTAGGGTCGATCCCAATTTTCACCAGTGGCCGTAAGACCGCGACCCTGAGTCGGACCCGCGAGGAATTGGCCGGCTTGAAATATTAGCGCAGTTCCACCGAACAGAGGGTTGAAGAGCGGATTTACAATGCCGTCCACCTGGTGAGGTCTTCCTATCCCAGCATCGGGCTGTCCAGAGACGCCGCCCGAGCCGCCCAGTTGAACCTGGAACTGATCACCGACAAATACATCCGGGGGACCAAGTCGATTATCGACCTGATCGATGCCCAGAACCAGGCCCTGACCTCGGACCAGCAGGCGGTCAATGCGGTCTATGATTTTTTAATCGACATGATGGCGGTCCAGCGTTCTATCAGCCGTTTCCTATTTTATGAATCCAAAGAGGATCAGGATGCCTGGTATGATCAACTGGACAAATTTATCCAGGAGAAGCGTAGAGTCCGGCCGGTGTTAAAGAAATCGCAGGGTTAACATCTGGAAAAATACGAGTGTGGAATAAAACAGCGAACCGTTTTGTTCGCTGTTTCGTTTTTAATGCGGAGACTATTCAAGGGAGCATGTACAGTGGCGCTCTAACGAAGTCGGAAAAACACCGCCTGCGTCAAGTGAGGTTCCAATCGAACACAGCGCCAGCGAATTGGAGACAGGCGGTGGGGGACTATAACCGTCATGCCGGCGAAGGCCGGCATCCAGGGGTTCTTGATTCGGCTAACTGGATCCCGGCCTTCGCCGGGATGACAGGGCATGGAAAAATACTCACCTTATAACTGCTAAGTATTTTTTCGCCATCAACGTTTGCTTGCTGTCCGGGAAATTCTTCACCAGCCACTGGACGATCTTTTTTGCTTTAACCGTATCGTTCAACTTTTCGTTGAACAGTTTCGCCATCAGAAAATAGACTGTGGGAATATCCGGATGGTCCGGATAGGCCCGGCTGAACTGCACACAGGCTTGCATGGCTGCTTTTGACTGGCCGCGTGTAGCCAGCCATTGTGCCAGCTTGCTCAAGCCATCTGCATTGGGTCGGAACTTGGCATCGAGTGAAAGGCACTCGTTATAGACTTCACAAGCTGTCTGTTTTTCACCCTCCTCCGCCAGCAGGTCCAGATAGGTCTTGGCATGTATCAAAAGGTCGGAAATTTGTTGGCTGCTTTTGAGTAAATCGTAGTATATGCCTGCCAGTTCGGGATCTTCAATCTTGCCCCGGGTTCCGGCCCGGATAAAAGCCAGGGCATCTTCTTCCCGACCGCCTTCCACCAGTTCGGCCGCTCTTAAGGCCATCGATTTCTTTGGGGCTGCCGGCTGTGGTATCTGTGCGGGTGCGGCGCCGGGTACATTTTCAACCGTTTCGGGACGCCGCTTGAAAATCGATCTTACAATGGCCCAGATTGCTGACAAAACGGCAAGAATCGCAAGAAAAACCGCTTTGCCGCCTTTGGCCAGCATTTTGAAAATGCCGAACTTGGAAGCAGCTGCGGCCGCACCGCCGGCCACCAGGGCCGTCAGGCCGATTTTAGCAAGCTTGTCCCCCTTGACATATTCCGCGTATGATTTTCCCTGCTTGTAACTGAAACTGTCCAGGATGCCGTTCACATTGCCGATCAGTGATTGAAACTCGTTCAGCCCAGTCACCAGAACCACCGACATGTAACCGTGTCGCCCCAGCAGTCGTGTGTTGTAATTGACGATTTTTTCCCCGTTTTCTTCGCCCAGCAATGCCCAGACCAGATTGTGAGTGTTTTCATCATAGTGGGGCTCGATCTGCCACCCGATTAGCTCGATAGTCGAGAAGCCCTGCTTGACCCGCTGGCGGTTGGAATATTCGGTTGCCTCGCGGATGCTTTCAAAGATGGCATCGGCATCCAGATCCTCTTTCTCGTCATCTTTTATATAGCCCACCGGATCGTACTCGAAGACGATATACCACGGGTCACCGTTTTTAGGTGCAACGAGTCCGGTTTCCCGGGAACTCACCGGGTTGCCGATGGACCGCATCAACTTGCGGGTGTCGGCCGCATCGGCAAACAAATATTCAAAATCAAGAGACAAGAGCGCCAGATTATCGCCGAGACCCACCGTTCCCGGACCCTCGATCCAGTTCACCTGGGGAGCCTGTCCGGAGGCAGTCACCGGGAGGACAACTACAATCAAGAGAAAGATAATGGCGGGGCCGAATCTTCGGTCTAACAAGCGTTTCATTTTTCAATCTCCTCTTTTTGCTTCCTGGAAACCAGGAGGCTTTAGTAGGCTTTCAGCGCCACGGCGCAGTCGCTGCAGCTGTTGTATCCGTCACGGTATTCGGTGAGGCAAACCGGACAGTAGGCGACGGCCGCGGGTTCATTTTTCTGCGGCTGTGCAAATACGTCGTCAATGGTCAAGGCGACCTCTACTAATAGCGTTTGCATGGCGGTGGACCGCATGGGCCAGTAGTCCTGCCAACCAAATTTATCACTATATTTCCTCGTGTTTTCGATAAGATGTAGCTCTCGACGCATTAAGCTTTTAAAATATTCTTCTGGTAAAAGCAGCGCGGACACAGCCATGCAATCGAAGGTGGAAAGCAGATTGCGCGTCAGGTGAACAGAAATGTGCATGACAGATACCGGCGAGAAAAGCATGGTGGCGATTAGCTTATATAAGCTGCCGTTATCTTTTGAATATAAGTGTTTGTGTATGCTACAGGCCGTGGTGAAAATAATTACATAAACAAGCACCATGAAAAAAACCAGACTGACCATAAGTTCAGGGTCCACCGGAACCATATAAAGGCCGGCCGGCAGCAGGGTGAAGAAACAGGCGAACATCAGGGCACTCATCAGATTGATGCGGCTGGCTTTTAAGGACCAACGATCATAAGCGTTGCGGACGGCCTTCAGATCTGCGTCCTTGTGGATACCGGCCTCGATGGCGGGTTTTCTATCCGAAAAGGCCAACGCACCCAGCTTTGAGAGTCTCTCGGCCCATAAGGTGGCTTCCTGCGGCGAACTGGTTCGGATGGAGGCGCCATCGCTGAAGTTCAAAAGGTTGCCGTCAGTAGAAAGCGATTCAATGCCGGCGAACGCGCTGAAGGCAAAATGATCAGGTCGATGACGATTGTCCGGCTTGCCGCCATCTGTTAGCGGATGATAAATACCGCTGGCTGTCAGGCCAAAAGGTCTTTTGCCGGTTATGAACAGGTTATCACCGGGAAAAAAGCCTGCCAGATGGAGCCCCGTATTCAGTTTCCGGAAACTTCCGCCAAACGTGGAACTAAAGGCAACCTGTTGTTTCCCAGTATAAAACAGGCAGTCTGCAAGGTAGAGGGCTACCAGGTAGGGATACAATATGGAAATCAATTCCAGCATTGCCCGATCCTTTAAGGGTATCTTTAAAAAATCGTTTCTGAGGCTTCTAGATATGGTTATCGACCTGATACCGCCGCGCTTTAGTTTTTAAGATCGAATAGGAAGAGAATTGCAGTATCGGCAACTATTTAGCTTGCAAATGATCCGTTGGAGAAATAGAGTCGGCTATTTGATTAGAAGCTATCACAAAAAGCGCCTTTTAGTCCAATCTGCCCGGGGTGGATAAATCGCGGTGTTGGCTGTGAATGGTAATCCCTCAAAATGCTTAAGTATTCTTGTAGGTTGACATACACAACCGCTTTGAATTATTGAAGAGCCCGCGTGCACTGAGCGGGGAGCTAAAATCCTATCCTATGATAGCTGCTAACAATTATTGATAAATCGACCTATTGCCAAGTGCTCCGTACAGATGACCTGACGAACCGGAGAACGCTCAACTATGCTAAATCTGTTGCTTTATTCAGCGGCGGTAGTGATCTGGGGCTGTACCTGGCTGGTCATCAAATTCCAATTGACCCAGGTGCCGCCGGTGCTTTCGGTGGCTTACCGTTTCGGATTGGCAGCCACCATCCTTTTTATTTTCTGTTTGCTTACAAACCGGTCGTTGCGGTTTTCCGCCCGGCAGCAGTCCTATCTGGCCCTCTACGGCGGGCTGATTTTTTGCTGCGGTTACATTCTCTGCTACCAGGCCAGCATCTTTCTTACCAGCGGTCTGCTGGCGATTGTCTTTTCGCTCATCCAGGCCATGAATATCCTGAACCTGCGCTTGTTCCTCGGGCGACCGGTACGGCTCAGGGCCGTGACCGGCGGATTGATTGGTCTTTGCGGCTTGTGCCTGGTTTTCCGGAATGAAATCCTCTCCTTTAGCTTGACGGCCGGGGCCAAAGGGTTGCTGCTGGGTATCGTGGCGGCCTATTTTTCATCATTGGGCAATGTGGCGGCGGTCAAAAACGATACCAATGGGGTTCCCGTAGCCCAGGCCAATGCATTCGGCATGGCCTATGGCGCCCTTTTTACACTGGTAGTCCACTTTATACTCGGGGGCAGGCTGGAGATTGACGGTTCTATCGGGTATCTGGGCCCGCTGCTCTATCTGGCGGTTTTCGGGTCCGTTATCGCTTTTGGCTGCTACTTTGCCCTGGTAAATCGCATCGGGGCCGACTATGCGGCCTATTGCGCAACCCTCAGTCCGATCATTGCGATGTTTCTCTCCTGGCTTTTCGAGGGCTACCTGTGGACACTGCCGGCCCTGATCGGCATGATAGCAGTCCTGGCGGGCAATGTCATCGTCCTTACACCTGGTAAAGTTATCAAGAGGGCGTATCGCGTTGCCGGCTGGTCTTAGGCGAGACCTTTGAAAAATAGCCCTTTCGTTTCAAAACACCGTTGGGCAAAAAGTTGGGCACACAACTGCCGGTTTTCAAGCCGTCAGGCGCAACCTTTAGCACTGTCCCCGAAATGCTTAATGTATTCAGGCTGTTAAAATTTTCACCGGCCTTTTACTTGAACAAAACCGGGTGCTTTTCAAAGGCCTCGAAGTCAATCTTTTTAGATTAGAGGCTATCTAAAAAATAGGATTTTGGTTAAAGGTCCAAGTCTTCGTTCTGCGAGCTTCGCCCGACAGTCAAGGCGGCCGGGCTACGTGGCAGAACTCGTCGAGGACTTCCTTAAGAGCCATGTCATTGAGCATCATGAAGACGGGGACCGTTATTTTTGGGGTCACCGAATATCTGATTGAGATATCCCACAAGGTGAAAACGTTTTGTAGGTATTAATTGTACATAGACGCACGTGCCACAGATATAACAATTGCAATAAAAACTACTATAGAGAAAAAGGGGGGGGATGCATCTACAATTAATGCGTATCAGCACCGGCGCGGAAAGCACAACTGGATCTCTTTACATTGACGGAGAATTCGCCTGTTTTGTCCTGGAAGACACCAAGCGTATCAAGAAGCTCGCAGGTGAAACCCGCATCCCGGATGGCCTTTATAGGATAGACCTGCGCAAGGAAGGCGGGCTGAACCAAAAATATGCCGAACGCTATGGCAATAGGCACAATGGGATGCTTTGGCTACAGGACGTGCCTGGATTCGAATGGGTTTATATCCACACCGGCAACAAGCGGGGGCATACCGAGGGCTGTTTGCTGGTGGGCGATAGCCTTAATAACAATCAGATTGGCGAGGGTTTCGTGGGCAAATCGCGGGATGCTTACCAGCGGATCTATCCAAAAATCGCAGATGCTATAGAATCCGGCGAGCAGGTGACGATAAGAATTTCCAACCTGGGTTAATACTATTTTAGCGCCATACCGTAAATCTTTGAGGATAGAGAGTTTCGTCTTCCTCATTTGCCGGACACAATCCGCAGCTACCCACGTACGTTTTCTACCAACCGAGTCTTGTCTCATATCCCCGTTCCTCAAGGCGTTCAGGTATTTTTGGTAAACTTGCCACGACGCCATTATTCGCGATAGAGTCCGGTTATTGTCCGGGAACAATTCAATGCTTATGGTGTTGCAGCGAATCTTACACTGTTACTGGAATAAAATTCCCCGCACAAATGAGAAATGGGCATGAAACAACTAAAATATGTAATCATCGGTGCCGGCCCCATGGGCCTGTGCACCGCCCGGCGATTAAAGCAGTACGGCATCCCGTTCATCGGATTCGAGATTCACTCCGATGTGGGCGGGTTGTGGGACATCGATAGCCCTACAAGCACGATGTACCAATCCGCCCATTTGATCTCTTCGAAGACCATGACCGAGTTTGCCGAATTTCCCATGCCACCGGACACCCCTGTTTACCCGCGGCACGACCAGATGAAAGCCTATTTTCAGGCCTATGCCCGCAAGTTTGATCTCTATGGGGTTTTTCGTTTCAATACCCGGGTGGTGGTGGCCCAGCCGCATAATGACCACTGGCGCATTACCTTCGAAGACCCGGAGGGGCAGCACGAAATGGCAGCCGCCGGCCTTTTGATCGCCAACGGCACCCTGCACAAACCCAAGCGGATACCTCTGCCGGGAAATTTCACAGGCACCCGCCTGCACAGCGCCGCGTACAAAACGGCAGATATTTTTGACGGCCAGCGAGTGCTGATTATCGGCTGTGGAAATAGCGCCTGTGACATTGCCGTGGATGCCGTGCACCACGCGGCGTCCATCGACATGGTGGTGCGTCGGGGCTACTATTTCGTGCCGAAGTTTGTCATGGGCCGGGCCATCGACACCATCGGTGGTAAAATCAAGCTGCCGAACCGGCTCAAGCAATTCGTCGATGGATGGCTCGTTCGTCTGTTGGTTGGAAAACCCAGCGATTACGGTTTACCTGATCCGGACTATAAGATGTACGAGTCTCACCCGGTTATCAATTCGCTGATCCTGCATCATATCGGGCACGGGGACATCCAAGTTAGGCCAGAGATCCAAGCGATAACCGGGAAAACGGTTTCTTTTGTGAATCGATCCCAGGCTGAATATGATCTGATTGTGGAGGCCACTGGCTATGAACTCGACTACAGTTTCATCGATCCAGCCTTGTTGAATTGGAACGGGGCCGCCCCGCAATTGTACCTGAACGTGTTTCATCCGGAGCGGGATGATCTGTTCATGATGGGCATGGTGGAAGGTGCCGGGCTGGGTTGGCAGGGGCGCGATGATCAGGCTCACTTGGTGGCGCTCTATATCAAACAGTTGGCGGCCGGCCATGAAGCGGCGGACAGATTCAGGCAACTAAAACGCGTGCAGGCGGCCAGCCGCTGCGACGGTGGGATGCGTTACCTGGAAGTTGACCGCATGGCTTACTATGTCCACAAAGGCCAGTATCTGGAGACGGTTCATCAGCATATAAAGCAGCTGCAGCCGCAGGTTTCAATGTAAAAATAGCGATGCCAGTGGCGATAGCAGTGTGGGGCCGAATGAGTTGTTGCTGGCGAGGATGGACGATCAGATGTAGATTGTGCGCTGAGCCATTTTCCAGCACTCAAACCATACCGCCAATAAGTTCCGACACCTCCATACCAAAGTTCAGCAGAAAAGGAATTGAACCAATGACCAAAGAAGAGCTAAGGTTTGTAATCAACACGCTTATAGACACGCATAATGCTGCCTTAAAAGTGAGCGAAAATGCGAACATCGATAAACAGTCAAAAACTTACATCGAGGTGCGGCTGAACAGTGTTGTAGAAAGTTGTTTAATATTATTAATCGGAAGCCTGTCGGCGGAACAAAAAATACCCTATACCGATAGAAAGCTAACCGAGTTAGCTGAAATGGAAAGCTACCTTAAGGGTGAGAAAGTTGAGGTTAAGCCGACGACGCCGATTACATTGAGCCTGCTGAAAACCCTTATAGATGATCGCATTGAGATATGGGAAAGTTCGAGTAATCCTTTCCTGGTTCTCAATTTCATCGATGTAGAAAAAGAGTATATTAGAAAGCGGCAGGAAAAAGGAATGTAATAGCCATTATAGAACCTTACGATTCATTCTTAACGGCGGTACCCCTGAAAAACGTGTAACAAAACGTCCCGTCCTCTTCTGTGGCCCGATAAAGTCCGCGGACCCCTTCATCAAAGGTGGCTTCGTCGATCAATCCCAGTTCCAGGGCTTTCTCACGCACGCCTTCAATCATAGCGGTGAACGTGTTCTTCGAGAAGCCCTCTACCAATTCCGGCTTGGAATCATCCACGTAAACGATATGGGGTACCACCACCGGCGTGTTAAAACCGGCTTTTCTTAATAGTGGGTAGATCTCGCGCCCAACCAGAGAATTGCCACCGGCCAGGGCCTGGCTTTTGATCAGACAGTCTACGGCTTGCATGGCCGCCTTGCTGCGCGGGTGACAGTAAAAGGAGCCATGATCGCCTTCCACAACGGTTATTGACCCACCGGTTTTTAACACGCGTTTCAATTCCAAAAGGGCCTTATCCGGGTCTTTGAGGTGCTCCAGCACAAAACAGACAAACACATGATCAAAGGATTCATCTTCGAAAGGCAGGTCATAAATGTCTCCCTGCTTGAAGGTTACGTTGGATAGATGGGCCGCCCGGGATTTTGCCTTCTCAAGTGAATCAGCGGAAACATCCATGGAGGTAATGATTGCCTCCGGGTTGTTGGCAGCCAGGGTGATTGTCTGGGACCCGGTGCCGCAGCCCGGTTCGAGGATGCGGCTGCCCGGTGGAAAAATCGCCTCGCCGTGGATGATGTCGACCAGGGCATCGGCCTGGTCCTGCAGGCGGGTGGTTTCGCGTTTCGAATAGCCATGGACATAGGTGGTCATGGTATTTCCTCTTAAGAACCTATCTCAAAAGCGGCTTTTAGCCCAATCTCTGCGTTGGACGCTTGTAAGGATAAAAAAGAAGCGTCCCCCAAAACGATTTGCGTGATGGTCTCGATCAATACGGCTTCGAAGATACATAACCGCTATAATGTACCTGCATAGTGGTTGTTTTGTATCTATCGGGCCGCCGGGATAGCATTCTTCAACCTGTCGCCAAACCCGGCAACGTTTTATAGTAACGGGTGGCCGGGATCTCTAGGTCCGCATACCGGTTCATGACTTCACCTTTGACGGTGTAGCCCATCGCCTCATAAAACCCGCCGTTTGTCCGGGGAATGACGGTGTCCGCGATCAAACGGGTAACCACCGGCCAGTTCGTCATCACCCATTGTTCGAGCCAGTGCAAACATTTTCTGCCATACCCCTGGTTGAGGTGATCGGGATCAATATAGATCATCGGGATTTCGGCTTTTTGCCTGTTTAACCGATTCAGCGTGAAAAACCCGCGGGGCACACCGTCTTCTTCTGCAATGAAAAATTCACCGGCTTTTTGCATGCGCAGGTAATCATATAGCGTGTATGCTTCGACGCAGGCGCTTATCTGGGCGGACGTCAGCTCATCCACAAACAATTCGGTAAAAGCCCTTTTACGGATGGTGTGGCAAAAAAGGGCATCTTCATAGGCGAACGTTCGAAAATGCATTAGAACGTAAACGCTGTTGCGCCTTCGCACAATTCAAAGAGCTTGGGAGCACCCGCGAACTGAATCGTTTCATAAACATCGGCTTCGCCAACCTGGCGAGCTTCGGCACACGGGATTCAGAGGTAGATGGGGACACCGTTATCGATGAGGTAAAACAGGTGGCCTGAAGCTTCATCACCGGTCGGGGCGACTACGTTGTCAATCAACCCCTTTTTAGCCAGGGGTACCGCGTCATCCGTCATAAAAAGACTGACATCGTGGCCCTGCTCTTTTGCTGCTTTGGCGAGCTGCAGTCCTCTGGTTGCACGCGTGGGATCCTCAAGGCCGCGGGTTAAAACAAATACAAATTTTTGCACGATTGATCCTCCTTTTTGGGTTGTCAAAGACAGCATAATAGCAGAATTATTCTGGCAGCAAAACCCAATCCTATGATGTTTTGGATTGCATGCCGCAAGTGTAGCGGTTTGACTTAGGTCAATGCAAAACAGAATTCTGTGATTAGAATATGATAAGGGATCATATTCAGGGTGTACCGACCAAATATAGGCCGGCCTCGATGTCAACTCGAAAATCCTTAATGAGAGTGCCATGGCTGCTGATTCCAACAGCTCCAATCGAAAGCAAGGCCAATCACACAAGCTTAACTGTTGGGAAGTCATGGCATGTGGCCGAAAGCCGGGCGGGAAAAAAGCCATGGAATCCGGTCCCTGTCCGGCCGCCGTCGATCAAAGCTTTGACAATATTCATTCGGGTAAATGCGGCGGTCGGATATGCTGGGCGGTTACCGGGACACTGTGTGGAGATTGCCAACAGGGCTCATTTGTCGAGAAGCGTTCAAACTGTCTGGAATGTGACTTCTTTAAAATGGTCCAGGAAGAAGAGGGCGTCGCCGGGCTGCAAACCAAATTTCTACAGTTTATCAACCGCACCGGCAACAATACCCTCCTGGAAAGAATGAGTTTTCGCCATATCCGGGCCGGAACCCGGTTTGTGACCCAGGGAGAAGTGGAGGACACCGCCTATATTATCCAAAGCGGGTCTTGTCTGGTCATCGTTGAGAAGGACGGACAACTCCACCCGGTCGATCACTACGGGGAGGGTGATATTGTCGGCGGTCTGGGAATCTTGACCGGGGAGCCTCGCCGGGCGCACGTGGAGGCCGAGACTGATCTGGATGTATGGGTGATGACCCGAAGCCAATTTGACAAAATATCCGGTCAGGACCCTGATGTTCTGGACTTTTTGACGGAACTCGTGGCCGATCGGCTGGACAGTCGGCGGCCGACCGCCTACCGCACCATCGGAAAGTATGTCGCCACTGATATTATCGGCCGGGGTGCCTTCAGTATCGTTTACAAAGGTGAACACCGTAGCCTGGGGATGCCGCTGGTCATAAAAATGATGCGGCATGATATGGCCCAGAATGAGAATTTTCTTGAGAATTTTCGCAATGAGGCCAAAATCATTGCTAGCCTCAGCCATGATCACATCATCAAGGTTTATGACTTTGAAGAGCGATATCGAACCCTTTTTATCATCATGGAGCACATCAAGGGCGAATCGCTTGCCAATATGATTACGCGCCTGCGGGTGCTGCCCCCGCGACTGGCAGCCGATTATCTAGGCCAAGTCTGTGCAGCCTTGGAATATGCCCATGAGCGCGGGATCATCCACCGGGACATCAACCCCTCCAATATCATTGTACAGCCCAATGACCGGGTGAAGGTTCTTGATTTCGGACTGGCCTGCCCCGAGGGTACGGAAGATTTTGAGAATACCGGCACGGCGCACTATATGGCGCCCGAGCAGATTGATGGTGCCCCGGTGACAGGCCGGACAGATCTTTACGCCCTGGGCATCACCGCTTACGAGATGGTGACTGGCCGGCGGCCTTTCGAGGCCCAGAGCCTGCAGGAGCTTCTGGAACTGCACCGGACCAGCGATATCCCCGACCCAGCCGAGGTTGTGCCGCAGTTGCCGGATGAACTGCGAACCTTTGTACTGACAGCGGGTCGGTGTGATCCAAAGCGACGCTACCCGGATGTTGCCCAAGCCCGCCAAGCGCTGCGGCCGCTCACCCAGCAATCCGGCTTGACGCATAACCACCTCACCATCGAAGAGCAGAAGATGTCGACGCTTTTTCTGGTCTATGATCAACGAAACCAGCTGGCGCTCAATAGATTGGTGGAGGAGTTCAGCAATAAAGCCCAGGCCCTGAATGTAAAAGTAAAGCTTGCCGATTTCAAAGACCTGTAACAGCCAAAACTATAACTAAGCGGCCGGCCCGATGCCTTTCGATATGGGTGTCTCGTGAAAAAAGCTTCTAAAATTAACTGCTGGGAATTTATGGACTGCGGGAGAGAGCCCGATGGGAAGCGGTCTGCCGAACTAGGTGTCTGCCCGGCTGCGGAAAGCACGGCTTTTAACGGTCTTTATAAGGGTAAAAACGCCGGTCGGGCTTGCTGGTTGGTCGCTGGAACGTTTTGCAACAGCCGGGTCCAGGGTTCCTTTGCCAAGAAACGCACATCTTGTAAAGGGTGCCGGTTCTATCAGCAGATACATGGCGAGGAGGGCACCACCGGCCTTGATCTGGGGTTTGCCATGATCGCGGCGCACACCCATGTCGGAACCGCTAAAGATGCCAACGAAGATCGTTACCTGGTCAAACCATTGATGGACAATACCATTTTATTGGTGCTTGCCGATGGTTTGGGCGGTGATGTTTTTGGCGACTATGCCGCTGAAATTGCCTGTGGAAAGTTCGCCGGCGTAGACTGTGCTCCCCAGGGCCGGGAAGAGACCCTGCTGGTCAACTTGATTCGAACCATCGACTTGGCCATTCACGACTTGGCAGAAAACGATTCTGAATTGAGGGGCATGGGCAGCACTTTGGTTTGTGTTTTACTCCGCAAGGGGCGGGCTTACTGGGCCCATGTCGGTGACAGCCGACTGTATGTACATACTGGAGGGGAATTGAAGCGAGCTACCCGCGACCAGATGCTATCCCGGTTTCTGCTGGAGGAAGGCGAAATCACTGCCGAGCAGGCACGGACCCACTATTCGCGCAATGTCCTGGACCAATACCTGGGTTGCGGCCATGTGGAACCCGAAACCGGTTATCTTGATCTCGATACCGTAGATATTCTCCTGCTGGCCACCGATGGCCTGCACCGGCAGATCAGCAAAAAGGGTATCCAGACCCTGCTCAGCACACCGCAATCACTTGAAGCAAAGGCGCAGGCCCTTGTCCGCGCGGCCATTGATGCCGGCGGAAAGGACAACATCACCGTGGTTCTGACGGCCGTACAGGAGGAAGATGCGGAGGCAACTTAGGTGCTGAAAGGCGGCCTGACCGCTGATTCGACGCTGCCAGATTATCTGGCAGCCGGATCAGGCAACCCTTTTCAAAACCCAAAAGCTATTCAACCGGGGCTGGGGCCTGTACCGGCTTGATGGTAAGCGTGGTTGTCTTCCCATTGAGGCGGTTCATTTTCAAGCGGACAATATTCTCTCTGTTTACATTCTCACCCAACCCGGTTCCCCTCATTGGTAGAGCCGTACCACCCGAGCGCAGCCAATTAACCCCCGTGACCGTCTCGAAGCCCTTCACAGACTTGGCGTAAACCACATAACGATTTACGGCATCCCGGCAGAGCAAATTGAAGATGTGCCCGGCGGAAGAGAGGATGCAGGACCCCGCAGTATGGCTGCTTATCTGGTAATCGAACGCATTCTGTCGCAGATAGTCTACGAGTTTTAAAGAGCGGTGGAATCCACCGTTGCGGGAAAGCTGGATACTGAAGGCATCATACAGGCCCCTGGAGACAATCTGCTGCACATCTTCAATCGTATGTGCGGATTGCCCGGCAATAAGTTTGATACCCATCGGTTTCAATGTGCCGGCCACTTGTGCGAGTCCGATTTCCCCCAAAGGCATCAGGTCTTCAATAGCACAGACGGGAAACCTTTCCAGCAGGGGCATGTGAGCCTGGGTGATCTCCGGATTCCAAGCGAGCCCGGTATCGAGGCTGAATCTACAGCGGCTATTGAATATGCTCGTAATCGTCTCCAGGCGATTGAGCGTTTTTTTAGGGTCGACCCCGACGCCGAGGCGTACCTGGCGGATGCCCAGTTTATGCGCCGCCCGGCAGAAGGCAACCGCCTGCCGTTTGCTGAGTCCGCTGGGAACCGCTGCTGTATAATTGATAAAAGTGGTGTAATGGTGACTTGGGAAATAAGCGGACAAAGGCTTGTCCTGTTTGCGACCCAGAATATCCAATAGGGCTGTCTCAATGGCGCAGACCACAGGGTTCAGGCTGGGAAGTGGTGGCAGGCTCTCGATATAAGCCTGGATTTCGTAGATGCTGCTCAGGTTCCAAGGAAATGAATTTACCGATAGAAATGCTGCGGCCGCTTTGATCCAATCTTCCAGAAAGATCTGCTTTTGAGGCGGCAGGCAGCCTTCACCATAACCGCGGAACCTGTTTTTGGCATCGCTGATTTCAATGACGATGTTTGTGAAACTAACCGGAGAGTGGTTTGGCGTGGAGGATCGCAGTCGGAGGGGAATCCGAACAGGATAGATTTTAATTACGCCGATTTTCATGTTTTTCTGGAATCAGGATTTTAAATGATGCACCATCGGTATAGTCCCGGTCAATCTCGATGCTGCCGTCGTGCGCCTGGATATTCTGATGCGCGATAAACAGACCCAATCCGGTGCCTTTGTGCAGTTTGCTTTTGTGCTTGGTGGAAAAGTAGGGATCAAAGACTTTCTCTTCTATCTCAACCGGGATGCCCGGCCCGTTATCGCGGATCTCAATTTCAATTTGACGATGGCCGTTATTCTTTCCAGACAGTGACGTCAGGATAGAGACCTCCCCTTCATCCGGCGTGGTCTCGACGGCGTTGGTCAGAATGTTGAGGATGGTTTGCTTCATTTTCTTCTCGTCCAGGGTTACCGGTCCAATGTCTCCAGAGAGAAACGTGGTGACCGATATACGGCGGGATTTGCTCTGCGGGGAAATCAACAGCACCATTTTTTCGATCAGGCCATGCAGGTCGGTCGGTGCGAAATGGGACTCTTCGGTGTTGGCCAGGTCCAGAAGTTCAATGATAAGACCGTTAACGCGTTCGGTTTCTTCGAGCGCTATTTTGTGAAAGGTGTCTCTAAATTCCGCATCATCAAACTTTTCCGGCAGCATTTGGATAAATGTCCGGATAGCGGTCATGGGGTTCTTTATTTCATGGGCCAGACGCGCAGCCAGATTTCCCAGGAAAGAGAATTTTTCTACCCTGCTCAGGAGCAGGTTGGATTTTTTCAGAGCCTGCATCTGATCACTGAGTTTGCTGTAAAGCCGCGCATTCTTAATGGCGATGGCGATCTGGGGGGCGAAAATATCCAGGGTGTTCCGGGTTTCCTGGGAGATGCCGTCTTTTTCAAAACTGTCGGTTACGATCAATCCGATTACCCGGGTTCCGGTTACCAGTGGGGCGGCGTACAATGAGGCCGGGTGGTTCAAGGCCGTCAGGAGGGCGTCGTCCGCCAGATCCGATTCCATGATTTCCGGTAGGTAGCGGGCTTTTCCGAAATCGATTACGCTGGCCAGCAGATGGTTCTCACTATTCAGGCCGACCCGGTATTGCCTGATCGGCAACGGTGGTTCCGGATCGAAGCCCGTTCCATGGCAGTAGGCGAGGGCGTTGTCGGTGCTGTCAATCAGCAAGATAATCGCCCGGTTGATTTTACAGGCACTGGACAGCAGGCGCATGATCACGGTGAGCAATTCGTCCAGGTCCAGAATCGACAAGATGGCCTTTCCGGTTTCCTGGATTGCCTCGATCTGGGTTATCTTCTTGTTGAGTTCAATGTTCAGGCGCCGCGCCTCTTCATACTTCAACTCGATCTGCTGCCGGTTTTTTTCCAGCTCGGTGATGATTTCATCGTGGGTATAGTTCTGGGTCAGCAGACGATCGAAGAACGCGAAAAATCGATTTTTTTCCGACCAGTCCAGCTTGTACTCACAGAACTCGGCACCCTCGAAGAAACAACAGGTTTCCTGCAAATTGATTTTTGAACCCTTCCAGATCTGCGGCATGAAAGTGAAAATGCCCTGATTGTAGATACAATTGTCCCTTGTTACCGCCATGTCCGGGTTCCAGTGGAGTCGAATGGCAGCCTCGTTGTGCTTGAGGGAGATTATCTCCAGCCGTTTATTACGACTGCACTGTTCATTCACGCCGTGGAAAGCGATCAGGGCTTCCCGGGTGGAAAGGGACGCTTTCAGCAGGATTTGCTGGCTCAGCCCCAGTGAAGATTCCTGGACCGCATATTTACCGATTTTATAGGCGATAAAGGGGTCGCAGAACAGTTCACGCGCCCGGCGAAACATTTCCGCCAGGATGCGGCATGAGATCCAGTTGTTTTGGTCCGAGAGGTAGGTCTCGGGATTGACCATCATGTTGATTTCCGGGTCCAGATTCTCGAGCAATGGTTCAGTCGATCCATGGTTGTGAAGGCGGACATAACCGAGGACGGCCTTGGAATTTATGCAACTGGTCTCTTTTTTCATGATTCATTGCCTTTTAGAATCTGCGGCTGCTTTTCAGCCAATTCAAATTATATGCCATCGAACAGCTGGACGTGCGGATGTTCGATCGGCGGCCTTGGTTATTTTAAGTAACTGCCTGTCATCATAGGGCCCGGAAGAACTATTGTCGGCCTGACAACTGTCTGCAAAGAGGAGCTAAGGCTCCTTGTGTCAGCAGGATAGTAATGTGTTTTGCACAGATATTTGTGCATGGACGCACAGAAAATTGTGCATGGTTTTTAGCTTGGATAGCGGGCCACTCAAAATTTGAATTTTTGATATTGCCATTGTTTAAAAAATTTGTCAAAAACACAGGTTATCAATTTCACCTCGGGCGCTGGGAAGCATATTTAGTGGTGGGCGACACACAATCTCAGGCTATCTATCAATAGATAGCAGCTTGCGAGAAGGCGCTGATAATATGAACAACTCGACAGTTCTGATCGTGGACGATGAGCGTGGCGTACGGCAGTCCTTCAACATGGTCCTGAAGGAGCATTACCGGCTTTTTTTTGCCGAAAACGGTGTCATGGCTTTGGATATCTTCAAGCAAAAACATGTGGATCTGGTCCTGCTCGACATCCTGCTGCCGGACCTGGACGGTCTCGTGCTCCTGAAAGAGTTGAAAGAGAGTGAACCGGAAACCGAAATCATCATGGTGTCGGCCCTAAAAGAGATATCCTCTGCTGTGCGGGCCATGAAGCTCGGCGCCTTTGACTATATTGCCAAACCATTTGAAGTCGACGAACTGCTCTCTGTTGTAAAAAGAGCCCTGGAAAGAAAAAAGCTGCAGAAGGAGATTGTCTACCTGCGGGACGAACTGGAGCGGGTCCAGCCATTCGAAGCCATGGTCGGGCATTCCGCCCAAATGAAAGCCGTCTTCAATTTGATTTCTCGGGTGGCCCAGCCCAGGGGCCGGGGGCGATATTGATCCAGGGCGAAAGCGGCACGGGCAAGGAACTGGTGGCCCGGGCGATCCACAACCGTAGCCAGCGCCGCGACCAGCCCTTCGTGGTGATTAATTGTGCTGCGATTCCCGCCACCCTCATGGAAAGCGAACTATTCGGTTACTCCAAAGGGGCCTTTACCGGTGCCCTGGAAAATCGCAGCGGCAAATTGGAAATGGCTGATACCGGGACACTTTTTTTAGATGACATCGATTTGCTGGATATCAATATGCAGGCCCGGTTGTTAAGGGTGCTCCAGGAGAAGGAGTACGAGAAAGTGGGCAGCGATCGGGTCGTCAACGTCGATATCAAGTTCATTGCCGCTTCCAACAAGGATCTGCGACAGCTTGTCACCAAAGGAAAATTCCGGGAGGATCTGTTTTACCGTTTAAATGTATTTCCCATCGAACTGCCGCCCTTGCGTGAAAGAAAAGAGGATATTCCCGAATTGCTCAATCATTTTCTGAATCAAAACGGCAAGAGCAACGGGTTGCCGTCCAAGTCTTTCACCGCGAAGGCCGTCCAGACCCTGATGGACTATGACTGGCCCGGCAATGTGCGGGAGTTGGAAAACTTCGTGGAGCGGCTTTTCATCGTATCGCAGGGTGCGGTGATCCGGCAGGAGGATGTGCTGCCACTGCAGCGACGCAATACCCGCCGGGAAACCCAGACCCTGAAAAAGGCTGTGGCCGATTTCGAAAGACAGCACATCAAAGCGGTGCTGAATTCCGTCGATGGACGGCGGGGCGAGGCGGCTAAAATCCTGGGTATTCATCGGAATACCCTCACAGCCAAGATTAACGATCTAGAGATAGTTGTATAGAAGTGATCTCAATAATGGCTTTTAGCCCAATCTCTGCGTTGGGCGTTCGGTTCCGGCACGGAGTGCCGGTTTTCAAGCCGACAGGCGCAACCTTTAACGCTATCCTCGAAATACTAACCAGTATTTACCACGCAAGGCACTGGCTTCGCTGGCGCCTCCGGGTTGCGACCCACCGTCGAGGAATAAATCAAGCGGGAAGTCCCGCAACGCGGGGAACCTCACGGCCGGTTGGACCTTGAATTAAAATCCATCATTGAGATCACTTCTATTCACTTTTATCCAATTACAGTTAAAAGAACTGTTTTTCTTTAAAAAATATAGTATTCTCATGGTATCGCCAACCAAACTGGAGAATTGCCATGCCAAGGAACATTCTTTTCGGCTGTTTGGCCATCGTTTGCATCATGATTTTATCCGCGCCCCAGTCGGCGCAGGCCGGCAATCACTGTGGTCTTTCAGACGGGCAAACGCTGTACGTGCCCGCGTACTCCCATATCTACAGCGGTGCCCGCGACCGGGCCTACCTGCTGACCATAACACTGAGCATTCGCAATATTGATCCGGAAAACGCGGTTACCATTACCCGGGCCGATTACTATGAAACTCAGGGCAAGCTGCTGAAAAAACACATCGGCAAGCCCAAGGTTTTAAAACCCCTGGAATCCATCCGCTTTATTATCCCCGAGAGCGACAAGAGCGGTGGATCCGGCGCCAATTTCATGGTTGATTGGAAATCTGACAAACCGGTGAACCCGCCCATAGTGGAAGCCGTCATGATCGGGACCCGATCCCAACAGGGGATATCCTTTACCTCGCGAGGCCGGGTGATTATTTCCAAAGAATAGTTACACAGGGCGGGTTTTATTCAGCGTAACAACTCACCAAGGTCTGACGGTTGTACTTTGTAGGAGCGGCATCTTGCCGCGAAACATTAGACCTTCGGGCACGCTGATCGCGGCAAGATGCCGCCCAATTCCACAAGTGTCCGTTCACAGGTGGTAGGTTTTGGTTTAGGGCAAGGTCTGAACGTTTTTGAACCCGCAGACATAGCAGGCGCTATTTCGAGGAGTTCAAAAAAGTGAAAACGCCGCCCTGGGCCAAAAGATGCCGCCTGTGGACGGACACTATTGCATGCCTCTCAATACATAATGCAATACACCGCCATGCCGGTAGTATTCCAGTTCCGCCGGTGTATCGATGCGCGCTTTTACCTTGAAGTTTACCGCGCTGCCATCCTCTTTTTGCGCGGTCACTTCCATCTCTTTGCCCGGTGCCAGTTCCGCGATCCCTGTAACCGTGTACAATTCCGATCCATCCAGGCCTAATGCCTCACGCCCGGAACCCGGGGTAAATTCCAGGGGCAGCACGCCCATGCAAACCAGGTTGCTGCGGTGAATTCGTTCGAAGCTTTCGGCAATGACCGCCTTGACCCCCAGCAGATTGGTGCCCTTGGCCGCCCAGTCGCGGCTACTACCGGTGCCGTATTCCTTGCCGGCCACAACCACCAGCGGGGTGCCGCGTTCGATATAGGTCATGGCCGCGTCATAGATGGTGGTGGTTTCGTTATCCGGCATCAAGCGGGTAACGCCCCCGGAGACACCGGGGACCAGCAGGTTGTCCAGGCGGATATTGCCGAAAGTCCCGCGCATCATCACTTCGTGGTTGCCGCGGCGCGAGCCGTAGCTGTTGAAATCCGCCTCGGCCACACCATTACTCCGCAGATAATCGGCGGCTGGGCTGTCCAGGGGAATGGCTCCGGCCGGGGAGATGTGGTCCGTGGTGACCGAGTCGCCCAAAAAGGCCAGGACCCGGGCCTGCTCGATATTGGACAGAGGCGGCGTTTCCAGATTGATGCCTTTGAAAAATGGGGGTTCCTTTATGTAGGTTGACTCCGGTACCCAGCTAAAACGCGTACTCTCGGTGACCGGCAGAGAATTCCAATTATCCGAACCGTCGTAAATGCGGCCATATTCCTCCAGATACATATCAGTCTGCACGTGTTCGGCCACGAGCTCTTTTATTTCAGCCTTGTCCGGCCATATGTCGGACAGCATAACCGCCTGGCCGTCTGTATCCGTACCGATGGGCTCGGTGGCAAAGTCGATGTCCACGCGTCCCGCCAGGGCATAAGCTACAACCAGCAAGGGTGACCCAAGGTAGTTGACGCGGGTCAGGGGACTGATGCGGCCTTCAAAATTGCGGTTGCCGCTCAGCACCGAGGCGACGACCAGGTCCTGGTCTTGGATAGCCGTGGCGACCGGTTCGGGCAGGGGGCCGCTGTTACCGATACAGGTTGTGCAGCCAAACGCAATGTTATGGAATTTCAAGTCTTCCAGGTATTTCAGAAGACCGCTGGATTCCAGATACCGGATGACGACCCGAGATCCGGCCGCCATGCTGGTCTTCACCCAAGGCTTTACTGCCAATCCTTTTTCGATTGCTTTTTGGGCCATCAGGGCGGCACCGATCAGTACGGAGGGATTAGAGGTGTTGGTGCAGCTCGTGATGGCGGCAATAACCACGGCTCCATGTTTGAGATCGACCTGCTGGCCATTAATCTCGATCGCGGCTTGTCCAGCAGGCGTTTTGCCGCTGTCGCTGAGGGCCTTTTCGAATTCCGGTTTCATATGCGTGAGGGCAATGCGGTCCTGAGGTCTTTTAGGTCCGGCCAGAGAGGTTTCGACGGATCCCATATCCAGTTCAAGGGTATCGTTAAAGATTGGCTCGGGCTGAGCATCTGTCCGGAACAACCCCTGGGTTTTGCAATAGGCTTCTACCAGGGCCACCTTCTCAGGAGTACGCCCGGATAGCTTCAGGTAGTCCAGGGTACGCTCGTCCACAGGAAAAAAGCCCATGGTGGCGCCGTACTCCGGCGACATGTTGGCAATGGTAGCGCGGTCTTCAAGGGGCAGTGATGAAAGCCCCGGACCATAAAATTCAACAAATTTTCCGACAACGCCCTTTTCGCGCAGCATCTGCGTAACGGTCAGGACCAGGTCCGTGGCCGTGACATTTTCTTGCAGCCGGCCGGTCAGCTTGAACCCGATGACCTCCGGGGTGAGCAGATAGTACGGGGTTCCCAGCAGGACCGCTTCGGCCTCGATGCCGCCTACGCCCCACCCCATAATTCCCAAGCCGTTGATCATGGTTGTGTGGGAATCCAGGCCCAGCAGGGTATCTGGAAAAACGACCGGACCGTTTTCTGCGTTCTTTTGGAATACCACCCGACCCAAGTTCTCGAGATTTACCTGGTGGCAGATCCCAGCGGCAGGGGGGACAACGCTGAAATTATTGATACTTTGCATGCCCCAGCGTAGAAAGGCATACCGCTCGCCGTTGCGCTGATAATCCATGTCCTCGTTCTGTTTCAGGGCTGCATGGGTGCCGAAATAGTCTACCTGCACCGAATGGTCGATCACGAGTTCGGCCGGTATGCGGGGATTTACCTTTAAAGGATCTCCGTACAGGACTTGGGCGGCGTCGCGCATGGCAGCCAGGTCAACCACGGCCGGTACGCCCGTGAAATCCTGCAGCAAAACCCGGGCGGGCATGAACGGGACCTCTCTTTTTGCGAGGTCCTGGGGGGACCATTTGGCCATATTCTCGGCATCGAATGCCTTGATGAGGCTGCCGTCTTCATTGCGCAGCAGGTTCTCCAGCAGGATACGGATACTGAACGGTAGGCGTTCGATACCCGTAAATCCACTTTCCGCCATTTTCGCCAGGCTGAAATAGTGGACTTTTCCGGCCGATGTTTCCAACGATGAGAGTGTATTGAAGCTGTTTGGATGGTTTGCCATGGTACCCCCCATTTATCTATGGCTGACAATTTGATTTTGGTTGAAATGCTGGCCGGATGGACGATCTTGCAAGGGCATTCTCCGGGCCCGCGGAAGCACGAATTTATGTAGAATAACTCTATAGTTATAGGCATGAAACCGCATATATGCAACCTTTTCGATAGTTGTTGACACTTTTTGGCAATTTGATTATAGAATCTTCTTTAATCTGAAGCGGTAGCTGCGTTTGGCGGGCGTTGCCGCTCCTTTTTTGCGGGCAGTTTTCAACCCAGATACGGGGGAATCAGGAACAGGTTGTGAAAGATAATCTGGTATCCATACTAAAGACCAAAAAGAGCACTATCGTCAAAAAGTGGTTTAAACTTGTGGTCAACTCTTATCCCCCCGACACCGCATCCTTCCTCAAAGGCCAGTCGGACCAATTTTCAAACCCGGTCGGCCACACCACCAAAAAAGGCCTGGAGGCCGTTTTCGACGAAGTTGTCAGTGGCATGGACCGCGACACCATTGTCTCTTTTCTCGATCCCATCATCCGTATCCGGGCGGTTCAGGATTTCACACCCTCCCAGGCTGTCGGATTCATTCTCGATTTGAAAATTGTCATTCGCGAGAAACTTAAAAAAGAACTGAAATCAGCACCGGTCCAAGCCGGGCTGGCTGACATCGATGCGAATATAGACCGGCTGTGCCTGATCGGCTTCGATATCTTAGTTACTTGCCGGGAGGCCATTTACAAGCTCAAAGTCAGTACCGAGAGAGATAAAATCTACAGTGCGTTTTCAAGGGCGGGTTTAGTTACTGAGATTTCGGATAATGGGCCGGAATCTCCAGGCGCCTAAATAATCATATATGTGAGGTAATGTTAAATGAACAACAAGTACATGTATTCCCTCATAGCAGTGTTTCTACTTGCCTTGCTGGCCTATTTGGGAGTGGAGGTAGCCGGATTGGATGTGCTTTTCGGCGTCGTCTTACCCTACGTTGCCGTACTCCTTTTCATTGGTGGGTTCGTCTGGCGGGTTATGGGCTGGGCCAACGCTGCGGTGCCGTTCAGGATCCCGACTACCTGCGGTCAGCAGAAATCTTTTGACTGGATCGAGCAGGCCAAAATTGACAATCCCAGCACGACCTGGGGCGTGGTTGTCCGGATGTTCCTGGAAATTGTGACCTTCCGGTCTCTGTTTCGCAACACCCGCATGAAGGTTAAGGCGGATGGCCGGATTACCTACAGCCTGGAGCTGTTTCTCTGGCTGGGTGCCCTGGCCTTTCATTATGCTTTTTTAACCACCCTGGTGCGCCATATGCGCTTTTTTCTGGAACCGGTTCCCATCTGCCTGCAATGGCTGGAAAACCTGGATTCATTTATGCAGTTCGGCCTGCCGGTGGTCTACATGTCCGGCGTGGTGCTCCTGGCAGCGGTGGTCTATCTGCTGCTGCGACGACTGTTGATTACCCAGGTACGGTATATCAGTCTAGCCTCCGACTTTTTCCCGCTCTTCCTGATCGGGGGCATTGCCTTTACCGGCGTCTTGATGCGTTATCTGTCCAAAGTGGATATTGTGGGCATCAAGTCGCTGTCAATAGGGCTGGTGACCTTCCATCCTGTGGTGCCCGAAGGAATCAGCAGCCTGTTTTACATCCACCTCTTTTTCGTCACGGTTCTGCTGGCCTATTTTCCCTTCAGTAAACTAATGCACCTGGGGGGCGTTTTCTTGAGCCCCACCCGGAACCTGCCGACGGATACTCGCGCCCGGCGGCACGTCAATCCCTGGAACTACCCGGTGCATGTGCACACCTATGAAGAGTATGAAGATGAGTTCCGGGAGAAGATGATCGAAGCCGGCCTGCCGGTGGACAAGATGCCCGCACCAGAACCGGAGGAAGAAGCGGCCCCCGCGGCAGCTGAAGCTGAGACCACAGCGGTAGAGGAAAAGGAGTAAGAGATGAGTGACCTTCCGAAATCAGATAAATATTACAGCGCAATAGATCACAAGCCGCCCAAAGCGACGGGCTGGATGGATACGCCGGTGAACCTGCGCAAGGGCATTTACTGCCACTCCGCCAATCCAAAAAGCCTGGAATACGTGGGTTTGCCCAATGCGAGAAAGTTCGACCCAACCGCGGAAGACTGGTTGCTGCCGGACAACTGGCAGGAGATCATCCACAAGGGTTTCAAGGAGCGGCTCGATAAATACCGGTCCCTGAAAGTGTTTATGGACATCTGTGTGCGCTGCGGGGCCTGTGCCGACAAGTGCCACTACTATATAGGCACCGGTGACCCGAAGAACATGCCGGTCCTGCGCGCGGAACTGCTCCGGTCGGTATACCGCAACGATTTTACCAAGCTGGGCAAAATCCTGGGCAAGGCCAACGGCGCCCGCCCCATGACCCTGGATGTCCTGAAAGAGTGGTGGTACTACCTGTTTCAATGCTCCCAGTGTCGGCGTTGCTCGGTTTTCTGCCCCTATGGGATCGACACGGCCGAGATCACGCTGCTGGGCCGGGAATTGCTGAATTTGCTGGGCCTGAACATTGACTGGATCGCTACCCCGGTGGCCAATTGCTACCGTACCGGTAACCATCTGGGTATCCAGCCGCACGCTTTCAAAGACATGCTCGACTTTTTTGTCGAGGACATCGAAGAGATGTCCAGTCTGCAGCTGGAGCCGCAGTTCAATAAGAAGGGCGCCGACATTCTCTTTATCACCCCTTCCGGTGACGTGTTTGCCGACCCGGGTACCTATTCGTGTATGGGCTACCTGATGCTGTTTCACTACCTTAAGGAAAAATACGGGTTTGACGTGACCTGGTCCACTTACGGCAGCGAGGGCGGCAATTTCGGTTTCTTCACCTCCCACGAGATGATGAAATGCCTGAACAGCAAGATGTACATGGAGGCCAAACGTCTGGGCGTGAAATGGATTCTCGGCGGTGAGTGCGGCCACATGTGGCGGGTGATTCATCAATACATGGACACCATGAACGGTCCGGCCGACTTCCTGGAAGAACCGGTGAATCCGATTACCGGCACCAAGTTCGAAAACGCCAAGTCCACCAAAATGGTGCACATCATCGAGTTTACCGCCGACCTCATCAAACACGGCAAACTGGATCTCGATCCCAGCCGCAACGATCACCTTTCGGTGACCTTTCACGATTCCTGCAATCCCTCCCGGGGGATGGGGATGTTCGAAGAGCCACGCTACGTGATCAAGAATGTCTGCAACAATTTCTACGATATGCCGGCCAATACCATTCGGGAACAGACTTTCTGCTGCGGCAGCGGGGCCGGTCTCAATGCCGGTGAAGATATGGAACTGCGGATGGCCGGCGGCCTGCCGCGGGCCAATGCAGTGAAACATGTCCACGAAAAACACGGGGTCAACATGCTGGCCAACATCTGCGCGGTTGACCGGGCGGCCTTGCCGGACCTCATGAATTACTGGGTACCGGGTGTGGACGTAACGGGCGTGCATGAACTCGTCGCCAATGCCCTGGTCATACCGGGACAAAACAGCCGACCCACTGACATGCGCGGTGAAGATATACCGGGATTGGAGTTGGAGGAGGAAGACACTGATGAATGATAAAGGTAAAATTATCACAGGTTTAATAATATTCTTCATAATATTTACCTTCCCGTTCTGGTACAATCGCGGCAAGGCCGCTTCGGTACCCGAAGTGGTGCTTTCCCCAACAGCCAAGAAGGCCGGGGAGTGTGTGCGCTCCAAGGATTACATGAAGGTTGAGCACATGCAGCTGCTGGATGACTGGCGGGACACCGTCGTCCGGGATGGGCAGAGAATCGTGACCAACAAGAAGGGCAAAGAATTTGAAATGAGCCTTTCCAATACGTGCATGGACTGCCACGACAATAAGGCCGAATTTTGTGACCGGTGCCACAATTATGCTTCGGTAAGGCCCTACTGCTGGGACTGCCACATCGAGAATCCGAAGGAGATAAAGTGATGGAAAACAGCAGACGAACATTCTTGAAGTTGGCCGGTGTAGCGGCCCTGGGGTTGACGACGAAGCCGGTTCTGGATGCCTATGCGGCGGCTGGCGGCAAAGCCCCGGATGCCCTGGTGAAACGCGGCAGCAAAGCGTTGACCGCCAAGAACTGGGGCATGGTCATCGATACGCGCAAGTTTACGTCGGCCGCCGACCTGGAGCCGATCATCGCGGTATGCGATCAGGCCCACAATATCCCCAAGTTCGAGAACAAAAAACACGAGATTAAGTGGATTTGGTCGGCGCCCTATCACAACGCGTTTCCGGACAAGACCAATAGATTCATGGATGCTCACAGCCACGAAGTACCGTTTCTGGTCCTCTGCAACCACTGTGAGAATCCGCCTTGCGTCCGGGCCTGCCCGACCAAGGCAACCTTCAAGCGTGAAAGTGACGGTATCGTGCTGATGGACTTTCACCGCTGCATCGGCTGTCGGTTCTGCATGGCCGCCTGCCCGTTCGGGGCGCGGAGCTTCAATTTCCGTGATCCCGAGCCTTTTATCCCGAAAATCAACCCGCGGTTCCCCCGCCGGAGTAAAGGGGTGGTTGAAAAATGCAATTTCTGCGCGGAGCGTCTGGCTATGGGTAAAATGCCGGCCTGCGTGGAGGCTTCGGAAGGCGCCATTGCCTTCGGCGATCTGGATGATCCGGATTCCAACGTCCGGCACCTGCTGCACGACAATTACACCATCCGGCGCAAACAGACCTTGGGAACGGAACCGTCGGTATACTATATCGTCGGCGGCGGTGGATCGGAAGAAGAGGAAACACACGGATAAAAACGTGGTCACCCGCGTAATCAACAAGAACCATTACCATATAATTCGGTTCATGACATAGTGTGAGGTGGTTATGCTAGATTTAGCAGTCAAAGGAAGTAAAAAATACTGGGGCCTGCTCGGGATCCTCGGCGCGATTGTCGCCTTCGGGGCTTTTTTCTATTTCAAGCAGCTCAGCTTCGGGTTGGGAATAACCGGCATGAGCCGGGATGTCTCCTGGGGATTTTATATTGCCCAGTTTACATTTCTGGTCGGGGTGGCCGCCGGGGGTGTCATGGTGGTGCTGCCGTATTACTTGCACGACTACAAGGCGTTCGGCCGGATTACCATCCTGGGTGAGTTTTTGGCTATATCGGCCGTTACCATGTGCCTGCTTTTCATCCTGGTGGACCTCGGGCAACCCATGCGGATGCTGAACGTCATTTTCTATCCGACGCCCAACTCCATGCTGTTCTGGGATATGATTGTGCTGAATGGGTACCTTTTTCTAAATATCCTGATCGGGTGGAATGTCCTCGAGGCAGAGCGCAACGGGACCCATTACGGGGCCTGGCTGAAACCGTTCATCTACCTGTCCATTCCCTGGGCGGTCGGTATCCATACGGTTACGGCCTATCTGTACTGCGGCCTGCCGGGCAGACATTTCTGGCTGACCGCTATCCTGGCACCGCGCTTTCTGGCCTCGGCCTTTGCCGCCGGCCCGGCCCTGCTGATCATCCTGTGTTTGATCGTGCGCAAGTTTACAAATTTTGATCCGGGTCGCGAGCAAATTCAGAGCCTGGCGAAGATTGTCACCTACGCCATTATCCTCAATGTGTTCTTCCTGCTCTGTGAGGTGTTTGTGGCATTCTACAGCAATATTCCGGGTCACATGGATCACCTCAAGTACCTGTTTGTCGGACTGCACGGACACAACACCCTGGTACCCTGGATGTGGTCCGCCATCGCCCTGATGTTGATCTCGATCATCCTGCTGCTTATTCCGACCTGCCGCCGGAACGAGGGTGTCCTGGCCGTCGCTTGCGCCATGTTGTTTATCGGTGCCTGGATCGACAAAGGCATGGGCATGATCGCCGGCGGGTTCGTACCGAATCCCCTGCATGAGGTGAACGAATACATGCCTACCGGGCCCGAAGTGGCGATTACCCTGGGCGTCTGGGCCGCCGGGTTCATTGTCCTCACCGTCCTTTTCAAGATGGCCACCGGGGTCAAGGAGGAAGCTGCCGGGGTGTAACCGGAAACAAACCTAAAAATAGAAAGGGTCCGCCGTTGGGCGGACCCTTTTTTTATGGAATGGATCTGGTGCAAATGATTCCTGCTAGACGCCGACCACCTTAAAAGTCTTGAAACTCGTCGGTCTCGTGCTCGAAAGGTATCATTTTTTCCGGACGAATTTCGCGGCTTTGCACTTCTTGCGGTCTTTCCTGCGTGGGCTGGGTTTTTCCCTTACGGTCCCTGCTTTCATCGGGCGTATGGTCTTTTCGGCGACGACCGCCGACAATGGCAACCAGGTCTTCAACATAATCCTTCATGTTTACGGCCTGGTCACTCATTTCCGCTGAGGATGACGCCGATTCCTCGGCGCCGGCAGCGTTCTGCTGGACAATCTTGTCCATCTCGACAACCGCCCGGTTGAGTTGCTCGATACCCTCGGCCTGCTCGTTGGAAGCAGCGGCGATCTCACCAACCAGGTCGCCTACCTTGGAGGCACTTTCAGCAACTTTGCCAAATGCTGTATTGGTGTCGGCTACCAGGCTGCCGCCCTGATCGATTTTTTTCACGGTCCCCTCGATCAGTTCGGCCGTGTCCTTGGCTGCATCCGCGGCTCGCATGGCCAAATTGCGGACTTCATCCGCCACTACGGCGAAACCCGCCCCGGCTTCACCTGCCCGTGCGGCTTCCACCGCCGCGTTCAGGGCCAACAGGTTGGTCTGAAACGCGATTTCATCAATGGTCTTTATTATCTTGGAGGTCTCCTCGCTGGCCTTGGAAATTTCCTCCATGGATCCGGTAAGCTGGGTCATGGAGTCATTGGCCTGGCGAACCACCTGGTTGGCTGACTGCATAAGGCTGTCGGCCTGGCCGGCATTGGTAGCATTCTGCTTGGTCATGGAGGACATCTCTTCCAGAGAAGATGAGGTCTCCTCTATGGTGGCTGCCTGTTCGGAGGCGCCTTCCGCCAGAGACTGACTGGCGGTTTGCATTTGACCGGATGCAGAGGCGACATCATTCGCGCTGCTTTGTAGCCCATTGATGACAGCGTTGATGGGCCGGGTTATGGAACGAATGATGAATACAGCCAGCAGGATGGAAATGAGCGCGCCGGCGCTCAACGCGATGATCAGCACCAGGGTAACGGTCTTTTGGACTTGCTCCAGGGACTTGATGCGATTTTCCTTGGCCTGCTCAACCTTCGTTTCGGCAGCCTTGCGCTCTTTTTCCATCTGGGCGCGGATACTCTGCAGGAGACCTTGCCCTATAGTTGTCAACTCTGTACCGTATTCATTCAGGCCTTCAATGGTAGACTTAAGTTGCAGAAAGATATTGCGGGTTTCCAGAGTCTGGTTATAAGCGCTGTAGGCGATCTCTTTGTATTGGGTTGCAGTTTCCTTATACACCTTTTCTTTCAGCACCTTGGAGGTCTGCCGCATGGAAGCGGTCTCAGCCTTCATGCGCTTGTCGAAATGTTCGGTGAGCCGTTCGATAAAGGTGACGTCATCGGTCAGGAGATATTGCGACCGCATGGAGGCAATGAAATCGACCGTCCGAAAGCCTTCTTTGATCATGGATTCAAAGTGACTTTCAACCGGAGAGAGTTCTTCGCCAGCCATCTGCAACTCAAAACGATTGGTGGTAATGAGGGACTCGCTTTTGGTCAACCATTCCTTCAAGGATGCGAAGTCCTTGCTCGTGGCATCATTCAGGACCTTTATCTGATGGTGTAGTTTGACGATTTCCGCAAAATCCTGCTGATAGTATTCCAGGGTGGTTCCCAGGTTATCAACTGCCTCGCTTTTCTCCACCGATTTGAGAACTTCCAGAGCGTTGGCAATATGTTCTTCCAACTGCTGTACGTATTGAGGATCATAGAATTGAAGATAGCTTTTTTCGGCGATACGCGCATACTGTACGCTGTCAAGCACGGCCTGGATCTGGTTCAAACGCTTTCGGGCGGCCCGGGCCTTTTCCCGATAATCATTGTTGGCCTGCTCCATCAGAGCGAAGTTTTCATTGTTCGCCTTTTTCACACTGGTATTGGAAATAGTTTCGATAACGACCACTGCCCCTACAAAAACCAGTCCCAGGCAGACCAGCAGGATCAATTTTAAGTTGATGGATAGTTTATTCATAATTTCTTCCTGATGTTAGCGTTACGTGTCATCGAAGGGCATAGCTCCAATTTGACGTGCCCATGGGTCCGAAGAATTATTTGCTTTGTATTTTGGCGATGACAGCCGGATCATAGGTGCCGCAACCGGCTACGAACGTATCATCACCGAACTTTACCTGTTTTACATAGGAGATTTTAGGTGAAGGTTTTTTCTCTCCGGGTTTCGGCCACATATAATCGACCCATCCGCCGCCTTCTTCCTCAGCGACTTCGTTCATGACGGCAAAAAAAAGCTTGCCGGTGGGATCGGCCAGGTTGATCAGGTTTCTACCATTGAGTTTGTATTTGATGGGATGCATCCGCATGACGCCGTTCTGGTCGTGAATCCAAATGTAGGTGCCGGCAAAAATAAAGTCGGAATCTTGGCCCTGAAAATCGGGGAAGGCCGCCGCGCCTTTTTTACCGAGCAGCGCCACAGCTTCATCCACTTTTTTCATGATCAAGTTAGTCGTCAATGGCTCACTTGAAGTTGCGACTGCTTTCGCCTCGGAAGATTTGGCCAATTCGGCCGGTGACATCTCGGCCGCGACACTGCCGAATCCTGCAAAGATTAATACGGCAACCGTAAAGATGCTGGTTAGAATCATTCTTTTTGGCATGATGTTTCCCCCTTGTGTTTGGTAAGTTAAAAAAGTGACGCTTGCCTTATGGTCAAACTTTTTGCGGGGCCTTGTTTCAGAATGAACTCGAGTGGTCGTTTCGTTACAAAAGAGCTGTCAGCAGTATCCGATACCTGCATTCAACGTTTAAGTGCAACACTCGGCTTTAAAGGCTTCGGCCGGTGTTTTAAAATTTAGACACTTTTTAGGGCGATTGTTAAGCCATTTTTCGATCTTTTTCAATTGATGTG
>Ga0126334_10000053_pt1 | contig 42067 bp, 38 predicted proteins | sample InaspJWI49metaG_FD_94491 | JGI IMG/M metagenome (GOLD analysis project Ga0126334, IMG submission 94491) | Marine gutless worms symbiont microbial communities from Oahu, Hawaii - Inanidrilus sp. 2 OAHU.JWI-49 metaG | ecosystem: Host-associated > Annelida > Digestive system > Unclassified...
ACATCAATTGAAAAAGATCGAAAAATGGCTTAACAATCGCCCTAAAAAGTGTCTAAATTTTAAAACACCGGCCGAAGCCTTTAAAGCCGAGTGTTGCACTTAAACGTTGAATGCAGGATTCAAAATTTCTGCGCTTCACACTCTTGGCCCCCATACCGGCACCGGTGAGATTGGCACTACCCATATAAGCTCTTTTCCCGTCAACAACTACGCTTTTGAAGTGAACCCGCGGACAAAGCATACGTTCCAGGCCTTGGATCAAGGGGGGAAATCTATCAAAGTCCTTTCTAAACCTCGGCCCAGGTTCTTTGGCATGCAATAAACGAATGGCTATCCCTCTTTCTAACATATCGGAAAGCACACTTAAAAAAGGCGCCATCTTATTGCCGCGCTTCACATACAGGTCCTTGATGTCAGCCGTGGCAATCCATACATACCGGTCTGCTTCAATAACCATCTCCTGAATGACTCGGTCGTAGATTGCTTTATCGGATATAAATTCAGTCGGCATATGGGGTACCTTTAGCATTCAAAGGGCGGGGAAAACAAGGGTCGGCGACAGGCGTCTGGAGCAGTAGAATTGAAGGCCGGGTGCTCAGCGTTGACTTCTGATTGCCTCCAGCGCACGCGATGCGGCCGCCCGAATCCCGGCATCGTCATCAGTCAGCCTGGTTTCAAGGGCCTGCGATCCTTCCGCTGCTTCCAGCGCCCCCAAAGAGTGAATGGCACACCAGCGTACCTCCGGTAAAGGATCATCCACTGCACCGACCAATGCGGCAATGGCCTTCGGATGACGGATCCGTTCTCGCTCCCTGCCTGTTGAACGACGTTTTTGGCCCACCACCGGCGGCGCCGCTTCAGAAAGGTTGCCCAAGGCCCAGGCTGCCCGCCATCGCAAATATGGGTTCTTGGCTTCAAGATACCCCAGAAGGGGTGATACCGCGGGTTGACCATGGCGAACCACCGCATCTGCAGCGCGGGAGCGCAGGTCTGCTGACGGATGCAACCATAGGTCCAGGAGCGGCGGAAGCGCCCTGGCATCAGCGATGCGACCGAGCGACTGGATGACATTGCGGCGCACAGTCATATCTTCGTCACGCAACGTAGCCACCAGTGGCAGCGTCCCGACCCCATTGCCCGATATTCCTATGAAGCGCGCCGACTCAGCGCGCAGATCCGGATTGGTATGCTTCAAGCAATTGGCAAGGGCTTTAAGCCCTTCGGGGTCGATGGCCATCATCACGCGGCCCGCCCGCCTGCCTGCGCCCTTGGGGTCGTCAACAAAAATCTTTTTCATGGGCGTTACGGTAATGGGGTCTCCTATTCGTTCCAGGGCTTTAAAAACCGCTCCCTCGACCCCCGGCACTGTTTCCACAGCCAACCTGGCCAGCAGCGGTTTCGTTGCTTGCGGATCATTCAACTCACCCAGTGCAATGGCTGCACTTTTTCTGACTCTGGCAGCGCGGTCGTTCAGGACCCGGGTCAATGCCTGGACGGCCGGCTCCCCCCCTGTTTTGGTAAGTACCTGAACCGCCCGCTCACGGGCCAGCGGATTCGGATCTGAAAGGACACCCGTCACAACCGGTGATACCGTGGCGCCCATCCCGGCTAATGCCTTTCCCGCAGTCTTCCGAACCGTTGCGTTGGCGTCTCCGAGCGCTCTTGCCAGCGACGGCGCCGCATCCACGGCTGTCAAATCCCCCAACGATTTAGCGGCTGCATTTCTGACCTGCCAATGGTCGTCCTCGAGAGCAGTAATTAACAGGGCCACCGCTTCGGGGGCCTCGGAATGCCCCAGTGAATAAGCAGCCCGCTGTCTCACTCTAAATTCCGGCGATTGACTCATCTCTGTCAGTTGCTCAATATTGGCTCTACCTTTCAGGGGTTTGCGCGGCGCTCTTGAAGAATCTTTTTTCAAATGCGGACGGGCGGTCGATATCTTGTTTTCCACAACACGACCATGACTGAAAGCCAACATCGGATGCCAGACAACATCGGTGAACTCATATTCCCTGTAAATGGCTGCCGGCGCCAGCCCCAGGTTCTGATAGCAAATGGCATTGGATCCACGACAGCGAACTATGGGATCTACCACCGCTTCAAAGGCAGCCGCCTCTGCCCTTCGGTCTTTGGCAACCGTGGCAACCTTAACCAGCTCAACCCGCCCTGTACTGGAAACCTCAGTTACCGGGACGCTTTTAAAACGATAGCCGGGCCTGTAGAGATAGAGAATTCGCGATTTCAACAACAACGACAGGATGCCCTTGTCCTTCAGGGTGCCCTCTTGCCCGGTGATCATTTCTTTAGCGTGGACGATTCGCTCATAGCCACCGTCCGGACCGGGGATCTGCTCATCCCAATAAAAGATTGCAATCACGCCAGGCACAGGCTCTCCGGTGTCGGCCCTGGCCACAATGATATCCCGCGCCGCGGCCGGCACGAGCGTGGCCCAAATCACCATAACGGCAACCCAGCTGCAACAGATTAAATTCCGCCGGTACCAGGGATGCATGAGCTCAACCAGCATCTTGCCTACCCTCCATACGAGTCGCGTGACAGTAAAATGATGTTCGTTCTCTCTGAAGGACATACTCTTCCACGGGGGATGCCGTAACAGTCAGACGGTAGATCAAATTTAACGTCATTAATCTTCGTTTGGCTGCCAGGCGTAGTTCAAGAGTGCCCGTCCTCAGCAGTTGCCTGGTGCGCGGAATGAAAAGATTAAACCTTTTTTAGCCATGTTACCTCCTTTGAAAACCGAATACCCGGATGTCTGGTACTATATGACGAAAGATAAGACAAAACCAGTAAAACCCTGAGGCCAGAGATCTGAAGTCTGAGGTCCAGCTGTTGCTCCAAAAGCGATGGCCGGCAAGCAGAAGTAAAATGTCGGCGTTTGAATATCAAGGATCAGACTTCAGATGTCAGACCTCAGATCTCCGCATGGCATCGGTTGGATTCTCAGGAAGGAAAGTAGGTTTGGCCAATGCCCAGGTTGACCCACTTGTCAAGAAGGTTTTCTTGCTCGAGGGCCTCACGGATATGTATCGGCGGGAAATGGACGGGTTCGTCGCCGAGGCGGAATGTGCCCCAATGAACGACGATCAGTTTTTTGGCGTTCAACTGTTTGAAGGCCGCAACCGTTTCTTTGGGATTGGTGTGACTGGGTGCCATGAACCAGCGGGGTTCGTAAGCTCCCAGGTTGATGATTGCCAGATCGATATTGTACTCGGCCCCGATCTGGTCGAATCCGTCAAAGTATGCTGTATCACCGGACACATAGATGGTGTAACCACCGGAGGTGCGGATCAGGTATGATCCCCACAAGGATGTGTTCGGCCCTTCGATGGGACTGCGCATGGTCCAGTGGTTGGCCGGCAGAAAAGTGATTTCGCGGGGGCCGTCTTTGACCGATTCGAACCAGTCGAGCTGTGTTCGTCTTTTCAGGCCCGCTTCATTGAATTCGTCGTCGTAACCCAGCGGGCTGATCACTCTGGTGTCTTTGTCCAGTTTTCCCAGAGAAGGCAGATCGAGATGGTCATAGTGCCCGTGCGTAATCAGGAGGGTATCCGGCTTCGGCATCTCCTCAAGTTTAAATGACAGCGGGCTGAAATCCTCGATAAACCAGAAAATATCCTCGAAAACCGGGTCGATCAATAGATGCGCATCACCGTCTTTGATAAATAAGCCGGCATGCTTAAGAAAGGTGACCGAGAGATCCGGTCCGTCTTTTATCTCTTCCCAGTTGACTTTCAAGGGTGTCACCGGCTGATCGTCCAGATAGGCTCTGAATTTATTGGGACTGAATAATTTCCAACGCATCAGATCGAAAAAACGGCCGTCCCGGCTGATGCCCAATGGGTTGGTAAACCGACCATTGCCGTGGTGCAGCTTTCGCTTGGCAATATCCCTCAGGCTTGTGCCGTTGAGCGGGCGATAGTGCCGGGGCGGGGTCGCATCACCACCGGTCGATGCCTGCAGCACTGACGCAGGCAGCATGCCCATCAGGGGAATTGCGCTAATCCCCGTTATCATTCTGTTGAAAAATGCTCTTCTACCCATTGGTTCCATGGCAAGTCTGTAGGCGTTGTACTCAAGCTGTTATTTGAAATAAGCGGTTAGCCTTTGGCTATTTATCGTTTACAAAACCATTAGTGCGCGCTGGATGTGTTGGCAGATAGACCCAAGAGGTAAAAGCGCGACCAGAAGAGGCAAGATTCTTCAGGGGCTAACAGCTAAAGGCTTAGAGCTAATGGCTCAACATGGGAACCAACATAAGGTCGATTTGATTGCGTGTCAAAATCAAGGCACAAGGTAGTCGGCTCAAATTAGGCAACAGTTAGAATGATTCAATCTGAAAGGCTGCTTTCCCCTGAATCGGCATTCCGGATTTTCACTGCCATATCCGGAAAGCTCAGCATCCCATACAATTTTTTGTGCAACCGGCTGCTTTGACCTCAACTATTTCAATGGGTTAGACTTTTGTGGCTGCTTGTCACGCCAAGTCAAAAGACTGGCACGAATTGTCAAGCGAATACGCTCCCGCGATCTTATTTTCAAAACCAGATAGCTCAATCGGAATAAACTTGTGCCTGAAAGGACCGCGATGCTGTTTTATCTGTTTCTGGCAGGATGGGCGGCCTGTATGATTTTACTCATTCCCGCCACCCGAAGAGCCATCACCGGCGTCATCAACCGGAGAATGACCCGCCGGCTGGCGACTGGGCCGGTCAATACGCTTTTCAAGCAGGACTACGACTATGCCATGGTTCTGTCCCACATGGTGGCTGAAGGGGATTTGCATATCGAAGATGCTACCGGACTTGCGCAGGATCGTATGATGCAGGCGCATACGATTACGGCGCAAACCGACGGCGACCAAAAGTGAGGTTCCGGGATATGACGTCAGCCCAGGAAAGATGTCCGGTGTGCAACGCGCCAGATGATCTGGTTGCGAACTTGCTCATAAGAATTTGTCGTGCCTGCGTCGATGAATATGACCCCTACTTCGAAGGAATTCCGGACGAGACCGAACCTGGGCACGGGAAATTTGCACGGAAAAGGAAATTGGTAGATAACGACAGCTGAAAATTGAGGCCTAAAATATTGTATCGCTCAATTATTTTCCACATACCCCATGCATCCAAGATCATTTTGGCAAAAGACCGCCAAAATTTGGCGATCCCGGATGCAGAGCTGGATAAACAGATCCTGCAAATGACCGATCATTACACCGATGAGTTGTTTAATTTGCCCAAGGGCGGTGCAAAAAGAGTCTTGTACCCGGTCAGCCGCCTCGTGATTGATCCGGAGCGTTTTCTCGATGACGCCAACGAACCAATGGCCGCGCAGGGGATGGGCGTCGTTTACGCGCAAACCGCGAACGGCAAGACACTGCGTGCAAAGCCCGACATCGAAGAACGCGCGCACCTTATCAATACATACTACCAGCCTCATCACAAAAACCTTGTCGCTGCAGTCGACACTGCCCTTGTCCGGCAAGGCTACTGTCTCATTATTGATGGCCACAGTTTCCCTGAAAAGCCGTTGCCATACGAGACAGACCAAAACCCTGACCGGCCGGATATCTGTATCGGTACCGATGCGTTCCACACGACGGAGTATCTGGCAAGCGAAGTCGGTCGGATCTTCGAGCAGGCGGGCTTCAGCCTTGCCTTCAATCGCCCTTTTGGCGGAAGCATCGTGCCGGTGAAGCACTACCGGATTACCCCGGCCGTCAAATCGATCATGATAGAAGTCAACCGCAAGCTATACATGGACGAGGCAACGGGAGATAAGCTTTCAGGATTCGAGAACTTCAGAGTCCGGTTTCAGGGGTGCTTGCAACAGATAGCACAACGGTTTGAGGATTGAAGAATTTGTAGGTGGAAGGTATAGGGTTGAAGGTAGAAGGCCTAAGAAAAACCACGGCCTCCGTCCGCGCTTTGCAAACAACGTTGGACACTTCTGCCGGCCTGCAGGTAACCGGAAATTTAGGACGTTAAACCTGAGTTTCTGACCAACAGTTACTTGACCCCGTACCATTTCAATTGAGTATTAAACTCGAGGCCTGAGACCGTCGACCCATCATCGGCAACTGTTAGATTGAAGCGATCTTTCTGGTTGTCTCCTCCCTAATTTGACATTCCAGACTTTCACAGCCATGCACAGAAAACTGTGCACGCTCATACAATTTTCTGTGCATCACGATATTGCCCATCCAAGGATTTCAACAAGTTAGGTCTGGTATGCAAATTGCTGGTCCGAGACAAGGAGCAAATCCAATACTGCTTTTTGACCTAACCCTGCAGGAGTTGACGAAATGGGCAGACCTATCAGTAACGTTGCATCTCGGGTTGCCGGAAAGCGGCTGCCCTGGGTACCGGTTCTGGTGTTTGCGGTGGTGTTTATGGCCACCGCGATGGCGAGGGCGGAGACGGGACAAATCACCCTGAAAGTAACGAACAATGACACTTTCTTAAAGGATGCCGAAGTTTCAATTCATACACCGTCCGGAGAGAGCCTGGACATGCAGGTACGAACGAATAAAGTGGGAAGTGTCACATTCGTCCTACCGCCCGGGTCTTACAAGTTTTGTGTCGACCATTTTGGGGACCGCACATGGTCATATGTGGTGCACACCCTGCCTAACGAAGAAACGGAGGTCGAACTGGTCCTGGAACAATTGGCCAAGGATAAAACCCTTGACCCGCATCCAACCAGGTTTGATGGGACGCCCCCTGAAAAAGTACCGGTCATGCTCGCATCACTGGCGGGTCTCTCGGGAATCCTGACGCAATCCACGGTTGCGGCGGTTAACAAAGATAGGCTATATTGGTTCGTCAATGATCATTTGGGGACACCGATGATGATCGTCGATGAAAACCAGGAAATTGTCTGGCAGGGCTCCGGTACGCCGTTTGGAGAGACGGCTCTATCGGTCAATACAATCGAAAACAATCTCAGGTTCCTGGGCCAGTACTTCGATGCCGAGTCGGGGTTGCACTATAATTACCAGCGATACTATGCTCCTTCTGTTGGTCGCTATCTCCGGGCGGATCCAATTGGGTTGGAAGGGGGAATTAATCTTTTTAGTTACGTACATAACAACCCAGTGAATTTGGTTGATCCAACTGGTGAATTTGCTTTTGTGCAAGTAGCGGTTTTGATTTTAAAAGGCGCCGCAATACTTAAAGGCTCTGATTTTTTACAAAAGAAGTATTATGAGATTAAGTTTTTTAATGAACTTGATAAACAGAGACGCCATTTAGAGGTCCAGCTAAGAGCAACAGAGACATGCAACTTGGCGAGAGAGCACATCTTGACTGACGCCCACGAAAGAATAGTTCTTCAGCAAGCCAAATTAGCTCATTCGATGGGTGTGGATATTATGGTTAAATCCACGAATAGAGTCATAAAGGCGACAAAGCTCACCAATAAAAAAATGCAAGGTTTATAAAATGAATGATTACATCGGCATGCTTGCTATTAGCTCCGTCTTGCAAATTATCGCTTGGTTTTCCTTGGCAAAAGGAATGAGAAACGAGGAAGCTTTTAGGAACTCTAAACTAATTAAGATCGGCATGAATGCTTTGATTTGGGGGATAGTAATACAATTCTTAGTTCTCGTGGTTTGGTTGTACTCAGCTTATGTTGTATCTGGCATCGTATAGGGGGCAGACAAAAGAATATGGATCATAGGCTTTAACTGATGGAATCTTAATGGCGCTGCAATGGCCCACGGGTCTGATGATCGTATAAACCAGAAACCAATACCACACCGAGAAAGGCCTCTTATATGTAGTGATGATTTTCGCAGTTATGTGAGGCGAATTTAATACTTGCTTGTTCTCATCGCGTTTACATTGTCAATCAATGATGGTATGAATCTTTCTCAAATTTACCCAGAATTTCCAACTACCGCGTAGAAGGGGAGATTTCTTCCATGAAAATCCTATTGGTTGAAGATGACCGCATAACACGCCTGAAACTCAAACGTTGGCTTCAAGAGTTAAACTGTGAGGTCATCGAGGCATCAAATGGCAATGAGGGCATAGATCTATATCATGACCAGCGACCGGATCTGGTAATTACTGACATAATCATGCCCGAAAAAGATGGCATCCAAATGTTGCTGGAGCTACAGCGAGAGTATTCTGATTTAAACTTCTTCTTCATTTCCGGGGTTGGCGAAAAAGAGCCTGGCGAGTATCTTCCCCAGGTGGAAAACATCGGCGTCCTGCGAACTTTTGTGAAACCAATTGACAAAGACGAATTGTTGGCTGCTGTGGTGGAATGTTTTCCCGAGGCCAAACCAAGCGGATAACCATAATTCTGAGGTATAAGGTATTAGGTTTAGGGTATAGGAAAGAACCAAGGAGTCAGGAGTCAGAGAAACCAGAAAGTCGGAAGGCCGAAGACCGGTATCGAGTTCAGTTACGGTTTGCAGGCCACGGCCACCAGGCGGTGATTCATGCACCCCATGTCCACGTCCGGGGGCAAAGCGGATGCATCGGTATAAACGGTTACCTTTTCAAAGCCGGCCCTAATGACCAGAGCGCCCAGCGTCTGCTGCCCATATAGCTGGATACCGTAGGTTTTATCGCGAATCAGCCCCTCTTTTTTACTCAGCACCATCTCCCGGGCATGAATGCGGCCTTCATTTACCTCCCGCTGGCGGCAAACCACGATATCCTCATCAATCTCATGCCATGCCAGGGGGGTAATTTTTGTCTGCGCGGCTTCCCCGTCACTGACGTCCAATAAAAGCCAGCCCCCCGGTTTGAGCAGGCGCCTGCTTTCCTGCAAGATGACCAGATCTGCGTCCGGATCGGATAGGTAGCCCAGCGAGTTGCCTAATATGAGCACATGGTCAAAGGCGGCCGCGGGCAGCCGGGTGCGGCGCGCATCCCCCTGCACGAACTTGACGGCGCAGCCTTTATCAGCGGCATCCCGGGCGCCGATGTCGAGCAGCGGCTGCGAATAATCCAGCACCGTACAGTCACAGAACCCACGCCGGCTCAGCTCTAAAGCGTGCCGCCCTTGCCCGCCGCAAAGATCGAGGATCCGGTCGCCGGTCTCCATGGGGATCAAGGATGAAAAAATATTGATCTCCTCCCGGGTGACCGCCTCGTCATTGATGCTACGGGCATCGGTTATCAGATAGACCTCATCAAAAAGGGATTTCCACCAGTCCGGGTCTACATGGATTGTCATGACCCCTCCAATTCGGCGCCGAAGCCGAACAGGCCGTCGGCCGCGAAAATGGCCGGCCCCCCGTGCCACGGCTGCATACGGGCAATTTTCAATTCTTCCGGTTCAATATCGATGTAGTCGTCCAGTTCCCCGGCGAGCCACATCTTTTCCAGCGTGATGCTGTCTGCCCACATGGCCCGGCAATACGTCTCCAGATCGGCCAATTGTGGGGCCGTGACGATGCGCGGGCGCAGGGCGATCTTGATCGGCCCCAACAGGTAGGTGAATTTCTCCTTCAGTGCCAGCGCGTTCTGCTCGTCCTGCACGGACACAAGATCCGCATAATCGAGCTGTGCGATGGTGTCGTTGATGCGCGCGACCGCCTCTTTCACCGTCAGGTGGGATTTCAAAAGCGCCAACGGCTGTACGCCCCCGCCGCTGCCGACGTTGGTGGGCACGTCCCCGAAGCGGCACAGAAAGCCGAAGACCTGGTCGGGACCGATCAGGCAGCGGAAGTCTGTCTGGCGATTGCGCAGGACGATCTGCTCTTGGTCCTGGTCGAGTTCCGGCATGACTTCACCCCACACCCCCAACGCGACCTTCTCCTGGACGATATATCCGCCGGTGGTCAGGGCATGTTCAATGGCATCTTCCGCGCCGTGACCGGCCTGGCTGATCTTTACGCCGATGCCGGAGTAGCCGCGGACGGGCTTGAGCACCAGGTCGGCCCAGTTCTGCCGGGTCCAGGCAACCAGGTCGGCAATATTCTCACCCGCCGGACCGATGGTGCGGCGGTCAAAAAAACGCCGGGTCCAGGGGGTCCGTTGGACGGTTTCCGGATCAAAGCGGGATGCATCCGGCCCGGTAATCACTTCGAACATGCTTTTTACATTGATCGGTTCGGTCCCCCGGGGATTGAGCACCCGGTTTTCCCGGATGGCCTGGTAGAGCGGGGTCAGGTCGTGCTTGCGGTGCAGCTTAAGGAAGACGTCGTTGTTAAAATCCATGAACATCAGGGAGACCGGCCGTCCCTGGTGGCAGACCCGTCCGTTGTGCAACTCGAATTCATGGGGGGCGGCCAGGATACCGGTAATGCCCTTGACTTTGTCCAACCGCTGGGCCAGATTTATGTTTTCGGTTACATCGGCCAGGGTCTCTTCTTCAGCCACCACGGCTAGCAGACCGGGATTGTTGCCCGCTCTTTGGCGGTGGACGGCCAGTAGCATTTCGGTAAACCCCACCACCGGATAGAACATGGGGTGGCCAAAATCCAGATCTATGCCGGTGGGCTGGAGTGCATTGATCCTCTGCCACACCACCTTGGCGATTTCCTGGGTCACGCGCTGATAGTCCCAACCGCCGGGACTCCCGAGATTCCATTCCGAATGACAGCCGATAAAATTGGTCACGTCTCTCCTCCTTGCTGCAGTAACCGGCGCTGTAATATATGACTCAGGTGCTGGAAACCGATCTCTCCCTCCGCCAAGACGCAGCGGGCGAATGCGCCCGGATCGGCGGCCTGTTCACGATAGGTATCATATAAGCGGCGAAAGCGACACCTGCCGATAGTGTAGGCCAGTTGGTAGCCGGGCTTCAAGCAATATCGCCGGACCATGGCCATGGCCTGCTGGCGACCCAGGCCCGCCGCACACAGGAACGTCGCGGCCTCGTCGAGGGTACGACGGCGCGTGTGGATGTCGAAATCAACCTGGCCCCGCATAGCCCGCCAGAAGCGCCGCTTGGCGATCAGCAGGTGATCGGCCGGACCGGAAAAAAAGCCGGTGTCGAACAACAGCTCCTCCGCAAAACTGGCCCAGCCTTCGTAGAACAGGGGAAACTCGATATGGCGTCTGACCGGGCGCGCATGGTTCCAACGACAGGTATCCAGCAGATGGTGGCCGGGAAAGGTTTCATGGGCGGTCAGCTGCCGGTAATCGGCGGGAACCATTACGCCGGCGTCGGTATCCAGAATATAGAAAGTGCCGCCTTGCGGCGGGTGCTGCGGCGGCATGCTGAAAGCGGCGTTGCTGCGTACCGGCCGCATATAATCCGGGATCGGTTCGACTGTGACCGGACATTGTGCCACCAACTCTGCCGACACCAAGCCCTGGGCAGTGCAATGCCGGGCTAGTTCTGCAATTGTGGTCGCGTAGACATCACCTTCGACCGCGGCTGGGCGGGGCAGTGCCTCAACCACTGCGGGCCATTGTTCGCCCGGTGCGAGGGCGGCGGCCGATTGCTCTGCCAGAGCGCGGGTTTCGGCAAGCTCCTGTTCCAGCTCGCCGGCAATTTCATCCAGGGGGAGCTCACATCCCATGTGATGATAGGCTATGCGTTCATAGAGCGTCACCGGAGGCAGAAACGATTCTGTGACGGCCATCTGCTCCAGGTGGGTGTTCAGCTGCCGGTAGGCCTCCTCAAGGGCGGCACGGTTGTCAGCGTCCACGGGCAGGGACGCGATCCACGCTTGCTGTTTGTCAAGCATGTCGGCCCCCAGATCTCTGAACAGCCGGGGAACGCCTTTTAGATTCCGCCGGGCCTGGTCGAGAAAGTTGGGCAGCGTGGCCAAACGCGCGGTCAACGGCTCCGGCCCGGCGGAAATGGCCTCGGCCAAACCGATTCCGACGATGGTGAGATAAAAAGTCGGCTGGGTCTCGTGCACGCGGGCATGGGCGAGTTGATCCCCGAGGGCCCGCAGGACCCGCTGCAGCATGTCCGCATCGACAGCCCCGGGCAATGAAGAAGGGGACTCCAGATAGCGGTCTAAATGGCGGTCCCAATGTTGCAAGCGACCGATGGTGTCGTCGATTCCTGTGGGGGAGAAGTCATCCCAACGGGACCAGGTAAAAGCCCTGGCCCGGGACTGGGGAAAAAAGTGAAATTCGTCGCTGCTCATGCAGACCGGAAACCGCGCCGCCAGTGTTTCAAAAGCATCGTCGGCCAGACGGGCCAGCTCAGATAGGGCTGCGTTTTTTTCGTTTTGGTCGCGCATTTCTAATGCTCAGCAAAGGAGGGGAGGCCGTAAACGCCTCCCAGTAGTACCAATATTACCCGGCAGTGTCTATCGATTTTGTGAGAACCCAGGGGCAGATCTACACATTGACAAAGTAACGGGTTTTGTTAATGTGTGGATCTGAATCCTTGATTTTCAATAGGATATTCAAATGCGCAAACTTGCCCCCCACCTTGAGAAGTGGCTCCAGTCATATAACCAGCTTCTCGCAAAACTGATAGCGGAAGGTTTTAAGCAAACGCCGACCAACACCCGGGAAGGACTGGCGAACTTAACCCGGACATGGATCAAGAAGAGCGTAACCGTGAAATGGGTGCAGGACGATCTGGTTGAATCCGAACAATTCAACGTTCCCATTCGCATCTATCATCCCCAACCTGAACGACCCCTGCCGCTGCTTATCTATTTCCACGGGGGCGGGGGTATGGCGGGCAGCATCACGGTTTATGATCCCATTTGCCGGCGCCTGGCCAAGACAGCCAACCATATTGTTATATCCGTAGATTACCGCCTGGCCCCCGAATGCCCATACCCGGCGGGTATCACCGATGCAATGACCGTCTTAAAAAACGTTTGGGTCCCCCTCGAGGAAAGAAAAGTCAACCATACACATCAGCTCTCAATTGCCGGCGACAGCGGCGGCGGAGCCATCTGTGCCACCATTTCCCACAGGAGCCAGGCCAACGAGAGCGTTGATATACGGCGACAGGTTCTTATCTACCCGAGTCTCGACTACACCCAGCAATCGGAATCCATGGACCTGAACGGCACCGGCTATCTGCTGCACAAAGACAAGGTGACGTGGTATTTTGACAACTACTTCCAGAACAATGAAGATCGCAAGGCGGTTTCACCGCTCCACATGCCGGGCATCCGTTCAATTCCGGAGACCCTGGTGATAACCGCCGAATTCTGCCCATTGCGGGATGAGGGTCTGGCCTACGTGCAGAGACTTAACAAGGCCGGTATCAAAACGGAGCATTTCCATTTTGACGACATGATCCATGCCTTTCTCAATCTGGAAGACCTGGTCTCGGATAAGTGTGTGCTGGTTTACCAAAAAATAGCGGCGTTTCTGAATGCAGATACGTGATGAAGGGCTGAAGGCGGAAAAATCTATAGGTGGAAGGTCTAAGGTATAAGGTGTAAGGAAGGGCCATGGCGTCCGGGATCCAGGCTTCGCCAAGGCTACGTCCGGCAAGCAGGTGTCCGGAGTCAGGAAATTCAAGCAGCCCAAGGGCTGTAGAATGCATACCGAAGTTCTGAGATAATGCTCGAATCGACTGAACAATCACTTCTAATCAGAGAGAGGCGCTCACGTTCCGACATCGTCGTGGGGGTGCCCCACCATGCCCCGGCCGGTCGGCCCTTTCTGCCCTGCCCCGAGCACCAAGACTCGGATGAAAATGCTGGATTTATTGGCCGTTACCTTGCCGAACAACTCGACTGCTGCAGTGTCATTGCCTGTAATGCTACCGTCGATCCCAATAAACACCTGGACAGCGATTATACCCGGCAGATAGCTGCCTGGAACCCCGGCATATTAATTGAAATCCATGGACACGGAAAAGTCAGGAGCCCATACGACGTTGAGATCTCATGCGGCTCAGCCGAACTCAGTACCTATTCCGAGGCACTTGCTGCCGATATCAATCACCGGCTGTTGGGCGATGAACGTTTTGAAGATGTGACCGTAAGCGGTCGTTTTAAAGACATCTATTTTAAAGCGACGAAATCCCTGACGATTACCGATGAGCGCTGGCTGGCCTATCACATAGAGTTGTCATCGCGCTTGCGGAAACCTGCAGACTGGCCGCTAGGCAAGCCAACTGATTTCGCCTATCGATTTTGCGACCATCTGGCCGCCGCTCTGTCCGCGAAGCATGGCTGAAGATTTTACTCAGTCCTAAAAAACCTGTTCCCATGGGCCAAGCCTGCCCTGTATTGCGGTGGTCAGAGATAGTTGGCTATGCCGTAAAATCAATATTCTCGCGCAGAGACGCAGAGGCGCAGAGACGTCCTCCTTAAACTAAGATCAATGAACAGTCCAGCGCAGTCGGGAAAGCAAAACCAGAATTTCGTCGCACTATCGTGCGAAAACCTTTTTAAACCCGAGGCAATAACGATTTTTGTGTTCTATCCGGCGAAGCCGGAACAATTGATGGGTTTCTCTGCGCCTCTGCGTCTCTGCGCGATGCTGGGTTTTGCCTTTGTGTTTGACAGAGATGCCCCTTTTAGGGGCACCCAAAGCCTGGTGCCACGGGCCAGGACTCTTTAATTTTCTTGAAAGGTTTCCCTTGCCGCCCACAGGTCAAGCACTGGATGCCTGTTTGATCCGTTTGCCCGCTTTTGCCCGGGGGTATTTCAAATAGGGCACGATGGCATCATTTTTGTTCCCACCGGTACCGTCGTAGGTGATCGATACGATGGGGACCCCGGTTTTCCGTTCAATCCGGCCGGCCATGGCCTCGGTCACCAGGGACGGACAGCAGAAGGCCGGGATGGTCTGGACAAACAGGGAGATATCCGGGTATTGCTCCAGAAGATAGGCGATTTTCAGGACACTCTCGATGGATTCCCCCGTGTTTTCACTGCGGATGTCGTATTGACGCAGGATTTTTTCCGGGGATCCGGAATAGTCCGGTTCGGGGTTCGCAAGGATCCGCGAAAACGTTTTGGCATAGGTTTTTTCCATCCTCTGGACGGTGGCCAAAATGGCCTTGGAGGAAAGGACGTTTAGATATTGCCCCTCCCGGAACCATTTTTTGAGATAGGGATTGGCGATCATCTTGAGATAGGAGCTGTAAGGGGTCACCACGGCTTCCCCGCCGTTCTCCTCGATGAAGCGAACCAGATTTTCGTTCATCATATCGTTGTCCCGGACATACAGGTCCCCGAAAATGGCGACTTTCGGACGATGCCTTGATCCGGGCTGCTGCTCAATGGCTTCGAACCGGGCAATCACGTCCGCCAGGGCCGTTTCCTTTGATTGCTCGCCGCTGAACGCCCGTTCCAGTATACCGATACTCTCTGCGATGACGGCATCGGTTTGCCCCGTGTTTGTTTCATAGGGGCGGAGCCGGCAGCCTATTTTGCGGATGAGCCCGCCAAACATGTAAGAAAAATAGACATTGAGGGGTACCTTCAGGGACAGGTCGAGAAAGGAGAGACTCCCGCTGTAGACACCGACCTTTTCCATACCCTGGCCGTAGTCGTTTAAAATGCTTCGGATATGGTGAGGAAACAAGGCCAGGTTGCAGGCAATGGAAGACTCCGCATTCCACAGGACGGTCTTGGCCGGGTCGAGGTCATGTTTCTGGATATAGTCGATGCACTCCTGGGCGATGATACTCAGCGGGATGCATTGTCCCGTGTTACGCCGCAGGCCTTTGGCGGTTATTTCGGCACTCTCTTCCAGGAGCCGGACATCGATGCCTTCCCGCCGCAATGCGGCCGTGGTCAAGCGGAGCGTCGGTTCATCCCAGTTTGGCATCAGCAGGGTGCGGCCTAGCAGCTGGCGTTCCCGTTTAGGGATCAGGGCCGGCGCAAGACGCGGGGCGGCAGCCGTGCGCGCGCCGGCATAATGGTTTTGAAACGCCCTGACCGCCGCCTCGATCCGGGTTTCATAGCCCACGCTGGAATCATGCTCGTCAAGCTGAAGAATCAGGTAGGGCTTTTGGTGGGATTCCATGATCTTTTTGAAGTATTCCGCCACAAAGGCATCGGGCGTACACTTGAAGGAGGTGATGAAGACCGGATAGGCCCCGGGTGTCCGGGCCGCCGTATGGGCGGTGGCAAGTATTTTAGCAGCGTAGTGCCAGTGTATTTCCGCCAGCAAAGGGTCCAGGGAGTGGTCTGTAGCGATTGGTTCAGGAACCTGGTCCTGGTAAAAGGCCTTGATCCCCTGGGTCCCGAAAATCTCCGGAATCCGTTTGTTCATATCGGCACTCAGGACGGTGTAGGGACGTCCCAGGAGAATGACATGAAGTTCATCTCGGTCTATCGTTTTGCGGTAGATCGTTTGCAGCGCATCCCGGCAACCGGCCATGTAGGCCGTGGCCGCATCATAGGCGGAAGAGATGTCGAAAAACCCGGCCTTTCCGGGCAGGACGGCTTTCAAGAGGCGCCAGAGCTCCATTTTGATATGGAAGCTGCTGTACAAATACCGGGCCAGGGGCATGAGCAGGCGCCGGCGGTCCTTTTCCGGGATCACCGCAGAAACGACCGTGGGTGAAAATTGCGTATAGTAGCAGTACTGACGCCGGCCATCCCCCTCTGACTTCTGTTCCAGGTAGAAAGGTAAAAAGACGAAGTCCGCCTTTTCCAGCAGGTGGGCCACGTGGCCGTGCAGTGCGGCCATGGGCGCACAAAACTCAGCCCCGGCCAGGTGCTTTCCGCTTTTGACGGATGCTTTGAGACGCTCACTCGTGATGGTTGGAATGGAAAGCGTTTGAAAAAAATGTTTCCAGAACGGCAACTCCTCCTGCATGTGAAGCGCTGCGGGAAGGCCGATGGTAACGGGGCCGCGCACCTTAGCGGGGGTGGGTGTTTTGAATATCCGCCTGCGCGTTTTGAGCAGATCGATCCCGGATCGGTTGTTGTTCACATAGCCTTCTGAGTCATAATCACGGCCGCAAAGAAAACCATAGGCCACTTTTTCCTGATCCACAGCGGCCACCGTAATTTTGCAGTGGTTGGTGCACAGCTGGCAGACTTCCGACGTGATGGGGATGTTGCGTTTGTGAAGACCGATCCCTTTGAAAGTCGTCTTGAAGGCAGGCGCATCCGCCAGGGACAATGCCGCCCCCAGGGCCCCGGTGAGATGACAGAATTCAGAAACCTGGATGGGCTTTTGGAGCCGTTGTTCGAACGCGGCTACCAAGGCCCTGTTTTTCGCGGTGGCCCCCTGGAAAAAGACCGTTTCGCCGAGGAGATGTTCGGTGGCCACCTTGGTAAGGTAATTTTCCACGATGGAATGGAGCACCGAGGCCAGGGCATCGTCAATATCATACCCCTTGCTGAGCAGATGATTGATATCGCGTTCCATGAAGACCGTGCACCGGTCGCTGGAAACCGGCGCGCGGCGTTTTTCGGTCCGGTTGGAATAGTCGGCCAGCGGACAGCCAAGTTTGAGGGCCTGTTCCTCGATGAAACTTCCGGTTCCCGCGGCGCAAACCGTATTCATGGTGGAAAAGGTAACCCGGCCGTTTTTCAAGGTGGTGAATTTCGAGTCCTGTCCCCCGATTTCGATGATCGTGTCCACTTGCGGGTCGAGTTGGACGGCCGCCCGGGCGTGGGCCGTGATTTCATCGAGGACCAGATCCGCACCTATGATTTTTCCTACAAATTTTCGTCCCGAGCCGGTGGTGGCGGCTCCTGTTATTGAAAGCGAGGTGTCGTGTTCGACCAGCGTCGTGTGGATGGCGGACAGGATTTTCTGAAGCGCGGCGACCGGGCGCCCGGCCGTCCGAGTATAAAATCCGGACAACACCTTCCCGGATGAGTCCAAAAGCACGGCCTTGGTGCTGGTAGAGCCGACATCTAATCCCAGAAAGGCCTTGATCGCGGAGCCCTGCAAGGGTTCATAAAGGTCGATCTCGACATCATCGTGCAAGCGACTAGAGACGGAGTCAAAAACCGGGTAGCGTGAATGTTTTAAAGCCAGGGGCGGATAAAATGATTTTTTAGCAATGCGTTTGGGCAGGATGATATCATCGGCCGACCGGATATGCATCCGGTCCTTGATCAACAGTTCTTCCAGGAGATTCAAGGCAGCGCCGTAAGCACTGTAATGGCATGCTGCGGTAACGATGTCCTGATGGACAAGGGTCTGGATGTGCCGCACCACGGCCCTGTTTCGGGAGACCCCTCCGGTAAAGAGAATAGGCCCGGCCACCGCATCCCCGTCGAAGAGGGTATCCACGATATTTTTGGCCAATCCCAAGCAGAGGCCGTCACAGATCTGGGCCAGAGAATAGCCCTCTTGCTGGGCATGAATCAGGTCTGTTTTTGCAAAAACCGCACACCGGCTTGCGATTTCAGGGATGGGGCCGGAATTTTCAAAGGCGATCCGGCTCAATTCGTTGATACCGGAAAGCCCAAGTCTGCCCGCCTGCTGGTCGAGAAAACTGCCGGTTCCCGCCGCACAGGAGGTGTTGGACTTGAACGCCAGGTAATTGCCGGCCGCATCAAAGCGAATCAGGCCGAATTTCTCACCCCCCACGAAAAGGATGCCGCCGAGGGCATCGTGATGCGTATGGGCTGCTTTCATGATGGCGATCCGGTTGTCGTAGCGGTGATTCACTTTCAAGACCGGCGGGGTGGATGTGGTGGCGGCGATACCGCAGATACCGGGCAAATCGAAACCTGCAAGCAGGGTCCTGACCGTCCGGGTGATGTTTCCTTGATGAAAAGCATAGCCCGTGTTGACCGTCTCTCTTTCCGGTGTGACTTCCACCATGGAAACGGAGACGGATCCAATATCGATACCGAGGACATTCGAACGTAGGGTCATGGAGCCTTAGTCCTTAAGGTTAAGCGCAAAGCAAATGGCGTGCCGCAATTGTTTTTATAGCGACTTTTACAAAACTATTACATTTAATACAGAAGTTTTACAGTTGTGGCAATACCGTTTTTACTCACTTATGGACGCCGGTATCCAGCAGCCACAAGGTTCCAGGGTCTACCCGCGCAAGTCATTGACAAAGCAAAATAGCATCGCAAATTAGGAATGTTTACGACCTTATGTAATCAGTTTTATGAGCAAAACAGGCGGCTTGTGATTTGCCGCGCTATCTCTTGGACCTGCAATCCTATCCATGCTGAGAACTGTAGAAGGATAAGGGTAGGATCGACCTACCGGCAACCAGTCAAGCCTCTCATATTGTTTCTGATCTTTTCCGCTTTATATTTAGGATAAACGAAAAATATGAATTCAATCGTCGGCTCAGTATAAGCTGCTGGTTAGGAGGTTTAACATGAAATGGTCACTTAAAATCGGAAGATTCGCAGGAATAGATGTTTTTGTGCATTTTACTTTCTTTTTACTGGTCGGATGGGTCGCTCTGATGCACTGGCAGGAAGGACAGAGCGCGTCCGCTGTCTTGGGCGGGGTGATGTTAATCCTGGCTATCTTCATGTGTGTGGTTTTACATGAATATGGCCATGCCCTGATGGCGCGACGCTACGGGATTCCGACACGCGATATCATTTTGCTGCCCATCGGTGGCGTGGCGCGTCTGGAAAAGATGCCTTCAAAACCTATCCAGGAGTTGTGGGTGGCCCTGGCCGGACCTGCTGTGAATGTCGTTATCGTAGTGGCATTGTACGTGTGGCTGAAGTTAACCGCTTCCTGGGAGCCATTACAGAATGTGACCGTCACAGCCGGACCTTTTCTGGAGCGTCTTATGGCCGTTAACATTTTCATGATCATCTTTAACATGATCCCTGCCTTTCCCATGGATGGTGGGCGTGTATTGCGGGCCATCCTTGCGATTCGGATGGAATACGGCCGGGCAACCGGATTAGCTGCTTCAATTGGTCAGGGGATTGCCGTGTTTTTCGGACTGGTAGGGTTCTTCTACAACCCGTTCCTGATCTTAATTGCAATCTTTGTCTGGATCGGAGCCGGCCAGGAAGCGGGAATGGAACAGATGAAATCCACCATTGGGGGTATTCCGGTTCAACAGGCCATGGTCAGGGATTACAAGGTACTCTCTACCCATGACAATTTGCAGCGTGCCGTTGAGTTGACGCTGGCTGGTTACCAGAAAGACTTCCCCGTCGTCAACGACGGAATTCCGGAGGGTATTCTCCGGCAGACCGACCTTATCAAGGCACTCTCTGAGCGGGACGCACTGGAGAGCAGTGTGGCTTCCGCAACGCGCGGTAGATTGATAACCGTCGATGCTGCAGATCCGCTGGATTCGGTAGTAAGCAAGTTTATCGATTGCAACTGCCATACCTTGCCCGTCACCCGGTACGGAAAGCTCGTTGGTCTCTTGACGAAGGATAACCTGGCTGAGTTCATGCGATTTCAGGTTGCAGCCGCCAACTAACACCTAACTTAAAAGGAAAAGTTTATGGACCTGGACATGAAAGCGATCGGTAATGAAGAGGTTCAGTTGTGGGATCGCACGAAATCCCCACTGAACCAGTTCTGGAAAAAGGCACCGCTGGTGCTGGTTTTTCTGAGACACTACGGCTGACCATTTTGCCGCGAGCAGGTGGCGCAGTTGCGCCGCAAAAAAGAGGCTTTCGATCAATTGGGCGCCCAGGTAGTGCTCGTTGGACTGGGCAACGTGGCGGAGACGGCGGCGTTCAAAGAACGCTTCGAGGTTCCTTTCGGCATGATTGCCGATCCGGAAAAACGTCTCTTCGAGGCGTTTCGCCTCAAGCAGGCTTCGGTTGGCGCACTGCTCTCCGCGAAAATGGTTGTTAAAGGTATGACGGCCATGGCCAAAGGGCATACGATAGGCAAGCCCCAGGGGGACGTTCGCCAACTGCCCGGTGTTTTCATCATAGATGCCGATAGCCGCATCCGCTTCAGCCACTATGCCGACTCGCCGGCCGACCACCCCCAACCCGAAGCACTGCTTGACGCGCTGGCAGCCTAGGTTAAGGTAAGCGGTCTCTAATGCGTAGTTTCCTATTTTTTTCAGCCCACTTTTTAGTGATTTCGGCGGAAAAACCGTTTAGAGTCAAAGGAACAACACATGAAACCCGTGCAATTCAATCCTGACACAGACCTGGCCCCGACCCCGTTTGATGAGCGCCATCTTGAGGCAGCCGAAAAACTCAAAAACCTCGGCCTGAAATTTCAGCCCCATGTGGGTTGCTTTGTGTGGGATTCACAAGAGTTGATTGCCGCACCTTCGCCTTTTCCTAACAGGGTATACTTCATTCTGAGCCTGCCGCGTTTTGTGGATATATTCGGGAGTCCGGAGAAAATTGCGGATAAATTGGTTTGGCTGCCCACCTGGCAGCAGGCGCGTCTGCTCTGCAGCCAGCGGGGAATCGGCAGTGAACAGATCGCTGCCCTGCTGGGTCAACACGACCGGCTGTCACCGGGAGACGAACTGCTCCAACTTTATACCCTCCTGGCGAGTGATCTGAAAGATAGCGACGCCGGGGCTGAAAAATTTTGAATCAGCTTTTAGTTGGGATCAAGATAGGAAGTGTATTATCACAAGCAGTGTTCAACACGCGGGGCGCATGCGCCCCACGTGCGATGAAGCTTCTAAACATAGAAAGCCGGGGGCTAACCGGGGATCGATACTGGGGCGGCCTTGCCGATGAATTCCAGCGTCTCTTCGTACTTACCCCGCAAGTCAACATTGCCCTGGTCGATCTCCTTTTTTACCGGGCTCCAGTCAGATGGGCACTCAGTCTTCAAAGTTTCGACCCGGTCGGACATCTCGGTCAGGTAGATATGCAGGTCTTCAATGTTCTGGAGTACTTTTTCCCTCTCAGCTGAGCCGAGACTGTCAACCTTGCGCATGACGTCATATAGCTTGGCTTTCCACATGGTCATTTCCGCCTCCATGCTTTTACAAAAATCTTGAACGTCCATGATAACCTCCTTGGTTTTGGTATGTTTTCCAAAAATCCACTGTCCTGAACAATCGCTCATCACAGCGGGGCCATTTTCCAGCGGTCATTCTTTGATATCAAGGTTACCGGCATAGCGGCCCGCAACGGCATCGTCTACGCACCTTTCCAGTTCCTCGTCCGTAGCCGTTCTGGGATCTTTTAAGGCATTCAGCGGACAGATGAATTCATTACCGGCATCATCTTTAACCCTTACCCATACATCTTTTTTCGGTTTTGCTGACATCGCTTGTCTCTCTATGGTTCATCTTTGCAGTGCTAACCCTGATCTATGTTTGTCGTTCTGCTGCCAGTACCTATGAAACAGCTTGTCGCCATGATTGCCCTCACGGTAAATGCAAAAAGTGGTCTTATGAAAGTTCCCTTCTCAAGCTCATTCTCGATATACAGATCTATCGCAACAGTTGAATTTCCAGCACGGGTAAGTAAGATTAAAGTAGGGACGCAATCGAGCTGACACAATGGTAAAGAACTCGTGTGGCTTTGGTAGGTTATTCCTCCGAAAAGAACTGCAAAAACGGGCAAAACTGGGGGCAAAGCTGGGGTCAGACTGCGTCAACTGGCTATAATACTTTCGTAAAAGCGTTAATCATTCCCGGCAACACCCTATCTTCCTTACCCTTTGACAGGCCTTCCCATCACGAAAAAGGTGAATATGGTAAGTTAGTAGCTTTTAGCTATTAGCAGTTGAGTATTAGCTCTAAAGGATGTGTGGGGTTTTACAGAATCGCTAATCGCTAATAGCTGGTATCACTATAAAGAAAGCTGGGTTTAAAGCCCATACACTGCCTGTCAGCCTTAAACCATATTGCCCAAAATGGCCGGGTTTCAAAGCCCAGCTCTCTGGTGCAGGATATTTGCTGCATGCGAAAACCAACCACTGATGTCATCTGAACCTGACAACAAAATGGTCTTGCCCCCCGAGACTGGGCGCGTAGCGGCCGTGGACGCTTTGCGCGGCCTGGTTATTATCCTCATGACCTGGGATCACGCTTCCTATGCCTATAACGCCGGACGGTACGTTACCGATTCCGTAGGCTGGTACACACCCGGCAGCGCCATTCCGGCCGCCCAGTTCATGGCGCGCTTTGTAACCCACCTCTGTGCGCCGACTTTCATATTCCTGGCCGGCCTGGTCATGGCAATCAGCATCCTCAGAAAGCAGGCCGCCGGTATCGCGGAAAGGCGGATCGATACGGATCTGTTGTTGCGCGGAATCTTCATCCTGGCCCTGGATCCGTTGTGGATGAGCTTCGGTTTCGGCGGACGGGCGGTCTTTCAGGTGTTGTATGCCATCGGGGGCGGGTTCTGCTGCATGGTGCTGCTGCGGCGCATGAGCAACCGTTGGCTATGGGCCGTCGGGTTGCTTCTGATGTTCGGTAGCGAGGCCCTGGCCGGGTTGGCGCTCTGGGCCCATGATGGGAAGAGTGCCGGTCCCATCGGCGCATTCTTTGCCACCGGTGGACGCTTGGGTTCCTTCGGTTATGTGCTGTATCCGTTGTTGCCGTGGCTGGCCTACATGATTCTGGGGTTTGCCTGTGGACGGCTGATGAGCCGGGGCAGAATAGAGAATCCCAAACGCGGGTTTTTGCTGACCGGATTGATTCTTTTAGGTATTTTTGTGTTTGTGCGCGGCAGCAACGGTTACGGCAACATGCTCCTCCACCGTGATAGCCTGCACCTGCTACAGTGGCTCCACGTCAGCAAATATCCGCCAGCCTCAGTTTTGGTCTGTTAACCCTGGGATCGATGTGTCTGTGTTTGGCGCTCCTCATGCAGGTATATTCCCGCAAATCCGCGACGTCCATTGACCCGCTGATGGTGTTTGGGCGGGCAGCGCTCTTTTATTATATTCTGCACGTACACCTTCTAGCGGGCAGCGCCAAGGCCGTGGGCCTGTGGAGAAGCGGCGGGCTGCTCACCACCGCAACCGCCACCCTGGCGGTCCTGGTGGTGCTATACCCCCTGTGCCGATGGTTTGCGAAGGTCAAGCGGGCGTATCCGCAGAGCCTGTTGAGATTCATTTGATCCGCACGACCGTAAAATCCAGGACGCCTCTTCCGGTATTGCTCGTGACTGGACACCCGTCATTCAAGATTTATCTTATCCCAGACATTTCGAGTGTGAACGACTTAGGAGGTTATGTATGGCTGAAACCCGAATCATACCACTGTTTCCACTGGGCATTGTGGCGCTGCCGGGGGCTCCGACGCCGCTCCATATTTTCGAGGAGCGCTACAAGGAGATGATTGCCCGGTGTATCAAAGAGGAACTCGATTTCGGCATTGTCTGGTTCGACGGGCAGGCGATGCGCAACGCTGGATGCACCGTCCAAATCGTGGACGTCATCACAAAGTACGAGGACGGCCGCATGGACATCCAGACCCGGGGCCGGCAGCGGTTCCAAATTTTGGAGATTATCGAGGAAAAGGCCTACCTGGAGGCCCGGGTTTTATTTTTTGATGATGCGCCCGAGCCTTTTTCCGAAGAGATGGAGCGCCTGACCAAAAGGGGCGAAGCCGTATTCAAGGAACTGGTCGGGCTGCTGTCCGACGACGCTGAAGTCGAGGCATTCGACCTTTCCGAGGCCGAACGCCTTTCCTTCACGATTGCCGGTTTCGACGGATTCGGAGCTTTGGAAAAACAGGCTTTCCTGGAGATGACGGCCACCCGGGTCCGGCTGGAAAAGGGGATCGCGGCCCTGGAAAAAGTGGTCGCGCGTCTCCGCATCACCCACGAGGTCGAACGGATCATAGGCGGCAATGGACGCCCCACGGAGGGCCTGCGTCATAAGCTGGGCCGCTTCAACCCGCCGGAAAATAGTCAATAAAGGTTGAGGGCTGAAGGTAGAAGGTAGAAGAAAAGTCTCGAGGTCTGAGGTCGGATGTCAGAAGTCGGAAACCTTATTTAGTTCCGGCGAGTTTCTCAAGGTAGTCCGGTACGGGGCGGTTGAGGACTTCCAGCGTCTTGACCATGCGTTGGGCCACGCCGCGGGTGGTCCAGACGCGGTTTTTGCGGGGAATGATGTCCCGGCCGTCGGCATCCAGAAACCGGATGACCTGAAAGTTCCAGGAGGGTTCACGGTAGCGCTGCAATAATTCCCGGTCCATGCCGCTGCCGCGATTGTTGTAAACCAGCATGGGGATGAATTCCTGCTCGATGGCCCTCACCAGTTGAGGATTGGTCAGCACGTCCCGGCCGAACTCGCGGACACCCGGTCAGCCGGGCACTTCCTGGAACAGGACCAGTACGGGCTTGCCTGATTCCGCGCTCATCTTGAGGGCCGCCTCGAAATCCCGCCCCCAGTGCACGTCGCCGACCTCGACTGGATTCTGGGCCTTCTGGCTGCCATAGGCGGTGGCGCAAAAGATCAGGAGAAGCAGTGTTATAAGTACTCTCATGTTTTTATTATCGCAAACCGTTAATTAGCCTTGGGTTTACCCTGTTTAATAAGATAGGGGAACTTCTCAAATCTTAGCTTTAGCTATTGAGCAGGGCGAAAGCGGACCAGGTTTTCCATAAAGCAACGCCCAACAAGCACACCCAGCCAAAATCAATTGTGTGTTCCCCCTCCCTCTAATCCCTCCCGCCAGGGGAGGGAGGATGTTCGGCCGCCTGGTTCCGGATTCCTGACACAAGACCGCCGACTAAGGGAATATGCTTGCAGCCTTAAACCTAAACTGGGCATTGATCATGCTTCGTCAAGGCATTCTGCTTTACTGGATGCATATTCCTCTGCTTCTATGAATCGGCTCTGGTTAGATGATTTTTCGAGAGAACTTCTAGATCCGGCCGGATCGGACGATGGAAATAATCAGCCAGATACCCAGGACGGTGGCGATACCGTACGCGGTGACGCCTAGCAGGGCCGTCAGGGAAATGGGGTCTGCGGACAGAATGGGCAGGTTGATTTCCAAAAGACCTTTGGGGGCGTTCAGGGCCAGGGCGCCGGCGATCGTGGACGCGGCAATGATCATGGCCACTATAAAACGGTTCAATCCGCGTTCAAATCGGTCTGTGGCATCGCTGATGCCGGCGTGGTGAAACTCGAACCGGCCTTTGCCCGTAGCGATCTGTTTTAAAAGTGTGAATAGATACCTTGGCAGGGATCGCAGCATGCTGCTGGTGAAACGGGCTTCTTTGGTCAAGTCGGCAATAATCTGTTCCGAATCGTAATTGGTCCGTAAAAATTCAGACGCATACGGTTTGATCACTTGCAAGATGCCGGCATCAGAGCCCAGTATTTTTCCCAAACGTTCGGTCTGAACGAGAGTTTTTAGTAATAACAGAAGGTTGCGAGGGAGCTCGATTTGATACTCCATAACCAGGCCGATGATCTGATCATACACATCCTTAACCGAAATGGTTTGCAAACTACGACCATAAAAAGGTTCACTTATCTCTTTGAGATCCTGACGAAATCGTTCGATCCGGAGGTTTTCTTCATCCACCAGGCCGGCACCGATCAGAGCCTCCATCACAAGATCATAATCGTGGGCGGCATAGCCTAGAAACAGGTGCGCCAGATGTTGCATCATCTCCCGATCCAAATGGGAGACGATCCCGAAATCCACCAATCCAACGCGGCCATCAGGCATCACAATGGTATTTCCAGGATGGGGGTCTGCGTGAATGATGCCAAATTCCATTAATTGTTTGGACAGGGAGCGGAGCCCAATTAAGGCAATGTGTTTGGGATCAAGGCCCATCTCGTAAATGGCATCGACCTGATCCACCTTTACACCCTCCACAAATTCCATCACCAGGACTGACTTGGACGTTAGATCCCAAAATACCCTGGGAATATGGATCTCATTCACATATTGATAGTGACGAGCGAATCTATCGATATTGCCCGCTTCAATATGCATGTCCAATTCATTGAATACGGTGCGTTCAAACTCCTTGACAATATTGGTCAAGCCAATCACGCGGGCGGTTTCAAAGGCCGATTCCAGGCGTTTGGCCAAAAAATACATGACCCGGATGTCGGCGCGAATTTGTTTGTGGATGCCGGGACGAATGATTTTTACGCCCACTTTTTGACCGGATGTCAGGACCGCAGCATACACCTGGGCCACCGAGGCCGCCGCAATAGGCTCTTCGTCAAAATCTGCAAAGGTCTCTTCTAGGTGGTCTCCAAAGGCTTTTTCCAATAAAGGTTTGATGCGATCGAAGGCAAGCGCCGGAACCTGGTCCTGTAATTTTTGCAACTCCAGGATATAAGGCTCCGGTAAAACATCGGCCCGGGAGGAGAGAAGTTGTCCCAGCTTTATAAAGCTGGGACCCAGCTCTTGAAAAGCCAGGCGCAGGCGCACAGCGTTATTCGCAATGGTTGCTTTGGCGGGATCCTCAGCAGCCTTTACACTTTCGTCGTCGGCCAGCTTCACGGATTTGGATAGGATGGCTCCAAAACCATGGCGAATGAGAACTGCGGTAATCTCGCTAAATCGCTTTACGCCGGACAATCCCAGGCTGTTATTCAGTGAAGATGAATTCATCACCTAATTCAATTCACCTTATCCCATTTGGTGAAAATCTCTTTCAATTTTGAAGAACCGGATACATACCGCTCCAAATACCCGCATTGAATGCACACATAATTGTCCAGGGCTGCAATGGAGGTGAGGCTGACCGGAATGGAGTTACTGCCAAAGGGACCGGCCTTCAATTGAATATCTTTACCGCAATAGACATCATCAGCTCCGCATTTTGGGCATTTGCCGTCCTTCATTTTTCTCTCCTTTTTGGTTTTGTAATCTCAAGCACGTTTTTGCACCGATTCAGTGAGCGCATTATCCCCAGGATGCGCCCGTGGCACTCAAATCAGTTCCATATTGCCTGTATTCATAGAGTTTAAAAAAAGCAGATTTTTAATAAATAGTAAAGTCAAGGCTTTAAAAGAATCTGTTCCCTTAGGCAGATTTCTTAGGCCCACCGTTGCCGCCACTGCTTGGCATTTTCCCGATCCTGGCGAACAGTCCTGCTTAAGCAATAGAAATTATATGAGTATTTCGAGAGCGTCATTGTATTGCCTGCCGGCGGGTAACGTGCATCCGGCGATCATTTCCGGCCACGGGGTTGAAATAAACACGCCTGGCAGTATCTTCAACAGTAAATCGGTGTTGGGCCGCCGGAAACGCAACCAATCCAATGACAGACGTCGAAGTCCAGGTTGGCTTTAAGCCGGAATGCGTCCGGCATTACAATCCCTGGAAGGCAAGATTAATTTGGCGATGATGCTGGCCATTTAATTCTGAATGCTTATGGTCGGCTTGACGCAATGTGAATATGCCGGTTGAGATTTATCCCGCAACCAGAGGACAACCGATATGAATGTCGTTTTTCTTTCTCCTCATTTTCCGCACCATTACCATATGTTCTGCCGGCAGCTTAAAAATGCCGGCACCACTGTACTGGGTATCGCCGATGCATCGTATGACCAGCTGGAGCCCGACGTCCGGGATGCTTTGACCGAATATTACCAAGTCGCAAAGATGGATGATTATGATGCGTTGGTCCGGGCATTGGGCTATTTTACCCACCGCTACGGGAAAATTGACCGGCTGGATTCGCTCAATGAGCACTGGCTTGGTGTTGAGGCCGCCCTGCGCGATGATTTTAACATCTTCGGTGTCCGGGGAGACGGCATCGATGCGATTCGGCGCAAATCACACATGAAGCTTAAATTCGAAGAGGCCGGTGTTCCCGTGGCCGCCGGCCGGGTGGTTCACTCCCTGGAGCAGGCCCGGGAGCTGCTTAACGAGATCGGATACCCCGCGGTGGCCAAACCGGATACGGGCGTCGGAGCCCTGGACACCTACCGGCTGGACAGCGCAGCGGACCTGGTGCGCTTTTTCGATCAGAAGCCGCCGGTTGACTATATCATCGAGGCGTTTGTAACCGGGAAGATCTATTCGTTTGATGGTCTGGCCGATGCCGACGGCCGCATTGTTTACCACACGGCCCACACTTACAGCCAGGGCATCATGGAGACTGTCAATGAGGATCGCCATGTCAGTTATTATTCCCTGCGAGATATCCCCCCCGGGTTGGAAAAGCTGGGCCGCCGGTGCGTCGAGACCTTTGCCGTCAAGGAGCGGTTTTTTCACATTGAATTTTTCCAAACCCAACCGGACACCTACGTGGCCCTCGAAGTCAACATGCGTCCGCCGGGAGGGTACACCACCGACATGTTCAACTACGCGGCCGACATCGATATATACAGCCTATGGGCCCAGTTGATCACGTCCGGCAGCCTGGAAATCGACTATGCCCGCGATTACCATTGCTGCTATGCCAGCCGGAAAAATCGCTATACCTATCGTCACACCCAAGCACAAATCATGGATGCATACGCGTCTTGTATGGTCCAGGTGGCCAGCGTACCCGGCGTTTTCAGCAGCGCCCTGGGTGACGTGGGGTATATATTTCGCTCTCCGGATCTTGACCAAATCAAGGAGATAACCGCCTTTGTTCAGGCAAGCGCGGAGGGCTGACGCATGCATATTGAAGAACATACCTGGCACAGCGCCAATCTTGGCCACGAGATGACCCTGAAGGTTTACGGCCACTGGGGGATGCCCTTCATCGTGTTTCCCTGTTCCCGCGGGCGCTATTTCGATTACGAAGGTATGGGGATGGTCGCCGCCATTGCTTCTTTTATCGACAACGGCCAAATCAAATTGTTCTGCGTGGACAGTGTGGACGCCGAGTCGTGGTACAATTTCGATGTATCGCCGGATGAGCGCAATACCCGCCATGAACAGTACGATCGGTATATCGTCGCTGAAGTCGTCCCCTTTGTCCGCAACCATTGTCGGCAAGCCGACATCCGTCCCATGACCAATGGCTGCAGTATGGGTGCCTACCATGCGGTCAATTTCTTTTTCAAACACCCGGACGTGTTTGGCGGCACCATTGCCTGCAGTGGACTATACCGCCTGGATCGCAGCGAGTTTGGCCTGGCGGCGGCGGATATGTCCGCCGTCTACTTCAACTCGCCCTTGAGCTATCTGGCGAATCTAAACGATGAAGGATACTGGGAGCAGTATCGTCAGCGCACCATCGTGGTGAGTGCGGGCCAGGGGGCCTGGGACGAAGAGGCCCTGGAAGATACCCGTGCCTTGGAAGCCATTTGCCGGAGCAGGTCGATTCCCGCCTGGATCGATATCTGGGGGCACGACGTGAACCACGATTGGCCCTGGTGGTATAAGCAAATGAACCATTTCCTGGGACATTTGTATGGACCGCCCTGATCACGGTTTGAATGACAACACAAACAAGGTGAACCAAGATGCCGAATAATCAGATCACAAATGTGTCCCGCCGGCGTCTGCAAAACGCACTGTGGGGCCTGTTTATCGGGGACGCGTTGGCCATGCCGGCCCATTGGTATTACCGTGTTGAAAACATCGGCAAGGTCTTTGCCGGCGGCATTCGCGACTACCAGGCGCCCCCACATCCCCACCTCGAGAGCTTTATGGTGGGGATGACCTATCATCCGGATGTCGAGACCGCCCGTCGCCAGGGGCGGGCCTTCGATATCCTGCATGCGCATGCCCGCTTTTATCACACCAGTTACAGCCGGCTCGACATTGAAAGTACCGAGCGGGAAAAGGCGCACGGCAATCCGGTCCCCGGCTTGGAGGAGCGTTACCATTACCACCACGGACTCGAAGCCGGTGAAAACACCCTGGCCGCGCAGCTGGTGCGGGTGTTGATGCGGTCTGTAATCGATACCGGCCGCTATGACCCCAAAGCCTTTATTGAGGCGTTCATCGCCCATATGACGACACCCGGCCAGAACCGCGATCCCTATACCGAAATCTATATTCGGCGGTGGTTCGAAAATTACGCCCGAGGTTTACCCCCCGAAAGCTGCGCCGAGCTGCAGCGCAATGTGTGGTCTATCGGCTCCCACGGCGGCATCATCCGGCCCCTGGTCGTATCCTTGCTGGCGGGCAGCGCCTACCAGGGCCTAGGCTTGGCTGTCGAACACCAAAACCTCACCCACCGATCGGAAAATGTGACCAGCGCCCTGGGTGTGCTGGTACCGCTGCTGAAGGCCTTGTTGGCCGGCGCCGATCCGAGCGGCACGATATCAAAGCATGCCCAGCACGTGCACGCACCGCAAGTGACCGGCGAGCAGTTGTTTGCCGCTTACCGGGACCACCAGGGGCCCGGTAACATTTCCCCTCGCAAGATGTGGCAATTCCATACGCAGCTGGCCGATGCACCTTATGAAGTGGATCGGCTCGTGCGGGAAGAATCGGAGTCGGAGATCATAAATCAGCGGTTTGCCACGGCGTGCTACCCGGAGCATGGTTTGCCCATGCTCCTGTATTTTGCGCAGGCCCACAATCTGGACGTGGAAGCCGCGCTGCTGGCCAATGCCAATGCGGGGGGTGACAACGTGCACCGCGGCATGGTCCTGGGTATGCTGGTGGGGGCTGCAAACGAGGACGTGCCGGAACACCTCAAAAACGGGTTGATCGCCGGCAACGATCTGCATACCGAGATCGAGGCCTTCAGCGAAATCGCTTTGAGCGGAAATGCTATCTGACGCTGACCGCCGTCATTGCCTGTCATAGCTAAAAAACAGAGGAGGATGCCATGACCCAAAACAGAAAACACAACCGCCGCATCGTTCTGGCGGCGCGACCCGACGGGGTTCCGGTTCCCGAGAATTTCCGCCTGGAGGAAGTGCCGGTGCCGGAACCTGGGGAAGGGCAAATGCTGCTGCGGACCGAATATCTCTCTCTCGACCCTTATATGCGCGGCCGCATGAACGATGCCCCGTCCTATGCCGAACCGGTTAAGATCGATGACGCGATGGTCGGTGCCACGGTCAGCCAGGTGGAAGTCTCGCGGCATCCGGATTACCAGGAGGGCGAGTGGGTTCTGGCATATAGTGGCTGGCAGGATTATGCGCTTTCGGATGGTTCCGGCCTGACCAGCCTGGGAAAAACGCCCCAAAATCCCTCTTATGCATTGGGGATTATGGGCATGCCGGGCTTTACGGCCTACATGGGCCTGCTGGATATTGGCCAACCCAAAGCGGGAGAGACCCTGGTCGTCGCAGCGGCCACCGGGCCGGTTGGGGCCACCGTCGGCCAGATAGGGAAGTTGAAAGGCTGCCGTGTGGTCGGTGTTGCCGGTGGCGACGAGAAGTGCACTCACGCAACAGCGGTCCTCGGGTTTGATGCGTGTCTGGATCACAAAGCTGCTGATTTTGATCAACAACTCGCCCAGGCCTGTCCCCAGGGGATTGACATCTATTTCGAGAACGTAGGGGGTAAAGTGTTTGATGCGGTTTTGCCCCTGCTCAATACCCAAGCCAGAATACCGGTCTGCGGTCTTATTTCCCAATACAATGCGACCCAGTTGCCCGAGGGACCCGACCGGCTATCGCTACTCATGGCGACCATTTTAATCAAACGCTTAAAGGTTCGGGGCTTCATTATTTTTGAAGACTATGCTCACCGCTACAACGAATTTGCAAACGACATGTTCGCATGGCTCAGCTCAGGAAAGATAAAATACCGTGAGCATGTAGTTGACGGGTTAGCAAATGCACCGCAAGCCTTTATCGGCATGCTGGGCGGCCAAAATTTTGGGAAATTGGTGATCCGGGTTAATGACGGAGACTAAATATTAGGTTGAAGGTGGAAGGTAGAAGGTAGAAGAAAGACCAAGGAGTCCGGAGTCGGGGGTCGGGAGTCGGAAAACCAAGAGATCGGATGTCTGAGGTCAGAAGTCAGAAAGTCTCCCCTCCCTTGACGGGAGGGGTCGGGGGAGGGTGAGTGGCCGCATGAGGCGTCCAACTTCACTCAGCGGTCTATCATCTTCGCCCTGCTACGCCGGACAAGACGCCGCATCAGCCTTCCGTCCTCGCTCTAAGAGCTTACGTTTTCACAAAGAGCTACGCCGCATCAGTCTTCGTTAAAACCAAGCCTAACAGGCAAGACGCCCGGCAAACAGCCGGCATGAACCTCCCGCCATTTAATTTTTCACTTGCCATCATGTTCGATCTGGCTGATTATGGGGTCCAAGGATCTTCCTCCATATCGACGTAAGGTGTTATGTTTATAAGGAAATGTGGGCTGGATGCAGTCGTTCCCGGCTGCAACGGTTTGCTATTTAAGTGTATTTCAACGACCTTCCGGAGATGAAAAATGTCAACAGAACCCCTTACCACTATGCAGAAAGCGTTCGCTTTCAACATGGACGGCGACAAATACGGTACCATCGCCGAGATCGGTGCCGGCCAGGAGGTGTCGCGTTGTTTTTTCAGGGCGGGCGGCGCCGCCGGCACCATCGCCAAAACCATATCCGCCTATGACATGACCTTTAGCGATGCCATCTATGGTGAGGAGGAAAACAAACGCTATGTGACCGAAAACCGGCTTAAAAAAATGCTCGATAAGGAATTCGGGCTCGTCCTCGCCCGAGTGAGCGAGGCCCGGCCGGCCACATCGACCTATTTTGCCTTTGCAAACACCGTCACGGCCCGCAGTTTCAGTCAAAGCGGCGAAAGTCACGGCTGGCTCGGGATCAAGCTGCAACTTGAGCCGGGGGCGGAACCCAACGAGATCCTGCTGCACATTCGGATGCTGGACGAGAGCCACACCTTGCAACAGGAGGCGGTGGGCATTCTGGGGGTCAACTTGATATACGGCGCCTTTCATTTCCACAATCAGCCTGAAGAATTGATCAAGTCGCTGGGTGACAATCTGGCGTGGGGGCGCCTGGAGGTCGACCTGATCCGCTTCACGGGACCGGATTTCAGACACCTCGACAACCGGTTCATGGCCCTCAAGCTGGTGGAAATGAACCTGACGGATGCTGTGGTCTTCGGGGCCGACCGCAAGACCCTCGTACACCCCTCGGAGTTGTTTTACAATCGGGATATTCTCATGATGCGCAGCATGTTTCGGCCGGTTACCAATGTCAGCGTGGATATGATGACCGGAGGCATGGAGATTTTTGCCCGAATTCCGGAGGTCGACAAGACGACAGCCATGATTGTTCCCGAAATTTCGGTGGCGGAGATGCGGAGGCAGAAGGCTTTTGATATGCAGGATATTCTGAATCGGGTCGATTGTTTGAATATTTTGAAATATCCGGTCGTCGTCTCAAGTTATCTTCGGTATTTTCGCCTGGCGGACTATCTGGACCGCTACACCAGGGGCAAGATTGCATTCGTCATTGGTATTCCCAACCTCGAAATGCTGTTTAATGACGCCTACTATGAGGGGCTGAAAGGCGGCATCATGGGGGCCTTTGCCTCTCTTTTCGACCGGGATACGCATCTGTTCGTCTACCCCATGCGCCGCAATGACAATCCGGATGATATCATTACCACCGAAAACTTTCCGGCCCCGGAACACTTGAAACACTTCTATGCGCACCTGCGCGAAAACAATAAGATCCTGCCGGTTGAGAAATACAAGGACGCCAACATGCATATCTGGCCGGAGGATGTATTAAGGGAGATCAACAAAGGGCCGGGCGACTGGCAGGCGACCGTTCCCAAGGAGGTCTATAACGAAATCGTCAAGCACTGCATGTTTGGATTTTGCTCACAGGTGCAACAATTTTAGGCTGAAGGGGACCCCAGAGGTCGGAAGTCTGAAGTCAGAGGTTGGATAAACAAGAGGACAGAGACCGGAGGTCAGAGGTCCGGGCTTCGCCAAGGCTACGCCCGGCAAGCAGGAATCGAATAGGGCTATTAGACTGAAGGCTAAAGGCTGAAGAGATTTGAGGTCTACGAAAGAAGGTGGTGGGGAGAAGTAAGGGCAACGGACTCCGGAATCGGGTGTCGGGAGTCAGGAAATTCAAGAACGCCAGGGCCTGAAAAATTCTTAAATATAAGGTGGAAGCTGGCGGTTGCAGAGAAAGCCAAGAGGGCGGACGTCTGATGCCAGAGGTCGATAAAAGCCAATATTGGCGATCAGGAAATCAGAAAGATACACCGATCCTGCTCCCCAATTGACACGCGCGATAATTCCATTTATATTTTCACTACTATCCAATCTAAATTCACCATTTCGTTAAGCATTTACTATTCATGAAAATCGCGCGCGGGCGCGCGGAGAAACAGCATTCTTGGTACTAAGAAAATCGACTTATCTCATCATAGTCGGTTCAGTTCTTAGAAACGATATTGTGCTTTTAAATTATCAAAGCGTTCCTTTAAGCAAATCTTCGAATGCAGGATATCAGGAAAAGTAAATACAGCAAAGGGGGATCTGACATGGCAAAGAAATGGATAGCTCTGTTTTTAGCGTGTGCGGTGTTTATTTTACCGGGAGCATTAGCTCAAGCCGGTGACTGGGAAGATGTGGAAAATTGTTATAAGAGTACGCATGGGGAGTGCCTCGGGCTTAAAAGTCTTAGCATGAGCCCTAAAAAAAAGTTAGCGTGCACAAAAAGGGCATCTAAAAGATTCCCCAGATGTGCAAATAGAGCCGCCCGAGGTTTAGAACTAAAAGAAGGCCACGATTTCAAAGATGTTGCCAGATCAATTAAAACCGTTAATGAGGTTGCCGTTGACGTGTCAAGAAAATGCTTTCAGACACATAAAACTGAGTTAAATGCATTGCTTGGATTTGAATATAACAATATTGGTCAACTACCGGAGGAGCTGAGAAAACCGGTTGACGATAAGTTTGATCAATGCCGTGAAACCGCCAGCAAGATGACAAGAAAGGCAATGGAAGCTCAGATTAAGCAGCATTTCCAATAACATTGTCAAATAACGAACAGACTTTGCTGGACCTAGTCACAGAATAGCTTAAATGCCGACGTGCCAGAAACAACGCGTACGCCGGTATTTTGCATTGGGCCCCATACGATTCTGCGGAAGAGATCAAGTCTCTGTTCACGTTTTCCCTGACGTTAGGACCCGTTGAGCATGTCACGCTTCCTTAATAAACCAACCCCTATGGTGCCTTGGGCCCCATCGAGATAAGATGTAGAAAATAAAGACAATAACTGGTATTATGTCGCCTCTGTTTCTGTGATTTTATTTCTGTGTTGGGTTTAAGGAGGTTCGCCTTGATTAATATGACCATCGTCGACTTTTTGAAGGACCGCGCTGCTCGAAACGCGAACGATTTGGCCTTCCGGTTCATGGGCAATGGTGAACTGGACGGTCCGATTACCAAGTGGACGTTTTCCGAACTCTACCACCAGAGCGTCGGCGTGGCCGAAGACCTGGTTGAACAGGGGCTTTCCGGTTCGAGCGTCCTGCTTGCCTTTCCGCCGGGGCTCGACTTCGTCAAGGCGTTCTACGGCTGCCTCCTGGCGCAGGTGCGGGCGGTGCCGGTTCCACTGCCCAATCCCCAGAGCAAGAATCCGCTGGGCAGGATCCTGAATACCGCCCGGGCCTGCGAGGCGGCGATTGCCCTGACCAATCAAGAGCTGGCGGAGATGGCCAAGATGTTTGGTGACGAGCTGCCCCTGCGTTTCAGGGCGGTGAGCGACCGGGCGGCAAGCAACTGGGCCGGCCCCCGGGTCGAAATGGACACGATTGCCTACCTGCAATTTACATCCGGTTCCACCGGCCATCCTAAAGGGGTTGTCGTCAGCCACGCCAACGCGGTGGCAAACCTGCGCGTCATGGGCCAGATGCTGCGCCTTAAAGCAACCCAGCCGGCCATTGTATGGGCGCCGCACTACCATGATCTGTGCCTGGTAGGTCACGTGCTGGGACCGGTGTACTACGGGTACGAGTCCACCCTGATGTCGCCCATGGATTTTCTCTTCAAGCCGATACGGTGGCTGCGGGCGATGAGCCATTACAAGATCGCCAACACCGCCTGCCCGAATTTCGGTTATGAGTATGCGGCGCGGCGAATCAAGCCGGAAGAGTGCGCGGGCCTCGACCTGAGCCATTGGCGTGTAGCGGGTAATGGCGGCGAGCCGGTCCTCGTACCGACGATGGAAAAATTTACCAAAAAGTTCGAGCCTCACGGATTTCGACCGCAAGCGTTCATGCCAACGTACGGCATGGCCGAATCCGTGCTCTTTGTGGCCGGCATGAAAGCGCTGTCCGATCCGCCGAAAGTGCTCAGGCTGAGCGCACCCGACCTGGAAAAGCACGCTGTCCGTATTCTGGACGCCAACGAGGATGGCGGGCGCAATGTCGTCAGTTGCGGAAAGCCGGGATACGACCACCAGGTGATCGCCGTGGACCCGGAAACCTTCACCCCATCGAGCGCCAAACAGGTTGGCGAGCTCTGGGTGCAAGGCCCCAGTGTTCCCAGCGCCTACTGGGGACTGCTGGATGAGTCCGCCGCCACGTTTGAGGGCAGGCTGTCCGACTCGGATGAGGGCCCCTTTATGCGCACCGGAGATCTGGGTTTCGTCGCTGATGGAGAGGTCTACGTGACCGGCCGCTTGAAGGACCTGATCATCATCGCCGGACGTAATCATTACCCGGGCGACATCGAACTCACCGTGCAGCACTCCGGCGCTCCGGTTCGCCTGGGGGCCTGCGTGGCGATCTCGGAACCGGTCAACGGGGTTGAGGAGCTGATAATTATTGCCGAAGTGGATCAACGCCGGCTACCGGCCGATGCTCAGGCTGGGGGCCCGGAAAAGCCATCCCTGGATGCGTTCTGGACGGAAGCAGTCAAGACCGTCAAGGGCGCCGTCTCCGAGGGGCACGGCGTGTCAGTGCGTGACGTGGTTTTCGTGGAGCCCAAAAGTCTCGAAAAGACCTCCAGCGGCAAGTTGCGGCGGCGATACTATGGGGAGCTTTTAAAAAAGGGGGATCTGTCAGCGCTGCACGAAGCCAGTAGTTCGGTGTAAAGCTGATGGGGAAGGCCTATAAATCGGAGGTCGGAGATCGGAAGTCGGCGGTCTGACTGGGCCAAAAGCTTCCGCCGACGCCTGCGGCCAAGCCGGGCAAAATACCCGACAAGCAAGGCGCCAGATAAACTGGAAGGGGATCCCCTGTATTTAGATCTTTTTAGGATTGGTTGATATGGACTGGTCACGGTCTAATTCGGCTCTTATTGCCGTCCCGATACTCTCCAGCATGTAGGGTTTCTTGATGTAAGCACCGACCCCTAATTTCTGAGCGGCTTTAACCCTTTCGGTTTCAGAATATCCGCTGGCAATAATCGCCTTCTGTTCAGGATTGATAGACAGCATCTGTTTATACGTCTCCAGTCCATCAATGCCCGGGCTCATGATCATATCCAAGATCACCAAATCCACCGGTTTGAGTCTTATGTATTCGACCGCCTCTTCACCGCTGGAAACCGCTTCTACCGCGTATCCTAATCTTTTTAGAATAGCGTACGCGATAAGCCTCTGATTTTTAACATCATCCACGACAAGTATGGTCTCTGTGCCCATATACGCATCAATCGAAATACTTGTTTTAACAGTGCCGATTTCTTGTCGCGTGCCGGGAAAATAGAGGTCAAATTGGGTACCCTGCCCGACCCCGCTATCGACTCCGATATAACCGCTATGGTCTTTTACGGTTCCCCAGACAACAGCCATGCCCAATCCGGTTCCGCTTCTGCCCATAACTTTTTTGGTATAGAAGGGTTCAAAAATATGTTCTAAATCTTTGGTACTAATACCGATACCGGTGTCGGCGACGCTCAGGACAACATAATCGCCTGGGGCCACATTTTCATAGCCACTTAGGGGCGATTCGACCGATCGGTTTTCCAACGTGATGCGAATCGTTCCGCCTTGAGGCATCGCTTCCGCCGCATTGGAGACCAAATTCATAATGGTCTTCGATAGATGAACCGGGGACCCCACCATCCTCAACAATTCAGGGGCTACACTTTTCTCGATGGAAACACCGGGGTGATAGCTCATCATCTTTTCGAATTCGCCGCTATGCAAATAAGCTTCAAGAATATCCGCAAGATTGACAACTTCATTTACCAGAACACCCCTTCTCGCCATGGTAAGCAAATCCTCAACGATTTGAGCGGCCTTTTTGCCTGAATCAAAAATCGTTTCAATCGGCTCTCTCAGCGGATCATCTTCTTCCATATCGACCAACAATATTTCAGGATAGCCGACAACGCCGGCCAATATATTGTTAAGGTCATGAGCCACCCCACCGGCGAGCGTACCGACGGCCTCCATCTTTTCTGCGCGCTGCAGGCGGATCCGGATGGCCTCCCGTTCTTTTTCAGCCAATTGGCGATCCTTGATTTCCTTTTTCAATTGTTCGTTTAGCTTGGTCAGATCGCGGGTGCGCTCATTTATCCGTTTTTCAAGATCGTCGATGGATACTGTCCGTGCTTGTAAATCGGACTTCATGCGATCGAATGCGTCAATAAGCTCTCCTATTTCATCATCATATTTGTTGATCAGGTCAAAGTCATAATTGCCTTTGCCAACCTGGTGGGCATAGTCACCCAGCTCTTTTATCGGACGAATCAGGCGGCCAGCCCAAAAAATCGATATGCAGATACCAATCAAGCTCAGCACAATCGTCGTCACGAGCAAAGAAACAACCGTACGCCGCAAGCTGCTGTGTTTGATTTGGTCTAAACGGGATTCCATTTTTTCGATGTCGGCCCGGATGCCTTTCAAGGAGAGGCCGATCAATATACCGCCCAGGGGCTTGTCGGCCATCCATATGGGCATGGCGACTTCCATTGTGTCATCGTAAGTATTTACCAGGAGCTTATCTTGGAAAGATTGGGAAAAGGCGGCGACCGCCGCATTTATGGGCATCCCGAATTTGAGAATGTCTTTTGTTCCGTCGTGCAATATCTTTCCTTGGGCATCAAATACGTGTGCATATAAAATATCCTGTTGCTGCTTGGTTGCATGCAAGAGTTCATATATTTCAGCCATGTTGTAAAGATAGAGGGGATTGACAAGGGTTTCGGCAAGAAAGCGGGTGATGACTTCACCTCGCTGTTTTATCTGGAGAATGAGGTCTTCCGACATCGCCCGCGAGCTTGCCTCATTCAGGGTCGTAAAAGAGGATCTGAATTGATACAACATCGCACTGGAGAGCACTACCACCATGAACAACAACAGCGCCACGAAAACGAATAAGTATTTTTCACGTAATTTTAAGCGCACCTATTGCAGTTCCTCTTGAACAACTTTTAAAAGCGAGCGCACCTCATTCATTCCGGCCAGACTCTTTTCATCCAGTTCATCAAACTTCTTTGTCTTTTGATAGGCTTTTAGGGCATTTTTTGCCTTAGGGTCGCGGTGAGCGTTCAACAGAACCGATTTTAAGCGTTGTTTGATCCGGGTATCAAGGTCTTTTCGCACCACCTCGATCGCCCTTGGAAAGGATCGGGTTTTATGAAATATGCGCAACTCATGTCGAAAGGATTTGCGCACGTGGTCATCTTTTTCCCAATCAAGATTGTTGAATGCCGCTGCCGCTGTAAACCCGCGGTATACCCAGGTCGCACTATTGACCTCCTGGCCTGAAAAGGCATAGGCGACCATGTCGACAGGTGGTTTCTCCACGGGCGTGGCGATTTGGACCAGTTTTAGACCGTGACGGATCAAAACGGCGGCAGGGATGAAATATGCCGTCGTTGAACCGATATCCTCAAAAGCAATTGTTTTTCCTTTTAGGTCGGCCAATTTGTTAATCCCGCTGTATTTTCTGGTAAAAAAGACCGTGTGGTATTCAGGGACCCCTTTTTTCCATTTTCTCAAAAAAATTTCAGCACCGGCTTTCTGCTCATAAATTACCGCGGAAAATGCGGTTTCGGTCACCCAATCGACCTTTTTTTGCTTCAAATAGCTAATCATCTGGCGATTATTTTTGCACATCAACACCTTGCTTTCGGTAATACCAAGATCGCCCATGTGTTTGACCGCATAATCGGCGATTGGTTTGAGATATCTATATTGTTTTTTTGGATTTTCAGTAACTTTACCAATCACGAGCGTCTGTTTTTGGGGCGGTGTCGCCTGCACCTCTGCCGGCAATGATGCCGCCCTGCCCGAAATCGGCCATAGGTTAGCGGTTATGAGAAAAACCAAAATAAAAAGTACGCTTTTTGCCGTCTGGTTTGTTCGACTCAGCATCTGTTGGCCTCATCTTCGGGGTGTTAGAAATCCAATTGCAGACGCGTCTGGAACACCGTCGGATCGTCATCTCCGATGACGCTGCCATCTGCATCGGCATCGTCGTCATTGTCTACCAGGATGTAGTTCGCCATCAGCCGAACGTGGGGGTTGAAATACCAGTTCAAACCAAATGTGGTGTTTCTTTCCCTTCCGCCGGTAATCGCGCCGTCGTTTAGATCCAGCGTATCATAGCGAACAGCCAGTTCAACAGCGCCGTATTTGGCATGCGGCTTAATCCTTCCGAACGCGCCTTTTTTTTGCTTATACGGCCGCGATTCCCCTGTTATGAACCAGCTTCCATATAGGTACCAGCCATCAAATACGGCCTTATCCATTCCGGCAGCCCGATTCAATTGCGTCCGAATATACTCACCCTGGATTGAAAGGGGCCCGAACACGCCGGCCGATTCCAAACCATATTTTACCATATCATCAACCTTGGTGATATCCCCGGTGTCAAGGTACTTTATATCGGTCAGGTGAGATCCGGGACGGGCATTGAATTTGACCTCTCCCTCGCTATCCGTTTTCCGATAGGAGCCGGATAAACCAAAGTGGGCTGTGCGAATGTCGGTATCGATTGGCGCGTAGGTCAGTCTGCCGGTAAGGGCCCACCCTTCATCACCCTCATTTTTGACATCCTTGTCAAATTTTTCGCCAAAAAGCCCCGCCGCAAAACGCAGGTCCTGCCAACCCGAATCGACGCCGATGCCGATGGAATGGCCAGGTGCGAATTCGTTGGGAAGGGCCCGCTCCATAAAGGTGATGTACCTTGAACTGGTCATCTCTTCCAGGCTGAAAGGCTCCTTGAATTGGCCGACTTTGATCCGCGCCGGCCATAGTCCGAGATAACCTATATAGGCATTCTTGACGTCTGCGTCGCCACCAGCGAAATCAACGGAGAAATCATAACCCCAATCGGCAAAGAGGATCCCTTCGACATCCAGGCGGGCGCGTCTCAGTTCCGTGCCATCTCCCAACACGTTTTTATCTTCGCCATAGAAAGCGGCATCGATCATCAACCGGCCACCCAATTCGAACCCTGCATTCAACGTTTAAGTGCAACACTCGGCTTTAAAGGCTTCGGCCGGTGTTTTAAAATTTAGACACTTTTTAGGGCGATTGTTAAGCCATTTTTCGATCTTTTTCAATTGA